>JGI20206J14855_1000047_pt1 | contig 43030 bp, 38 predicted proteins | sample NGESurdeep092012_6_FD_14855 | JGI IMG/M metagenome (IMG submission 14855) | reverse complement strand
ACATTGCTGCCAATTAAAGTTCCTCCTACCAGGAGCGAAATATATTGTACTGCATCTCTTCTGTTCATAGTTTTTTATTTATTAAAATTTACACTTCATAGTTAACTCCAAATCCATTTCTGTAATCACGTTTAATGAATTGATTTACTTCATCAACATTAGTAACCTTCATATCCTTACTGTTCCACAAAAGCTCCACATATCGGGCGGGATAATTATAGCCTTGTCCATTTCCTTTTGCAGTACGGATATCAAAGCCGCGAATGGCAAGATTGCTCATCAACAAGGCCTCAGTCAATGGGCCTGCAACCGCAAAATCTGAATCCATTTTCATTTTGCCATAGCCGGCAATTGCACCTTCAACCCATTGCCCATAATGGCCTTCAGCACTTCCCGGTATTCTTGGATATTTTTGAGGCACTTTTACTTCATTTGTTCTTGATGTAGGAAGTAACTGGGGATTGGCTCCATAAGTGGCGCACATCATACTTCCTTTTGTACCGATAAAATAAGTGCCATTACCACCATCGCCAAATGTTTCGTTTGGCCCCAATTCTGCCGGCCTTTCGGGCTGTATGCCTCCATCCATCCAATGGACTTCAACAGGGCCTTTAGTCTTATCAGTCTTGGGAAACTTCATAATAACGTGACTTGAAGGAGGGCAGCTCTCAGGGAAATAACCCCTTTGAAACTCTCCAACATAAACACTTCCAACGCTTGCCTGTACCGAATTTATATAATCGAGGCCAAGCACTGCAAAAGCAGGTTGCACGATATGGCATCCCATGTCGCCCAGAGCGCCGGTGCCATAATCCCACCATCCACGCCAGTTGAAAGGAACCAGGTTATTAAAATAATTTTTTTCGGGTGCTGTACCAAGCCATAAGTTCCAGTCTAATTCTTTTGGTACAGGAACTGCTTCTGTAGGCCTTGGAATTCCCTGTGGCCAAACTGGTCTGTCTGTCCAGCACCAAACCGTATGAACATCTCCGATTATTCCGGCATCGTACCATTCCATTAGTTGACGTACGCCATCCCCGGATGCTCCCTGGTTGCCCATTTGGGTTACTACTTTATAACGTTTTGCTGCGTCCGTTAACATGCGAGCTTCATATACATCATGGGTTAAAGGCTTTTGAACATAAACATGCTTGCCAAGTTGCATTGCGGAATAAGCTGCTACTGCATGAGTGTGATCGGGAGTTGAAACTGAAACTGCATCAAAATTTTTATGCTCCTTATCCAGCATCTCCCGGTAATCTTTATAATATTTAGCCTTTGGAAATTTTTTTACACTATTAGCGGCGCTTCTATCATCAACATCACAAAGAAAGGCAATATCGGCTTTGCCAGTTCTGAAAAAATGATCTATATCATCTTCACCCTTTCCTCCTACTCCGATGGATGCTATTAACAGCTTATCACTCGGGGCTAAAAATCCTTTCCCTCCTAATACATGCCGTGGCACTATCATAAATCCTGCAGCGGTCAAAGCTGAATTTTTTAAAAATTCTCTCCTGGAATTATCTGACGGAACTTTTTCTTTTTGGTCTTCCATAATTCTATTTTTTTTATTAGAAATGTGTAGTTGCTCCATTAATAAAATCAATCAATATCTTTAAAATGATATTGTTGGGAGCCTCAACAGCAGAAGTTAAATATTTCTTTTTTTCAATTCACTCATTGCATAATCTACGGCCCTTGCTGTCATGGCCATATAGGTCAATGATGGATTTACGCAATTCGATGATACCATAAAAGATCCATCTGTAACAAAAACATTTTGCGCATCCCACACCTGGTTCCATTTATTCAAAACAGAAGTTTTAGGATCTAATCCCATACGCGCAGAACCCATTTCATGTATGCCCCTTCCCATAGTTCCATCTCCATCAAATCCTGTTACGTTTTTCACGCCTGCCACTTCGAGCATTTCTTTAGCATCATTCAACATATCTACCCTCATCTTTCTTTCGTTATCTCTCCATTCTGCATCAATAGCTAATATATTTAATCCCCATTTATCTTTCTTATTTTTATCCAGGGTAACTTTATTTTCATGATAAGGAAGTATTTCTCCAAAACCACCTACACCCATAGTCCAGGGCCCTGGTTCAGCAAGTGCATCTTTATAGTCACCCCCAATATTCATTTCAGCTATTTCACGACTCCATCCCTGTCTGCTGGCACTACCCTGGTATCCGAAGCCTCTTATATAATCTCTCTTATCGTCAAATAAATTCCGGAAACGCGGAATGTATATTCCATTTGGCCGACGACCATAATAATACTTATCATCATATCCATCTATTGTTCCCGATGCGCCGACTCCAAGGTGATGATCCATAATATTGTGACCCAATTCGCCACTGGAGCTTCCTAAACCATCGGGCCAAACATCAGTAGCAGAATTCATCAACACCCATGCACTGTTTAAAGTAGAAGCATTCAGAAAAACTATTTTTGAAAAGTATTGATATGTTTGGTTAGTTTCCGCGTCAAGCACTTCTACCCCGGTTGCTTTTTTAGAATCCTTATCATACAAAATTTTTGTAACAATTGACCAGGGACGTACAGTTAAATTTCCTGTCTTCATCGCTGCCGGAAGTGTAGAAGATTGAGTACTGAAATAACCGCCAAACGGGCAGCCCAACCAGCATTTATTTCTGTATTGGCAATTTACCCTTTCCTGTATAGGTTGTGTAATATTTGCTGTGCGCCCAATGATCATAGCGCGCTGATTATTGTAATGTTGTTTGATACGGGCAGCTACATCTTTTTCCACAACATTCATTTCCATTGCAGGCAAAAAGTGTCCATCAGGCAATTGAGGCAAGCCTTCTATTGAACCACTGATTCCGGCAAATTTTTCTGCATACGTGTACCATGGTTCTACATCTTTATACCTTACTGGCCAATCAATAGCAATACCATCCTTTGCATTTCCTTCAAAATCAAAGTCGCTCCAACGGTAACTTTGTCTTCCCCATAAAAGTGAACGACCGCCTACATGATAGCCTCTGAACCAATCGAAGCGCTTCACCTCAGTGTAAGGGCAATTTTTTTCATCCACCCACCAATCAAGATTCATTTCGTTTAAAGGATAATCTCTTCTCAATACTGGATAGTCCTTTATCATTTCCTGTGTACGTCCGCCACGGTGAGGAAATTCCCATGGGCCTTTGGTAGCATTCACATAATCTTTTATGTGTTCAATATTTTTCCCTCTTTCCAGCATAATGGTTTTAAGTCCTTTTTCGGTTAGTTCTTTTGCAGCCCATCCGCCGGAAATTCCGGAGCCGATTACAATTGCGTCGTAAGTGTTTTGTGCCATGATTATAAAAGTTAATTAATTAGTTAATTATACATCACAAATTTTAATCGCTTCTCTCAACGAGTCTAATTTATTAGGATAGGTTGGAATAAATTCCTGTGCTACATATCCTTTAAAACCCGTATCCACTATAGCTCTCATTATTGCCGGATAATACAACTCTTGTGTGTCGTTGATCTCATGTCTGCCCGGTACTCCACCTGTGTGAAAATGAGAAATGTATTGATGATAATCTCTGATATTCCTTATAATATCACCTTCCTGAATCTGTACATGATAAATATCAAAAAGTAATTTAAAATTTTCAGAACTTATGCGTTTACACAATTCCGCACCCCACTCTACATGATTGCACATATAATCTTTGTGATCAATTTTACTGTTAAGAATTTCCATCGTCATAGTAACCCCGTTTTTTTCTGCAAGAGGTAATATTTTTTCCAAAGCATCTTTGCAATTTTTCATACCGGTATCGTCATCCATGCCTTCACGGGTACCGCTAAAACAAATCAGATCTTTATATCCTGCCTTTGCCATTAATGGGATTACTTCCAGGTACTCTTTAATCAACTGTTCATGATAAATCGGGTTATCCAGCCCGTTATATAAATTATTATCACCAGAGGTATAGCACATCGAGCTGTAAATGCCATGCTTTTGAAGTGTGGCCCATTCGTTTGGTTTCACTAAATCAATTGCATTGAATCCTATTTTCTTTACCGCATTGCATAATTCATCCAAAGAAAGATATCCAAACGTCCATCTACATACTGAGTGATTGATGTTTCCTTTCAATTTCAATTTCCTTTCACGTTTATTTTCAGCTTCACTATAAGAAGCCAGAGCAGAAGCAGGAGTTATTGCCAAAGCTGATACGCCCAAAGCCAAATTTTTAATCAGTGTTCTTCTGCTTTGCTTTGTTTCCATGTTATACATTGATAGTTTGATTCACAGTTTTCTCATTTTTATCATGAAATGAAAAAGCAAATAATAAAAATACGACAAATGCAATCCCGGAAGGAATAATCCAGATCATTTTCCAGTTAGATACAGCGGTGGAAACACCATTTACAATTGAAGTAGTAGTGTAAGCATCTTTTATCAATCCTGCAATTTCGTATCCAATCAGCATTCCAATTCCATAAGTTGCCAGGGTGATCAATCCCTGGGCAGCGCTTTTAATTTTTGGGCCAGCCTTGGCATCAGTATAAATTTGTCCTGATACCATAAAGAAATCATAACAAATGCCATGTAAAATAATAGCTATTATCAGCATAAATGTAAGATCACCGGTATTCCCATAAGCAAATAGAGCATACCGTATAGCCCAGGCCAGCATGCCGGCCATAATTGTGATTTTGAATCCAAATTTTTTGAAAAAGAACGGAAGCATCAATAAGAAAAATATTTCAAAAAATTGTCCTATAGACATTTTCGCGGTTGCGTTGGTCATCCCGATATTGGTAAGATAGGGATTGGCATATTGATAATAAAATGCTAATGGAATGTCAATTAAAATAGACGCGATAAAAAATATCAGGTAATTTTTATCTTTTAATAATTTTAAAGCATCCAAACCTAATACCTCTGAGATTTTTACTTTGGTCCCCTTAACTATTTTGGGAGGCGTTTTGGGTAAGGTGAAACTAAATAAACCCAGAACCAAAGAAGCAATTGACGCCATTAAAAAAGTATTTTTCATTAACCCCGCTTGTATGCTTCCTGCCGAATCCCATACAAAAACTAAACTAATCGCCAGCCCCGCAACTATCCAACCGATGGTGCCCCAAACTCTTACAGGAGGAAATTCTTTCTCAGTATCTTTCATTTGATTAAACGAAATTGAATTAACTAATGCTAACGTAGGCATAAATAATATCATGTACCCTAAGACATAGGGATAGAAAACAGCTACATCGGACGCTTTGAACATCTGGTACATGAGCACCGCCCCCACCAGGTGTAATATGGCCAGAATTTTTTCTGCATTGAAATATCTATCTGCAATTAACCCAATGATAAACGGAGCAATAATAGCTCCCCACGATTGTGTTGAAAACACGGCCCCGGTTTCTGCACCACTTGCATGAAGATTATTTATTAAAAAAGTGCCAAGGGTAACAAACCAGGCGCCCCAGATAAAGAACTCAAGAAACATCATGGCAGAGAGTTGGAATCTTGTGGTAGGTTTCATTTACAAAAATTTAATTTTGGCCCGATAGCTATCGGGATGGATTTTAAATGGTGGTGGCAATTGATGATTAAAGTTATTGAATTTTATTTTTTAAACCAGTAAATAGTAACAATCGTAAAACTGGATTTAAAAGTTTAAATGTACTGATTAATTGTATAAAATAATTTACCGTTGATAAAATATTTTCAAATTGTTGAATTATTTAATTTCAGTCCCATATAATTAAGGATATTCAAAATCTTTACAATTCCTTTGTTTACTGCGGGCAATCTTTTGTTATCTTCATTTTTCAAATTATTTTAAAATCGTTTCATCCTTTATAAGAAAAAAATAAAAAAAATTCATGTTCCCTAAATTTTCAAAATATATCTTTTTAATAATAATTATAGCCAGTGTTGGCTGCAACCAGTCGAAAAAAAAATATGCTGAACCTACCATTGATATTGAAACGTATTACGGGGATATCATTGTTGAATTATATCCCGAAAAAGCGCCCAAAACTGTTGCAGCGTTTCTTAGTTATGTAGATTCGGACTATTATAAAAACACTTCTTTTTACAGGGTTTTAAAAAGAGAAGACCAGGCAATGAATGTAGATAAAGCTGATTTAATACAGGGTGGCCTTTGGCAAACAAAATTTAAAAAACAACAAACCATCCCTGGAATTCCTTTGGAAACTACCAAACAAACCGGCATTCTTCATACAGAAGGAGTCATTTCTTTGGCGCGTAATGAAGATCCCAATTCAGGCAATACCGAATTTTTTATTTGCATGGATGATGAGCCTGATTATGATTATGGCGGCGATGCCAGTCCTGATAAAAAAGGATATGTTACTTTCGGAAAAGTAATAGACGGAATGAAATATGTGAAGCAAATTCATGAACAACCAGACTTTGAAACCAATTTCACTCCGTCTATAAAAATCATCAATATCAAAAGACTTTAAGGAGACTTCGAAATAAGTGAAAGGTCAATTCAGGATATCTGCATGCATTGGGTTTCTTGTGAAGTTCTTTCTAATTCGATGGTTATAAACCGGAAAACCCCGCTGGGACACCTTGCAATTGATACGGGTAAATAAGACTTTTTGAAACTAAAAATCATTCACGGTTTTGTCCATTGGCAGTATAACTATCCGGTTACGCAAATATTTTTTTTAAAAATAGTTGTGCAGCGGGTATTAAATTTGTTGTATCAAAAAAATATGGTAAGCCCGCGACCCAAATTTTTACTTGTCTGCCTCAGGCAGATTTGTTTATTAGCATTTATGTTGCTTTTTAAGGTTGACTTAAAAGCACAGGACAGCTTACATAAAATTACCCAACCTGTTTATGTACACAGTTCTTTTTTTTATGATTTTCCTCAAAGTTTTGGGGCTTCATTGGGGACTACATTCCCTGTAAGAAGTAAAAAAATAATTACTGAATTTAAAGGCGGCAAAAAAATAATAAGATACAGAGATTTAATTGTTTCTAGCGATTTTGGATTTTACAGATATCCTTTTAATAACAGTGGAATCTATTTTTTTCAATCAATTGGTAAGCGCTATCACAAAGAAATGCCATATTATTTTGAATGGTTGATAAGATTAGGGGCATTACGTACTTTTTACGATGGATTGGTATACGCAGTGAACGACAATGGTGATGTGAATGTTTTAAAAGATTACGGAAGATATTATGCAGTTACAGGTTTTACAGCGGTTTTTGGACATGACTTTGAAAGAAGCAAATACCCAAGGCCCTTTTCAATAGCGATTAAACCTTCACTGTGGTTTCAATATCCTTACAACAGTTTTTTATTGCCACATTTTTCTGTAGAGGCAACATTTCTGTATCACTTTAAAAGTTTTAATATAGGCTTGAAACAAAAGGAGGTTGTTCAATTATTAAACAAATGAAACAAATTTTATTCGTCCTGTTAATCCCTTTATTGCTGCTTAGCTGCAAGAAAGAAACGGTGCGTTTATCAACCAATGCCGATGAAATTTTCTGGCTTAGTAATGCAGGTGCAGATATGCCTGTTTGGGTAAGAGGTAATACGGCATCAAAGGTGATCATATTATTTTTGCATGGAGGCCCGGGCGACGGCGCGTATCAATTTGCCGATTTTCAAACAGATCAATTATGGAAACATTATGGAGTTGCTTACTGGGACCAGCGTGATGCAGGGGCCTCTGCAGGAAATAATAATGTGGCTAACCTCACATTGGATCAAATGATTGAAGACCTCGAAAAGCTTGTGATTGTTTTGAAATACCGTTATGGAAACGATATTGAAATATTTTTAATGGGACATAGTTTTGGCGGACTGTTAGGTAGTGGTTATTTAGTAAAGGGAGATAACCAAAATAACATTCGTGGATGGATAGAAGTGGATGGAGCGCATGATTACCCTGAAAGCAATACCCTTGAGCGCCAGATGCTCATTGATACCGGTACTTCTGAAATAGCAAAAGGGCATTATGTTTTACAATGGACACCCATTGTTAATTATTGTAGTTCACACCAGGCCAATGTTTCACTTGATATAGATTTACAAATAGATAACTATGCCGCCCAGGCAGAGAATTATGTAAACATCAATCACACTAATACAGGAGTTAATATTTTTTCACGGTCTTCGCCTCTTAGTCTTGGCATAAACCTGTATTATCTTTATTACACTACACCTGGCAGGCAATTTCTTCAATCTTTAGAGCCAATGACATTTACTGACCAGTTACATATTATTACCATTCCTTCATTGCTTATATGGGGGAAATACGATTTTACAGTGCCTGTTGGTTCAGGCCTACATGCCCTTAATAATTTAGGCTCAGATAATAAACAATTGGTAATAATGCCTCAATCCGGCCATGTACCGATGGATGGGAATACCGATTTATTTGCACAAACTGTAATTGAATTTGTTAAATCCGTAAGATGACAGTAAAACAAAGCAACGAGCTTTTTTTTTGAATCCATCATTTAACCAGCACCGGGCAAGCAGACAAAGAAATAATCCCAATTTCTATTTTATATCTCCTACCATATTTTTCGGATTTACCCATTCATCAAACTGTTCAGGAGTTACGTATCCTAACTTAACTGCCATTTCTTTAAGAGTAGTATTTTCTTTATGTGCTTTTTGTGCAATCTCAGCCGCTTTATAATAACCAATTTTTGTATTGAGTGCTGTAACAAGCATCAGTGAATTGTCTACATGCTTTTTGATATTTTCTTTTATCGGTTCTATTCCTTTTGCGCAATTTTCATTAAAACTGTTGCATCCATCGCCTATTAACCTGGCGCTATGCAAAAAATTATAGATCATTACGGGCTTAAAAACATTTAACTCAAACTGACCGGTAGCGCCGCCAATACTGATGGCTACATCATTTCCCATCACCTGAGCAGCTATCATTGTCAATGCTTCACATTGTGTAGGATTTACTTTCCCGGGCATGATAGAAGATCCGGGCTCATTCTCTGGAATGCTGATTTCTCCAATGCCGCTGCGTGGCCCGGAAGACAACATCCGGATATCATTTGCAATTTTCATAAGGCTCACAGCAACTGTCTTTAAAGCGCCATGCGTTTCTACGATGGCATCATGAGCAGCAAGAGATTCAAATTTATTCTTAGCAGTAATAAAAGGAAGGCCTGTAAGTTCAGCAATTGTTTCTGCTACATTTACCGCGTAGCCGGGAGGTGTATTAATTCCGGTTCCTACTGCTGTGCCACCAAGAGCCAGTTCGCTTAAATGCGGCAAAGTATTTTTTATTGCTTTGATCCCATGGCCTAACTGCGATGCATACCCGCTAAATTCCTGTCCTAGCGTTAAAGGGGTAGCATCCATAAAATGAGTACGGCCTATTTTTACAATGTGCATAAAATCTTTCGATTTTTTATCAAAAGTATTTTTTAGGCTCTCTAAAGCAGGTAACGTAAGGTCGTTTAAAATTTTATAAGCGGCAATATGCATTGCAGTAGGAAAAGTATCATTACTGGATTGCGATTTGTTTACATCATCATTGGGATGAAGTGCTTTTTCTTTATCTGTAAGTTTACCCCCATTCAGTACGTGGGCCCGATAAGCAATTACTTCATTTACGTTCATATTACTTTGGGTACCGCTCCCCGTTTGCCACACTACCAAAGGAAATTCGTTATTCAATTTCCCTGCTAGAATTTCATCACATACTTTACTGATGAGCTCCAGTTTTTCTTTCGTTAACACACCTGCATCGGCATTGGTAATTGCAGCAGCTTTTTTCAAATAAGCAAAAGCCTGAATAATTTCTTTGGGCATTTTATTAATGTCCTGCGCGATTTTAAAGTTCTCCACACTACGCTGTGTTTGTGCCCCGTAATAGGCATCAGAAGGGACTTTCACTTCTCCCATTGTATCTTTTTCTATTCTGTAATCCATAATTTTTTATCAGATTAATTTATAAAATCATAATGCAAATTTAAATCAATTAAACAGAGGAAAAAGGAATATCATACTCCCCTATAAAGGAGATAGAAATATTTTTAACAAACTTCCCAGGCATTTTAATAAAAAATAAATATTCCTGTTTTCAAAAAGATGCGGGACACTGAAGAGTTGGTAAACGTCCGCCTGAACGCCCGAGTGGATGAGTCAGTTCAGACAAGAATTATTAGGGCAGGAACAAATATCAAAGATTATGTTTTCCGGAAAAAAATCAGAGAAATTAATTAGTGTAATCCGCGGTTAAAAAATAATTTGAAAAATCCATGGCTTCAAAAAACTATTTTCTTTTAAAAACCGGTTTTCTTTTTTCAATAAAAGCCGCGGTTCCTTCTTTTTTATCATCACTTATAAAAACCTGGCCGAACAAATGTACTTCTTCATTAAATCCATCCTTATCAATTTCATAATATGAATTCACCGCTGCTATCACTTTTGATACCGCTACCAAAGATTTTGTGAGAATCAAGTTTAAAATTTCTTTTGTTTTAGGAATCAGGTTTTCGGGTGATTCTACATAGTTTACCAGACCTAAATCTTTTGCTTCATCAGCGCCAATCATACTTCCTGTCATCATTAATTCCATTGCTTTTCCTTTACCAACGAGCATGGTTAAACGCTGTGTGCCACCATATCCGGGTATTAAACCAAGATTCACTTCCGGTTGTCCGAATTTTGCATTAGTGCTTGCCAATCTAAAATGGCACGACATAGCCAGTTCGCAGCCACCTCCCAGCGCAAAGCCATTAACAGCAGCTATTACAGGCTTCGGGCAATTTTCGATCTTAAAAAAAATTTCCTGCCCTTTCTGTGAAAGCAATGCGCCTTCGTCGTCTTTTACAGAAACAAATTCAGAAATATCCGCACCCGCAACAAAAGCCTTTTCGCCTTCGCCGGTTATAATTACTCCTTTTATTTCATTATTATGATACACATTATCCACCGCACTATTCAGTTCATCCAAAACAGTTTGATTCAATGCGTTTAATTTATCAGGACGATTGATGGTGATGGTGAAAATATTATTTTCAAGCGTTGTCTTTATTGTTGAGAAATCCATAGTTATTCCTTTTTGTTTTTAACCTTAATTCATCCTGCTGGGCAACATCCCACAAATCTTTGTCTCTTCCTGCTTTCAATTTCATGTCAATATGAAAATCGTAAGATGGTACAGGAAAAAGTAAAAATTCTTTATCTAACAGCTCCATTTTTTGATAACAATTTTTCTTTCTGAATCTTTAGGAGGATGCAAATGTTTAGTCATCTGTTGCATCAAATATAGCTACCTGAAAAGTTCCCGAAAAGTAGTTTTTATCATCTCTTCCAAATGCCAGACTTCCTGTTCTTCAAATGATCTAAAAATATGAATTTTCTTTTCCATAATAATGAATTTAAAAATCCCTGTTTTCTTTTACCCAACCTTTAATATATGCAGCTATTTCCGTCGTCGGCGTTCCGGGCGAAAATAATTTTCCGACACCCATCTCATTTAATTTCTTTATATCGTCTTCAGGGATAATTCCTCCGCCCGTTACCAGCACATCATTCATCCCTTTCTCTTTCATCAATGATAATATTTTCGGAAAAATAGTATTGTGTGCTCCAGTTAAAATACTAACACCGATGGCATCCACATCTTCTTGTAAAGCAGCATTCACGACCATTTCAGGAGTTTGCCTCAACCCGGTATAAATCACCTCCATACCGGCATCGCGTAGTGAAGTAGCGATCACTTTGGCACCACGGTCGTGTCCGTCAAGGCCAACTTTGGCAACCAATACGCGGATTGGTCTTTGCTTTTCAGTAGATTTCTTTTCGATCATAATTTTCCATCTTTCAAAAATTTTCTATCTCAAAAACAGAAATTTATTTCATTAAAGATAAAGTATGTGCAATTCTTTTTGAAGTTTCTTCTTTCCCCAATAACGCCGCAATGTCAAAAACACCGGGGCCAAATTTCCCACCTACAAGCATAACCCGCAACGGCAACATTAATTCACCCGGTTTTAGCTTACTTGCTGCGGCAAGTTCTTTAAAGGTATGTTCAATGTAAGTAACATCCCATAAATTCATTAATGTATAAGCACGAATCAATTCAACAAAGAACTGATTTTTATTTTCATTCCATTTTGGAAGAATGGCCGGGGTATCAATTTCCGGAGGAGCTATAAAAAAGAAGCTTCCCTGATGCCAAAAATCAGTTAGCAATGTGCATCTTTCTTTTATCAGTTCAATAATTTTATCAAGTTTATTTTCATCGTCTATTGATACGCCGTTATATTCAAATATTTTTTTAACATCAGGTTTTAATCTCTTTACATCTGATTTTTTTATCCATTCGTGATTGAACCATTTGGCTTTTTCATAATCAAATTTAGCGCCATGTGCATGTACTCTGTCGATAGAAAACTTATCAACCATTTCATTTAAAGAAAATATTTCCTGTTCGGAACCATCGTTCCAGCCAAGCAAAGCAAGCATATTGATAAATGGTTCCGGCATAAATCCTAGTTCCTTAAATCCCTTCACAGCGCCTTTTTCAGGATCTTTCCATTCCATCGCAAAAACCGGGAATCCTAATCTCTCTCCATCTCTCTTACTCAATTTCCCATTTCCATCAGGTTTCAATATCAACGGAAGATGCGCCCATTGCGGCATTTGTTTTTCCCATCCTAAATATTTCCATAACAACACATGAACCGGGGCGCTGGGCAACCATTCCTCACCGCGGAATGAATGGGTGATCTTCATTAAGTAATCATCTACTACTACAGCAAGATGGTACGTTGGCATACCATCAGCTTTTAGCAAAACTTTGTCATCTACCCCATCAGTCGGCATTTGAATATCGCCTCGTATCATGTCTTTAAAATGAACATATTCATCACGTGGCATTTTAATCCTTATTACATGCGGGAAATTTACTTTTAGCAATGCTTCTGTTTCTTCTTTTGGCAACACCAAAGAATTTCGCATTTCCAGCCTGTTTTGAAAATCATATTGAACATTATATTTTCCCTGCGCTTTCAAAGTTTCCCGCAAACTTTCAATTTCTTCAGGGGTATCAAAAGCATAATAGGCATGTCCTGATTTTACCAATTGCTCCGCATATTCCTTGTAAATATTTTTTCTTTCGCTCTGCCGGTAAGGCCCGTATTCTCCGGGTTTTTGTGGGCCTTCATCCGGAGAAATACCACACCATTGGAGGCAATCCATAATGTATTGTTCAGCTCCTTCGACATACCGCGTTTGATCAGTATCCTCTATTCTCAACACAAATTCCCCATTATTTTTTTTGGCAAATAAATAATTATATAATGCGGTACGCACTCCGCCCAAATGCAAACCACCGGTGGGACTTGGCGCAAATCTTACTCTTACTTTACTCATTTTGCAAAGATAATTGTTTGCTTTTATCCCAATAATACATCATTCTACAAGTACTGTCTGACTTTAGGTTCCAACCGCTATCTTAATTTACCTCCAACGAATACCGTAAACAGTAAATCAACAAACAATCAAGATTCTTATTTTATAATTATAAAAATCTTTTAAGATTTCGGGGGGTATTCGAATATTGACTTAAATAGCCTGGGCTCCGACCGCGATGTTTATATTTTATATTCCCTCCTCAAATCACTTCTGAGCTGATGCAAAGGCTCGCTGATACCAACTTTATAAATATGAGGATTATTGAAACGTTTGTGCTCTTCGGGCAGATGTTGTAATTTTTTTTGTACGAAAGCCGCTATATCATTTTGATGATAATTTTCCAATAATGATTTTCCATTTTCCATTATTGGTGAAAGCAAAGGAGTTGCTTTTTTAATATCAAGAGTCATACTTTTTTCAGGATCAAAAGGGTGGATCATTTTATCCGGTATCTGATCTTTTACGAGAGCAATGGCATCTGCAATAAAAGAACCGGCATCATCAGTAAAGCGATAAACTTGTTTGGCACCGGGAAGTGTCACCTTCTGAATATTTTCGGATAGTTTTATTTTTGGTTTCCCGTTTATCTCACTTAATTTATATACACCATCAAGCGCAGCATCGGGTTGCCCGGTTGCCAGACTGGTACCTACACCAAAAACGTCTATGGGTGCTTTTTGGTCTAGTAAACTTTTGATAAGGTATTCATCTAATTGATTAGAAACCACAATTTGTACTTCATAGAACCCTGCGTCATCAAGCATTTTACGGCCTCTTTTGGAAAGATAAGCCAGGTCACCGCTATCCAAACGGATTGCCTGAAGTTGATGTCCTTTTTCTTTCATTTCTTTGGCTACCGTAACTGCATTGGGAATTCCGCTTTTCAAAGTATCATAAGTATCCACCAGCAATGTGCAATTATCCGGTTGAGATTCTGCAAACTTTCTAAAAGCCGTGAGTTCATTTTCATAGCTTTGGATAAATGAATGCGCCATCGTGCCGGAAACTTCTATATCATACATTTTTGCTGCATATACATTTGAAGTACTATCGAATCCGCCGGCTATTGATGCGCGACTTGCAGAAATTCCACCTAAGGCCTGCGCCCTGCGCAATCCAAATTCACTGAGATGGCGATTGCCTGCTGCATACCTTATCCGTGCCGCTTTTGTTGCAATCAACGATTGAAAATTCAAATAGTTTAATAATAAAGTTTCTATCAATTGTACCTCAGCAAGGCTGCCTTCTACCTGTAGTAAGGGTTCCAGCGGAAATGCAATTTCTCCTTCGGGCATAGAGCGAATGGTTCCTTTAAATTGGAAATCTTTCAGCCACGACAAAAAATTATCATCAAACCCTTTTTTACGCAACCATTCAATTTCACCGGAATTAAAATGCAAACTTTCAATTAAGGGCAATAATTCACCTAAACCACAAAAAATTACATAGCCTCCGGCATAAGGTAACTTCCGGAAAAAATAATCAAAACATGCAGGCACATCTCGTGTGCCATTCTTATAATAAGCCTGGGCCATCGCCAGCTCATACATGTCTGTATAAAATCCTGAATCGGTATGAATCGAAAAATTTTTATCTTCCATAATTTTAAATGTAAGGATTAATTCATTTTAAAAATGAAAATTATTGGAAATGTAAATGAAACTTCCCGCTTTTGTAGAATAAAAAAAAGCCATCCTTTTACAGATAGGCCTTTTTATACCCCAAAGAAAAAAATTTTTAACTGCAGCCCATGCTGTTACCGCAGTTCAAACATTTATAACAAGTTCCGCTGCGGATCGTAATGTGTCCGCAAGTGTTACAGGCGGGAGCATCACCCTGCATATTTTTAGCTGCCCGGTTTACAGAGTCCAAACCCTGGCTTTCTTTTTTTACATGTTCTGCCCTATATGATTTTTGCGTATGTGCTTTAACGTTAGACGTACCGGTAACTCTTATTTCGCTTAATTCCGGAATCCGTTCACCAATGGTTGGCGTATTTTCATCCCATGGTTTATTTCCAAGATTTTCCACTTCTGGTTTATCCAGCACATGCACAAGGTCATTTCTCCCCAGGTATTCATAAGCCAGGGACCTAAACATGAAATCTATAATAGAAGTAGTTGTTTTTATATTGGGATGCTCTACCATTCCTGATGGCTCAAAGCGGGTGAATACAAATTTTTCTACAAATTCTTCAAGAGGAACGCCATATTGCAATCCGATGGAAATAGCTATCGCAAAGCAGTTGAGCATACTGCGCATGGTAGCACCTTCTTTGGCCATATCAATAAATATTTCTCCCAAGGTACCATCAGTGTATTCACCTGTTCTGAGAAACAATGCCTGGCCGTTTATTTTTGCTTTTTGAGTAAAGCCCCTGCGTTTTGCGGGTAATGATCTGCGCTCAACGATCATTGCCAGTTGTCTTTTTAAGGAAGTATCAGCACTATTTTGTACCCGCTTATTTACTTCTTCCAAAAGATCATCAACTGTCAACTGGCTCATGTTTACCAATGCGGTTTCATGTTGCTTTTCGGCAGTTTCAGAATCTTCTGTTTCTGTATTTTTCTTCTTCTTGTCACTTTTATTACTCAGGGGCTGTGATAATTTAGAACCATCACGGTAAAGCGCACACGCTTTTAGTCCGAGCTTCCAGCTTAAAAGGTAGGCCTCTGCAATTTCTTCGATGGTTCCTTCATTAGGAAGATTAATGGTTTTGGAAATAGCGCCACTTAAGAAAGGCTGCGCTGCAGCCATCATACGTATATGACCGCTGTAATGAATATATCTTTCCCCGATGTTGCCGCATTTGTTGGCACAATCAAATACAGGCAAATGTTCGTCTTTTAAATAAGGAGCACTTTCTACCGTCATAGTGCCACAGATGTAAACATTGGCTTCCTCAATTTGTTCGTCGGTGAATCCCAATGCTTCTAATAAACTCCATTCAAAATTATTATAGTCTTCAGCATTAAATCCCAAACGTTGCAAACATTCTTCACCAAGATTAAATGCATTGAATACAAATCCAATCTCAAATGCAGATGGTAAAGATGCTTCAATCTTTTGAAGATCCTTTTCAGTAAACCCTTTTTTAGCAAGTGATTCAAAATTGATATGTGGAGCATTTTTCAAAGTAGCATGACCTTTTGCATAATTTACTATTTCTTCAATTTCATTTTCAACATATTTTAAATTGCGCAAAGCCTGCGGTACGCTTTGATTAATAATTTTAAAATAACCTCCACCGCTTAATTTTTTAAACTTTACTAAAGCAAAATCAGGTTCTACCCCTGTAGTATCGCAATCCATCACCAGTCCTATTGTTCCTGTGGGAGCAATTACTGTTGTTTGCGCATTTCTGTATCCATATTTTTCGCCCAATATCACTGCATCGTCCCATGCCTTTGTTGCTGCTTTCAATAAATAATCAGGACAATCTTTTGCATTAATTCCCTGTGGTTTTATTTCAAGCCCTTCATAAGCATCCATGGCATCATACGCTGCAGCACGATGGTTGCGCATCACACGAAGCACATGCTTTTTATTTTCTTCATACTTACTGAAAGCGCCAAGCTGGCTTGCAAGTTCTGCGGAGGTCTTGTAGGCAATCCCGGTCATTATTGCTGTAATAGCGCCGGCAATGCCACGCGCCTGATCGCTATCATAAGGAATACCACTTACCATCAACATACTTCCCAGGTTAGCATAGCCCAAACCGAGAGTCCTGTAATCATAACTGAGTTGTGCTACTTCCTTACTTGGAAATTGTGCCATCAACACAGATATTTCAAGAACTGTTGTCCATAACCGAACTGTATATTCAAAACCGGGAACATCAAATGAATTATCATCTTCGTTAAAAAATTTACGAAGGTTTACAGAGGCAAGGTTGCATGCAGTATTATCCAGGAACATATATTCGCTGCATGGATTGCTGGCTCTTATTCTTCCACCTTCAGGGCAGGTATGCCATTCATTGATGGTGGTATCATATTGCGTTCCGGGATCGGCACAGCGCCACGCTGCATAAGTAATTTCATCCCATAATTTTTTTGCTTTAATAGTTTTCATGGTACGCCCATCGCTTCTGGCTTTCAATTCCCAATCACCATCTTTTTCCAGTGTATGAAAAAATTCATTGGAGATGCGTACAGAGTTATTGCTATTTTGCCCACTCACAGTTTTGTAAGCTTCCCCCTCATAATCGCTGGGATAACCAGCAGCGATCAAGGCACCTACTTTCTTTTCTTCTTCTACTTTCCAGTTTACAAAAGTTTCTATTTCAGGATGGTCAATATCAAGACAAACCATTTTTGCAGCGCGCCGGGTAGTGCCACCACTTTTAATAGCGCCAGCAGCCCTGTCGCCTATTTTCAAAAAGCTCATTAATCCGCTGGAAGTACCGCCGCCACTTAGTTTTTCGCCTTCACCACGGATAGAGCTGAAATTAGTTCCTACCCCACTTCCATATTTAAAAATTCTTGCTTCGCGAACCCATAAGTCCATAATGCCCCCATCATTTACCAGGTCATCTTTTACGCTTAGGATAAAACACGCGTGTGGCTGCGGCCGCTCATAAGCTGATGTTGATTTTTTTAATACGCCGTCTTTTGCATCCACAAAATAATGTCCCTGTGGTTTCCCGGTAATGCCGTACACTTCGTGAAGACCTGTATTGAACCACTGGGGAGAATTAGGCACACATGCCTGGTTTAAAATACAATAAATTAACTCGTCATAAAAAATTTGTGCATCTTCTTTTGCAGCAAAATAATGATTCCTTTCGCCCCATATCCGCCAGCAATGTGCCATACGGTGGGCTACTTGTTTTACGGATGTTTCCCTTCCTGAGCTTCCGTTAGGCTGAGGCACACCTGCTTTTCTAAAATATTTTTGTGCTAAAATATCAGTAGCGATCTGGCTCCATTGCCTGGGCACTTCTACATTATCCATCTGGAAAACTATTTCACCGGTAGTATTTTTAATCACCGAAGTACGATAATCATATTCAAACATATCAAACGGAGAAATGTTTTCTTTTGTAAAATGCCGTGTGAAATGAAGGCCGGAAGAAGATTCTTTTTTTACTGACATCGGGTTAATAGTATTTTTGATTTAATTAATTCTTTTTTTTGTGAAGCGGGAGAACGAAAATATTTTTTCTCATCCACAAAATGCGTCTCAAAATATCAACAGTCTGTGGATAAGAATAGTTAAAATATTTTAAAAGCATGTCGGCATTGAGTTAACCGGTTTTTGCACATTGTGGGAATAAAATAAATTGGCATTTTAAAAAAATTTGGCATTAGGATTTTTTACTATAAGTGATAAATAATTAATAATGAAAGCGGTAATTCAAAGAGTATCAAAAGCGGGTGTAACCATTGATAATACTGTAAAATCTGCAATAAAAGCAGGTTTACTGGCATTCATCGGAATTGAAGATGCGGACAACGATGAAGATATAAAATGGTTGAGTAACAAGATGGTAAACCTGCGCATTTTTGATGATGAAAATAAAGTACCTAACCTTTCTGTAAAAGATATAAATGGTGATATTTTAGTGGTAAGTCAATTCACTTTACACGCTTCTACGAAGAAAGGAAACAGACCTTCTTATTTAAAAGCAAGCAAAGGGGAAATTGCGATTCCTGTTTATGAAAAATTGATCATTCAGTTAGCAAATGATTTTGGTAAAAAAATTTTTACGGGAGAATTTGGAGCCGATATGAAGGTGGAATTATTGAATGATGGCCCAGTCACAATTTTGATAGACACTAAGACGAGGGAATAACTGATTAATGGGAGAAAAACACGAATTTGTGAAATATGAATGAAATTACTCTTAAACAAGCCCAGGAAAAAGTAGATCAATGGATCAAAACCTTTGGTGTTCGATATTTCAAAGAACTTACCAATCTCGGAATATTAATGGAAGAAGTAGGTGAATTATCAAGATTGATGGTAAGAAAATTCGGCGAGCAATCTTTTAAAGAATCCGATAAGGGGAACGATTTATCTGATGAAATGGCCGATGTGCTTTGGGTATTAATTTGTTTGGCAAATCAAACCGGAGTGGACCTGACAGATGCGCTTGAAAAGAATTTTAAAAAGAAAAATGCAAGAGATGGAGAGAGGCATAAGGGAAATGAGAAGTTGAAGTAAAATATACTAATTGCCTAAATAAAGTCAATCTCAGTCTTGAATATTTCAGAATAACAAAATGTTTTTTATTTTAACAACAATAAACCGAAAGAAGGGATGCCTAATGCGGCACCAGTGCATCATACAAAACCTCCACCGTATGCAATGCTTTCACTCCCGTGCCGTCTTTTACCTGGTGTCGGCAACTTGTACCAGGAGCGGCAATGATAACATCTGTGGCAGTGCTTCGCACCGCAGGAAATAAAACAAGCTCGCCAATCTTCATAGATAAATCATAATGTTCTTTTTCATAACCAAAGGAACCCGCCATACCGCAACAACCGGAAGGAATCACTTCTACAGAATAATTTTCCGGCAAAGACATCATCTTCACAGAAGACGCTACAGATGACAATGCCTTTTGCTGGCAATGCCCATGCAATTTGATGTGCCGCTTTTCCACAGTAAACGAACTTTTTTTGATATTTCCTGTTTCGATTTCCCGGGCAATAAATTCATCTATAATAAAAACGTTTTTGGATAATGCTTTTGCTGCAGCAAAATTTTGATCATCCGCCAGGTCTATGTATTCATCCCTGAAAGTAAGTATGGCACTGGGCTCTATGCCAATCAAGGGAATTTCTGCTGTTACAATTTTACTGAATATGGTGATATTTTTATTGGCAATTACCTTCGCTTTTCTCAACAAGCCTTTGGACATCCACGCTCTTCCACTTTCTTCATGTTCAGGAATCATGACTTCGTAACCCAATTTTTCTAATAAGAGAATTGCCTTCATTCCAATTTGGGTATCATTATAATTGGTAAACTCATCACAGAATAAATAAACTTTTCTATTTTTCGTTTGATCATCTCCGTTACTATTCTTCTTTCTTTTCCCGAACCATTTTCTCAAACTTGTTTTATATAAAGTGGGCATCGAACGATTTAAGGCAAATCCTGAGAAACGTTTTATCATGTTACTCACTGCAGGCTTTGTCACCATCCAGTTATAAATGACCGGCGCGATGGATCCCAGTTTTGCCGATTTATTAAAATTCGCAATCAGTTTAGAACGAAAAGGCACCCCGTTGGCATCATAATATTGCTGAAGAAATTCTGCTTTTAATTTTGCCATATCCACATTCGAAGGACATTCTGATTTGCAAGCTTTGCAGCTCAGGCACAAATCCATTACGTCATAAATTTCTTTGTGATCGAAGCGATTCATCTTTGTTGAACTGGTAAGAAATTCTCTCAAAATATTAGCTCTTGCCCTTGTTGTATCTTTTTCATTTTTGGTAGCCATGTAAGATGGGCACATAGTACCGCCGGATAAATGAGTTTTGCGACAATCGCCCGTGCCATTGCATTGCTCTGCATGTTGCAATACATCCTGGTTATGATAACGGAATACCGTATTAAAGACAGGAGTTTTTTGACCCGGCGTATATCGTAACATGGTATTCATTGGTGGCGTATCCACTATCTTATTGGGATTAAAAATATTATCGGGATCCCAGGTGTGTTTAATACTTTTAAATAATCCGTAATTTTTTTCACCCACCATTTGTTTTATAAATTCGCCGCGAAGCCTGCCATCGCCATGTTCGCCGCTCAAAGAGCCTTTGTATTTTTTTACCAGATCCGCAATCTCCTGCGCGATAATCCTGAAAAGATGATTTCCTTCCGCTGTCTTTAAATTAATGATTGGGCGCAAATGCAATTCGCCCGAACCGGCATGGGCGTAATGAACAGAATGTAACCCATATTTCTTCAGGATTTTATTAAAATCTTCAATATAGGTAGGAAGATCATTGGTATCTACAGCAGTATCTTCAATTACGGGAACCGCTTTTTCATCGCCGGGCATATTCCCCAATAAACCCAATCCTGCTTTCCTAAGCGACCATATTTTTTTAGTGTCTTCACCAAAAAGTAACGGGAAGTGGTATCCCAAACCTGCATCGCGCATTTCTCTTTCACATGAATCAGCAGTCTCCAGAATATCCTCATGCGTAGGCGCAGAAAATTCTATTACCAAAACAGCCGCCGGATCTCCTTTTACAAAAAAGCGGTTTTTACTTTGTTCAATATTACCTTTTGTACATTCTAAAATATAGTGATCAATTAATTCACTGGCCCGAGGTTTATATTTTAAAGCAATAAGGTTTGCCCTCAAGGCATCATCAATAGAATTAAAATGAACGCATAAAAGCCCGGATCCCGGAGGAGGCAACGGAACGACATTTAATTTTATTTCAGTGATAAATGCCAACGTGCCTTCGGAACCTGCAATCAATTTACAAAAATTAAAATCCTCTTTCCCGGTCACAAAGGGTGCTGTATCTAATAAAATGTCAAGTGCATAACCCGTGTTCCTTCTTTCTACACTTTTCTTTGGAAACTGATTCCTTATTTCCTGCTGATTATCATAATTGCTTAAAAGACTTCTTACATTTTTATAGACTGCGGATTCCAAATTATTGCCTTCACATTTCTCATGAAATTCATCGAGGCCTACGGTTTTAAATATGGCCTCGCTTCCATCGCTCAGCAGAGCATTCACTTCCAGTAAATGCTCTCTTGTACTTCTGTAGACAATTGAATTGGAACCGCACGAATTGTTGCCCACCATGCCACCCATCATCGCGCGATTTGCAGTGGATGTTTCAGGACCAAAATATAATCCATGCGGTTTTAAAAACATATTCAGTTCATCCCTGATAACGCCGGGTTGTACACGTACCCAATGCGCTTCCTTATTTAATTCAATAATTTTAGTGAAATTTTTAGAAACATCTACCACAATTCCATTACCGACTACCTGCCCTGCCAAAGAAGTACCTGCAGTTCTCGGAATGATTGAAGTATGATTTGTTTTGGCAAATGAAATTAGCTTTTTCAGATCATCAACAGAAGTGGGAATCGCTACGGCCAAAGGTTTTTCCTGGTAAGCCGAGGCATCTGTAGCATATAACATTCGCATCGTATCATCCATGTATAATTGTCCTTCTAACTGTTGTGATAATTCTTTCAACTCTTCGTCCATAAAATATTATTCTTATAAAATTGTAAAGCTAAAACGTTTTAAAAAGGCAAAAGTACTTTTATTAAAATTCTTGTTTCCGATTGCATATAATTTTATCACCAACGATTTATTTTTAATATTGTTTTTATACATTTTATAGAATTAATTTGATTCCTTCTAAATTTGCCCGATGAAAATATTGCTCTTATACTTAAAACCCTATAAATGGCTGATTGCCTTAGCGCTGTTTCTTGCCACTATGAACCAGGTATTTTCTTTATTTTCTCCATGGATTGCCGGAAGAATACTTGATTTATTTGCCAATCACCCTCATATTTTTCCTGATAAAACTCCCAGGACCGAGCATCAGTTTTTTTTCGGAGAAGGTCCATATCATGGCTTGTTATTTTTTCTGATGCTGCTAATCGGTACAGCAATGGTAAGCCGCATTGCGAAAGCTTTCCAGGATTATTTTGGTAATGTGTTGATACAAAAATTTGGCGCTACTATTTTTACTGATGGGCTGAAACACAGCATGCGCCTTCCTTACCAGGATTTTGAAGACCAGAGCAGCGGCGAAACTTTATCCATTTTAACTAAAGTAAGAGCCGACACTGAAAAATTTATCACCAATTTTATCAATGTTTTTTTCGTCATTATTGTAAGCATTGTATTTATTTCTATTTATGCTTTCAAGCTCAATTGGATGATAATGCCCGTGTATGTGGTTGGCATTTTAGCGATCGCAATTGTTACCAGCTTGCTCAGCAAAAAAATAAAAATCATTCAAAAAACAATTGTTACTGAGACAAATGCTTTGGCAGGAACTACTACCGAATCTTTAAGAAATATTGAATTGGTAAAAAGTCTTGGCTTAACCAACCAGGAAGTTACAAGACTCAATAATAATACTTTTAAAATACTGAAATTAGAACTGCGTAAGGTAAAAAGCATACGCACACTGAGTTTCATACAGGGTACTATGGTTAATTTTTTACAACAATTAATCACTTTTACTTTATTGTGGCTTATATTCCAGGGCTCCATTTCGCCAGGTCAATATCTTTCGCTGACTTTTTACGGATTCTTTCTTTTTGGGCCAATGCAGGAAATTGGCAACATCATTATTTCTTATCGTGAGGCAGAAGCATCCTTAAATAATTTCCATGACCTGATGGAGAAAGCTCCGGAAGTAAAACCGGCAAAACCGGAAACGATTCAACAAATAGAAGCGCTTGAATTCATCAATGTTTCATTTAAACATCAATCTGCCCAGCAACCTGCCTTAACGGATATAAATTTTAAAGTAAAAAAGGGAGAAACAATTGCTTTCGTTGGCCCGTCAGGTTCCGGCAAAACAACATTGGTAAAACTTTTGGTAGGTTTATATATTCCGCAAAAAGGAGAAATCTTATATAACAAAATAAACAGGGAATTAATAGATTTTGACGAATTAAGAAAACAGATTGGATTTGTAACACAGGATACACAACTATTTGCGGGAACAATAAGAGAAAATTTACGTTTTGTAAATCCAACAGCTACCGACGAAGAAATCTTGGACGTGCTTAAAAAAGCTTCCTGCAATACTTTGTTAGCCCGTGCTGATAAAGGACTTGATACCTTAATTGGAGAAGGAGGAGTAAAAGTTTCTGGTGGTGAAAAACAAAGGCTATCAATTGCAAGAGCTTTGCTGAGGAATCCATATCTATTGATTTTTGATGAAGCTACTTCCTCACTTGATTCATTAACGGAAGAAGAAATTACCAACACAATTAAACATGTTTCTTCCCAAAAAGAACAAATCACTATTTTAATTGCTCATCGCCTAAGCACCATTATGCATGCGGATAAAATTTATGTTCTGGAAAAAGGTGAAATCATAGAAACAGGTACGCACCACGAATTGCTTTCTAAAAATGGATTGTACTATGCCATGTGGCGTCAACAAATCGGGGAAAGAAAGAAATTAAGTGTTCAGCCTGAATTGGCGAATTGATTAGGAAAATAGGAATCTGGAAAATTCGTTTGTTTTCCGGGGGCAGCTTCGTTTATAGTGAATCAAAAAAAGGTCGCCAACTTTTATAAAGTTGGCGACCTTTTTTGAAAACGAATTCATAAGACTTCTTCTATAAATTTTTTCAATAATTCCTGGCTCCATTCGCTAAAATCCTGTTGCCTATTTTACGAACCGCTATCATCTTTTTTGTGTGGCGAAAAATCAAATGGCACCACTACTTTAAAGCTGATATTTCGTCCCATATTAAAAATCCCAGGCTGAATGCCAGGCGGTACAACAGGGTTGTCAAAATATTTAAGCCGGCTCATATTGGATTGATAATTTATATTAGCCAGGTTGGTTCCTTCAATATATAATTCAACAATTTTCTTTCCGGAGGCATTTACTAAATTAGCGCCAATGCCTGCACTGAGCAGATTATATCCTGCTGTGTAAGTTTCTGTGCCGTAAGCTGAAAAAAAGTGGTTTTGCGCATTAAAGTGGTCATAGCCAGCAAAAGCATAAACATCTCTGAATTTATTTAATGCTTTTAAAAAAGTGACACGTATTTCTGAATGGGTATGGAGCGGCGGTATAAATGGAAGGTATTTTAAACTGTCTGGCACACTGGTTCCATTTCCTAAATTTGATCCGTAAATTACCGACAATGAATTTTCAAAATGAATCATAGGAATAGGATGAATATCAAGAGAAAACTCTCCTCCATCAATACGAGCTTTGCTCTGTACATAAGTAAACTTGCTATATATACCATTCGGATTTGATGAGCCATCTGCATTAACCCTTTCCGGATTACCATTTGCATCCAATATCTGCTGCTGAAAAATGTAATTCTCAATATGGTTATCAAAAAGTTCCACGCTTGCAGAAATATTTGTCAAAGTAAGAAATACACCCACATCTTCCTGGATACTAAATTCAGGCTTAAAGTCACTATTGCCGACATGGAAAATCTGTGAACCCGGATCAGCCCCATTCGCAGACAACTCTGCAATACTTGGCGCCCTGAAACCGGAAGCTATATTGGCTTTTATTAAAAATTTATCAGAGAAGTTGTAAGAGCCACCAAAGCTTCCTGAAGGACCGGAAAAGTTTTTCTTTAATGCAGCAAACTGCTCTGTAATATTTTGTCCTGATGAAGGTTTTTCGCCAACATAGAGTTTGGGGTAATATGGCACAGTGGTATCCAGATAAGCCGCCTGGCCGTTAAAAGAACGTGTGTCAAAACGTACCCCGCCAGACAGGTCTAATTTTCCAAAAGTTTTTTTAATAACAAAAAATGGTCCGAAATCAAACTGCTTATACGCAGGAATGGGGAAATCGGTACCAAAACCCAGCGAATTATTTTGATACATACCATTAACCCCAAAAGTGGTTTCGTAGCCCTTGCCTGAAGTAAAATCGTATTTTACATCATAAGTGTATGTAGTTAATTGCAGATTCAGTCCGGGTGTATCAGGTTCTGTAGGGTGCGTAAATTCTCTCCTGTGGCTAAATTGGTACCCTAGATTTACAAGGAGATTACCATTTCCAAGATGAATTCTCGTGTTATTATAAATACGGCTTAACTGCACATGTTGATGCAAAACAGGAATGTCATACGAGTTTAATACTGATTCCGGAACTATTGGCCGAACTGTGTCTGCATCAGAAATCTGATAAGTAAATTTTCTACTCAATGAATCACGGCTCCCGTCTGGTATATCCTGTAAGTCATCAAACACTGAAGCATTCATGTAGGAATAACCCCACGATTTATTCAGTCCAAACATTATCCGGGCATCTTTTTCCTTGAAACCAGTGGCATACACCCGGCCATCATGTTGATTTTGATAATTTTTTGCTTCCTTATCAGACAATACGGTCCCCCAAACAAAACCATTTTGATTGCCCTGTAGTTTCAGAGATCCATTTATTAATCCATTGTTGGTACCATAATTCCCACTTGCAGAGCCCAATATTTTCCCTTCTCCAACGGGGGGAGCAGTAAGTAAATTAACCACTCCTCCAATAGCATCCGGTCCAAAAGATAAGCTTGCCGGGCCTTTAATAACCTCAATCCGGTCAATTGAATTTTGATCTACTTCAATTCCGTGTTCGTCGCCCCATTGTTGACCTTCCTGCCTTATACCATCCTCTGCAGTAACTACCCTGTTGTAACCCAAACCCCGAATAAATGGTTTTGAAATATTAGGGCCGGTGGTAACAGCACTAACTCCAGGTATATTAGCTATTTGAGCTATTATATTTCCTGCAGCAGGGTGATCATTTATATAGTTTTTATTAATAACCGCCATTGGAACAGGATCTCTTCTTATGCTGACAGCCTTGCTTACCCCGGTTACCACTATTTCCGTTTGTTCAGTGGCTGATATCACCATCGAAAAATTTTGAGTTTTATTTCGATTAAAATCAATATTCTGAAGAATGGTTTTATACCCTATATATTTTATTTCTAAAAGATAGGTTCCTGACGGAATTTCATTGATTTGATAATTACCGTTAGTATCCGCAATACTTCCTTTTCTGAGATCCGAAATATAAGCAGAAGCACCGGCAAGTGGTACGCCCTTGGAATCCGTTATTGTTCCCGAAATAGAATACCTCGCGGATTTTTTTTGTGCATGCACCTGCGTTGATAATAATAAGCAGACACATATTGTAAGAATAAACTGGAATGTTTTCATTTGAAAAATTTAAAGAGAGCAATTCATTTAAAAATGAATTTTGCAATAGCAAATAATAAATAATAAAAGAGCGGCCTTTTATTAATGAAATAAATTTTTTGTAATCATTATTATGCCATAGATGGAGGGCCTCTTAATCCAAAAGAAATGGATTGAGAAAAAACAGTTGTAGAAATACCTGCCAAAGTATATTCAGTAAATGCAGGCAAAAGAGGATTTATCAAAAGAATATTCTCAAAAGTATAAGGAGCTATTACCACATTGCTTTCGCAATGGCAGTTAATACCTGCTGCGTTAATTTGAGGAGAATTAGAATCAGTCAGCGTTTTGCTTACAAAGTCTACATGATTTGCAAACAGTTTATGCAAATATTTTGTAGGTGTATTGCTTAAAGCAAAAATTGCCAACAACCCAACTGCAATAGATTTTCTTATGTAAATTTTCTTTTTATACAATCACGTTGATTAATGATTTTGCAAATGTAGAACTTTCTATTTTAGAGACACTTAAATGTTTACTAAATTTTAATAAACCCCGAAATCTTTAAATTTAGGAACGGGTTTTGCCTATAACTTATTATACTGTGACTATTAATTATTAATCATTTAAAACCATTTATTATGCCAATTGTTAAAGTAATAGAAGTGATTGCTTCATCTGAGAAAAGTTTTGACGATGCTATTCAGAATGCTGTAAAAGAAGTTTCAAAAACTGTTAAGAACATTGATTCTGTTTATGTAAAAGATTTTAAAGTGCATGTAAAGGATGAAAAAATAACTACGTATGGCGTTATTTGCAAAGTCTCTTTTAGAGTAGGAGAAAAATAAATTCTTCCCTAACCCGTTCTAATGAAGGGAGTTTCATAGCTCCCTTTATTTTTTAACATACTTTTCCGTGAAGCTTTTATATAAATCTTTTTACGGTTTATATGTTGTTCGTAATTTGCAAACCTTTAAAATCTAATTAATTTTATTCAAATTAAAATGTTACAAACTGCAGAAGATATCCGCCTGCTGAATGAAAAAATAAATCATTCCGCATCTTTTATTGATAAGATCCATGCTGAAATCGGTAAAATTATTATCGGCCAGAATCACATGGTTGAAAGGTTATTAATTGGCCTTTTGAGTAATGGACATATTTTATTGGAAGGAGTTCCCGGCCTCGCAAAAACGCTTTCCATAAAATCGCTGGCAAGCACAATTAATGCAAAATTCAGCCGTATCCAGTTTACCCCTGATCTTTTACCTGCCGATGTGATCGGTACAATGATCTATAATCAACAGAAAAATGAATTTGTCGTTCGCAAGGGGCCCATATTTGCCAACTTTATTCTGGCAGACGAAATAAACCGTGCCCCCGCAAAAGTACAAAGCGCTCTCCTGGAAGCCATGCAGGAAAGACAGGTAACTATTGGCAACGATTCTTATTTATTAGAAGAGCCTTTTTTGGTATTGGCCACACAAAATCCTATTGAGCAGGAAGGCACCTATCCCTTACCGGAAGCACAGGTGGACCGGTTTATGTTGAAAGTAATTATTGATTATCCCACAAAATCGGAAGAACAGGCCATCATACGTCAAAATGTTTTGAAAATGCAACAGCCACGCATAAATGCAGTTGTCTCATCATCAGAAATATTGAATGCACGCCAGCTTGTACGCGAAGTATATATGGACGAAAAAGTAGAGCAGTATATTATTGATATTGTATTTGCTTCCCGCTATCCCGATAAATATAACTTACCCAAAATAAAACCACTGATTTCCTACGGCGGTTCGCCACGTGCAAGTATTAACCTGGCATTGGCTGCAAAAACTTATGCCTATTTGAATAAACGAGGCTATGTAATTCCTGAAGATGTGAGAAATATATGCAGGGATGTATTGCGCCATCGTATTGGCCTTACTTATGAAGCAGAAGCAGAAAATGTAAATGTAGAAATGATCATTGATGAAATATTAAAAGCAGTGAATGTTCCTTAGAGTACTTTATTCTTTAAAGGAAAATTATGATCTGATAAAAGCCTGATCAGTAAACAAACAAATAATGAAGATTCCAATTCAGAAATGAGAAGAAACAATTTAGCAATTTAACAATTCAACCATTGCCTTTAACCACCGCCGAAATAATAAAAAAAGTAAAAGAACTGGAGATCATCAGCAAGAAGATCACCACGCAACTTTTTACAGGCGAATATCATTCCGCTTTCAAAGGAAAGGGAATGCGGTTCAGAGAAGTGAGAGAATATTATCATGGGGATGATGTTAGATTTATTGATTGGAATGTAAGCGCCCGGTATGCCCATCCTTTTACCAAAGTTTTTGAAGAAGAAAGAGAACTTACTGTAATACTTTTAGTGGATATAAGCGCCAGCTCTATGTTTGGCACTGTACATCAGAACAAAAAAAATATCATTACTGAGATAGGTGCTGTACTTACATTCAGCGCTATCAATAACAATGATAAAGTAGGTGTTATATTTTTTAGTGATAAAATAGAAAAATATATTCCACCCAAAAAAGGAAAGGAGCATGCTCTTTTTATAGTGCGGGAGTTGCTTATGGCAACACCTAAGCAAACAGGAACCAGTATCCGTGAGGCTTTGAATTTCTTTTCAAGATCCAACAATCAAAAAAGCATCGCATTCATAATGAGCGATTTTATTGATGAAAATTATGAACACCGGTTACGTTCTTTAGGTCAAAGGCATGATATTATAGGTCTAAAGGTCTATGACAAAATGGACAGCCTTCTTCCGGATATCGGAATGGTAAAAGTAAGCGACCTCGAAACACAAAAGACGCAATGGCTCAATACATCCGATGCTATGGTGAGATATACTTACCATCAGAATTTTATAAATCAGAGTACCATTAGTAAAAATATATTTAAAAAAGCCGGCGCTCAATTATTGCATATCCGCACAGATGAAGATTATGTGAAAATTTTGCAACATTTTTTTAAAAGAAGAAAAAAAATCCATTAGCCCGAATTGAAGAACTGTGATTATAATATGAAGTTTGTTATTACTGGTTTAAACATTTTTATTTTGTGTTTGGCACAAAATATTTTTGCCCAATCGCCTGTTATAAAAACAACCGTTGACAAAAATAATATTCTCATAGGCCAGCAAATAAATTATCGGGTATCCACATCAATGCCTGATAATACTTACAGGCTTGGTTGGTTTACAATGCCTGATAGTTTGGGTAATTTTATAACTATTACTAAAAATAAAATTGACTCAACTCCTTCCAACGGGAATTTAAATTTCAGCCAGGATATTGTAATAACAAGTTTTGATTCGGGACTGCAGGTAATTCCTCCATTAGCCCTTTCCGTATCTACCCTTGATGGAGATTCTACTTTTAATATTTATACCGATTCTATCCCTGTGAATGTGTCTTATTCGCCCACAGATAGCATTATGCCTTTTCACGATATAAAAACTATTATTGAAGTGAAAAAAACATTTCCATTGTGGGCATGGATATTAGCGGGAGTAGGAGTAGTTTTGTTAATAATTTGGATATTGTTCCTTCTGAAATTTTTCAAAAAGAAAAAAGATACTGTTGTTTTTGAATCCAAGTTGCCTCCGTATGATGAAGCTATGCAATCGTTATCTGATCTCGAAAAGGAAGATCTGGTTCAAAATAACCAGGTAAAAGAATTCCATTCAAGGTTGACCGAAATTTTTAAGCGTTACTTATCAAGGAAATCAAATTCGTATCAAATGCATCTTACTACTGATGAATTATTAATAGAATTAAACAATCTTGATTTATCAAAAGACAGTGTAGCAGCATTTGCCAATTGCCTTCGAATGGGTAATGCGGTAAAATTTGCTCAATATATTCCTCCTGCTTACGAAAATGAAAAATGTTTTTCCCAGACAAAGGAAATGATAGCAGCCATCAATAATATTGTAAATAAAACACCCGAAAATGATCTTTGATTATTTAAACAATATTTCTTTTGGGCAACCCTGGTTATTGCTGCTTTTTATCATCATTCCTTTATTGATTTATTGGAAATTCAGTAAAGGGAAAAAGCAGGTGGCCGCCATGGGTATTTCTTCTATAAAAGGATTATCTAATTCAAGATCATGGAAAAATACAGTTCAACAATTCCCTTTTATTTTCAGGTTGCTTGCTTTAAGTTGTATTATCGTTGCGCTGGCGCGTCCTCAAACAAAATATGATGAAACACAAACAGAAGGTGAAGGGATAGATATCATGTTATGTATAGATGTAAGCGGTAGTATGACCTCACAGGATTTTACACCTAACCGGATGGAAGCTGCCAAAAAAGTTGCTGAGGATTTTGTAAACAGCCGCCCTAATGACCGAATTGGCGTAGTAATATTTGCAGGCGAAAGTTTTACGCAATGCCCTCTCACTACTGATCATGCTGTATTAATATCCCAGATTTCACAAATAAGAAATGGATTATTAGAAGATGGAACTGCGATTGGATCCGGATTAGCAACTGCTGTAGATCGCCTGAGAAGCAGCAAAGCAAAAAGCAAAGTAATTATTCTGCTTACCGATGGAGTTAATAATGGAGGACTGATAGATCCTAATACGGCAATGGAAATTGCAAAAGCTTTTAAAATAAAAGTATATACGATAGGTGTAGGTACTGATGGTTATGCGCCCACTCCCGTAAGTACTCCCATGGGAATCGTAATGCAAAATGAAAAAGTATCCATTGACGAAAAGTTGCTTCAAAACATTGCCGCCCAAACAGGTGGGGAATATTTCAGGGCTACCGATAATAATAGCCTTGAAAATATTTATAAGCAAATAGATAAAATGGAAAAATCAAAATTAGAGATCACAACCTTTCATCGCTATTCCGAAAAATTTTATCCTTTTATATTTGCCGCAATGGCTTTACTTTTAATAGAAATTATTTTAAGATACACACTCTTTAAAAAGTTTCCCTAAGCTATCAGCTTTAAGCTATCAGTTATCAGCTATGAGGTATCAGTAAATAAATGAATAATTCAAATTTCTATTTAAACTAATCAACTATATAACCAATCAACTATATAACCTTCCTCATGAAAGCATTAGTTTACAAATCAACAGGAAGTTGGTATATAATTAAGAATGAAAAGGGAGAAGTATATAATGCCCGGATTAAAGGAAAATTTAAAATAGATGACATCACTTCTACTAATCCTATTGCAGTAGGAGATGTAGTAGAGGCAGATATTGAAGAAGGAGACGAATCAATTGTGATTTCCAAAATTTATGAAAGAACAAATTATATCACACGCCAATCGCCTCATAACAAACACCTGCACCATATAGTAGCCGCTAATCTCGATCAGAGTATTTTACTGGCAACATTAAAAGATCCCAAAACATCAGCCGGTTTTATGGATCGTTTTTTAGTGGCCTCGGAAGCGTATCATGTTCCAACTATTATTGTTTTTAACAAAACAGATCTTCATACAATAAAAGAAAAAGAAAAGTTTGAAAACCTAAAATCAATCTATGAAAGAATTGGTTATCCGGTTTATGCCATGAGCATCAATCAAAATTCAGGTATCAATGAAGTAAAGGAATTATTAAAAGATAAAACTACTTTACTCAGCGGCCATTCGGGCGTAGGCAAGTCTTCTTTTATCAATTCCATTCTGCCCGAAAATATTAGTAAAACTCAAGAAGTAAGCGAATGGAGCGGCAAAGGATTACATACTACCACATTTGCAGAAATGCTTGATCTTCCCTTTGGAGGAAAAATAATTGACACTCCGGGAATGAGAGAATTTGCCATGATGGATATAGAGCCTCACGAGCTTTCGCATTATTTTCCGGAGATGAAAGCGCTTATCAATAATTGCCGTTTCAATAATTGCATACATATTGAAGAGCCGGGCTGCGCCGTAAAAATAGCTGTAGAAGAAAATAAAATTTCTACTGAACGGTATCTCAGTTATTTGAATATCCTTGACAGTATTGATAATAAAAAATGGTAATTATTAAGAATTCAATTCACTACTTTGAATTATTTAAAAATTCTTCAATAGTTCCTCGTTTATTTCCCACATACTCTCCACCTCAACATCTCTTTTTGTAAATTTGCACCTATGCAGGAATATTTACAGGGATTGAATGATGCGCAACGCGAAGCAGTGCTTCATCGCGATGGGCCGATAATGATTGTAGCCGGAGCAGGAAGTGGAAAAACAAAAGTGTTGACTACCAGGATCGCTCATTTAATGGCTACGGGCGTAGATGCTTTTCAAATATTGGCACTCACTTTTACCAATAAAGCGGCGGCGGAAATGAAGGAAAGAGTAATTCATATTCTCGGAAATAATGAAGCAAGAAATCTTTATATAGGAACTTTTCACTCAGTTTTTGCACGGATATTAAGAGCCGAAGCAGATAAAATTGGTTACCCAAGAAACTTCACGATCTATGATACTGACGACTCGAAAAGTGTGGTGAAAACGGTGATAAAGGAAATGAACCTGGATGAAAAACATTATAAACCAAGTACGGTTTTTAATAGAATATCGGGTGCTAAAAATAGTTTGATCACCCCGGAAGAATATATCAACGATTATGGATTACAACAGGAAGATATGCGGGCCAATCGTCCCATGATCGGACAAATTTATACTGCTTATTGCAACCGTTGTTTTAAAAACGGTGCGATGGATTTTGATGATCTTTTATTGAAGTTTTATCAACTATTAAGCACACATCCGGAAAGTCTAAGTAAATACCAACGCAAGTTTAAATACATCATGATTGATGAGTACCAGGATACGAATACTTCTCAATATCAAATTATAAAATTGCTTGGCGCCATGCACGAAAATGTAGCTGTGGTCGGCGATGACGCACAAAGTATTTATAGTTTTCGCGGAGCGACCATAGAAAATATTTTGCAGTTTCAAAAAGATTATGATGAAGTAAAAGTGGTAATGCTTGAACAGAATTATCGAAGCTCTCAAAACATTCTTAACGTTGCCAATAATGTGATCGCCAACAATAAAGGGCAGATCCCTAAAAAATTATGGACCGTCAATGATGAGGGAGAAAAAATAAACCTGGTACGAACTGCTACAGATAATGATGAAGGTAAATATGTAGCTGATGCCATCCAGGAACAAAAACTGCGTAACCATTACCGCAACAGTGAATTCGCGATTCTTTATCGCACTAATGCACAAAGCCGAAGCTTTGAAGAAAGTCTTCGCCGGATGAATATCGCTTATCGTATTTATGGCGGTATCAGTTTTTATCAAAGAAAAGAGGTTAAAGATTTTTTAAGTTACCTGCGTGTGATCATGAATCCGAATGATGAGGAAGCGCTGAAAAGAATTATCAATTATCCGGCAAGAGGAATAGGAAAAACCTGTTTGGAAAAAGCCGTTCTTTTTGCAAACCAAAATAACATTTCTATGTGGAATGTGCTGGAACGCGCTGCTGAATTTGGTTACAGAGCTTCTACGCTTGAGATCATCAACAACTTTGTGATCATGATAAAAATGTTCCAGAGCGAATTGCAAAAGAAAAACGCTTATGATCTTGCGATCCTTGTAGGCAAGCAAACTGCAATAGTGAAAGACCTTTTCAATGATAAAACTACGGAGGGGCTCGCACGTTATGAAAACTTACAGGAGTTATTAAACTCAATAAAAGAATTTACAGAAACGCCTACAGATGATGGGGAATTGCTTGATAAAAGCCTGGGAAGTTATTTGCAACAAATTACTCTATTGACCGATGCCGACAATGATAAAGGAGAAAGCGATGTGGTAAAATTAATGACAATCCATGCAGCAAAAGGATTAGAATTTCCTGTAGTATTTGTTGGTGGGCTGGAAGAGACTTTGTTTCCAAATGCAATGGCAATCAATACACGCGAAGAATTAGAAGAAGAAAGAAGATTATTTTACGTAGCCATCACCCGGGCCAAAAAAAGATTATGGCTTACCTACTCCAACAACAGGTATCGTTTTGGAAACCTTACGCAAAATGATCCCAGCAGATTTATTGATGAGCTTCCTGATGAACGAATTGACAAATCTTTTGCCGGCGGGAACATGCGAAACAATCAAACCAATCATTGGAACGCTTTTGATAAAACTAAATATCAATTTAGCCCCGATAGAAAAGAAGCAAAACCTGAGAAACCGACTTACCTTGTTTCTACACCGGTTATAAAAATAAAAGAGCATATTCCTACTCCTGGATTTGCGCCAAGCGATACCAGTAATTTACAAACAGGGCAAAAAATTGAGCACCAAAAATTCGGTTTTGGAGAAGTAATAAAAATGGAAGGCGCAGCTCACAATCCTGTTGCTACTGTAAAGTTTGAAAACAATGGTGAGAAGAAGATTATGTTGAATTATGCCAAGTTGAGAATTGTGGAATAATGTTTACTGTATTTGATATTATTAACAATTATAAGAAATAGAATTTCATAATTGCATTTCATTAGTCAACTTCATCCTAAAGAACACAGAACTTAAAATACATACCTAAATACAATGCCAACTGCAAAGATTTTGTAGGGATAACCTGAGACGAAATAAATTGGCAGATTATAAGGCAACGTTCCCTGGAGGGCAATATTTATAGAATGATGAATTTCTAATCCTACTTCAGGGTTAAATGTGAATTTGATTAATGTTACAGGACTTTTCATTGTCGAAGTATAAGGATCATATATACGAGTTATCTGATAATTAAAAATAAAATCTAACCCTAACTGCAAAGCTGCATAAACCCTAATATTGGATTTTTTTACAAAAGTGTAGCCCGGCCCCAGTTTTGCACCCAACAATGTAGCATGGGTTTTATATCCTAATGCATTTGGCTGGCTAATATCCTCACCAAGGCTAATATTATTTTCAAGAACGCTGAAAGCAAGTGAGGGCTGAAAAAAGAGCTTACCAAAATTTCTTTGACTGTACAATCTCATTCCTATTTCTACGGAAGGCGCTAAAGATGTTTGGTGGCGGCCTTTGAACCCATAACCACCATTAAGAGTCCCATAGCCATAATCAATATTTGCAAAGTTGCCATGTACGCCAACACCTGCGAACTTTTCATTAGGATATTTGCTACGCTTTTTTTCAGTTGCATTTGCCTTATCATTAAAAATATTTGCAAAAAAATTAATCAGTGCATCCTCTTTATAAACAAGGCCATTTATTTTATCCATTTTATTTGCCGAGTTTATATCTTTCAATTGGCTAAGGATGTAAAGTTTATATCCATCATCAGCATGTACATTGCCATCATCATCTGCATACTGATAATATTCAAGCTCTTTCAGTGTATCATTTTTACTTAGAAAAAAATTGGTTCTTTTGCTATCAATAAATTTGTAAAGGGTATAATTCCTATACTGATATATCTTTCTTAGAAAGGCATTTATATGCTCAGTAGTTTTTACACTATCTTTTAAACCAGAAATATTAGTTACATCGTCGCTATTTATTATTCTTGCACCTGAGTAGCTTATATAAGTATCGGAGTTACCCACACTAAAACTTTTGCAATTAAGAGGAGTTAAAATGATGCGTTTACCTGAATTCTCATCAAAAGAAACCTCTTGTGGATTTTTTGACCATTCCTTATAGTTAGAAATCTTTCCATGAATTGTATCGCCGGAGTTTGTTATATAAATATCCTGGCAGGTAGCTGCAATTGTCACAAAAAATAGTATCCCGGTAAATAATAATTTTATCATAGCAATTTTTTATAAAGAAAGAGGATTTTTTTGGTTAAAGAAAAAATTTAAGAAACTTTTTATATGTATTTTAAATATATTTAGATATTCCCATATTTGAAATAGAGAGAATTTGTGATTTTAAAAAATTCCTTTTATTATATAGTAACCCAATGAATATTCCGTATTCCTATTTTACAAAACGATAGTTCAATAATCACTAAAATATATTGTATAAATTTGTTTTTTAACGAGCCGAAAAACATCTTCTCAGCCTAAATTATTAACTTTGCAGTAATAAATATTTTGTTATGATTAAAACAGGTAATACAGTAGTTAGTATTTATACTGAGTTGACTCCTAATCCGGAAACTATGAAGTTTGTAGCCAATAAACTGCTCTACCCGGGAAAAAGTGTTGATTTTCAGGATGAAGAAAGCGCTTCTTGTTCGCCTTTGGCTGTGCAATTATTTGCATTCCCATTTATAAAATCGGTTTTTATAGCAAGCAATTTTGTTACTCTTACAAAGACAGATGAAACTGAAGACTGGCAGGATGTAATTCCTTCTGTAAAACAGTTTTTGAAAGAATATCTCGAAGAAGGAAATGTTATAATTAATGAAGAAGAGCTTGCTGCCAGGAAAACCGAGAGCAGCAATATTGTGAGCGCAGACGATGGTGATGTAGTAAAAAGAATAAAAGAATTATTAGAAAATTATGTGAAACCCGCTGTAGAAATGGACGGGGGCGCTATACAATTTTTAAGTTACGATAATGGAAAGGTAAACCTGATGTTACAGGGTAGCTGCAGTGGCTGTCCTTCTTCAATGATTACCCTGAAAGCAGGAATTGAAGGAATGATGAAGCGTATGATCCCTGAGGTAAAGGAAGTAGTGGCTCAGTCAAAATAAAAAGAATTGATCTCCAATAAAGGGCGCAGTGGATTGCGTCCTTTTTTTTGTCAGAATAACTTTATTTTACATCATTTAACTTTTCTAAAGACAATCAGTCATAATACTTGTCGGATATTTGATTTTGAAGTTTTTAAAAAAAAGAAATATCCATAAAAAATATCGTTGTCCAAACAGTGATAATCTCACTATTAATAAAGTTATAAAAGGAAGATAAGATTGAAAATGATATCAAAATTTATTAAATTATTTGCCTGCGTTATCATTTTGAATTGCTTCTTTTATAGCACATCGTTTTCGCAGAAGGCAGATTCATCAATTACTTCAATAAAAAATTCTGACTCAACTGGTAATGCAAAACCAAAAATAAAGCAAGTGGATTTTCCTGATGTTGTAAGGAAATTCTTGAATATCAAAAAAAAATCTACTGACACCTCAAAAACAAGCACTCATTTTGCATTATTACCTGCTGCCGGTTATTCTCTCCAAACAGGATTTGCTGTTCTTCTTGCAGCTAATGGCACCTTTTATGCTTTTAAAAATCCGGTAGTAGACAGCCATATTTCTACACTTCTTACAAGCCTGACCTATTCCCAGTATAATCAGATCATTTTTCCGGTGCAAACGAGTTTATGGACTAAAAATGGCCTCTATAACATTATTTTTGACTGGAGATTTATGGCATACCCATCTACCACTTTTGGACTTGGTGGTAAAACCACCTTAAATGATGGATATACAATAGATTTTAATTATTTAAAGCTGCATGAATCTGTGATGCGAAAAATTTCAAATAATTTATTCGGGGGAGTTGGATTCTATTATGATGCCTTTTGGGATGTAAGGGAAATAGGGTTGGACTCAGGTGTAAAAACCAGTTTTGATAAATATGGATTTCAAAAACAGGTGCATGCTGTGGGCATTGCCGCACGACTCCAATACGATTCGAGGGATAATTCGGTAAACCCTTCTAAAGGTACCTACTTAAATGTTGTTTACAGGCCCAACAGAACATGGATGGGAAGTTCTAATAACTGGAATTCATTTCTGGCAGAATACAGGGGATATTTTCACCTTACTCCTACTACAAAAAATGTGTTGGCTATTTGGAGCTACAACTGGCTCACTTTAGGAAAAGGCAAGCCACCTTATCTGCTTTTGCCCAGTACGGGATGGGACGATTTTTTTAACACGGGGAGAGGATATATCCAGGGGAGATTCAGAGGAAAAGACATGGTTTATGCTGAAACAGAATACAGGTTTGGTATTAGTAAAAATGGCCTTTTTGGTGGAGTGTTTTTTGCAAACTCGCAATCTTTTTCTGAAAATCTAAACACGCAATTGCATTTGTTTACACCAGCTTTTGGCGCAGGAGCAAGAATAAAGTTCAATAAATTCACTGGGGCAAACCTTTGTATTGATTATGGCGTTGGGATAGATGGCTCCAAAGGATTTGCAGTAAATCTTGGCGAAGTTTTTTAATAATTTGTATCCCCGGAGTTTTAATACCAGTTAAAATTCTGTGATAAATTATTTCATCTTCGGATAAGTTATATTTACAAATCCTAAATTGATATCATGGCAAAAGCAATAAAGGAACCTTTATTAATACCTGATGAGATTGTAATAAACAAAATCCTTTTGATAAGAGGAAAAAAGGTGATGATTGATAAAGATATCGCATCACTTTACGGAGTTACTACCAAAAGATTAAACGAACAGGTAAAGCGCAATAAAAAGAGATTTCCCAACGATTTTATGTTCCTGCTTTTGCAAGAAGAAATGGATGATGTGGTCGCAAATTGCGACCACCTTAAAAACTTAAAATATTCACCAAATTTGCCATTTGCTTTTACAGAACATGGAGCAGTTATGTAAGCAAGTGTTTTAAATAGTGATAGAGCGATAGAAGTAAATATACAAATAGTGAGAATATTTACACAAATACGGGAAATGTTATCAACAAATAAAGATATTTTATTGAAGTTAGAAATATTAGAAAAGAAGGCAACCGGAAATGATGCGGATATACAGATGATTTTTGAAGCATTAAAAAAATTGCTCAATCCACAACAGGAACCACGTCCCCGAATAGGCTTTAAACCCTAAACTCTGACAATTGAAAATAATTCCTAATTTTCGCGGTTTCAATCTTTTTGTCGAACTCAAATCTTCAAGGTGAATATTTCAGAAATCTACAACCAATTTATAACAGGAATTCAACAAACTACCTCTATTGAATTTGTTGCGGTAATATCGGGAATTACAAGCGTTTGGTTTTCACGAAAAGAAAATATATGGGTTTATCCTACAGGATTGATTGGCACTATCCTTTATGTGTACATTAGTTTTAAAGGAAGTTTATTGGGCGAAGCGAGTGTAAATTTATATTATACTATTATGAGTATTTACGGTTGGATATTGTGGACAAAAAGGAATCAGCAGCAAGAGCACATTGTAAATATTACCTGGAGCAACAAAAAAGAATGGATGTACGAATTGTTATTTTGTGCTTCCTTTTATATCGTAATATTTTATGCGCTTTCTTATTTAAAAAAAGACTTTGCACCTGGTGCTATTCCTTGGGCTGACGCCTTTGCCAGTTCCACAGCTTTTACAGGAATGTGGCTTATGGCAAGAAAAAAAGTGGAAAGCTGGTATTGGTGGATTGCAACTAATATCGCATCTATCCCATTATATTTTATCAAGCATTATGTATTTACAAGTGTTTATTACCTGATACTTTTGATAATGGCCGTTTGGGGATTGGTTGAATGGAAGAGACGCGCCAATGAATACTTATTAAAAACAGAAGAAATACCTGAATGGAAGCAATAAAAGAAATTGTAGTAATAGGACCTGAATCAACAGGGAAAAGCACCTTATGTGAAAAACTTGCTTCACATTATAACACTTTATGGGTACCGGAATACGCAAGAGAATATTTAGAAAAAAATGGCGTGGAATATAATTATGATGATTTGCTTACGATTGCAAAAGAGCAGCTAGAATCGGAGGAAGGTATAAGGTACCAGGTATCAGGAAAAAGCAATCAATCAGCAATCAGCAGTCAGCAATTAGATTCAAACTCACCATTCACCTCTCACTACTCACTTCTTTTCATAGACACTGACCTCTACGTAATAAAAGTGTGGGCAGAATTTGTATTTAATAAATGCCAGAAGTGGATACTTAATCGCATTGCAGAAAGAAAATACGATTTGTATTTACTATGCGATGTTGACTTGCCCTGGGTAGAAGATGAATTAAGGGAATATCCTGATAAAAAGACAAGGGAGAAATTATTTCTTTTTTATAAAGAACTTATGGTAAATCAATCCACACCCTGGTGTACTATTTCGGGGAATTATGAAGAAAGATTTGAGAAAGCCGTAGCATTTATTGAAGCGTCAATTGCACAAAGAATTCCTCTGTAATTATTTTCCCATCTTTTACTTTATAAACACACATTTCTGACATTGTTGAGCGCTCTTTTCCTTTTATGGTAGAATCCACATTTAATGAAAGCGCTATCACATTTCCTGCAACTAAAGGATCAGAGACATTACATCCATGGGTTGTTTCCACCATAGACTCAAATTTTTTTCCCTTTTCTAAAATAGCTACTAATCCTTTTGTTTTTTTTTTCAAAACCGGTGATGCTTCCGGCTGCAAAGTTGGGCAACGCGATGGGCAATTTGTGAAACTGTCATGATTTTAGACGATGATGCCATAACTTAAATTTTTAAAAAAAGTACAAAATCCTTACCAAAAAAATTATAGTAAAAACTAGAATCTTATTCTTTCACTTTTTCTTAAAATACCAAAAGCACCTCAAAAAAATATCATTTGTCATGGCGTTTTTTCACTATGAACCTATCTGCTTTAAAATCAGCCTGGCTAAACTGCCATCCATTAAAATATAAAAAATTAAGCATGAAAGAATAAGATTGCGTTGCAAACATTAATGGTTCCCCTTTCTCATCTGTGACTCTTGTCTTTTCCCTGGTTATTGATTGCCCGTAATCAAAGAACGATCTCCTCCTGGACCTCCAATCAAATACAGCATATTCAGCATTAAGGCTATCCATTCTTATTCCATCAACGTAACCGAAAGTTTGTGAATTTGTAACAGCGGGATGGCTTGTATTGCTTTGTGAAAATACCAGCACGGGCTGGCAAAGAAAACAAAAAAATAAAAGTTTTTTCATGTTGGGTATAATAAAAAATTAAAAAGTAGATGAATAAAAAGTACGTACACAAATCTATGAATAAGAATTCGAGATCTGTTTTCATTAATATAAAACAATAATTACCTAATCTGCAACTTCAGCAATTAATACACTTGATTCTGCACAAAAATTTTCTTTCTGCAAGGAGAATTTTCTAAACAATTCGAATTATTATTGATATTTTTAATCTTAATTTAAAACTAAAAACCAATTCTTATGGACCAATCAACAATCATTATTAAAGATTCCAGTGCAAACCCTGCACCGCTGGGGCTTCTCGCATTCGGAATGACTACTGTCTTACTGAATCTGCATAACGCGGGAATTTTTGAAATGAATTCGATGATTCTTGCAATGGGAATTTTTTATGGCGGCATTGCACAAATAATCGCGGGAATAATGGAATCGAAAAAGAACAATACTTTCGGATTCGTGGCATTTATTTCTTATGGTTCTTTTTGGCTTACATTGGTTGCGTTAATAGTAATGCCCAAATTAGGATGGATAGCTGCAGCCTCAGAATCCGGCATGGTGGCTTATCTTGTAATGTGGGGAATATTTACAGGGCTCTTATTCATTGGTACTCTCCGCATCAGTAAATCTCTGCAGTTTATATTTGCCACTTTGACCATCTTATTTTTTTTGTTGGCCCTTGGTGAATCAACGGGAAACGAAAGTTTAAAAACTTTCACAGGTTATGAAGGAATTATTTGCGGAGCTTCCGCAATTTACACAGGAGCCGGAGCGCTGTTGAATGAAATTTATGGCAGGACCGTGTTTCCATTGGGACCCGTTGCTAAAAAATAGTCCCGATTTATTTCTAACTATTTTTTGCCAGGCAAATTATTAATTATT
>JGI20206J14855_1000046_pt1 | contig 43294 bp, 24 predicted proteins | sample NGESurdeep092012_6_FD_14855 | JGI IMG/M metagenome (IMG submission 14855) | reverse complement strand
TTCAGCTTGGGTCCTTTTCTACCTATTTTTTGTTGAATAATAAAAGAAATGTACCAAAACTCGAAGCTACTTTACAGCAACTGGGAAAAAACACTAGTAATGGTGACAATAATGAAACGTATTTTGCAACGCCATTAACAAGTACGCATCTGGATGCAAATTTCGGCGACAATTCTAACATAAAGTACCTTTCTATATTTCCATTTATTGCAGCGCTTATTTTATTGCTTGCTTTAACTAATTACATAAGCCTTTCTACAGCGCGTTCTACTACCCGCGCCAAAGAAATTGGCGTAAGAAAAGTAATGGGGGCATCTAAAAAATCAATCAGCGTGCAGTTTTTTATTGAATCGGCTTTATACACAACTATTTCGTTTGTCTTGGCTTATGTTTTAAGTACCATTTTCCAACCTTTATTTTTTAATTTTTTACAAATAAATATTGATCCTTCATTTCTTTATAACTCTCACCTGTTATTATCGTTTGCAGCACTTTTTGTTATCACTGTATTGTTGGCATCTGCATATCCATCTATTCTTTTATCTGCTTACAAACCAGTAAAAGTTTTGTACGGAAAATTCAGTAAACAGAGTGGCGGATTGACTGTAAGAAAGGCTTTTACCGTTTTTCAATTTTCAATTTCAGTTGCATTAATTGTATGCGCCATTGTTATCGATAAACAAATGTATTTTTTCAGGCATACTAATACAGGAGTAAATAAAGACAATATAATAATGATTCCTTTTGCGCCATCTATAGGAAAACATTATTCAGCTTTTAGGCAGGAAACTGCTTCACTTGCTGGTGTGCAGCAAACAACTGTAGCTCACTACCCGATGTATAAAGGATATGATGATTTTTTCTTCAAACCGAAAAATACGAATATGAGTATTGCAGTGCCAGTTTTTTCTGTAGATGAAAATTTTATTCCGATGCTGGGCCTTCATTGGAAAATAAAACCTGACGATTCGCTATTTTATCAAAAACAAAATCAGGTAATTATTAATGAAGCAGCTATATCCAAACTAAACCTTAATAGAGACCCTCTTCATGAAAAACTTTCAATGTCGGGTCAACAAGTAGAAATAGCAGGAGTTTTGAAAGATTTTAATTACGAATCACTCCATGATAAAATCGGTGCGCTTTCTATGTTTATAGGCTCTGACACTTCATCGGGCTGGGGAATGTTTGGGGGCTGTTTGTTTGCAAAAGTAAATCCTCATGTCAATATCCCATCCCTTATTAAGGAAATGAAAAAAATCTATGAAAAATATGATGATATAAATCCTTTTGAATATTCTTTCATGGATGAAAGTTATAATGCTATGTACACAGCAGAAGACAGGCTTTCAAAAATTTTTACGGTGTTTACATCCTTTACAATATTTATAGCATGTTTGGGTCTGTTTGGTCTTGCCACCTTTATGGCAGAACAACGCACAAAAGAAATTGGCATAAGAAAAGTATTAGGGGCTTCAGTTTCGCAGGTTACATCAATGCTTTCAAAAGATTTTATAAAACTCGTAGTGTTAGCGGTTGTAATAGCATCGCCTGTTGCATGGTGGGCAATGAATAAATGGTTGCGCAATTTTGTTTACCGGATAAATATAAGTTGGTGGATATTTTTTATTGCAGGATTACTTGTCTTTGTGATTGCACTAATAACGATCATTTTTAAAGCTATAAAAGCCGCAATAGCCAACCCGGTGGATAGTTTGAGAAGTGAATAGAATTAAAAGTGAGTATAACATAAATCCTTAAACGAAAATAAAAATTATGATTAAAAATTATTTCAAAATAGCATGGCGCAACCTGGTGAAATATAAATTTATTTCTTTCATTAACCTTTTCGGATTAACGATAGGGCTTACCTGCTGCTTGCTTATCACCACCTATGTTTTGAACGAATTAAGTTATGACCGGTATAATAAAAATGCCAAAAACATCTATCGTGTAACAAGGACTTTCAATAATGCGGCTGGCGTCGTTTCTTTGAAATTAAGTGCTATCTCTCCCCCATTCGGATATTATTTTCCAACAGATTTTCCGGAAATACAAAAAATGACAAGGCTTGAAAATGCCGGAACCGTCCCGTTTAAATATAAAGACAAGCTGATTAATGAGCACAATGTATATTTTGCTGATGAAAATTTATTTGATGTCTTTACTTTAAAAGTACTGGAAGGTAATCCAAAGACAGCATTGCAAGATCCTTTCAGCGTAATGCTTACACCTGAGGTAGCCAAAAAATATTTTGGTAATGAAGACCCCTTGAATAAAGTCATTCGTGCCGGCAACCAGTTTGATGTGAAAGTAACTGGTATTTACAAAGGCTTTCCTGAAAATTCCTTTATGCATCCGAATGTATTGGTTTCTTTCAATACCTTAAAGGATTCTGCGATATATGGTGAAAAAAATCTTGAAACCAATTGGGGCAATAATGCTTTTTTTACATTCATTGAGCTACCCAACCATTACGACCCAAAAAGATTGATCGCGCGTTTTCCTGCATTTCTGAATAAACACATGGCTGCTCAATATGCTCCGAATCAACCTTCAAAAATGACAGAGCTTGGATTGCAAAAACTTACAGATATTCATTTGTATTCACATACAGATTATGAAGCGGAGCCAAACGGAGATATTACCCGCGTTTATATTTTTGGTGCTATTGCTTTGTTTATTTTACTTATTGCCTGTATCAACTACATGAACCTTTCCACCGCACGCTCTGCATTACGTGCAAAAGAAATTGGAATACGAAAAGTAATCGGTGCAAGAAAAAAAGAATTGATATTTCAATTCCTCAGCGAATCAGTGCTTATAGCATGGTGTGCTATTTTAATAGCTTTTCTTCTTTTATATTTTACATTGCCGTGGCTTAATCAAATTTCGGGGCAGGAATTATCTGTAAGTATTTTAGAAAAATGGCAGGTATTGTTGCCGCTTTTTTTAACACCATTTATTGTAGGTGTTATATCCGGGTTATATCCTGCTTTATTTATGTCTTCCTTTCAGCCTGTAAAAACTTTGAAGGGATTATTTAAAGCTGGCGGTGGTAATGTTTCTTTTAGAAAAGTGTTGGTGGTGGCTCAATTTACCATTTCTATCGTACTTATTATTACAACCATTATTGTTTTCCAGCAATTGCGGTATATGCAGAATACTTCTTTGGGTTATAATAAGGAACATATAATTACCATGCCTTATTATAATTCTGTGAATCCCCAATATGATGCGTTCAGAAATGACTTATTACTAAGTCCGGGTATCAAAGATGTAGCTCGTTCTTCACGCATTCCTACTGGCAGATTGCTTGATGATAATGGCGCTTCTACAATGGTTGGTGATTCTATGCAGCCATTAACTACAGATATAAAATATGTAGATGCTGATTATGATTTTATTCCTACTTACAGTATTCATTTGGTTGCCGGAAGAAATTTTTCCCGCGATTACAGTATGGATACTTCCAATTTTATTTTGAATGAGTCTGCCGTAAAAGCCATCGGCTGGAAATCACCACAGGATGCCATAGGCAAAGATTTTAAATATGGAGGTACACAAGGCCGCGTAATTGGAGTTATGGCCGATTTTCATTTTGAATCTCTTCAACATAAAATTATTCCAATGATTTTATTAAATCCGGCAACAACACCAATCAATTCCTCATTTAACAATCTTTCAATAAAGCTTTCCGGTAATAATATTCCAGGTGCATTAGCTTCCGTGGAAAAAATCTGGAAAACCTATTTGCCTGAACTACCTTATGAATATAATTTCCTTGACGAAAATTTTAATAAGCTTTATCAATCAGAACAACGGCAGGGAACCATATTTACCGTGTTTTCGTTCATAGCTATTTTTATAGCGTGCCTTGGTCTATTTGGTTTATCCGCTTTCTCAATCACCCAACGCGTAAAAGAAATAGGCATAAGAAAAGTATTGGGCGCTAATGTGACTTCTATAGTTACCTTATTATCAAAAGATTTCTTAAAACTGGTATTAGTTGCAGCGCTTATTGCCTTTCCTATAGCATGGTATGCGATGTCGCATTGGTTGAGGGATTTTGCCTATCGTGTTAATATCCATTGGTGGGTTTTTGTGTTGTCGGCTATACTGGCTTCGGTGGTAGCATTGGTTACGGTGGGCTTCCAGGCGATAAAAGCTGCCGGTGTCAATCCGGCAAAAAGTTTGAGAAGCGAATAACCCCCAAAATCCCTTAAAGGGGACTTATGAAGTATGAAAGTTGGGAAAGTTATTTTGTGAATGCCTGCCCGAACGGTAACGGGCTGGGCGAATGGAAAACCTTAATATTTGTTTATTTGCTGAAAAATAAATTTAAAATAAAACGATTATGAGTAAACGAAATTTAATAACTAAAAACTATACCGATGTTTAAAAATTATTTCAAAATTGCATTCAGAAATTTAAGCCGAAACAAAGTTTATTCGATCATCAACATTGCAGGATTAGCACTGGGACTTGCTTGCGCCATGCTCATTATTTTATATGTAAAAGATGAAGTAAGTTTTGACCGGTTCCATAAAAATGTAAATAACATTTACAGGGTGGCTTTCAAAGGAGAGCGCCAGGGTATTGAAATGGAAGATGGAAATTCCGGGTATATACAAGGACCCCGGTTTACACAAAATGTTCCGGGCATACGATCCTTTGTGCGCATACAAGGTGGCAGCGAGGATTTAAAAACCGGCACTGAAATTCAATCCCAGGATTTACTTTATGTTGATTCGAACTTCTTTTCTGTATTCACTTTCCCGCTACTGGCCGGCAATCCCAAAACCTGCCTTACTGAACCACATTCTATTGTACTGTCTGCAAATGCCGCGAAAAAACAATTTGGTACAACAGATGCCGTCGGGAAAACAGTTATGCTGAAAGAGGATAGCGTGTTTGTGCCCTATAATGTAACCGCGGTGGCTAAAAAATGTCCGCAAAATTCCTCTATACAATTTGACGTATTAATACCTTTTAAAGAATCCGCTGAGGGTGCTCAAAATAATGATAACTGGTTCAATTTTTTCCTAAACACTTTTGTGGTATTGAATCCGGATGCTAATCTTCAATCGGTGGATAATCAAATGCAAAAATTTTATGTCAGTAATGCTGAAGAGACCTTTAAAAAAATGGTCGCACAATATGGCGATATAGGAAATATGGGCACTTATTTTTTGCAACCATTTACCGACATGCACCTGAGTACAAAGTTAGCAGCACAAAATGGACTTACCAATGCAAGTAACCCGATGTATTCTTATATCCTTTCAGGAATTGCTTTGTTTATTTTACTCATTGCCTGTATCAATTTTATAAATTTAACCGTAGCCCGTTCATTAAAGCGCGCGAAGGAAATTGGTATTCGCAAGGTAGTAGGAGGAAACAGAAAACAATTGATTATGCAGTTTCTCGGAGAGTCATTTGTTCTTTGCCTGATTGCATTCATAATGGCTTTAGTGATTGTAAAATTAGTTTTGCCTTTGTTCAATGAACTTTCTAATAAAGCGCTCGCCTTTTCCTATCTTTTTGATGCAAAATTAATCGCAGGATACATTATTCTTTTCGTGCTTACTACGTTGCTGGCGGGCTTCTACCCTGCTTTGGTATTGTCAGGTTACAATCCTGTGCAAACGTTGTACAGGCGTTTTACATTATCAGGAAAAAATTATTTGCAGAAAAGTCTGGTGATATTGCAATTCACACTTTCTTCATTCTTAATAATCGCTACGCTTATTATTTATTACCAGTTCAATTATCTCACCACTGAAAAATTGGGCTATGATGACAGTAACCTGGTAGTGGTCAATAAAGATAATTTGAAACGTGACAAGGCAAAATTATTCAGGAATGAATTAATGAAAGACCCTGATATTGTTGGCGTATCTTCTAAAAATGGCGGGGGTTGGTTCACAATGGCAAAAGTAAACGGCGATTCTACCATCAATTTTGATTATGAAACTGTTGATGAATCATTTTTGCCTTTGCTAAAAATACCCATTACAGAAGGAAGAAACTTTTCTGCTGATTATCCATCCGATTCATCCCATTCGGTTTTGGTAAATGAATCATTTGTAAAAAAAGCCGGCTGGAAAAATCCCATCGGGCAAACCGTTGATTTTTGGTACAATAACAATGAAAAATATATGGTTATTGGCGTGGTAAAAGATTACCATTATCAATCTTTATATGAAAAAACAGGGCCACAATTATTTACTATGAAGCGGGGTAATGATTATGGAACATCTTATATAAAAATAAAACCGGGTTCCGCATCTAAATCGCTAAAATACATTCAAAGTACTTTTAAAAAACTATTCCCTATAACCCCCTATAGCTATACATTTAAGAACGATGAAAATATTAAAAACTATGAGGCTGAAGCGAAATGGAAACAAATTATGTTATTCAGCGCCATACTCACCATCTTTATTTCGTGCATTGGTTTGTTTGGTTTATCAGTTCTTGCAGCAGAAAAAAGGACCAAGGAAATTGGCATTCGAAAAGTGTTGGGCGCTTCTGTGCAAAGCGTGGTTACTGCGTTGTCCTTAGATTTCCTGAAATTAGTTTTGATTGCTATGTTCATTGCTATTCCTCTTGCATGGTGGGCTGCTAATAAATGGCTGGAAAAATATCCTTATCGTATTCAAATAAGCTGGGGAATTTTTGTTTCTGCAGGATTGCTGGTAATTATTATCGCTTTGATCACGGTAAGTTTCCAGGCTATAAAAGCGGCAATAGCCAACCCCGTGGAGAGTTTGAGAAGTGAATAATAAAATTGAAAATGAAACAATTTGAAATGATAAATCAAACATCAATAAATTATAAATGATAAATCAACTTTTATGTTTAGAAATTATTTTAAAACCGCATTCAGAAGTTTGATCCGTAATAGGAATTACACTATTATCAACATCGTCGGTTTGGCTGTTGGTATTGCCGTTTGTATAATGATCTTTATCATTATACAATTTCAAACAAGCTTCGATAATTTTCACTCAAAGAAAGATCGTATCTATCGTGTTTTAAACGAATATCATCATACAGAGGATGCAAATATTACTTATGGGAAAGACGTCCCCTTTCCAATGCCCCTGGGATTGAAAACGGCTTTCCCCCAAATAGAACAAGTGGCCCCGGTTTGGGAAAGCCATAATGATCAATTGCTGATACCTGACAATAACGGAACAACGATAAAGTCATTTAAAGAAGACAAAGGTGTATTTTTTACAGGGCCTTCATTCTTTAAAATGTTTGATTTTCCCCTGCTCGCAGGTTCGTATGCCTCATTAAAAGACCCGAACAATGTATTGCTTACAAAAGAGATTGCAGAAAAATATTTCGGTGATTGGAAAACAGCAATAGGCAAAACCATTAACCTGGAAGCGGGCGGCTCTTTATTCAGCCACGGCATTGACGTATTGAAAGTTTCAGGCATTCTTGCGGCCATACCCGCAAATACAGACTTTCAGTTAAAACTGGTTGTGGCTTTTGGAACAGGCATTACAGGAGATATGGCAAAAAACACTGATTGGGAGGACAGGACGAATGCTGATTTTGGTTGCTATGTTTTGTTGCCGCCAAATATTTCTGTTGACAATTTTAATCAACAATTAAGAGCGTATTCAGCAAAAGTTGAATCGCCCGAAGACAAGGACAGCCATATTATACAGCCATTAAGTGCAGTCCATTTTGATACGCAAACGGGGGATTACAGCAACAAAACAATCAATCATGAACTACTCAATGTATTGTGGCTGATTGCCGCATTCATCCTGTTGATTGCCTGCGTAAACTTTATCAACCTTTCCACCGCACAAGCTGTTAATCGTGCAAAAGAGGTTGGTGTAAGAAAAGTTTTGGGGAGTAGTAAATCTCAATTGCAAATCCAATTCAACATTGAAACATTTTTGATAGTTACAAGTGCTGTAATGCTTGCAGCAGTTATTACAATTTTGGCATTGCCTTCTTTAAATCAACTTTTAGAACTTTCGCTTTCATTCAACATACTGAACAACCCTGCAATTATTTTATTTCTTTTGGCTGTAACAATTGTTGTTACCGCACTCGCTGGTTTTTATCCTTCTATTGTTTTATCACGTTTCAATCCTGTTAATGCTTTAAAGAGTAAAAGCACAGCAAATACTGCAAAGGGAATTTCATTAAGACGAGGGTTGGTTGTATTTCAATTCATCATTGCTCAGGCACTGATCATCGGGACACTCATCATTGTAAAGCAAATGAATTATTTTATGAATCAACCGTTAGGCTTCGATAAAGATGCAATTGTAAATGTTCCTTTCCGTGTAGATAGTCTTCGCCTCAGCAGGCTGGATTATTTAAAGAACCAGTTATTGTCAGTAAACGGCGTGCAGGCAGTAAGCTTCAGTTCCAATACTCCTGTTGAAGATGCGAATGATATGTGGAGCACATTTAAATTTGACCATGCAATAAAAGAAGCAGATTTTAAAGCGATTACCAAATTTGCCGATAACGAATATGTGCCGGCTTATAAATTACAACTGATTGCCGGAAGAAATTTGCAACCTTCTAAAATGGCAAGAGAATTTTTAGTGAATGAATCATTCGTGAAAAGTTTAGGGCTTAAAAAACCGGAAGATATATTGAACAAAGAAATAAGCATTTGGGGTGATCGAATAAAATGCCCTGTTGTTGGCGTACTGAAGGATTTTAATGACAGGTCTTTTCGCCATGATGTTGCACCATTGCTTATTACCACAGATAACGTAATGTACAGCCAGGCCGGAATAAAACTTGATACTAAAAACCTTTCTTCGACGTTGCAATCTGTTAAAAAAATATTTGGGCAAACATTTCCCGATTTTGTCTATCAATACAAGTTTCTTGATGATAAAATTGCCAATTTTTACAAACAGGAAAATCAGTTAGCGCAGTTGTATAAAATTTTTGCAGCAATCGCGATATTCCTTAGCTGTCTTGGGTTGTATGGTTTAGCTTCATTCATGGCAGTGCAAAGAATAAAAGAAGTTGGTATTCGCAAAGTATTGGGTGCTACTGCAGGCAATATCGTTTATTTGTTTTCAAAAGAATTTATCATACTTATTTCAATTGCATTTGTAATCGCTGTGCCCATTGCCTGGTACTATATGCATGGCTGGTTGCAGGATTATCCTTATCGTATTGATCTGAGCTGGTGGATATTTATTGTTGGTGGATTAGCATCTGTGCTTATCGCTTTAGCTACAATAAGCTTCCACGCGATAAAAGCAGCAATTGCAAATCCGGTAGAGAGTTTGAGAAGTGAATAGAATTAATTACCTGATATGCTAATGAAGAAAACAGGAATATTGAATATTTGTTTCCTGTCCGAATACCCGACTGAACGAATCTTTCGGGCATGGTACAGGCGGGGTTTACTATAAAATAGCAGTTATCTATAAACGAAAATAAAATGATAAAAAATTATTTCAAAACAGCATGGCGTAATTTGATTAAAAACAAAGCCCATTCTTTTATCAATATTACGGGTCTTTCAGTAGGTATGGCAGTCGCGATACTTATTGCTCTTTGGATTTATGATGAAATTTCTTTCAATAAAAGTTTCGAAAATTATGACCGGATTGCGCAGGTAATGCAGCACCAGACATTTAATGGGGATGTGGGCACACAAACTGCAGTTCCGTACCTAATGGGTAGTGAATTGAAAAGCGACTATGGAAGTGATTTCAAATACGTGAGCATGGCATCATGGACAAATGATCACATATTAGCAGTTGGAGAAAAAAAAATCACTAAGAGCGGAAATTATATGGAACCGCAGATCACTCAAATGCTCTCCTTAAAAATGCTGAAAGGAACAAGAGCTGCTTTAAATGATGATCATGCTGTCATTCTTTCTTTATCTACTGCCAAAGCTTTATTCGGAGATGCTGACCCAATGGATAAGGTAATAAAAATTGATAACAGGTTTGATGTAAAAGTAACCGGTGTATATAAAGACCTTCCTTACAATTCAGACTTTAGAAACCTCACTTTTATTGCATCCTGGCAATTGTTTATTGATAAAGCTTCATGGGATGAAAAAACTACCAACCCCTGGCGAAATAATTCTTTTCAAACGTATGTGCAAATAGCTGATAACGCTGACATGCAAAAGGTTTCAGTGAAAATAAAAGATTCCAAACTTAAAAATGTGACTCCTGCAGATGCAGCATTTAAGCCTGTTGTATTCTTACAACCTATGAGTAAATGGCATTTGTATTCTGAATTTAAGAATGGGATAAATACCGGGGGAAGAATTGAATTTGTTTGGTTGTTTGGTATCATAGGGTTTTTTGTATTACTGCTCGCCTGCATCAACTTTATGAACCTAAGTACTGCACGAAGTGAGAAGCGTGCAAAAGAAGTAGGCATCAGGAAAGCGATCGGATCTTTGAGGGGACAATTGATAAGACAATTCTTTGCTGAATCATTATTAGTGGCTTTGTTTGCATTCGCGTTTTCACTGATTTTAGTACAACTCATTCTTCCATTTTTTAATGAAGTAGCAGACAAGAAAATTTCAATTCTCTGGACCAATCCATTGTTTTGGCTGGCCGGAATTTTATTTACTTTATTCACCGGATTTATTGCAGGCAGTTATCCGGCATTGTATTTATCTTCTTTCAAACCCGTAAAAGTTTTAAAAGGCACTTTCCGCGTTGGCCGTTTCGCCGCGGTTCCACGCAAAGTATTGGTGGTACTGCAGTTTACCGTTTCCGTTATTTTAATTATCGGAACGATCGTTGTTTTCAATCAGATACAATTCGCAAAAAATCGCCCGGTTGGATACAGCCGTGATGGATTAATTTCTGTGAACATGGTCACAGAAAATATACACAAGCACTTTGATGCGGTAAGCACAGAATTAAAAAACTCAGGTGCTGTTTCAGAAATGGCAGAATCTTCAGGCGCTACTTATTATGTGGATGAAACAGACAATGGATTTACCTGGGAAGGTAAAGATCCTTCCCAGCAGGGAAATTTTAATGTGGTATTTATTTCAAAGGATTTTGGCAAAACAATAGGCTGGCATTTTAAAGAAGGCCGTGATTTTTCAAAAGAATTTGCAACAGATTCATCCGGGATGATCTTAAATGAAGCGGCTGTAAAATTTATGGGAATAAAAGATCCTGTGGGCAAAACAATCACCTGGGACGGAAATCTCTTTCATGTGATAGGAGTTGTAAAAGACATGGTAATGCAATCTCCCTATCAGCCTGTTTTCCGTACTGTTTTTGTTACCAATAATGATCCGCAGGAAGTTGTTGATATGAGGATAAATCCATCGGCAAATATGCATGATGCCCTGGCTAAAATTGCAACTGTTTTCAAAAAATATAATCCCGAGCAACCTTTTGAATATCATTTTGCAGATGAAGAATATGCCAAAAAGTTTGGTGATGAAGAACGCATAGGAAAGCTCGCGAGTTTCTTTGCGGCACTTGCCATTTTCATTTCCTGTCTTGGATTATTTGGCATGGCCTCTTTTATGGCAGAGCAGAGAGTAAAAGAAATTGGCGTGAGGAAAGTATTAGGTGCATCGGTTTTCAATCTGTGGCAATTGCTATCAAAAGACTTTTTAGTGCTCGTAATTATTTCATTAATTATAGCAACACCGATTGCCTGGTATTTTATGAATAATTGGTTGCAGAATTATCAATACCATACCGGCATTTCGTGGTGGATCTTTGCTGTGACTGGTATGGGAGCGTTGCTTATTACAATAATAACCGTAAGTTTCCAGGCGATTAAAGCAGCGATAGCGAATCCGGTGGATAGTTTGAGGAGTGAGTGAACCCCTAAATCCCCTAAAGAGGAATTTGTGAAGTTTGAAAGTTGGGGCAGTTTTTTGCGCATGCATGCCCGAAAGTTAACTGGCGGGGTAAATAGGAAACTTTAATATTCCTGCCCGAATGACGATCAGGCGGGTGTTGGTTTGCTAACAGTCATGGTTAAATGAAAATTAAAATTTTAAAATAAGAATTATGTTCAAAACTTATTTCAAAATTGCATGGCGCAATATGAAACGCCACAAGGCATATTCAGGCATTAATATTTTTGGACTGGGTATAGGTATTGCGGCGTGCCTGCTTATTCTGCAATACGTTTCTTTTGAATTAAGCTATGAAAATTTCCAGGTAAATAAAGACAGGATCTACCGTGTCGAACAAGACAGGTACGACAATGGGAAACTAAGTACACAATGGGCTGCAGGCGCTTATGCAGTTGGCAATTCTTTTAAAGATGCCATCCCGGAAATACAAGATTATGTAAAGGTTGTTCAAAATGGCCATGTTACTACAGACGTAAATAACGAGCCATTGAAAATTGAAAAAGTATTTTTTGCAAGCAGTTCCTTTTTCAACATATTTACTTATCCTTTAATTGCCGGCGACAAAAACACGGCATTAAAAGAACCCAATACCACAGCGCTTTCTGAAACAACCGCACGCCGAATATTTGGAAGCACCAATGTTGTCGGAAAAACATTGCAATTAAACAGGAATAGTAATTACGCAATTACGGCGGTATATAAAGATGCGCCGGTTAATACACAATTGAAACCGGACATCCTTCTTTCGTATGCTACTTTTGTAAAAATGAATACAGACTCATCCGGCAACGGCCCCGAAAATGCCTGGGAATGGGATGGATGTCTCACGTATTTATTGTTGCGAAAAGATGCCAACCCTCAATCAGTTGAAAAGAAGTTTCCTCCCATTGTTGAAAAATTTGTTGGCGCCGACATGAAGAAATACAATTCTTCCGTAACTTATAATTTACAGCCTTTAAAAGATATTCATTTGTATTCTCATTATATGATGGAGCCGGGCATCAATGGTGATGGTAAAACTGTTTATCTTTTATTAGGTATTGCTTTTTTTATCGTAATAATTGCCTGGATCAATTATATTAATCTTGCTACAGCGCGTGCCATAACAAGAGCACGGGAAGTAGGCGTACGCAAAGCAATAGGCTCTCAAAGGAAACAACTCGTTCTTCAGTTTCTTTCTGAATCTGCTTTAATGAATGGAATTGCTTTGGTACTTGCTTTGGTGATCGTTTTAATTGCCATTCCGGGATTTAATGAACTTTCGGGTCAACAAATTTCTTTTTCATTATTTGGCCAAAGTCGTTTCTGGTTATCGCTGGCAGGATTATTTATAGCCGGTGTGTTTTTGTCAGGGTTATATCCCGCTTTTGTATTATCAGGTTTTAAACCTATTGAAGTTTTAAAAGGGAATATGGGCAGCACCCAACAAAATTCTATACTGCGAAAATCATTGGTCATCTTTCAGTTTGCCGCATCCTTATTTTTATTAATTGGAACAGTTACTGTTTACAAGCAAATACAATATATGCGCAAACAATCTTTGGGAATTAATATAGAACAGACATTGGTGGTATCGCCTCCGATCGTAGGAATTGATTCTACTTACCTGCAAAAAATGACTGCCTTTAAAGAAGAGTTAAGTCAATATCCTTCTATAAAAAGTGTAACAGTTTCTACAAGTATTCCGGGCGAACCGGTTGGCTGGAATGCAGGCGGTATCAAACTTGTAGGAGCTGATGAAAATACGCAGAAACAATATCGTGTTATTGGAGTGGATTATGATTATATGAAAACTTATGGGTTGAAGTTGATTGCAGGGCGTATATTTTCAAAGAGCTTTGGTACTGATGATAGCGCCGTAATATTTAACAGGAAGGCAGTAGAGCAGTTAGGATTTAATAAACCCGAAGAAGCGTTGAATAAAAGAATTGATTTCTGGGGCAGGGTATATACTATTGTGGGTGTTACCCAAAATTTTCATCAGCAATCTTTGCGCGAAGCGTATGAGCCATTAATTCTCCGGTTAATTCCTGGTGTGAATGGTTACCTATCTGTAAAAACCAATGGAGCACAGGCAAGTAATACAATCCGTGTTGTAAAATCGGCATGGAATAAATTTTTTCCGGGTAATACTTTCGATTATTTTTTTCTTGACGATCATTTCAGCGACCAATATAAATCGGATCAACGTTTCGGCCAGGTGTTCGGATTATTTACAAGCCTTGCTATTTTGGTTGCGTGCATGGGGCTATTCGCTCTTGCGTCTTTTACTACACTTCAGCGCACAAAAGAAATCGGCATCCGAAAAGTATTAGGCGCGTCCGTTTTCAATATTTTGAAATTACTTTATCGCGAGTTTGCTTTACTGCTGATGATTGCATTTGTAATCGCTGTTCCGCTTGCATGGCTTACTACATCGAACTGGTTGCAAGGATATGCATTTCGCATCAGCATGCATTGGATGTTTTTTTTGCTTCCTTTTATTTTCATGATTGTTATTGCATTTATAACAGTAAGTTTTCAAACAATAAAAGCAGCAATGGCAAATCCCGCGAAGAGTTTGAGAACGGAATAAGTGAATTTGAAAATGAAGAAAACAGGACTCGCGAATATTCACACATCAAACCTCTCGAGAATCAATAGAAAGAAATAAAATAAGAATCTTGCCTATTTGTTGCTTTCCTGCTTCGCGTAGATGACGCTGCGATGGTAACCTAAATGCAAAAAAAAATTCTAATTTTACTATTTATCGGGTTCTACCGTTTTCAACACATAACCTTTAAGCTGGTAACCTGATAATGCAGTTTGAGCAGTGAACGAGACTTTTACTACCGGAAGTAATTCTTCATTTTTAATATCAAGGAAGTTCATTGCCTGGCCGCAGGCGATAAAACGGGTACCCAGTTTTTCAAGCTCACTGATCAGGTTCAAATTGGGGTTGTTCATTTTAAATCTCTTTTGATAAGTAGCATTTGTACAAATTGAATACAGGCCATATCCATGCATCACCAATACGATTGAAATATTTTTTAACGGAATACCGGAAGCCACATGAAGATTAATAATTCTGGCCACTTCTATCAGGCTTTGATCAGGCTCATTTAAAAGAGAATCAGGATTCTTATTCTTCATTTCAAATAATAATTTGTATTGCATCTTAGGATCAGGTACTTCAGTGACACCAGTTACGGGAAAGACGCCTGAAAATTTTCCCGCATTGATTACGGGAAATTCTTCTTTGCTCTCCAGGTTGTGCCATCTTGTTTTTTCTGCAAATTGATTTTCTATTTTCAATGAATCCGCATGGATTACCGCGCGTAAGGTGCTGTCCTTAACGGCTAAAAATTGAGCATCGTTTGATTGTGCCATACAGGCCATACTTTCAAAAAAGTAAATAGTGATAATAAGTCCGGTTCTTCTCATAATAATTTTTTTGAGGACTAAAATTAGTTATTTTTTGCATTCATAATTTTTCACCTTCTGTAAACGATAATTTCGCCTGAAGAATGAATGCGGGGTTATTTTCAGAGAATCCAGGCCTGCATTGATAATAATTATTTAGAACACCAGGGGATTACCTGAGTAACCAATTGCTTTTTCTATATACGACTTGTCATAATAGATCCTGTCTGTATCTATTTTTCCATTAGTTACGTGGGCTGTGTATTGAAAAGGAAATTTTATTTCTTTTCCATTTTGTGTAAAACTATAATCGCCCCATAAGGATACCCAATCTCCTATCAGATCTCCGGACTTTACACGAAATGTTTCTTCTACAAAATTCACTTTCCTGTTTGATTGCAATTTGTAATTTTTTTCCCAACTACTTATAGTTAGTTCCGTGTTTGTTGAATCAATGGGGCTTGGGCCATACCCTTTATAACTGTAAGCCAAAAGTGCTTTTGCTTTATCCAGGTTTCCCAATGTGAGTTCATTCACAAAGTCACCAACTATTTGTATGTCGGCCTGGGCATCCGGGTTTTCACTGCCCATCTCTTTATAACTCATTTTTGAATCCGTTGTTGATTGGGCCTGTGTTTTGGTTATAAAGACGGTTATAGAAAAAAGTACAATAAGCATCCATTTTGCAATTGTTCTTTGCATATTTATTAAATTAATTTTTAAACAGAAGCTATTACATTCAGCTTCATCCAAATCTAATTATAATTAATACAAGATTCGGATATTTCTTTGTAACATTATTTTTATTCTTTCCTTTTCCGGTTGTTGAGTTGGCGTTATTGCATTTCGAATTGGCGCATGGCTTTGCTGGTGGTGGGCGATAAGAACACCGCCCACGGCGTCCCTCTATGTAGGAATCAAAAAATACAATATAAAAGAGGTAACATATTTTGTAAAAAATAAATATTGCCATAAATCTTCTTCATTATAATCAAACAAACAATGGAAAGTTTATCTAAAAATATTTTACATGAAACTAATAAAGAAGAAAAGACTTGCCCATTAAAAAAGCCGTCCCTTTTATTTTCGGAACGGCCCAATTATAAAAATATTAATTTGCTATTTTTTGATGATCACTCTTTGCTGATGTATACTTCCATCAGAAGTCATGTACAGTAGTATGTAAACCCCATCGATTAGTTGAACATTTATCTTGGCTGTGCCACCCTGTACCGCAATGTTTTGCTGGCTCATTAACCTTCCACTTATATCGTACCATTCTATTTTCAGATTATTCTCATTGGTACTAAGGCCGTTTATAAAAATAGTGCCTGTTGTTGGGTTTGGATAAATGGTTACAGACTGATTTTGATTTAGGGTAACCGAAACTATATTCCAGTATTTACTATTACCATTAAGATCAGTTTGTTTTAAACGGTAGTAGGTTGTTCCATTATAAGGGTTTGCATCGTGAATAATATAATTTAAAGTAGTGGTACTATTACCGTTCAATGCTTTTGAACTAATATTTTGGAAGAATTCAAAATTAACAGCATCGCTGCTTTTTTCTATAGTGAAATAATTGTTGTTTGTTTCTGTTTTAGTAGTCCAACTCAAATCAACGCTACTATTATTTACAAGCTGAGCATTAAAATTGATAACCTGGACTGGCAATGTGTTAAGGCCATTCATATCATCTGCTATAGCGAAAGTCGAAAAAGAATTGAATGCAGTTGGCGAAGATGTTGAAGTAATGCTTCCCTCCAGGTTTGCGCCAAAAGCATAAGCCGGGCCGCCCGTGCCGCCAATATCAATCCATGAGGTAGGGGCTGTGTAAGTGTTTTTTACAATAGTCAACTCGCCTCCATCTAACACAACATCATTGTTCCCAAAAAATATTTGTATGGTTTGGTTACCACTTAACCCTGCAACAGGCTGGCTATTGCCGGAAGCATCTTTTCTACTGATGGTGTAATAATGCATATGCGATACAACATCCACAGTTGGAGGAAGTGTATATCCTAAAGCAGCAGCACTTGCATCGAATAACTGTGCCTCATAAGTGTATAGAGTACCATTACTATGATTCACAGTCAGCACAACAGGCCTGCAATCGGGGCTATTACCTATGGGGAAATTTAAAGTGGAAACTCCTGATGAAGATTTCTGGTAACTCATTGGTCCATTTACATAGCTGGTTGATAGAGCACTACCCGCCGCGGTGACAGAGCCATTCAACATAGTTAAAATATAACTTGTTGAGGTATTGAGCAGTCCCGATGTTAATGTAAGATTATTGGATACATTAATGGAAGTGTTGTTTAAAGTAACACCGCTGCCTGTATTATTTATTGTCAACGATGAGAATACAGGCGTTGGAGTTCCTGATACTACATTTATATTTTGCAGACCGGTGCCATTAAAAGTTGCCGTTCCTGAGTTCGCGCCAAATGTAATAGCCGTGGAAGACGAAACCGTAAGATTGCCTGAATAAGTACTGTTATTATTATAATTTGGATAAATTAAACCTGAATTATTTTTCACAAAAGTGACATCGCTGTTATAAGCATCAGAGGAATTTATTGTCATTAATAAATAACCTGTTCCATTATTTGTAAAAGTACTTGAGCTATTGAATGTATTATTTCCCTGACTTTGATCATTAGTGGAACCTGTCTTGGTGGAATTGACAGAGCCGCTAAAACTACATCCGTTAAAATAAAGTGCCGGACTGGATGTGGTTACATTTCCCCCAAAAGCTGAAATAGGCCCAAAAGTCAAATTGCCGGATCCGGTTAAAGTCAGGCTTTGCGGTGTTGCGCCAGCTTGCGTGAATTGCTTGAGTAACAATGTACCTGCGGAGAAACCTCCTGCACCCACTGAAATGGTTTTGCCCGCTGCTAAAGTTGCTGATGCGCTGGCGCTGCTGTTACAAAACTGAACTCCCTGCCCATTGTTAGATGTAACTACAATATTACTATTGAAAACAGTTCCCGCTGAATACGAGCTAACTAATATATATGTATTAGCTGTGGGTGTATTATTAAATGTGGCGACACCACCAAAAATATTATTGCTGCTATTGTATGCGACATAGATATAGCTACTCCCGGTGTTATTAAAAGTAGATGCTGCGTTGAACTGGTCTGCATTACCATTTCCGAACATCAAATAACCGGAGCCTGAATTGGTAAAAACACTTGCGTTATTGAAAACATTGTTTCCACTGCTTCCATCGCTTGTTGTTCCTGTTTTGACAGAATTTACAGTCCCGCTAAAATTGCAGCCATTGAAATATAAAGTAGGACTTAATGAAGTTACATTTCCCCCAAAAGCTGAAATAGGCCCAAAGGTCAAATTACCAGATCCTGTTAAAGTCAGACTTTGTGATGTTGCCCCAACCTGGGTAAACTGCCTGAGCAGTAACGTACCTGCTGAGAAACCTCCTGCACCTACTGAAATCGTCTTTCCTGCTGCTAAAGTTGCTGTTGCGCTGCCATTGCCGCTACAAAACTGAACTCCTTGCCCATTGTTAGATGTAACAACGATATTACTATTGAAAACAGTCCCTACTGAATACGAGCTAACTAATATATATGCATTAGCTGTGGGTGTATTATTAAATGTGGCGATACCTCCAAAAATATTATTGCTGCTATTGTATGCGACATAGATATTGCTACTACCTGTGTTGTTAAAAGTAGATGCTGCATTGAACTGGTCCGAATTGCCGTTGCCAAAATATAATTGTCCGGAGCCTGAGTTAGTAAAAACACTTGCATTATTGAAAACATTATTTCCGCTGCTTACATCGTTGGTTGCTCCTGTCTTGACAGAATTTACAGTCCCACTAAAAGTACAACCATTGAAATATAAACTCGGGCTTACTGATGTTACATTGCCTCCAAATGCAGAGTTTGGCCCAAAGGTCAAATTGCCGGAACCGGTTAAAGCCAGGCTTTGTGCTGTTGAACCAATCTGGGCAAATTGCCGAAGCAATAATGTTCCTGCCGAAAAGCCACCTGCACCAATGCTGATGGTTTTGCCTGCGGCCAAAGTAGCAGATGCTGTTAAGTTGTTGCTACAAAACTGAACTCCCTGCCCATTGGATGATGTTACCACAATACTATCATTGAAAACAGTCCCCGCTGAATAAGAGCTAACTGATATAGATGTATTAGCTGTAGGTGTATTATTAAATGTGGCGATACCACCAAAAATATTATTGCTACTATTGTAAGCGACATACATATTGCTACTCCCTGTATTATTAAAAGTAGATGCCACATTAAACTGGTCTGAATTGCCATTACCGAACATTAAATAACCAGAGCCTGCATTGGTCATTGTGACTGTTCCATTAAATACATTATTTCCACTGCTTGCATCATTGCTTGCCCCTGATTTGGTAGAAGTAACAGTACCCGAAAATGTGCAACCGTTAAAAAGCAATCCAGGGCTCGAAGAAGTAAGATTTCCACCAATAGCAGAGCCTGGGCCAAACTGCAGAGTAGTGGCAGTACTGTTGAGAGTAAGATTTACCGGGGTATTGCCCAATTGGGTAAATTGCCTTAATATTAAATAGCCGGCATTAAGTCCTGCAGCTCCTGCCTGTATGGTTTTCCCTGCTGCCAACGTAGCCGTAGCTGTTGAATTGCCACCGCAAAAATAAATTCCCTGTGCGCTGCCGGTGGTGTTTACTAAAATATTGCCATTGAATTGATTGCCCGCACTGGAATAAGCGGGTAATATGCTTTCAGACCCATTATTGGTAAAGGTTATATCATTGTTACAGATATCAGGATTGGTACTTCCGAGAACCATATATCCGGCACTATTATTAGTAATACTGCAAAGCCCGTTAAATATATTACCCCCTTGGTTATAATCACCCGTGGCCCCTGTTTTAGTGGCATCTACACTTCCATTAAATGTGCATCCGTTAAAATAAATATCTGGGCTGCTAACCACTAAATTGCCCCCAATAATAGACTTATTTGCAAATGTTATCGAAGTGTTTGTTCCAGTAAATGCTAAGTTCATAGCAGTACTTCCTAACTGCGTAAAAGTGTTCAAGCTTAAGAAACCTGAATTAAACCCTGCGGCGCCAACTGATATAGTTTTGCCTGCTGCAAGTGTTGGTGTTCCTGTACCTGATGTCCAACCTAAGTAGATTCCGCCAGTTCCACTTGATGTAACTGTGATATTATCATTGAATTGGTCATTGGAATTGTAACCTAACATAAAATATCCGCCATTACTTTGCTGGTTAATGGTTAAAGTTGAATTGAAGATATTCTGGACTTGATTGTTATGATCACTTGTTCCCCCTGTTTTTGTAACCACAACGGCACTATTAAAAACACCTCCTCTCAAATAAACATCTGGGGCGGTTACCGTTAAAGCACCACCAAAAATGCAAGGCGTTCCCGGGTTGACAACATAAAAGGAAGATGATCCTGTTAAATTGAGGTTCATTGCTGCGTTGCCCAACTGAGTAAACCCACCAAACTGCAGGTAACCAGCACTATAACCCGCACCAATTAAAACTGTTTTACCGGCTGTTAGCGTTGGCGTGCCTGTTCCGTTAGTCCAGCCAAAACTAATACCCCCGGTTCCGGTTGATGTTACCGTGATATTATCGTTGAACAAATCATTTGAATTATAGCCTAACATAAAATACCCGCCATTGCTCTGCTGGTTAATAACTAAAGTTGAGTTGAAAATGTTTTGGTATCCATTGTTATGATTGCTACCACCTCCTGTTTTTGTTAAAGAAACGGGGGCGTTATATGTCCCGCCTCTCATATAAATATCAGGTGAGGTTATAGTAAGACTACCCCCAAATAACGAGGGGGTGTTGCCGCCAATAGCCCCAACGTATACAGATGAACTTCCAGTAGTCGTTAAATTTATTGGCGTAGAACCATTTTGAGTCAATCCGGAAATACCTAAGTAACCTGTGGTAAAACCAGCTGCACCAATGGATATAGATTTCCCGGCAGCCATTACACAGCTAGTGCCACTAATCCATGCCAACGCAATACCAACAGCAGAGCCTGTCTGCGTTACAATAAGATTTCCATTATATTGATTATTTGTAGAATTGTAGCCCAAAATAATCCTATCTGAACTGCTGTTATTAATATAAACATCTCCATTATATACATCAGCAGACCCATTGCCAAATCCAAACCACTGACCCGCCGCATTTGTAGCGGTATAATTTATAGTCAGTGTGGCATTAAATGTATTTCCCCCAGTGGTTGCATTAGTATTTGTACCATCTGTTTTGGAAAGGATAGTGGCGCTATTGTAAGTGCTATTGGAAGTATAAATATTAGGAGAGTTAACCGTTAAAACCCCATTAAATGTTGAACCAATAAAATTTGCGGTAGCGTTGCCGGTTAATGTTATATTTTGAGGTGTTGCGCCTGCCTGTGTAAATTGTTTAAGCAATAATGTACCTGCAGAAAACCCGCCTGCTCCAGCCGAGACTGTTTTACCTGACGCTAATGTTGCTGATGCACTGGCATTGCCACTACAAAATTGAACCCCCTGGCCGTTGTTGGAAGTAACTACAATATTATTATTAAAAAGAGTACCTACCGAATACTGGCTTACATATATTAATGTATTGGCAGTCGGTGTATTATTAAAAGTAGTGACCCCGCCAAAAATATTATTACTGCTATTATAAGCAACGTATATATTATTACTCCCAATGTTATTGAAAGTAGATGTGCTATTGAACTGATCGGGGTTGCCATTGCCAAGCATAAGGTACCCTGATCCCGCATTTGTCATTATTACAGAACCATTAAAAGTATTATTTCCGCTACTGGCGTCGTTACTGGCTCCCGTTTTTGTAATATTGACGGCTTGTTGAAAAGTGGTATTCCTAAAAGTAACAGCGGCTGATGTTACGTTTACAATACAATTCATAGTTACCGTGCCGTTTCCAAATGTAGTGGTGGTTGCGCCAGAAACAGTCAGCGTACCATTTTGAACAGTACCGGAAGTGAAAATTGCATTGGAGCCGTTAATAGTAAGTGTATAACCTCCCAGATCAAGTGTGCCGCTTGTAACAGTTAGATTTCCAATAGACGCGTTAACATTTAATGCGCAGATATTGCTGCCAGTTACTATAGTTGCGTTATCTGTCGGGCCAGGTATGCCATTTGGAGACCAGTTGGCGGCAACAGTTGACGCCGATGATACAGAGCCATTCCAGGTATATGAGATTTGGGCTTTTGTGGTTTGAATAAAAATAAACACACAAATAAGTAATAGAATCTTCTTCATAAAAAAGTTTTGTTTTTATTGGGATTAGGATAAAAAATTTACTTCTTTTCAGCTTTTAATACACTAAATGGCATTTTTCATATTACTCAAAGTATTTATGCCTTAACGTATTTATACCTTCTTTATTTCTGGTATTGCTGCCAGGATAGTAAATTATTTGTTTTATATTAATTATGGTCCTCGAAAATATACTCCCATTAGTAGGTACAATACCGCCCTGCCAGGCAGAGGCACTTTTCCATGTGTCATTTGCTTTACTGGCGTAAGTTTGAGCCTGTAGTGAATTACTTAAAAGAATGCTAATTACAATGAGGGATAAGCCCTTTGATAATTTGTAATTGAGTGTATTTGTTTTCATTTTCCTGGGTATAAGGTTATTCTGAAAGTAGGGTATGTTTTCTCTTTTTATCACACAGTGATTTTACCGTTTCTGAATGTAAAAGTCTCTATTCACGAAAATATTATCGTAAGAATTCGGTGAGTGGGTGTACTTTTTCGACGAATAGAATGTATTAGCCGTTTGTGAAGACTAGTCCACTTTTGTTTGTAGTACACCCTATCTGGAAATAAAATAGCTTATATGACTAGCTATGAATGCGGCATTTTTCCTTTTCAAATTCAAGGTTCCGACTGGTGGATCATGAACACTGATGGAAATGATAAAGAACACCTCACCTATATGAATAAAAGGAATAGTACTCAATTTGTAAATAAATATCGCGTGGCAGGATCCATCTCTTTTATTTCTGATAATTCTTTATTGGGAGGAGTAATGACAAAACCTCTCAGCCTCACAGGGTACACGGTTAAAGTAGTATTCGATAAATAAATGTGATGATATAGCGCTTAACTTTATTTTGGCACCTTAATGAAAAATAAAATAACAAGTCTCGATTCAATAATTATTCGAAATATTAAATAATTTGCGTTTACGCATAGTAGTTATAATACCTGTTTTACCGTGTTCTCAATAAACAAGCAAATAATGATGATTCCTGTTTTTTATTCTCAAATAAAATAACATAAATTTTTCTTCTCACTTCAATATTTCTACAAATTCCTAAAATATCTTTGCGGCCAAATTAAAATTGAATTGTGATGAAGAGAATCTTACCTGCTTTATTTTGTATTTTAAGTTTGCCCGTTTTTGCCCAACAAAACAACAATGTTTTTAAAATCAGAGGAAAATTAATAGATTCAATTTCCAGGCAACCATTGGAATTTGCTACTCTTTCTGTTTATCAGGAAGGTGCCAAAAAACCGGTAACCGGAAGTGTATCCGACAAAAAGGGAAATTTTGAAATAACCCTTGACAATGCCGGAAAATATAAACTGGTTGCAGAATGCATCGGCTTTAATTCTACAACCATCTATAACATTATTGTAAATAAAAATAACACAGTAGCAGAGATAAATCAAATTGCATTACAATCAAAAACGAAAACGCTTCAGAATATTACCATTTCAGGACAGCCAAAAATGGTTGAAAATAAAATTGATAAAATGGTTTTTAATGCAGAAAGAGATGTTACTTCACAGGTGGGCGTAGCTACGGATGTATTAAAAAAAGTACCAGAGGTTTCTGTAGATGTAGATGGAAATGTAGAACTGGCGGGAAGTTCAAGCATCCGGTTTCTTATTAATGGAAAACCATCGGCAGCTTTTGGAAGCGACATTGCAGATGTGTTACAATCTATTCCTGCAAGCCAGATAAAAAGTATAGAAGTGATCACCAACCCGGGAGCTAAGTATGATGCGGAAGGACTTGGTGGAATTATTAATATCATTTTAAAACAGAACGACTCTCATGGGGTGAATGGAAATTTATCGCTCACTGCCGGAACAAGAACAGAAAATGGCTCTTTTAATTTTAATGCACGACAGGGAAGTTTTGGGATAAATGCATTCGTTAGCGGCAATGCAAGATTAAAATCAAATTCTACCTCTTCTTCTGACAGACTTACCAATGATACATCGGCCAATAATAATATATTGCTATCCCAGCTTTCATCAGGGGATGACCAAAGAAACGGATACGAGACAGGGCTTGGCTTTGATTGGGATCTTAATGAGCACAACGGAATTACCGGCTCAGTTTCTTATCAGAATTTTGGACATAAAAGCAATACTTTCACTGACCAGGATCAGCAAACCTTAGATTTAAATGGAGATCTTCTTTCGGATATTGCAAATTCTATTAACTCCGACCATACTTTTCATTTTCATAATGTAGATGCGAGTCTCAACTATAAAAAAACTTTCAAAAAAGATGGCCAGGAACTAGACCTCGCTGTTAATACCAGTTTAGGAAACCGCAGGGTACTCGATGATATTTACCAATATACCTTTCCTCAAGATTCGCTTTATTATAGTACAAAATCAATAAACCCAGGAACCGAGAATGAAACGGAAATCCGTGCAGATTATACTCAGCCCATAAAAAAGAATATCGTTTTAGGAGTTGGGGGTAAATTGAATTTATATGATGTTAACAGCAATTCATCAGTCCTGGATTTAGATGGTACCGGAGATTATTCAAAGGATAATTACTTATCAAATATTTTAGATTATCATCAAAATGTATATGCCGGTTATGCAGAAATTTCTTTCCCTGTTTTTAATTGGTTTGATGCTAAAATAGGAGAACGATATGAACGCACTGAAATCAATTCTTATTTTTCAGATGCACTGCAACAACAACAGATTCCGGGATACAATACTTTTGTGCCTTCCATCTTTTTTTCAAAAAAAATAAATGAAAGTTCTCTTTTCAAATTAAGTTATTCCAAAAGGATCGAGAGGCCCGACTATCATGATTTAAACCCATTTATTAATACAAGTGATCCCAAAAATTTATCAACCGGCAATACCAATCTTGATCCGGAAATAAGCCACAGATTCGAATTAGGATATAGTACCGACATTGCCGGTTCCGGCACTTTTATGGTCAATCTTTTTTATCGCATTAATGAGGGCGATATTCAACCATTCATCGTTTATTATCCATCTTACCAGGTAGGTGATACTACTTATACAGATGTCGCTTTGAGCACACCGCAAAATATTGGAAGAGAAAATAATTATGGAATTAATCTTTTTGCTTCTGCTAAATTCTTTTCAAAACTGGATTTAAGATCCAATCTTTTTTTCTATGAAAGACGCACCATTAATACGATAGATAAGGGCTACGATTACAATAGTTTTAATTATCACATTAACCTGAATGCAGATTACCAGTTTTCAAATACGTTAGTTGCAGAATTCTTTGGTAATTTCCGTTCAGCAAGACATGAAGCACAGGGAACCTATCCATCATTTACGACGTACAGTCTCGCCATACGCAAACAGATATGGAATAAAAAAGGAAGCGTGGCGCTTACTGCCTCTAATCCTTTCAGTAAAGATCTTACACAAATAACCAAGGTTTATGGACCTAACTTTGTCATTAACGGTACCCGCTCTTTACCCTTTCGTTCTTTCGGAATTAATTTTACCTGGAAGTTTGGTAAACTGGAATTTAAAAAGGACAAGGAAAAAATTGATGATAGTTTAAATTCCTGAAAATATGGTTAGTTCCAGCAAAGTTAAGTGACAATCTGAAATGCACTCACAATGTTAATCATAGCTGATTTTTTATAATTGTTGGTAATTTCGTTTAATATTAAAAGTATTAGTTGTAGATATTATCCTTTCCTGAAATAGATTTTACAAAAACAATATGTATGGAAGAGAAGAATTTTTCTAAAGTCCAGGTTCGCTATATAGTGAATAATGTTGATGAGGCGATATCATTTTACACTGAGCACCTCGGATTTAAATTGGACATGCATCCAGCTCCTTCTTTTGCGATGTTATCCCTTAATTATCTTCGCCTCGTATTGAGCGCTCCCAATCCATCTGCCGGAGGAGGGCAATCCATGCCGGACGGAACTCATCAGGAACCAGGCGGTTGGAACCGGTTCTCAATACAAGTAAAAGATATTTCCAAAAAAGTAGATGCACTTCAAAAAGCAGGCGTACATTTTCGCAATAATATAGTTACTGGTGTTGGCGGTAAACAAATAATCGTTGATGATCCATCAGGAAATCCTATAGAATTATTCGAGCCATCAATTTCTGAAGCTCATCTTGATACTAATTCCTAAAATCAAATACTAAAGTAAATTGGTTTTTGTTTCTATAAATGCCTGAAAGAAAAAAAGCAAATAGAAACCTCAACTATTTCTTTATTTACTGGCCAGGTGAACTTAGGACCAAATAAAAATTAAAAGAATTTCCCTTTAATGAAATTTTTATCCGCCTCTTAAACAAACTATTGATTATTTTTATTTTAAAATTCACCAGTAAACAATATTTTTTATGAACACGTCACGTCGCACATTTATTAAAAACAGCAGTCTTACTATCGCCGGAGCTTCATTAATTCCCGCAATTTTAAAAGCAAAAAAACCAGAAATTATTGTGGGTATTCAATTATATACTATAAGAGATGATATGAAAAGTGATCCGGAGGGCACTTTGAAAAAACTGGCGGCAATGGGGTATAGATATGTGGAAGCTGCAGGCTATGCGGATAGAAAATTTTATGGATATTCTATTCCTGATTTTAAAAAGCTATTAAAAGATACCGGCTTAAAAATGGAAAGTGGTCATAGCTTTTTAGGCTCTCAGCAATGGGACAAATCTACCAACGATTTTACAGATGAATGGAAACATACTATAGAAGATGCCGCCGCAGTAGGTATGAAATACCTGATAAGTCCCGGCGTGGATGAAAGTCTTTGCCAAAACATGGATGGGTTCAAACATTATATGGACATGTTCGATAAAACCGGGGAACTATGTAAAAAATCAGAGATGCATTTTGCCTTCCACAATGAAAATTATGGATTCAATCACAGCATCGATGGCAAATTGATTTATGATCTCATTCTCCAGACAACTAACAAGAATTTAGTGTGGCAGCAAATGGATATCGGCAATATGTATGAGCCAGGTGGAAGACCTTTGCATTTTTTGAAAAAATATCCCGGAAGATTTTTTTCGATGCATGTAAAAGATGAAATGAAAAGGGATTCACGTGGGCCAGATGGAAACTTTTATGAAAGTACCGTACTCGGCAAAGGCGTAATGCCTGTAAAAGAAATTATTGATTATGCACGGAAAACAGGATCCAGGTATTTTATAATTGAACAGGAACAATATCAGGATAAAACACCTTTGGAATGTGCCGCAGAAGATCTAAAAGTTATGAAAAGCTGGGGATTTTATTAAGCATAAATATTCTAAAACAGGAATTTGAATTATTTGTTTCCCTGCTGTGAGACCAATTTGTTTACTACATCCTGTTAAGAAATTATTTTTTTTCAGGTTGCAATGTGTATATGATCGGTTGCACCCTGTAAGCATTCACAGGTTGATTATATAGAACTGCATTTTTCCATGACGGGCTGTTTGCAATTACCTGCAAGGCGTCATTATCTACATTTTTATACCCGGAGGAAGCAAGAATTTTTGGTGTAACAACTTCACCGTTTTCATCAACTATAAATTCAACTTTCACAGTTACTGTAACCTCTTCTTTTCCTTTTGCAGGAAAATCTTTTGTTGCACTCTTATTGATATAAGATGTCCAGGCTTTTTGTCCACCTTTGAATTCAGCCTCGCGTTGAAAAATGTAATTCTTAATTTTTTTTCCTGACTCATCATATCCTTCAACTGTTCCTTCTTTTTTATTGTCAGGTAAAAAATAGTGCATTGCCAATTGGCCATTGGGATAATAATGATATGAATATTTCAACTCATTATTTTCAAAAGAAGAGGAATCTTCCAAATGTCCATTTTTAGAATACAATAACTGTATTCCTATTGGAGACTTCATTAAAGTATCGGCATAAACAGATTTGCCCCTTACTTTTTGAGTGTTTATCCAATAGGAAGTACAACTATAATTCGATCCCTCTTTTATAAATTCAGCATAATACGCTGCTTTCTCTTTTGAGGTTTCCATCCAGCCTTCAGTATAATATTTAATTATTTTGGCTTGCGCATTTGCAGTCATGAATGAAATAGTAAGAAGGCCAAAAAAAATTCTTTTCATTGTAAAAAAATTAAGGAAAATGTTTAAAAATGAGTTTTGATAATTGAATAAAGAAATACGAAAATAAATAATTATGGCAGGAAAGTCTTTTAATTGTCCATGTTTTTAATTTTAATATCAACCAGGAATTGAATTGCGACTGTTTTCACTCATTGGTTTAAACAAAGAAAGTTTAGTTTTATCGGTATAATATTTCTTCCTTTATGATTTCTTTAAAAAGCGTTTATCTATCCCTGTTATCTTTTCTGCCGTTAGTCTGTATAGCTCAGCAAAGCGGCATCAGAAACAACTGTACAACTGCTGAAGGAGTGCCACACCTTAAGATTGAAAGAAAAATGATTTATCAACCTGATACTGCATGGATGTATTCTCATCACGCTTCAATTACCCATTTCAAAAATAAATTTATCGCTGTGTGGAGTAATGGCATGAAAGATGAAGATCACCCGGGACAGCGGGTCGTATTTGCCACATCAACAGATTTTTTTCATTGGTCGAAACCTAAGACACTGGCCATTCCTTCAGTTTACAATGGAGATACGCTGAATGTATTGACAGCAGCGGGTTTTCACCAGTTTAATGATACCCTCGTAGCCTATTATGGCGAATATTCTCCTTTCAAGACTCACACGCACTTATGGGCAAAAATTTCAACTGACGGCGAATATTGGAGTCATGAAATCAACATGAATGTGCCGGTAAATCCCAACCAGGGACCCGAAAGAATTGCAAGTGGCAGGCTTATTATCTGTGGTAATTTTACCTTTCCCTATACTGATGATTACCGTGGATTAAGTGGATGGACCATGACCAGTTTTTATGCAGACAGTTTATACAAAGAGGATAACCCTGGTACATTTTATGCGCCTGCTGAAAAAAATAATTTACCACCCTTATGTGAAGGATCCTTCTTTCAAACAGATGATGGAATTATTCATACTCTGCTTCGCGTAACAGGTAAGGGATGGAAGGGCAGGCTTTGGCTTACGCAAAGCAAAGACAATGGAATGCATTGGTCATTCCCGGTTGAAACCAATTTTTCAGATAACGACAGCAAATTTCATTTCGGACGTTTGCCGGATAAAAGGTTTTATTATGTGGGTATCCCCGACACATTACATCATTATGCAAGAACACCTTTGGTGTTATCTCTTTCAAAAGATGGAAAGCTTTTTGGCGAAAATTATATCATTGCAGATGAACTCTACACTTTAAAGAAAGAAGGACTTTATAAAGGCGGCCAGTATGGCTATCCGCACTCGATCATTTATAAAGATTATATGTATGTAATCATATCAAGACAAAAAGAAGCCATTGAAGTGATCCGTTTCAAATTGAACCAGTTAAAATAATTTTCTTATTAAACAGGTTGCCATTATTACAAAATTGTTTGCAAATTATAAAAGCCCATGAAAATGGGCTTTTATAATTAAGTTGGTATTTAGGTGCCCAGAACAGGAATCGAACCTGCACATCCTTGCGAACGACAGATTTTGAGTCTGTTGCGTCTACCAATTCCGCCATCTGGGCAAAAGCAATTATGAATTCAGAATTATAAATTAAAAATTCATTTTCGGGTGGCAATATTACACATTCTATTGAATCTGTCCAAAACGAATTTCCTATAAAATCAATGTGAGTGTTATAATGTAAATTGCCATTTTTAAAATATGAGTTGATGTTGAAAATTGGACTAATAAGGGAAGGCAAAATTCCATCCGATAACCGTGTAGCGCTTACTCCGCATCAATGTAAATGGATGCTGGGAAATAAAAATATTTCTATTATTGTTCAGCATTCCGAAACCCGATGCTATTCTGATACCGAATATAAAAAGGTGGGAATAGAAGTGAATGAAGATATCAGTGAATGTGATATTTTTTTAGGAATAAAAGAAGTGCCCGCAGATATGCTCATTCCCGGAAAGATCTACTTCTTTTTCTCGCACACAAGGAAATTGCAATCGTACAATCAAAAATTAATACAGGCAATTGTCAGAAAAAAAATTACACTAATAGATTATGAATGCCTCGAACATGAAGATGGCACAAGACTGATAGGTTTTGGTTTCTTTGCCGGAGTGGTTGGCGCTCACAATGGAATGATGGCGTATGGGAACCGTACAGGAACCTTTCACTTAGACAGGGTTTATAAAAAGAAAAATTTTGAACAATTGATCCATACCTATTTTGGGCTAAAACTTCCGCTTTTGAAAATTGCAGTAACCGGCAGTGGCAGAGTAGCACATGGGATTTTGGAAATTATGAACCTGATGGAAATTCATGAAGCGGAACCCGATGAATATAAAACGGCACGGTTTACCTACCCGGTATATGTACATTTAAAAGGCGAAAACCTCTATCGGAATAAAGTAACGGGTAGGTATAGCCGAAACGAATTCCATGAACATCCCGAAAGATATGAATGTCTATTTAAGAATTATATTTCAGAGACTGATATATTATTGAATGGGGTGTATTGGGAATTTAATACGCCTCGCCTGTTCGCGATGGAAGATATTAAGGATACCCATTTCAGAATTAAAACTATTTCGGATATTTCCGATGATAAAAATGGATCTGTTCCTGTTAATTTAGGTGATAATACGATGGAAGAACCGGTTTATGGAGTTGATAGATTGACTGGAACCCGCACCCTACCCTACCTCGAAAACTCAATAGATATCATGGCTGTAGGCAATTTGCCTAATGAACTACCCAGGGATGCTTCAAGATATTTTGGAGAACAATTAATGAAATTTATCCTGGATGGCCTTATCTCGGGCGACTCAAAAATAATAGAAGATGCTACGATTGTAAAAGACGGGAAGTTGACTAAGAACTTTGAATATATGAAAGAATACGCCGGCATAATTGATAATTGATGATCTGGGAGTTTGTATCATAGCCCATTTTTAAAATAATAATCTTTCAATAAAAGATGAAATGCATCAGTATAATTCCCTTCCTCATTGTTTATGATTAGTTCGTTGGAGGATTGCATATCAAGCTGCTTCATTGAGCCACCGGATTTAAAATGAGCTCCATTGGAGATTACAGATTTATGTTTTGTACCAAAAAATAAAATAACCCTGAAATAAGAATGTTTAGAAGTTTGTTTTACCAGTAATTCTTCTTTTAAATAAAAATTATTTTCAAAAGCAATGGTTTTAAAATAGTCCATCCGGTGAAAAGGTATGAGCACAGCAAAATCACCAGTCTCCCTGATATTATTTTTCACAGATTGAAGAAGTTCAGAAAAAGTCAAGCCATCATGATGCTTTGCGAGGTTCCTGTTTTTGTCTGAAGACCTTAGATCATTTTCAAAAAATGGTGGATTAGAAATGATGAGATCATATTTTAAAGCACCTCTCCAAGCTTTTATATCAGCATGAAATGCCTGTAATTGCTGATTCCATGGCGATGACATAAAATTCTCTTTAGATTGAAGAAAGGAATTTATATCAATTTCCACTGCATCAATAATTGATTTTGATTTTTGCGCGATCATCAGGCCCAACAATCCGGTACCGGATCCAATATCTAAAATATTTTTTGGCTTTATAATTTTCTTTTTAATTTTATCGGCTACCCAGGCGCCAAACAAACAGGAATCCGTGCATACTTTCATGCTGCTTTTATCCTGGTTGATCTTGAATTGTTTGAATTGAAAATATGTGTTAGGCAAGGTGGATGGTTGAATGTTAGTTTGCTCAATTTGTATTCCATCAAGCACTTCGCGCAGACGGTACGACAGAAAAATCTGAAAACCTTTCATCCAGGTATTTATAATAAGCAGTGATCGCTATCATAGCCGCGTTGTCTGTGCAATATTCAAATGCAGGAATGTAGGTATTCCATCCTTCTTCTTTACCCGTAATTTCAAAAGCATTACGTAATCCGCTGTTGGCGCTCACGCCGCCTGCAATACAGACTTCCGTGATGCCAGTTTGCTTTGATGCCTTCTTTAATTTATTTAATAAAACAGATACTATCCGTGATTGAATAGAAGCGCAGATATCAGGTAAATTTTCTTCTATAAAATTTTCATTCTTTATTTTTTCATCACGAATAAAATAAAGAAATGAAGTTTTCAGCCCGCTGAAACTAAAATCCAAACCATCAATTCTGGGTTCAGGAAATTTATATTTATTTGGCTCTCCCTGTTTCGAGTATTTATCAATCAATGGGCCACCAGGATAGGGAAGCCCCAATATTTTGGCAGATTTATCAAACGCTTCACCGGCCGCATCGTCAAGTGTTTGACCGATCACTTTTTGGTTTAAAGGAGATTCGCATAAAACAATTTGTGTGTGGCCGCCGCTAACGGTAAGACACAAAAATGGAAAGGAAGGAATTTTATTTTCCTCATTACTTTTTTGGATTAAATTGGCCAATACATGCGCCTGCATGTGATGTACTGCTATCAATGGTTTATTAAAAGCTAATGCAAGCGATTTTGTGAACTCGGTTCCCACCAGTAAAGCGCCGATCAATCCCGGTGATTGTGTAAAAGCAAATGCATTGATGTCTTTTAATTCAACGCCAGCGGTTTTTAACGCCTGGTCCACTACAGGAACGATTGCTTGCAAATGTGCCCTGGAAGCAAGTTCCGGCACCACGCCTCCGTATTGTTCATGAATTTTTTGATTGAAAATAATATTACTTAATATAATTCCGTTTCTGCAAACTGACGCTGCTGTTTCATCGCATGAGGATTCTATAGCAAGTATTTGAATCATAGATTGCAAAGTTAATTGATTTGATTGCATTGAGATTTGGACAGATTTAAAGACGAAAAAATAATGAAGCTATTTGTAAAAGGAATCTTAAGATCTTATGGCCACCACAGGATCCATTCGTGATGCAATTAATGCGGGGATAATGCCAGATAAAATGCCAATAATCACACAAATAGAAATCGCTAAAGCAAGGATACCTGTTGAAATGAAAACAGGGAAATTGAAAAGATTAGTAAGGATAAGAGTAAGTGCATAAACCAGGATCAGACCAATGATACCGCCCATAATGCAGATGGTAGCAGCTTCCAATAAAAATTCAGAAAGGATGCTTCTTCTTTTTGCGCCAATTGCTTTTTTGAGGCCTATCATAGGAGTACGCTCTTTTACGGTTACAAACATGATATTAGCAATACCAAATGCACCAACAATAAGACTTAATATCCCAATAGCCCATCCACCGAGATTAATACTTGAAAAAAGAGAACTTACCTGGTCGCTGAAACTTGTAATCTGGTTAATTGAAAAATTATCTACTTGCTTTGGACTTAGTTTTCGAATAGACCGCATTACTCCTTCCAGTTCATCTGCAAGCGCTGCAGAACTTACATTTGCTTTCCCTTTTACAATAATTTTTGGGCTGCTGTTTTGTGCATTTATTATTTCGCGTGCAAAGCGATAAGGGGTCATAATACATTGATCATAATCCCATCCCATAATGTTTGTCCCCATTTTCTTAATGACACCAATGATCGTTGCATTATGATTTTTTACACTTACCTGTTTGCCTAAAGCAATATCGGCACTGCCGAATAAATTCTCAGCATTGGTATAACCAATAATAACTACGGGGCTTCCGGAAGAAAACTCATTCTCTGAGATGAAACGCCCATAAGCCATAACTAAAGGTTGTATATCATTTTCTTCTTCACTTACCCCAAACATGGTTACGCCTTGCAGGGCATAACTATTATATTCAACGTTCACATTATCATTAATTACAAATGCTACATTACTCGCAAGCTCGCAACGTTGTTTTATAAAATTTACCTCTTCAAATTTTGGTTCCGGCCGGTTCACAAATTTCCACCAGGGATAATCAGGACCGCCGCTATATTGCCATTTATCTATATAAATCGTATTCGTCCCCAGGCTTTTAATCTGGTTCTGAATATTCTGCTCGAGGCTGTTTACTGTAGCCAAAACCCCTATGATACAAAAAATGCCAAATGAAATTCCTATTAACGACAATGAAGTACGCAACTTATTTACCATTAGTTCCTGCATAGTAAGCCTGAAAGAACTCGCCAAAATAGTAAGTGTTTTGCGCATGTTGCAAATTTAATGGTTCACTCTTGTTTCCAAATAAAAAAATGGTGAAAGGCAAAATTAGAATGCGAAATATAACTATATTTTAAATCCCATGAATCTGTCCTTACAAAGGGCGTCTTTCAAAGCTTATTTCTGTATTTTGCACACTCTAAAAAATTGTTATTGATACCCGCTAAAGAAAATATAAAGATTCAAAAGATCATCACCTTGATAGCAATACTGCTGTTTATTGTAAAAATAGCAGCCTGGTTTATTACGAATTCTTTAGCAATTTTTACCGATGCATTGGAAAGTATTGTAAACATTGTGGCAGCTTTTTTAGGATTGTATAGTTTGAATTTATCTGCAAAACCCAGGGACGCTGATCATCCTTACGGACATGGAAAAGTTGAGTTCATCTCGGCAGGTATAGAAGGCAGCCTTGTAATTACAGCCGGTTTTTTTATCATTTATAAGGCGGTTCAAAGTTTTTTTTATCCGCACGCTATTGCAAAGCTGGATTTTGGAATAGTGTTGATTGCTTTTACAGCGATAGTAAATTATATCGCCGGTTCTGCCTGTATTGCCACAGGCAAAAAGAATCATTCATTACAATTAATCGCGGGTGGTAAACACCTTGTCACGGATACTTATTCTACTATTGGCATCCTGGCTGGTTTAATCATTATATATTTTACCGGCTTAAATTTTATTGACAGTCTCATAGCTTGCATCATAGCAGTTTTTATTATTTATACCGGTTATAAAATTGTGCGTGTATCCATTGCCGGTATCATGGATGAGGCAGACGATACATTATTAAAAGATATCGTGATACTCCTCAATAAACATCGCAGGGAAAATTGGATAGACCTGCATAACACGCGCCTCATTAAATATGGCAGCACATTGCATTGCGATTGCCATCTTACTGTTCCCTGGTATCTTAATGTAACCGAGGCGCATGAAGAGGTAAAGGCACTGGCTTCATTAATAAAAAATGAATTTGGCGAATCAGTTGAATTTTTTATACATACAGATGCATGTCTTGAATTTTCCTGCCCGGTATGTTCAAAGCAGAATTGTATGGTACGAAAACATCCCTTTGAAAAACGGATTACCTGGACAATCGAAAATATTTCAAAAGACAGGAAGCACAATATTAATAGCTGAATTATCAAAAAGCTGTTTCTTCATAAAATAAAATATGCGGGTAAAAGTCTCCGCAAAAAAACAGGTGTCAGGATAAAACAAGAATCCTGCTTATTTGTTTGCCTGCTGCACAGCACCTGTTGATATAAAAAACAAACCTCTCATAGAAATGAGAGGTTTTCCAAAATTCAAAAACTGATTATCCATTAAGATTTTTATACTATCTAAGTAATTGATGAGAAAATCTCATCAACTTATCATTATTCAAAAGCTTTAATTAATAGATCCGAGTGTAAGGTATTAATGGAATCAGTGCAAATGTATATTAGCATTCAATTTTATAAAGTATAGGTTAGCAACGGTTTAGGTAAATATAAACGGCACTTTTAAAATAATATTTCATTTGGTAGCCAAAAAGGGTAAAGTTGCCCTTTTTATAGTAAAAAGGTCTGAGAAAACTACTATGATCCTGTGTAATAAAGATGAAGAAATACAATTATTTGAATAGCAGAGCTACTCCAAATGCGGCGGCGGCGGCAAGTGCCCCTATTAGCATTACTTTTAAAGCGCCTGATAATACCGGAACTCCGGTCATCCTGCTTTTAAAATACCCGAATATAAACAGGCAAATAAGTGTGGCCACTATTGAAAATTTTAATGCTTCCCTGGAATCCGGAATAAAAAAATAGGGACTTAATGGAATAATGCCCCCTACTGCATAAGATATACCAATATTAAAAGCGCTTTTTTTTGCTCTTTGTGGATCAGGCTTATCAAGTCCCAATTCAAATTTCATCATAAAATCAATCCACTGCTTTTTATCTTTAGCGATTTCCTCTGTGGCTTTTATTTGAATTTCTTCACTCAACCCCAGGTTTTCAAAAAAATCTTTGACTTCTTTTTTCTCCAATTCAGGAATACGTTCTACTTCTTCATGTTCTCTTCTTAATTCGCTATTATAATGATCCTGTTCGGTTTTTCCTGAAAGATATCCTCCTAATCCCATGGCTATGCTTCCTGCAACTATTTCGGCAATACCGGCAATTACTACAATTGAACTGTTAGCTACGGCACCAGTTAATCCGGCAGCAAGAGCAAATGGAACCGTAAGCCCATCGCTCATGCCTATCACTACATCTCTTAAAAAATCAGAGCTTTGTAAATGTTCTTCTTCATGGTGGTGATCTTGCATGTATTGTTTTATTGGTTAATTAGTTTATTGGGTTATTGCTCTACCAACTGCCTTGGTCGGATGAGTATTTACTGTAAAAAATCAATTTGAAAGTACAACATATTAACAATCAGTAATTTGTTTATATAATGCTACCTAAATTCAATTGCTTTCACCGGTTGTATTCTCTTAATTAATAAAGAAGGTATTCCCAACATGAGAAAGCAAATAATCAATGTAGCCGCATCTATGGCTACTATTTGCCACCACACCACATCAGCGTGAGCCACTTTCATAAAATAAGCTTCCTCATCTAATTTGATAAATCCGGTTGCTTGCTGCAAATAACAAATACCCAATCCCAACAAGGTTCCCGCAATGACTCCAGTAAATGCGATGATAGTAGTATTGTAAAGAAAGATTTTTTGTATGGTAATATTTTTTGCGCCGATAGCTTTCAATATTCCAATCATGGTAGTTCTTTCCAAAACAAGAATGATGAGGCACGTTATTAAATTCACTACCGCAACCACCATCATAATTACAAGCAGAATACTCTTAATTCTCCCTTGCAGATTGAGCCAGTCGAATAAATTGGGATAAATTTCCTGCATCGTTCTGCTATACCATTTCTCTGGCAAAATTTCAGCATCGTATAAATAATTATTTACAGAATCCGCTTGCCGGTAATCTTTCAGAAACAATTCGTAACCACCAATCTCATTGGGTTCCCAGTCGTTGAGCCTTTGTATTAATTTAATATCGCCAATACAATATTGTTGATCATATTCATCAATGCCCGTTTTAAAAATACCTGCAATTTTTAATTTCCTGGCGCGCTGGCTGCCATCACTTTGGATGAACAAAATGATTACACTGTCATTTACATTTGCCTCTAATTTATTGGCAGTGTATTCAGAGATATCAATGTCTTTACTATAACTGCTATCCTTAAACGAAATCCATTTTCCTTTTTCCAGGAAGGAATTAAGTCTTTGGAAATCAAAGCTACTGTCCACTCCCTTCATAAGCACACTTTCTATATCATCCTTATAGCGGATAATGGCCGATTTGGTGGCATACCTTGCCACATTTTTTACCTGGGGCATACTTTTTAAAAGATGTTCAAGAGTATCATTTCTTGTAATGGGCAATTCTTCGGCAATATTTGCCTGGTTCATTACATTTTGTTGTACCCTGATGTGCCCCCAAAAGCTAAATACCTTATTGCTGATCACATTTTGAAAACCATTAACAAAACTTAATGCAACAATCATCACTGCAACGCTTATCATTGTAGCCGTAATAGCCAGACTGATGATAAACTTTGAAAAAGTTTTTTGGTTATTAAACGCAATTCGGCGTGCTATAAAGGAAGAAACATTCAAAAGACATATTTTTGATATGGTGTAAAACTAATTTTTTTTAAAACATTATCATGAAATCACAAAAAGTTGTTTTTATTTTCCTTCTTTTTTTTGCCGGAAATTATTTGTTTGCCCAGGCGCCCGATAGTATTTATGTAAATAATATTAAAACGGTTCGTATGTATAATTCAGGAAACCAGTTGAGCCTTCCAGTTATGAATCTAAATGGAGGCAGCCAGGTTTTACTGCAGTTTGATGACATGGATGCTGACGTAAAATATTATTATTATACCTACCAGCTTTGTAACAGCGACTGGACTCCGGCCGATCTCGGGCAATATGATTATCTCAAAGGATTTACACAGAGCCGCATTACCAATTATCGTTTCTCTTCCATAGCGCTTACCAGGTATACAAATTACCAGATAACACTGCCTGAAGGAAATATGTCGCCTTCCCGATCAGGGAATTATATCTTAAAAGTTTTTTTGAACGGCGATACATCACAATTGGTTTTCACCAAAAGATTATTGGTTGTGGACAGTAAAGCAACTATTAATGCAAGAATTATGCAACCCTTTTCGCCCACAATAAGCCAGACTTCTCAAAAAGTTCAGTTTATTGTAAATACAAAAGATTTGCAGGAATTAAATGCCTCGCAGGAAATAAAGGTAGTTATCCTTCAAAATAACCGTTGGGATAATGCCATGAAAGATATGAAGCCCACATTTATCCGTGGTAATTCGTTGGAATATAATTCTGAAAATACTTCAGTGTTTCCCGGGGGTAAAGAATGGCGCTGGCTTGATCTCAGGGATTTTCACATGCAGACAGACAGGGTAGCAACCGTTAATTATAATAAAAGTTCTACCGATATTTTTTTACGACCCGACAAGCCATTGGCCGGACAGCCGTATATATATTATAAAGATTTAAACGGTATGTCAGTCATTGAGGCTATCCGCGGGATCAACCCTTTTTGGGAAGCAGATTACGCCACGGTTTTTTTTTATTTTGTACCACCTAACGGTGTAGCCTATGCGGATAAAGACTTATATCTCTTTGGGCAGTTAACCAATTATAATTTTACAGATAGCATTAAAATGATATTCAATCCTGAAAAAGGAAGATACGAAACCCATCTTTTTCTAAAGCAGGGATACTATAATTATACTTACATAGGTGTGGATAAAAATGATCCTTCAACCTATTCGGAATTAGATGGAAATTATTTTGAAACGGAAAATCAATACACCATTCTTGTCTATTACAGATCTTTCGTAGGACGTGCAGATCAATTAATAGGAATGGCCACATTTGATTCGAGAGCAGAACAGCCGTCGCTGGGATTTTAAATAAGCATCTCCTGAGTCAATCAAATTATTTTATAATACTACATTTAATCGGACATTAACTCTAATAAAAGCACTTACTTTTTAGCTAAATAGATATGGAACCATTGTTACCTGACTGCCCGACGCTATCCTGGTTTTTTTTCTTAGATAAGTTTTGTAAATCAAAGCATGAGACTAAAATTTATATTTGATAAAAATTATTCTTTTTATTTGAAGATTTGCTTTGTAATATGTTTGTCTTGGCAATGTCATATTTTGGCAATATCCTTGTAAACAAGTAACCACATAATTGTTTATTTTATATTTGGTTAATATCCCATAGACAAAAGATTAAATCAAAATAAAATCTCCTCTTATTTCATATCTGAGGATAACCAGAATTTCAAATCAAAATACCAAAACATGAAACTAAAATTGCTTACTACCAATGTCAAAAGGATTTCTTTTATTGCACTAGTACTATTAAGCAGGCATAGTTTTGCGCAACAGTCTCATACTGTCACTGGGCATATAGCCGATGCTGTTGGCAAAAGCCTTGCAGGAGTTAGCGTAAGTGTTAAAGAAAAAAATATATCTACCAGTACAACAGAGAATGGTAATTTTTCTATTGATGCAGGCGCAAATGATGTGATTATTATTTCTTCGGTTGGATTTAAGACTCAGGAGATAAAAGTAAATGATCGTACTTTGATAAATGTCGCCTTAAGCAGAGATGTAAAAAACCTGGAAAATATTGTAGTTACAGCTCTGGGTATAAAAAGAGAAAGACGATCCCTTGGTTATTCCGTTACTACAGTTTCAGGCTCTTCACTGACTGAGGCACGTGAAACCAATTTTGTAAATGGGCTTGAAGGAAAAGTAGCAGGTGTCAACGTCAGTAACGTTGCTACAGGCCCCGGCGGTTCTGCAAATGTCGTAATACGAGGCATATCAGACATTACCGGTTCCAATCAGCCATTATATGTAATAGACGGTATCCCCATGCAAAATAACACCTATACCCAAACGGATGTACAGGGCGGTTATGGCGGTGCTGATGGCGGCGATGGCACCATCAACATTAACCCTGATGATATAGAAACCATCTCCGTATTGAAAGGAGCTGCGGCCACAGCATTATACGGCTATCGTGGTAGTAAAGGAGTGATATTAATCACTACAAAATCGGGCAAAAACGCAAAAGGCTCGGGTGTAGAAATCAATTCCAACTATGTAATACAAAATGTAATGGATAACACCGACTGGCAAAGTACTTACGGCCAGGGCAACGACGGGAATAAACCCATAAGTGGTAGCGATGCTTTTGAAACCGGGCTATCAAGTTGGGGCGCAAAACTGGATGGCACACCAGTTTATCAGTTTGATGGAGTACAAAGGCCATACAATGCGGTCAAAGGTAATATAGGGAGATTTTATAAAAATGGCGCTGCCGCAACCAATACAATTTCTTTCAATAAGAATCTCGGTGATGAAGGAAGTATACGTTTTTCTGCCAGTGATCTAAATAATACAAGCATTATTCCAAACGCAGGGTTTCAGCAACAATCATTTTCACTTTCCACTAATTATAAATTATCCAAACACTTGCAGTTGCAGCTAAAAGGACAATACATCAATGCATACACGCACAATCGTCCTAGTGTGTCTGATGCGCCGGGCAGTGTAAATTTTGCTACCCTGTTTCTTCCGCCAAATGTAAATATCACTTCTCTTGCTCCGGGCTACAAGGAGGATGGTTCTGAAAACCAATTCTTAGATGACGCTTACACTACCAATCCTTATTTTGCAGCTTATAAATTTATCAATAACACTCGCCGTAACAGGTTTATAGGTTCAGCCGATCTCAGATATACTTTTGACGATGGATTGTACCTGCAATTAAGGGCCGGCGAAGATTATTTTGCCGACAGAAATACAAATGTTACTCCCAATGGAACTGCGTATCAACCGGATGGATTTATGCTGGAAGAAAACTACAAATCAACCGAGCTTAATGTAGATGCTATTATCGGTAAAGACTTTAAATTAACAAAAGACTTTAAGGTCTCAGCCCTTGCGGGTGTTAACACCAGGAAAGCAGTTGTTGATGATCTCAACGCTGAGGGCAATACGTTTGAAACACCGTACTTGTATACAATTGGTAACCTGGCAAGCCCTACAGAGTTTATAAACAGCCCGGTAGTAATTAACAAATCTATTTACGGAACACTGGATTTTTCTTATAAAAACTATTTGTACCTGGCTGCTACCGGTCGTAACGACTGGTATTCAACGCTGGCGCCGGGCAAAACAAATTACTTTTATCCTTCCATAAGTGGCTCCTTTGTATTTTCCGAGTTGCTTCATATGACAGCTATGGATATGGGAAGATTAAGAATGGGTTATGCTAATGTTGGTGGTGAAGCAGATAATCCTTATCAAACTTTGTTGGGCTATAATAATATTGGAAATCTAAACGGATTTCCAATAGGAAATATATCTAATGGCGGCACGGTACCTAATGACAAGTTAGAACCTTCTTCTGCATCAGAATTCGAGATAGGTACCGAAATGGACTTCTTTGGAAGCAGGCTTCATCTGGATATTTCTTTGTATAATAAGAAAGTGAGTAAGGAAGTAATACCCGCTGTTACATCCAGTGCTTCTGGATATAATGCGGTAATACTCAACTCTGGCACTATACAAAATAAAGGCATTGAATTACTGATAGCTGGAGACCTTGTGAAAACTAAAAGTTTTACCTGGACAGAAACTTTCAATGGCACTTATAATCAAAACAAAGTTTTATCTCTTTCAACCGGTTCAACGAATTATCCTCTCGGTTATTCAAGAGCAGGAGAAGACGAAGGAGTGGGCGTAGCTTATATGTCGCAGACGTTGGGTAAATCTGCTTACCAGATATATGTGGCTGACCCGGTACGGGATGATAAAGGAAAGATTGTAATCGACTCCACAACCGGCGCGCCGGAACAAGGTACCAATTATGTAGATATGGGCTCCGGCATTGATCCATGGTATGCAGGTATTACGAGTGAATTCAGGTACAAGCATTTTAATTTTTCTTTTCTCGTAGATGGAAAATTTGGTGGTAAAATATTTTCAGGTACTAACTATTATGCCTACCAGTTTGGTCTAACAAAGACAACCCTTCCGGGAAGGGATCAAATGTATGGAACTTCCCAGCTTTTCCCCCAGGATTATTACTTTCAGATAAGTAATAATAACCCGGCGATTTTTGTTTATGATGCCAGCTTTATTAAGTTGAGGCAGATCATATTCGGATATACTTTCCCGGCAAGTATGTTTCACAATAAAATACAGGGTATCACATTAAGTTTTGTTGCCAGGAACGTTTTTACAATATTGAAGCATACTCCTAATATTGACCCTGAGTCTAATTATTCTAACGGGCCCCAGGGAATTGAACAAGCTGAAGTGCCTTATACCAGGACGTTTGGGCTTAACCTTAATGCAAAATTCTAATGATTATTAAAAAAATCTAAAATGAAATTATCATCTAA
>JGI20206J14855_1000045_pt1 | contig 43336 bp, 35 predicted proteins | sample NGESurdeep092012_6_FD_14855 | JGI IMG/M metagenome (IMG submission 14855) | reverse complement strand
CGGTATTTAACTATCCAACACTCGCGGAGTGCTACAAAGTGGCGGCGTTCAATGGCCTGGGCCGGTTGCAAAAGTACCAGTCACAGTAGGCCGAGAGCATTCACGCCGTGCGAGAGCTGTTCCCAGCGAAGATCACGGCCACGCAAACCATCACTCCCTTTCACAAGGAGGGCGCAATGACAACGGCAATCGGCCTCGTGATGACCAGCCATATTGTGGCCGGCAGGCTGGAAGATCAGCGGCTGACGGGCAAATTGCTTCGCTATCCCGGCGATGCTGAAGTTGCGAACGATCTTGATGCAATTCCCGGCAGCGAGCTCGTCGAGATTCTGGCCGACCACATCGGCACTCTTGCCGGCGCAAAAGCCGGTGGCGCAGGAAAGCCCGACGCGATTGGCGTCGCTGTGCCGGGTATTGTGCGATCAGGAGTGATTGAGGAGTCGCCGAATCTAAAGCAATTGAAAGGCATGCGCCTGGCCGAAGAGCTGGCCAAAGCATTGGAGGGCCGCGGAATCATGGCGCCAGTGCATATCGCGAACGACGCCGATGCCATCGCGGCGGGCGTCGCCGCTACTCGCGGAAAATTGGACAAACTCACCCGCGTCTGGACCATCGGCAAAGGCATCGGCTATGGCCGATGGCCCTATGCAGACGGTGTTTGGGAAGGCGGACACATTACGGTGACGCTCGACCCGAAAGAACGCTTCTGCGGCTGCGGCGGTGCCGGCCACCTTGAGGGCATCGTGGGTCATCGCGCGATGCGCCTACGGTTCCTTGATCTGGAGCCAGAAGAGATCTTCGCCAACGCCAAACAGGGTGACGCGCGCTGCCGCGAATTTGTCGATCTGTGGCACCGCGCTCTGGCCGCTGCGACTGCGTCGTTCATTCATCTGGCCGGACCGGGGCGCTTCTACTTTACTGGGAGCAACGTTGGATTCCTGGACCTGCCAACGCTTCGCGGCCACATGGAAACCATGGTGCGCATGAGCCCGCTGCAAAGCTTTTCGTTGGAGATTCTGCCTCCCGACGACGAAACGGCCTTGATCGGCGCGGGAGTAAGCGCGTTAAGGGCGCTGGGCAGCTAGTCGCCGCGGTTGGCTCGCCATCATTAAGACTGGTCAGGCCCAATTCTCGATCTTGAGGTCAGGAACGCGCTTGAACTCGCGAGTGTTATTGGTCACGAGCGTCAAACCCAGGCAGCGGGCATGGGCGGCGATGAGGAGATCGTTTGAACCAATCATGACGCCGCGTCGTTTAAGATCGGCGCGTATCAAGCCATAATCGATTGATGCTGCCGCTGGATAGTCAAGCACCTCCATATACCCGAGGAACTCGTCCAGCGCTGCCTGGTCTTTCTGCCGGCGTGGCGAAACTGCGATGCCGAACCTCAATTCGGACTCGACCATTGCTGAAATACATGTCGCGTCTGTTGGCAATGCCTGAAGGCGACGAATCGCATCAAGGCTCACGCGCTTCATGATGAACGATGCGATGTCCGTGTCAAGCATATAGATCGACATTAGAACGACCGCTCTTGCACTGGCAGATCTTCGACTCCCTCCATGAACTCTTTAGAGGCTATGGCTTTCGATGCAAAATAATCAGACCAGTTCTTCGGGCGCGGGGAGAGGATCACCTCGTCACCCTGCTTGCGGATAAAGACTTCCTGAGTTTTGAATTGGAACTCCTTCGGAAGACGAACCGCCTGGTTGCGATTATTCATGAAGATTTTGGCTGTTTTAAGCATAAGCGCCTCCTGCTGGCATATACATTAGTATATGCCAGATGGCTTTGGGCAACAAGCTCCTTGAGTCGTCAGCAAAGAAATGAGGAGTTGAGCGCGCTGGCGGGGTGATGCTGTCACTGCATCCGCAGATAAGTCTTCGACAGCCGATCGTGCCAGGTAAGGTGGGCGTCGTCAAAGAGGGCCCAAGCCAGGCCCAGTCCAACCGGCAGCACCGACAAAAGGAGCGCCGTAAGGCGTCCGCACCTTTGCGCGCGGCTGGTGTGGCAGCCGTCTAATGTGCAGAGCGCGATTCCTGCATACCACATGCCCGGCGTGGCTCTGGCCAGCGTAAGGAACATCGCCTGATAAGCGGCGGCGATTCCGAGCATGGCGAGCGCTGAGCACAGCTCGACGGAGCGCGGACCAGGCATTTGCCGGGCGTGCGAGGCAATCAATATGGCGAGCGATAGAAACGTGCCCAGGATAAAGCTGGCGTCGACGATAAAAGCCATGATGCGACGGCTCAAGGGCGCAAGTTCGATTCGCTTTGTCGGCGGGGCCTGAGCCGGGGGTTCTTCAAAAAGACCCACTTCCGGCTGCGGCATTATCTCGATGCTCGACAAGTCCGCTCGCATCCACAAAGGCTCGGCGCGTTCGTCGACTGCGGGCGCGGGCTCGGTCGAGATGGTCGAAATGCTCATAGGGTCTACTTCGAAGATGCTCAATTGGGGTTGAGCCGGCCCGGAAGCCAACGGACCCTCGGCTCGCATCGGACGCATTCTTCGCGTGGCAACCATTTGGCGCGGAAACTGAATGAGATTCGGGTATATTGGCTGGGCGGTGCCGGCCTCGCGAAAATCTTCGGCGGCATCGATAGACCCCTCGGGCGATGTGCGCATAGGCCAGGTTTCTGCGCCGCTTTGCGTGGACCCGGCAAGCCGCGCGGCCTGCTCGGGCTCGACGGCGGGAGAATACAGTGGACCTTCGTCGAAAAAGAGAGATTCGTGCGTCTCGTGTGGAACGCGCGCTTGTGCCGCTATGGCTTCGGGCCGCTGGAAAGCTTCAGGCGCTGCGGCAGCGTCAAGACCGTCGAGCATGTACTGGACCGCGGCTTGCGCCTTCTGGGCCGCGATCGACGCGGCTTCGGCAGCTCGCACAGCGGCGCGAGCCTCCTCGGCAAGCATCTCGCCGTAGCTGGGGGCCTGGGCATACCGCTCGGCCACGCGTGCAGCGACCTGCGCAGCACGGCTGCCCTGTGCCGGTCGGTTCGCCTGGGTTGTCCTCGATTGGTTCGTGGACTGCAGCTTGTGATTCAAATGTTCGGCCACGCGCCGATTGACTTCTTGCTTCCATCCTGGGAAGAGCGTTGTCGTCGTTGCCGTCGTCGTTGGCATCGTCGTCGTTGGCATATTGACCGATGTGCTCAAAATTCGTGTATTCCTTCCATCGCGGTTGTTCCTGCTTGCTGAATCAGGCTGAAGTTGCAGTCTCGCCATGGCCCGAGTTCCCGTCGGAGCAGTGCTGGCACTTGTTTATACCCAAAGGCAAGGAGATGGCTGACCGCTAAAGGTGTCACCACGGGATTTGGACCCGTATGCGTAAAATCAACCCAAAACAATCTAAGTTACAAGAACTGCCTGGTGCGCTTCCCAATTCGTTTCCCAATTCATGCAGCCGGTTTTGCTATTCTGAGCGTTGCCCCGGTCATGGACTTGGATGCGCTCTCGTAACTTAGTATGTATCACGCTGCTAGCCGTCTGCCACCTGCGACTGGGCGCACAGACCGCTCCGGTGTTAACTAACCCGGTACCCTCCCCGCAAAGTGAGACGAGTAGCACCACAGATAGCCAAACCGCTCCGGGTTCAGACGCGTTGCCTGACGATCCCAGTCAGGAACTGGTGCCGTTAGCCAAGCCTGAGCCGGCGCCCGCAACCGGAGCGCCTGTCGAGTGGGAAGCAAAGCGCCAGGAGTGGCAGGGCGATACATTAACGCTCACCGGCGATGTGGTCGTTCACTACGAGGACTACATCCTTCGCGCTGACAGCGTGGTCTACAACCAGAAAACTACTGAGCTTGAGGCGGACGGCAATCTTCAGTTGACCGGTGGACCCGACGATGTGCTCATCAAGGCCACCCACGGCGATATGCGCCTGAACATGCACACCGCGCGTTTCTACGATGTGAGCGGCTCGCAGGGTGTGCGCACGCTGGGTCACACGGTGGTCTATTCGACCCCGTCGCCGCTGCTTTTCTCAGGCCGCGTGCTGCTCGAGACGGGCGAGGGCAAATTCAAAGTGATCGATGGCTCGATCACCAACTGCCGGCTTCCGCATCCAGACTGGCGGGTCATTGCGCACGCCATCGCGCTGGACAATGAAATGGCATCGACTACGAATGCGTTCTTCGAGTTTCTAGGTATTCCCGTTTTCTACCTTCCCTACTTGCATCATCCGGCAAACGAGACGGGCCGCGCGAGCGGGCTGCTGACGCCTGTGGTCAGCGTCGGATCTTCGATTCGCGGCTTCACTCTTGGCGAGCAGGCATACTGGGTTATCAACCGCAGCATGGATCTGGTGGTCGGCGCCGAGTACTACAGCAAGCGCGGATGGGCGCCGAATGGCGACTTCCGTTACAGGGGACCGGGACTCGATCACCTGACTGCGCGCTGGAATGCGCTGCTTGACCGTGGAGTGAAAGAGCCAACAACCAACACGCAAACGGGCCTGGTCAGCGATCAGCTCGTAAATCAGGGCGGGGTGGATGTGAGCCTGTTGGGACGCAAGGATTTTTCGCCCTCGACTCGATTAGCCGGCGCAATGGAGTATTTGTCAAGCTACGTCTACCGGCTCGTCTTCGATGACAACTATTCGCAGGCCACCAGCTCACAAGTGTCGAGCGAAGTGGTCCTGACGCACAATCACGATGGCAGGATACCCTCCGCGTGGCTGGACCGCTTCGAGTCATTTGCCAGCACCGCGAACGGCGACGAAGTGAAGATTTTGCGCCTGCCGCTTCTCCGCTACGATGTGCTGGACCGTCCGCTGGGCGCCTCGCCGCTCTACTGGGGGCTCGGATCGTCGATGGGCTACTTGAACCGCTCCGAGCCGTTCTTTCACTCTCGCAACGTAGGCCGCCTGGATTTCTATCCTCATCTTTCCTTGCCGTTCACAGCCGGGGGATGGAGCTTCGTTCCTGAGATCGCGCTGCGCGACACGGCTTATACCATCAGCCAGGTCCCCACATTGACGGGCCCGTTCGTAGTTCCGCAGATCAGTCACAGCGCGCTCAACCGCGCAGACCTTGAAGCGTCGGTCGACATCCGGCCGCCCGCACTGGAGCGCGATTTCGAGCTACCCCTTTGGCATCGCGAGCTGCGCCACGTCATCGAGCCCGAGCTGACCTACCGTTATGTCGGCGGAATCGGCGCCCAGGCCCGTGACGTGCTTCTTTTCGATACCACCGACATCGCCACCGACGTGAACGAAGCCGGCTTTTCGCTCACGCAGCGGTTCTACCTGCGGTCTACCGATGAACACCACTGCAAAACAGACGATGAAGGGCCCGCGGACGAGGCCAAAGCGAGGAAGGCTTGCACGAACACGGCACGCGAGTGGGCAACCTGGCAAATTGCTCAGGAATACTTCATCGACCCCAATTTCGGCGGCGCGCTCATCCCCAGCAGGCGAAATGTCTTCGATGCGACGCTGGATTTGATGGCGCCCGCATTTCTAACCTCGCCTCGCAACATCGCGCCCGTTGTTTCGCGCATGCGCTTCGAAGCGATAGATAACCTGCGCGTGCAATGGGACCTGGATTACGACTCAATCCGCGGCAATATCGCCGCGAATAATCTCTTCGCGGGTTATAGTTTTGGCCGCACCACGCTGGGCATTGGCCACGCGCTGCTGAACGCGGTAGACGAGGTTGGCAGCAACAACCCCACTTCGACCACCATCAAGAGCCAGCAATTGCAGCCCTTTCTGGAGTTTGGCAAGCCGAGCGGAAACGGATTAAACCTGGCGCTGAACGGCGGCTATGATTTTGTGCAACACCAGTTGCAGTACGGCGGCGTACAGGCGGTCTACAACTGGAACTGCTGCGGCGTGGCCGTTGGCTACCGGCGCTTCGAGTTGGGAACAGTGGGCTCAACCAGCCGCAACGAAACGCAGTGGCTCTACAGCTTTACGTTGGCCAACTTCGGCGCCGTGGGCGACATCCGGCGCACCAACTCGATCTTCCGCGATCCCACGCTGCCGCCCGCATACTAAACCCGGTCATCGACTTTCAGCTGTCATGAATCCGCGGTCATTCCCGGAGATGAGCCGCGCAAGAGAAGGCCGAACGTGGGCCAGTCGAATTCGGTTGCCTTTCGGCGCATGGTGCGTCCCTCTATAGTCTGCAGCCTGCATCCCTCAATTACGGCCGGAAAATCGAGCACGCCCGCCGGGGACCGGACGCCTCGCTGGGATATCCTTTCCTCAGAGGAAAAGACCTTGTTGCGATTTCGCTTTTTGGCCGGACTGCTTGTCGTTGGCCTGACGGTCGGTTGTAGGGCGCAAAACACTCCACCCGCTGGGCCTGCCCCTGTCCCCAACGCTGCCCTTGCCCGCCGCATAGAGATTTTGGTCCGCTCCGAGTACGACATGCCGCCCGATGTCACCATCAGCATCGGAGCCCGGACGCCCAGTCAATTCACGGGCTACGAGACGCTACCCGTTACCATTACGCACAACTCCAAATCGCAGGTGGTCAACTTTCTCATCTCCACCGACAACACGAAACTGGTCCACCAGGATACGTTCGACTTGACGAAAGATCCTGCCGACGCGATTCCGATCGCCGGACGTCCCATTCGGGGCAATCCCGCAGCAAAGGTGACCGTGGTCAACTTCGACGATCTCGAGTGTCCGTATTGCGCGCGGCTGCACCAGGAGCTTTTTCCCGCCACGATCGAGCATTACAAAGACCTGGTCAGGTTCGTCTATAAGGATGATCCGCTGACTGACCTGCACCCCTGGGCGATGCATGCGGCGGTAGATGCCAATTGCCTGGCCGCGCAGAGTGGCGACGTTTACTGGACTTACGTGGATTACCTTCACGCTCATGGAGATGAGGTCACGGGCGATGGCAACGACCTGGCGAAGAGCGTTGCAGCACTGGACCGCATCGCCCGGCAGGAAGCCACGCTGGGCAAACTGAATGAGACCGCTCTCGATGGCTGCATTGCCAAGCAGGATGAAACGGGAATTCGAGCGTCGGCCAAGCTCGCCGAAGACCTTGGGATCGATGGAACTCCGGCGGTGTATGTCAATGGCGAGCGCGTGAATGGCGGCGCCGTTCCGAAGGATGAGATTTGGATGGCCATTGACCGCGCAGTGCGCGCGGCGGGCGAACAGCCCCCGGCTCTTCCAGCTCCGGAAACCGCGGCACCAGCGGCTCCAGCGGGAGCAGGAGCCGCCAAATAGCCAATTCTGGGACTATCCGCTCGCCGCTATCGGGATTTATCCTAGAAGGCCGAGGGCTTTGTAAAAGTCCGTAGGAGAGGTCAGCTTGCAAGTATTATCGAGTTTTCGATCGCGTGCCTCGATTGCCACCATCGCAGTCGCCGGGTGCGTTTTGTTCTCTGACCTTGCGGCCTGCCATCGATCGCCCTCCGCTGACGTGGTGGCTACGGTGAACAACAAGGAGATTTTGCGTGCCGAGCTCGAAAGAATTTACGAGGCCAGCATCGGTGATAGCCCGCAGAAACCGTCGTCGGAAGAAGCCGACATCCGGCGGTTGAACGTGCTGCACCAGATGATCCAGGAAGAGATCGTGGACCAGCAGGCTGCCAAGCTGAATCTGACCGCCAGCGATGAGGACGTGAACGCAAAGCTGACGGAGATTAAGGCGCCATACACAGACGAGCAGTTCAACGAGATGCTGAGGCAGCGCAGCCAGTCGCTGGACGATCTCAAGCGCGATATTCGGCGCGGGCTGACCGAAACCAAGCTGATGAACAAAGAGATCGAGTCGAAGATCGACATCACCGATGCGCAGATTGCCGCTTTCTATGCGGCGCACAAAGCGGAATTCGACTGGATCGAGCCGCAGTATCATCTGGCGCGGATTGTGGTTACGACCGCGCCTCAGCAGGGCAATGTCCAGGGCAATGCCCAATCGGGCGAGGCTGATGCCAAGAGAAAAATCGAGGCGGCGCTCAGCCAGCTCGACAGCGGCGTGGACTTCGCAACCGTGGCGATGAACGTTTCGGAGGATGCCAACACCGCATCGAACGGTGGCGACATGGGCTTGGCTCCCGAATCGCAGCTCAAGTCCGATCCGGCAGTTTACGAAGCGATCGGCAAACTCAAGCCCGATCAATTCACTGACGTGCTTCCTGTCTATGACTCAGGCCCCGAACACAAGATTATTGGCTACGCCATCTACAAGCTGATTTCGCGCGAGCCCGCCGGACAGAGGGAGTTGAACGATCCGCGCGTGCAGCAGGCCATTCACCAGTCGCTGCACGACAGCCAGAAGCAACTGCTCCAGACGGCCTTCCTTGAAACGCTGACCGACGGCGCCAAAGTACGCAACTTCTTCGCCGAGCAGATCCTGAAGCGCGGCGGGCAATAATCCCCGCCCACTTTTGTCCGGCTATAGCATTTTCGGAATTGTTATAGACCGGAAGCACGCACTCAAGAAGTCTGCGTGTATTCCGACAATGCTTTAAAACTTAGTCGACGTTTTCGATCCGGCGTAGTGGATTGTCTTATCCGGCGCGGCAGTCGCATCCGGACCCACACCGTGGCCTGAAGAGACGATCACCACATTGAAAGTGTGGTCTTGTGGCATCCCCGGATAGCTTCCGTCGCGGGCGCCGAGCGTAAGCGTGCGCGTTGCATCATCCCAATGAATTGGAATCGTAGCGTGGACGCCCTTCTCGTAGCGAAAACTATCGCCCTCGTCTTCGTAGAGCGTGAAGTTGCCATCGGCGCCAGGGTAGATGCGCAGCTCGATAGGATCGGTGGCCTGGCCGGCGTATTCGATCACCGGGCCCAGGGGCAGGATCGATCCCGCGCGCACATCGAGCGGGATGCGGTCGAGTGGCGCTGGCGCGGTGATCGACGCGCCGCCCGCAGTGCGCTCCCCGGTCCAGAAGTCGTACCACTCGGTCCCCGCCGGCAGATAGGCCAAACGGGAAGTAGCGTGCTCGGTTAGCACCGGGCTAACAAGCAGGTCAGGCCCGAACATGAACTGATCGCCGATCTCCAGGGTAGCCGGATCTTCGCGGAAATCCATCACGAGAGGGCGCTGGATGGTGTAGTCCTCGTTGGTGACCTTCCAGGCCAGTGAGTATACGTAGGGCAAGAGCCGGTAGCGTAGTCGGTCAACGGCCAAAAGAGTGGGAAACACTTGGTCATAAACCCACATCTCATTGTGGTCGCGATGACCGTGGGTGCGGAAGACAGGGCAGAAGGCGCCGTACTCGAACCAGCGCGCATAGAGCTCCTGATAGCCCGGCGGCATAGTCTGCGCATAGTTCAGCGGATGGTAGCCGCCGATGTCCGTTGTCCAGTAAGGGAAGCCGGAAAGCGCGAAGTTAAGGCCTGCCGGGACCTGGCGGCGCAGCGCCCACCAACTGCTGTACACGTCGCCGGACCAGACGACGGCGCCAACGCGCTGCTGGCCCATGAATGCCGAGCGCGTGAGAAGAAAGACGCGCTTCTCGGGGTTGGTTTGCTTCCAGTGCTCCGAGACGCCGGCCGTGTGCTCCAGCGGAAAGACATTGGTGTATTCCAGGCCGCTGCCGATGTGAAGCTGCTTGTCGTGGAGAATAGCGTCACCAATGTGCGGCCACGCCTCCTCGGGTTCGGAGCTATCGAGCCAGAAGGCGTCCCAGCCCTGGGCAAAAAGCTTACCCACAAACTGATTCCAGAAGAAGTCTCTAGCCGCGGGATTGGTGGGGTCGTAAGCCTGCGTATCGTCGATCTCAAAACCCTTCTGGACCATCTGCTTGAAATTCTCGCTGGTCGAATCCATCAGCGCCCAGGCCGAGATCATGGCGTGGACGTGCTCGTCGTGGAGGGTCTTCAGTTCAGCGGGAACATCGGTATAGCCGGAGTTGTAGATCGGGTCGCCTTTGCCGCCGTTATTCCACCAGAACCAATCCTGCACGATGGCGTCCATGGGAATATGGCGTGCGCGATATTCGGCCGCGATCGAGAGGATTTCAGCCTGCGTTTTGTAACGGTCCTTGGACTGGAAGAGACCGTATGCCCACTCGGGAAAAAGCGGGACGTGGCCCGTCATGGAACGGTACTGATGGATGATCGAGTCCATCTGCGGCCCGTAAAGAATGTAGTAATCGATCTGGGGCACGGCCATCGATTCCAGATTCAATTCAAGCGGAAAGCGATTGTCGAAATAGCTGAACGAAGCCGTGTTCCACAGGATCGCGTATCCCTTGCTCGAGACGACAAGTGGAATCGCGATGTCGGTATTGTTCTGGCCGAGCTCAACAACGCTGCCGCGGTAGTTGAACATGCCGCTCTGATGCTGGCCGAGCCCATAAAGCGCCTCGGTGGCATCGGGGCCAAAGCGATCCTCGACATGAAGAAGCCCGGGCGTCTCAGACGGGCGGTAGGTGCGCGGCAGGTTTTGCCGTTCGTGCAACAGTTCTTTGCCCTCGGCGGTACGGACGGTCAGGTTGCCGTCTTCTTCTGACAGGGAAATTCTGAGCTGTGGCGTGGTTAGGCTGGCGGAGCCGCCAGATTCGGAGCCTTTTGACCCGCCGAACTGGAACGAAGCGCCGGGGCAGGTTTCCGCTGGCGGCAGCATCCACGGCTGCACCTCTGCTGAGGATGCAGCGCCCACAGGCCGCGCCGTGACATGGATAAGGGAATCGCCGCAAACCGTCACTTCAAGCGTTTCTCGATCGTTGGTCGCCACAAAGCCACCTGATGATTGCACAACGTGCATCGCGGAAGGATGCGGCATTACTCCTGGAGTTGACTGAGGACCCGCCTGGGCAGGCGAGGAGAGGCCGCCGAACGCGAGAAAAACAGACAGCAGGGCAACGATTCGAGTGATGCGGTCAAGCTTTATCAAACTACACCTCAGAAAAAGCAGTATTTGGATTCAAGAAAAACGGCCTCCGCGCGGAGCAGAGGCCGTCTGGTGTCCATGTTGCATAAGAACGCATCGGCTAGTGCATCTGGCCGTTGGAATCGATGGTGATTCCGCCGGGGCCCTGGTTCTTCTTCTCTTCGTTTTCCTTGCGGGTTCCCATGGCCTTCGCAGTCCACTCGTCCGCCATCGCCATATCCTCGGTCACCGCGGCGCTATTGCCGTAATCCACATCCGCCTTGCCGCGGTAAATCAGATTCAAGTACTGCATGGCATCGTCGTAGTTGGGTCGATTGTTGACCGCCATGGTCAAATATTTCAGGCCCTCGTCGACCAGCGGCGCGTTCTCCTGGGCCAGCGGCTCCATGATCTTTTTCGGCGCCTTCACATTGCCCTTGCCATCGTCGTTCAGGCCGGCATCCTGTAGTGCCTTCAGCTTGTTTTCATGCGACTTGGTCCAGTCGATCACGCCTACTGTATAAGCTGCCTCGGGATCGTTGGGATCCACCGCCAGAACTTTCTTCTGCCAATCCTCGGCCTTGTCCAGCTCCTTCACGCTGAAATAAATGCCTGCGATCTGCTTCATGCTGTTCACATCGTTTGGCTTCTCGGCGAGAACCTGCTCGAAAATCTCGATGGACTGGTCGGCGATCTTCAGGTTTTCGACCGTCGTCACCCCCGGGGCTACGTTTTGCGCAAGCGCCGTAGCCAGGTAAGTCTTTGCCATGGGCAGGCTGGGATCGAGGTCGGTGGCCTTCTGAAAATGCTCGATGGCCTCATCGTAGTGACCGTTCTTGTAGGCGTCGACACCCTTGTTCAGCTGATCGCGGGCCGCCAGCTGGTTGCAGCCGCTCATCCAAGCAACCATGCCGGTCAAAGTCACGGCCAGTGCCAAAAAACGCGCGCTTCGAATCATTTTCGTGTCCTTCTCCTTCAGGCTTGGGCCATCAGGCCTCGCCTGGAAACTTAACAGCCGATTGCGGCTAAAACAGACCGCAGCCAGGGAAAAAAAATTATACCCTTCCGAGCATCGGGATTAAGCCAATGCGGATGCGGCCAGCCTATTGGCCGGCCTGAATCTTGGGCGTCATTAAGCCGATGTGATCCACGTTCGCGGCCTTGCCTATATCGATGACGTTAGCGATGTATTCAAAGTTCACATCGTCGTCGCCACGGACAAACATCACGCGCTCGGCGCGGTTGGCGTAGATGTTAGTCAGTTTCGCCTGAAGATCGGAAAGTTGCACATCGTCTTCGTTGATCTTGTACGCCGGCGCCTGATTAGGGCGATAGATAACCTGTACCACGATGGTGCGGTCGTTCTGCTGCTGCTGCTGCTGCGGATTCTTGGGCGGCTGGGGTACCAGCGCATCCAGGCCTTTAGGGGTAACCGGCACAATCACCATGAAGATGATCAACAACACAAGCAGAATGTCGATCATGGGCGTGACGTTGATCTCGCCCATCGCTCCGCCGCTGCCGCCAGTAGAAAATGCCATGGCTCAAACTCCTCGTTTTCTCAAAATCGTTCAACCGGCAATCCGGCCGCCCGCGTTACTGGCCGCCGATTTGATTGCCTTCTCGCCTTTGCGTCAATAGGCCAACTTCTTCAACGCCGGCAGTGCGCACATCGTCGATGGCGTCTTCAACCACCTTGTACTGGGCGCGCTCATCCGCGCGAAAATAGATCATTTTGTTGGTCTTGTCGGCGAGCTTATCGCGCACCAGGCTGCCAAGCTGCGAGGGATCGACCTTGTTCTGGCCGAGATAGACGCCTCCGTCGCGGGTTACCGCGATAACAATGGCGTCTTCTTTGTCTGCGTCGGGCATGGCCTGGGGATTTTCAACCTGCGCCAGGGTAATGGAGACTTTATTCTGCAGCATGGGTGTAATGACCATGAAGATGATGAGCAGCACAAGCATCACGTCCACCATCGGTGTCACGTTGATGTTGGAGTTAACTTTTCTGCCTTCGTCGCGAACTGCTACTCCCATAATCGGGACTCCATACTTCTGAATTTTTCTTGCCGGATGCACTCAGGCCCGGCTTGTATCCAGCAAACCCGCGCGAGGATCAAAGTGCGGGGCGGAAGAGGGTCATTTCTTCCGCCCGGCAAAAAGCTCGCTCGTGCCAGGCCGCTGCGCCTTTAGCGCTTGTGGCTCTGCTTGATAAAGTAGTCCACCAGCTCGCTGGAGGAGTTGTCCATCTCCACGTCGAAGCTCTCGACGCGTCCGGTGAAGTAGTTGAAGGCCATGACGGCGGGAATGGCCACGAACAGGCCGAACGCCGTAGTGACCAGAGCTTCAGAAATGCCGCCCGCGACCGCGCCGATGCCGGCGATCTTCTGCGTGGCGATCTGCTGGAAGGCGTGCAAAATGCCGATGACGGTGCCAAACAACCCGACGAACGGCGCGGTGGCGCCGATGGTAGCCAGCACCGAAAGTCCTCTCTTCAGCTTGGCGTGGACGATGGCCTCGGCCCGCTCCAGCGCGCGGCCGGAGCTGGCGATGGTTTCATCGGTAGCTGTGCCGGACGAGACGCGGAACTCCTGCAACCCGGCCGTAACCACTTCGGCCAAATGCGACTTCTTGTTGCGGTCGGCAATCTTGATGGCTTCTTCGAGCTTGCTCTCCTTCAACGCGCCGGCAACCTTCGGCGCGAATTCGCGCGATTGCTTGCGAGCGGCGGAGAAGTACAGGTAACGGTCGATCATCACGGCCAGCGACCAGATCGACTCAATAAACAGGACGATGACGACGCAGCGTACCAACCATCCCATGTTTTCCCAAAGTTGAATGGGGCTGAAGCCAACATTTTGGCCTTCATCCTGAAACATCGCCAGACTGTTGACGGTATGCGAAGCGAAATGTGCGAGCTGAGCGAGAATCACTGAATCGTTCCTCCTAAGGAGATTCTTTTTGACTGAATTAAACCCGGCACGCCGGGGAGGTTAAGTTCCGGGGAATGCGGCCCAACGGGAAATCGCATTCGAGCTAAGAGCGACGCCCCGTGCCATTGACGCGGCAGGGAGCGGAAAGTACGTCACCCACCCAGGGTGAAGATCACATCGACTGAGGTTTCGACCTCAACCGGCTCATTGTTGAGCAGGTAGGGCCGGTAGCGCCATTGCCTCACCGCATCCAGAGCCGCCTGCTGAAGCATGGCCGGACCGCTGATCACATGCAGGTCCTCGATTGTCCCTTGCTTGGAAATGGACGCCTGCAATACGACGGTTCCCTGAACGCGGGCCGCCTTGGCGATCGGTGGGTACGTGGGCACGATCTTCTGAATCAACAGGCCCAGTTCCACGCCGCCGGAGATGTTCACCTTCTTGGGAGGCGCGGCCTTTACTTGCGGGCCATTGCCGCTGCCAAACATGCTGCCCATAACGCCCGAGTCACCGCCCATGCCGCCGGCCACACCGAAGTTCGTTGGCGGCGCTTCCTTCTGAGACACCATCTCAATGTTCTTCGGAATCTTGGTTGGCGCCTGGAGCTGGTTGTTCATCATCTCCGACTGCACATGCACCACCTTTATCTCGGGAGGCGGCGGTGGCGGAGGGGGTGGGGGCGGAGGCGGTGGCGCGGTTAATATTGTTGCCATCAGTGCCGATGGCAGCGCCTCGGGATAGATGAGCGGAATCAGGATGAGCAGAATGAGGATCCCGGCATTGATGCTGCCGGTCACTAGCATCCAGCGACCGCTCTTCGTCTTGATCCTACTGCTGGATTCAAACGTGGAGTCTTCAAACATGGCCAGCCTCGGTGATCGGGTTTCGTTGCTCCTATTTTAGACACCGAGGGAGGGGGAATTGTTCCCGACGGTAAAAATCCCACAACGGAGCGAGTAAACCTTATCAGAACTGCGCTCCCACTGCCAAGAGTGCTTTAAAACCGTTGCAGCCCTCAAGTGCCCAAAGTACCTCCGGGAAGTGACCGCGGGTTGCCGCAGCGGAACTCTTTTGAGGAGTTGGCTCACCCTCAGAATGGATGCACAAATCGGGCCTCGCGGCCATGCTTTCTAGCTTTTGGGCTTTCTCGCTGCCGGCAGCGAGGCGGCTTTTCCCTTCCCTGCGCGCCTTTCTTGCCATGCCACCAACATCGGTGCCGCCACCGCGATGGATGAGTAGGTTCCGATCAGAATCCCCACCACCAAAGCAAAAGAGAAATCATTGAGCACCGGGCCGCCAAAGATAAACAGGGCCAGCACGGTGAGAAAAGTCAGGCCTGAGGTCAGCACAGTTCGGCTCAAGGTCTGGTTAATACTTCGATTCACCAGATCGGTTAAGCTCTCGCGGCGGCTAAGCCGCAGATTCTCGCGGATCCGGTCGAAGACGACGATGGTATCGTTCATCGAATAGCCGACCAGGGTGAGGATGGCGGCAATCACTGTCAGGCTGATCTCGCGGCCGGTGAGGGCAAAGGCGCCGACGGTAATCAGCGTGTCATGGAAGCAGGCAACCACTGCGGCCACGCCGTAGATCAACTGGAAACGGAACCAGAGATAGATGAGCATGCCGAGCATAGAGTAGAGCGTGGCCAGCAGGGCCTGTTTTTCCAACTGATGGCCCACCGTTGGCCCGACTACGTCGAGCTGCACGCCGGTGTTGGGGTTGAAATAGTTGTTGTAGTGGGCCTGGAGGGCCGATTCGATCTCCTGACGGCCGGTATCAAGCGCCGCTTCGTTGGTCTGTACAGGCAGGCTGATGAGTACCCGGTGTTCGGCTGTCGGCCCGAAGGTCTGAACGCCCGCGTCTTTGACGCCCGCCGATTCGATGGCCTTGCGGATGGCGTCGATGTCCGGGGGGCTGGTGAATTGCACATCCAACTGCGTGCCGCCGCGAAAATCCACTCCCAGCGGAACCGGGTTGCCGATGTGCGAGTAGTTCCAGCTCATCTTGATGATGCCGGCCACGCTGAAGATCACGGAAAAGGCGAGGAAGTACCACTTCCATCCCAGCCAGTTCACACTCGGATTGCGAAAGAATTCCACTGCTTCTCTTCTCCTACCGCCGTATCGCTGGTTCTAAATCGAAACCATTTCGCCGGCTTTCAACTTGTTCAAGTGCGCCTCAAAGATGACTCGCGAGACAAAGACAGCCGTGAAAAGATTGGCCGCAAGACCGACAGTCAGCGTGGTGGCAAAGCCCTTTACCGGGCCGGTGCCGAAGATAAACAGAATCGCCGCCGAGACGATGGTGGTTACGTGGGTATCAACGATCGTGAGCCACGCGTGAGCGAAGCCCTGGTCCACCGCCGCGGAAGCCGCCTTGCCGGCGCGGATTTCTTCACGGATGCGCTCGAAAATCAGCACGTTCGAATCCACGCCCATGCCGATTGTGAGGATGACTCCGGCAATGCCTGGCAAGGTCAGCGTGAGCACCAGCCCTCCGCCTCCCGAGGCGCTCGAAATCGCGCTGGAGAGCCCCATGATTCCCAGCAGAATGACCAGGTTGAAGATCAACGCCAGATCGGCGTTGATGCCTGAGCCCTTGTAATAAACGAGCATGAAGGCCATGACGAGGACGATGCCGACAACGGCAGCCGTCACGCCTTCGCGAATGGAATCGGCGCCCAGCGTCGCGCCCACTGTGCTGGCCTCGATGTAGTTCAGCGAAGCCGGCAGCGCGCCCGTGCGCAAGAGCTTCGAAAGCTCCATGACTTCGTTCTGGCTGAAGCCGCCCTCAATCAGGCCGCTATCGCGAATAGGCTGCTTGATGACCGCTACTTCGCGCACCGTACCGCCCATTACGACGGCCATATCCTTGCCGACGTTGGCGCTGGTGTAGTCCCAGAACTTGTCGCCGGCTTCGTCGGTGAGGGTAAAATTCACCTGTCTTTGCCCGGTGTTTGAATTCACGCCCGGATCGGCAGAGCGGAAATCGCTGCCGGCCACGATGGGAGAACGCGCGATGACGTAATAAGAAGTGCCGTTCGCGCCCCCGAGATCACCCGAGAACGGCAGAATCTCGTCAGTGGGTGGAAGCGCGCCGTTTACGCTTTGCAGGGCAGCGTCCTCGGTGGGAAACGGACCGCCATCTACGGCATGAATTTCAAGCCGGGCTGTGGATCGGATAATTCCCTTGACCTGGTCCAGATCGCTTACGCCGGGCAATTCCACCAAAATCTGATTGGCGCCCAGGCCATATTCCTGGATGAGCGGCTCGCTCACGCCCAGCGCATCAACGCGGTCGCGAATGGTCTCAATCGCCTCGTCCACGGTGCGCTTATCGAGATCGCTCTCGAACAGCGGCTTCATGTTCAGCGTCCAGTTGTTGTCTGAACCGCCGGAGACATCGTATTCATTGGCATACTTCGGGGCGCCGAGCAACGAGCTGACGGCGTCGTTCTGCGCGGGAGTGGCACCCTCGACGCGAATGACATCCGGCTTATTGGGATCCGGTTTGTATACCTGAGAAACAGTGATGTTCGCCTTTTTCAGGTCCTGCTGGATCTCCTGCACGGAGTTGTCGGTCTCGGCATTCACTGCGTCCGACACCTGGACTTGCAGCACCAGATGCGCGCCGCCCTGCAAATCGAGACCCATATGAATCCGGTTGGATAAGGCATTCAACAGTGCCTTCCCACTGATCCCCGATGGGATCCCGAAGATTCCGTAGAGACAGATCAAAAGAACCGCAATGATCAGGGCAATCTTGTTTCTGAGATTTTTCTTCATTGGTTCGTTTCTCTATTCCAAAGGGTAGAGCCCGAAGGGCCTCAGGATTTCGAAGAGTCCTCCTGGGTGACCGATGCTATTGCAGTCCTGGCCACTTCCAGCTTCAGGTTGTCTGGGGCGACGCGAATCACCATCGAATCTTCCTTCATGGAGATGATGGTGCCGCGAATCCCGCCCGTGGTTGTTATCCGGTCGCCGGATTTGATGCTGGCCAGCATCTGCTGCCACTGCTTTTGCTTCTTTTGCTGCGGGCGGATCATGAACAGATAGAGCAGCGGAATAAACAGCAGGATGGGCAGCATCATGGACAGGCCGCCGCCTGCTCCCGCGGCGGGCGCAGCCGCCCAAAATGCAAAACTCGTGGCTTCGATCATCGTTGGCTTGCTTCCCTTGCTCGCCCTGCGGCCGGATTTGGCCGGCTTCACGGCGCAGGCCTAACCGGCGACTGCAGCCGGCGCCCGATAACAGATTTGTCTCCGGGAAAGCTTCTTGAGGCCATGGTCTTGTCCGGCCCAAGCTTTGGAAGGAGGGTTTGGTAACGGGGACCGGAACGGGATTCCCGCCCTGCCACTCGCATCACAGAACCCAACTGCCGCATACTTCCTGTTCGACACAGCATTCTCAAAGGCTTCCAGACGCAAGGAAGGTGGTTTTCGCCACTTTCGTCCCGCCCGGATTCCCAAAAAGAATACCTAGAAAGATAAGAAATGCGCAGCCGGTTCGGTGTCAAGGCGAACCACCGGCTGGAGCCAGGTGACGCGCCTGTGGGCCTTAACAAATCCCTTACAAATTGACTACTCATTTCTTACAGGAAAGGGAGTCATCTGGATGCATGAGGCTCTCCGGGTCGGCCTGAAATGTATGCCGAAGGCCGGAGGTCAGAAGGGGGAATTGCCTCCATGACAATTGAGATTCATGAGCAGACACTCTGGCTGATTCCCGTTAGTCTTGCCGTCGGCTTCATGCTCTGGGTACTTTGGAACTGGTGGTGCGAAGAACACCGCATAAACGAGAGACGCATAGGGGATCGGCGCTTTGAAGACCTGCGCATTGCCGAGCGGCGTCCGCGCGTAATCAATCTTCCGGCCCAACAGGCTCCCAGTAGCGAAGCTCGGGATTGGCACAGGAGAGGCAGACTGATTCTCCATTAACCAGAGCGAACCGCCCGAAGCTCACTCCTTCGCCGCAGCGCGGGCAAACGACTCGCTCATGGGATTGGCCGGGCAAATCGGCGGCAGGGATTGTGACGCGCACCCACTGTTCGCTGAACAATTGCGCATCGGTCAGTTCGCGATAGGCTTGCAACTGGAGGCGGCTCTTGTTCTCTTCGTGCGGGTAGAGCTTGCGCGCCAGCTCGCGGGAATCTTCGAGCGCGACGATGCGAACGGCGCGGCCTGAGCCGAGATCGACAAAAGTCGCCGCCATCTTTCCCCAGTCTCTGAATTTGAGCGCGCGCTTGCCCAGCCGGCAGCCGGTCACGAGCGCGATGGCGTCGGTGGCGCAGCGATCGATTTCGACGTAGGTTACGAGCCGCTTGCGGTCAGCGCCGCGCGGGTCGGCAATCTCCAGGCGCGAAAGGCCAAGCAGAGCCATGCGCACCCCGAGAACCTGGCCCGCGCACAGGTGCCCATGCGCGACCTCAGCCTGACGCAACAATTCATCAATCGATTCCATGCCATTCTGCCCGATTCCACACCGCACTGCCGATCCGTTGACTTGTTCCCGCCGAATTGCTCGTGCCCAAATTGCTCGTGTGCCGCCACTCTGACTAGCTACTTCGTGAGTGCCGCGCTCGGCGTCTCATCATCGTCGCCCGTATCTTCGACCAGCAGCGCCGAGCCGGGGACAATGTCGTAGCTTATCGCATTTGTGCCCGAGGGATGAAACGCGACGCGCAGCGGATCGCGCTGCCAGTCGGGCGGCGCGCAAACCGGGTCGGGGTGATTTTCGGCGTCGAAAGCCGCGAGCTTTTTGGCAAGGACAGGCTTGCGCGCGGCGATCTGCGCCACTACGGCATACAGGCTCTTGCCGCTCGCTGTGATTCCGCAGTAGGCCGCGTAGTCGCGGAACCAGCTTACCTGGCTCACGCCGGTGTCGTAGTCGGGCAGCCGGAGTGCAGTTACGTGGCCTGCCGCGCGATCAACCAGCAGCCAGGGTCCGCGCTGCCATACCCAATGGCTTACGCTTTCACCAATCTTGATCCCAAACTTGTCCCCGGCTTTCTCTCCGGGGCCGGGCTTGGGGGCGGTGGGCAGCGAGTCGTTGAGCCGGATCACGCGACGCACCACAAAGCTCCGGTCGGTGACATCGTGTGCGTCGCCCGTGGTCCACTCTTTAAGGACGCCGTCGACCAGGAGTGCGCGGATGTCCAGAGCACTCTCGCCCGCACCCGCGCTGGCCGGGTCGCCGGCCTTGGAGTAGGGCACATGCCTGACCGCGCCTAGGACGACGGTGTGGGCCTTGCGCGGAGCGGCGCTGGCGGACAGAGTCGTAAACACGGTCAAGGACAAAAGGCTTGTCAGGCCAGCGAAACGAAGCATTGGGCAGGCTCCCGAAGACGCATTAAACATGGGGAGCAGCTAATAATGCAGTGAGATGAATCACATGGTTATGTAACGAAATTTACAGCAACGCGAGAAACTCATCGACCGTCAAACCGGCGGCTCGGATTAGCTTCCTGAGTGTCCCAACGGAAAGCTCCTTGTGCTGTGGTACGGAAAGATTAACGCGCACGCCAGCCTTGGTCATCATCACATGGCTGCCGACCTGTCCTCTGACGGCCCATCCAGCCCGTTCAAATGCCTTGACCGCTTCTTTGCCGGCAATATTGCCGAGTTCTCCCATCACTTCTCCCCTTGAACAAGGGCCTCAATTGCCCGAGATGCGCCTTTCAATGCTTTTCGGCTTCACAAAAGAGTTTAGAGACGGAAAACTCGGCGCGCAATAAATGGGCACAACAGTAAGCGAAGGCGCCAGGCATAAACTCCGCTGGAAAGGTTAGGGCTGGAAAATGCGACGCGCTTGGGGATTGGTTGACACTTGTCAGTTGAGATCGTTGACGGGCAGCAGCGGGCTCTTTTAGTCCAGCGCAACGATACCCACTAGACGGCGACAACGACAGGAGTCTGCTGAGGAGGGATCGAGCTGAGGGCCTTTTGATCTTCGGTCCACAACCAGGCCGTGATGGCTTCGCGAATGTTCTCCAAAGCTTCCTTCTCATCTCGGCCCTGCGATACGCATCCGGGAAGGGCAGGACATTCGGCCACAACCCATCCATCTTCCGCCGGTTCCAGCGTCACATGAAAGATCATGCCGAAAGCTCCTTAGTATTGATTCTAGCGCATTACTGAATTCCCGCAGCCTCCACAGCGCGCGCCACGCGGAACGCCGTGCTCTCGCCAAAGGGCCGCGCAAGAACCTGCATGCCCACCGGCAGACCGGCGCGAGTCGCTCCACATGGCACCGATACGCCGCAGATGCCGGCCAGGCTCGCGGTGACGGTGTAGATGTCGGCCAGATACATGGCGAGTGGATCGTCCGTCTTCTCGCCGAGCTTGAATGCGGGGACGGGCGAAGTAGGGGTAACGATCGCGTCAACCTTCTCAAACGCGCGCAGGAACTCCTCCGCCAGAATGCGGCGAACCTGCTGCGCCTTGAGATAGTAGGCATCGTAGTAGCCGGCCGAAAGCGCGTAGGTGCCGAGGAAGATGCGGCGCTTGACCTCGGCGCCAAAGCCCTCGTCGCGGGAGTGCGAATACATGTCAGAGAGCGTGGCTGAGTTGGACGAGCGGTAGCCGTAGCGCACGCCATCGAAGCGGGCAAGGTTGGCGCTGGCCTCCGCCGTTGCCACCAGATAGTAGGTGGGTACGGCGTATTTCGTGTGCGGCAGCGAAACTGGCTTGACCGTGCAGCCTGCAGCCTTGAGCGCGGCAATTCCGTTCTCGACGGCGGTGCGCACTTCGGGATCAAGACCTTCGCCAAAATACTCGGCCGGAACGCCAATGCGTAGCCCCGAGGCAGGCTTGTCGCTTTCGGCTGCGTAGTCAGGGACCGGAGCCGTCGAACTCGTCGCGTCACAAGGGTCGTGGCCGGCGATGACTCCGAGCATCGTCGCGGCATCGCGAACGTTTGCAGCAAAAGGACCGATACGGTCGAGCGAGGATGCAAAAGCGATAAGGCCGTACCGAGAGACGCGGCCATAAGTGGGCAGCACTCCGACCACGCCGCAAAAGCTGGCTGGCTGGCGAATGGAGCCGCCCGTATCGGTGCCAAGCGTGGCCACGGCCAGGTTGGCCGCCACGGCCGCCGCCGAGCCGCCGCTGGAGCCGCCGGGGACGCGCTCCGGATCCACGGGATTGCGCACCGGCCCGTAAGCCGAGTTCTCATTCGACGATCCCATGGCAAACTCGTCGCAGTTCGTTTTGCCGAGAATTACCGCGCCCGCAGCCTCGAGCCTGGCGACGGCCGTGCAATCGTACGGAGGTCGATGGTCTTGAAGGATTTTCGAGCCTGCGGTCGACGGCGCTCCCTGCACCACCATCACATCCTTGATCGCTACTGGAACGCCGGCGAGCGGAGGCAGCGGATCGCCTTTGGCGGCGATGGCATCGACGCGCGCCGCCTGCTCGAATGCGCGTTCTTTGGTGAGGCTCAGGAAAACATTCAGCCGCGGATTGAGCTTCTCGATGCGCTCGTAGTAGCGCGCGGCGAGGTCGGCGGCCTTCGTGTGGCCCGACGCGATCTTCTTGCGCAAAGCGGCAAGAGTCTTCGGCTTCTCCACGCAGCTATCGGCTGTCTTGGTCTCGCTACGCAATCGAGCTTCCTTTTCGGTTTTGTCCCCGCATCGGCGAGCGGGCGTTCGTGCTCTTTATCGCTCAATAACTTTGGGAACCTTGAAGAAAACTCCGTCGGTCTCCGGAGCCTGGGCCATCACAGCGGCGCGATTCAGCGAAGGCACAAACTGGTCGGCGCGAAGAGCGGGAACAGTATCGCTCACGAGCTCGCTGACCTGATCGAGCGGGAGGACGCTCGACGTGTCCAACTCATTCAGTTCGGCAATGTAGTCGAGGATGGCGTTCAGGTCGCGCAACATGGGCACCACCTCATCCGGTGCGAGTTTCAAATGCGCCAGTTCGGCCACGCGCTCGACATCTTCGACGGTTACTTTGGCAGACATTTTGGTCTTGGTCTCGAACCTCAAGTCCCGGTCCTGAACCTCAAGTATAGAGTGGTCCCCCCCATTCCTGTGGCCGCTTCTGCATCGGGAAATCTGCCACACTCACCAAACTTAGTCAACCGTCAAGGTGACGTTGACTGATCGCGTGATGCCCGTGGATGTGACGCTGACTGGAATCGTATATGTCCCCGGTGGCGTGTTGGAGCCACCCCCTTTGCCGGCGCCACTGCCCGAGCCTCCGCCCGAGCTGACGCAACTGGAGACGCCACATGTGAAAAATGCCGCCAGCACCGCGAGCAAAAACATCTTTCTGTGTCTGCGAAATACCAAGGGAATCAGAAATAGCCCGCAGGCCAGTGGCAGAGCGTGCCACAAATCACGATGGCCATCGGCGGTTTTGGCGGAACTCGGTCTTTCAGCGCTAAGCCTCGCCATATTCGGCGTTTCGAAATCCGGACTCTCGAGGCGAGCCTCCGCCGCGTTTCCTGTGGAGATCCCTACCAGAATGTTGCCCTCAGTACCGCTGCTGAGCGTCTCAGTGGCGGGGTTGAAGATGCAGAGCGCGTTGGCGGGCAATGCGCTGCATTGAAAGCTGAACGTACCCCCGGCCGGCACAGTCGGATTCTGTGCGCATCCACCGGTGCCGCAAATCTGTATGGTGTAGCTCGCAGTCTGGCCCCCGGCGACGCTCTGGGTTTCCGAGCCGGTGATGCCGACGGAGAAATCGAATCCGGTTCCCGAAAGCGCTACGGTAACAGGCGCCGCAACGGCGGAGGAGTTGACCGTGAGCATTCCGGATGCAGACCCGCCGACGCTCGGCTGAAAAATAACCGATGCTGTGCAGTTGGCCCCCGCAGCCAGGCTGCCGGTGCAGGTATTCTGCGAGATGACGAACGGCGTGGGAGCCGCAAGTGAAACCGAGCCAATCGCGTAGCTCGATGAATTGGTGACGGTCAAAGTCTGCGCGGTGCTGGACAGTCCCACCCCGACCACGGGAAATGCAATCTGGGACGGATTCGTTGTGAGTCCGCCGGCAGAGAGCTGTCCCGAGCCATTGAGTGGCACCGAGGCCGGCGTCACGCCGAGAGTAGACGAAGAGACGGCGAGCGTTGCCGCAATTGCTCCCGTCGCGCCGGGCGTAAATACGATCTGCACCGTGCAACTGCTTCCGTTGTTCAGCACCGCTCCGCAGGTCGTGCCGGCAATGGAGTAGCTCGATGCCGCGGCGCCGGTGATCGAAAAACTGACGTTGGCCATCGGCGATCCGCCGATGTTGCTGACGGTGAGTGTTTGCGGGGCGCTCGGCACGCCTGGCTGCTGGTTAGTGAAGGTCAGGCTCGCGGGGTTCACACTGAAGGCAGCGGGCCCGGTTCCAGTCCCGCTCAAGGTCACGTTCTGCATGCGCAAGGCGTCCATAACCGTCAGCGTGCCGGCAACCGGGCCCAACTGAGTGGGCGCAAAGATCACGCTGACGGTGCAGACCGATCCCGCTGGCAGTTGGCTACCACAGGTGTTCGTCGTCTGGAATTGGGCGCTCGTCGAGATCGAGATTGCAGTCAGCTCCACGCCGCCTGAATTTGTGAGCGTCACGGTCTCTGCGGCCGAAAGCTGGCCTTCCGGAGTCGATGGGAACGACAGCGATGTGGGGTTCAAAACGTGGGCGGCCGGGGCGCCCCCCGTTCCGCTCAGTTCCACGGTCTGTGTTCCCGCTCCGTCGACAAATGTCAGCAGTCCGGACGCCGGGCCGGCTTGCGTCGGGGCGAACTCCACCTGCAATGCGCAATCGGAGCTTGCCGCCAGGCTGGTTGTTCCGCAGGAGTTGCTGCTGAGGCTAAATGGCGGCGTGACGGAGACGCTGCTGATCGGAATTGCGGTCGCACCATTGTTCATGGCCGTAACGGAGAGCGATGGAGACGTCGTTCCCACTTCCACCTGGCCGAATGGGACGAGGGCCGGGGCCAGGCTCACTACACCCGCTGGTGCGCCGGTACCAGTGAGGTTGACGGTGAGTTGCCCGCCGTAGACGTTGGCGTAGATGGTCATTGTGCCGCTCAGCGGACCGGTAGCCTGCGGCGTGAACGTAACCTGAATGGCGCAGCTCGCGCCCACTGCGACCGGCACATTCATGCAGTTGTCGGTCTCGCCGAAATCTCCGCTCATGGAAATCGATGTCGCCGTGAGCGCGAGGCTGCCTGTGTTATCGAGAGCCACCGTCATTGGGCTGCTGGCGGTGCCGAAGACCTGGCTGGGAAAAACGAGCGTCGAAGGGCTCGCGACGGCGGCCGTAAGGCCGGTTCCCGCGCTCCATAACGGAGTTTGCCAGATGCCCCGGCCATAAGTGGCTGCCACCAGGGCCGGCGTGGACGACGTGCTGGGTGTGGCGCTGAGAGCAACCACCGGAGCACCGGGCAAACCGGAGCCAAACACCGACCAGCAGCTGGAAATCGACTGCGCGCAATTTTGAACTTCGGTCGTGAAGTACACGCCCTGATCCGTGGCGACATACACCGTGTTCGCATCTTGCGGATCAACCGTCAGACTGTTGGCCGGGACGTTGGGCAGGTTCGCCGATATGCCGTTCCAGGTTGCGCCTCCATTCGTTGAGCGGTACACCACATTGATCCGCTGGTCTGGATTTTCCATGCCGGCCACGGTCACGTACACGGTGTTTCCAGTGGGATCGTGCGTGTCGACGACGACGCTTGAAATGTCGAAATTGTAAGCATTCAGCGCATGGGAGCTGTTAACAACCGGATTGAGTGTCAGATCCTGCCACACGGGCATGGCGCTTGAGGCGGTATCGACGGTCGCGCTCAGAATATGGCCCGGCAAGTTTCCGCCATAGCTTGCGGCGCCATATGTTCCTACATATATGACCTCGCTGCTCGGAGAGAGCGCGAGGGCAGCCATCGAGCGAATGAGCCCGTCGCCGTTGCGCGGAACGCCGGTGGCTCCGCTGTCGAGGATCGGGCTGATCGCGTTGCTTGCGCTCCAGCTGCCGCCGTTGGCCGGCCCGCGCCACACGCGACAGGTTCCAATGAGCAATTGACTGTCGTCGAGCGGATCGACCAGGAATGGCGCCGAAGTCGGCATCGTGTCACCGTCGCCGTCAACATCCGCGTCTGTGACTACTGGGCTCACGCCGAACGATGCTGGCGTGCAGGGAGCCGACTGTGAGCACTCATAGATTGCGACTCCCGCCTGGTCGTTCACATACCAATTGGTCTCGTTACTGAGGTCGATGGCGACGGGGCCGCCGTAGCCCGACAGAATCTGCGGCCAGTCAGCAGTCGGAGAAGAACTCTTCACCCCGGCAGTCCCGTTGTCGCCCAAGCCGGCAAGCAGCTCGTAAGGCGACGTCACAACCGGAGGCACGCTGACCACCTCGGCCAGCGATCCCAGGCTCCCGTTCAGGTTCTGGAAGTGCATGGAGTCAGTTACGGCGCAAGCCGATCCTGTCTCGCCGATTGCGTCCACGGACCGCCAGAGCCCACTGTCGTTGCCGAGGAAAATCTCGTGCGGATTGGCTGTACTCCACGCCAGCGAATGCTGGTATTCAGCCACCTGCGCGCTCATGCAGGTAGTGGAATTAGTAGTGTTGCGCCACGCGCAGCCCACGGCCAGGCTGCACTTCCACAAGTCGTTGGCTCCGGCCATCACCAGCGTGTCCTGCTGCGAAGGCACCGCTGCCAGTGCCAGGTTGTAGTCGCCGTCGAGGATGGTCGCAGCGCCTTCAGGAGTGTTGGTCTCAAGCGCCGCGGTACTCAACTGCGTGGCGAAAGTGACGGTTGCATTTCCGCACGTCCCTCCGCTCAACGTGCATTTGTCCTGCCACAACCCCTGGTCCTGATTGTTCAGGTCTACAGTCCACGCAAACGTGTCTCCGGTTTGAGGATTCACCGCCAGCGCGCCACGATAGATGGGGCAGGCGATGGAGCCAGTCAGCCCGAAATCTGCCGGGCACATTTGTGCGGTGAGCCCCGTACCGGGTTGCGCCGCCATGCGCGCCCAGGTCACACCGTCCGGCGATTGATAGTAGCCGTGAAAGCGGACCGCAGCCATAAACATCTGCCGAACGGGATTCCAAACCAAGGCGGTGGCGGCGTTGCCTTGCGAACCAATGGGAGTGGTCGGGCCCTGCACAATTTCGCCGCTGCCGTCGGTGATGGTGGCCAGATGCCAGGTTGCGCCGCTGTCCGTGGAGTAGAAGAGCCCCTCGAATGTCTGAGGTGGCCAATCTGCATTGACCACAGTGCCTTCAAACGCCTGCGAAACCGCGGCCACCACCAACTGCGAATTGGCGGTGCTCCAGGCAAAACCCGCAAAGGCTTGCCCTGCGAATGTCACGTCGGTAAGGCTCAGTCCCTCCTCTTCGTCCATAGTCTGCTGAATCAGGCTCCAGGTGTTGCCATCGTCGATCGAGCGCAGGATGCCCGCGCCGTAGTAGGAGTCGAGAACGTCGTTGGGGTCGCCCGTGCCGGCAAGGATGACGCCGGTTTCGCCCGGCTGCACCGTCAGGGCGCCGATGCTGATTGAAACGTCAGCGGCGCCGGCGAGAGCGGCGACTGAATCGGTGAGAGGACTGAAGACGATGGAAGACGGCGTCGAAACGGCGGCATTGTTGGCCACCCACACTCCGCCGCCGGTGGTGCCCAGGTAAAGCCGGTTGCCGGTTAGGTCAGAGGGGTCGAGGGCAATCGCGGCCACGCGGCCGGTTACGAGCCCAAAGTCTGGGGTTTGAACAGCGGAGGGACCTAGAGGCTGCCACGTATTTGCTGAAGTCGTATTCGCGGAGGGCGTATTGCCGGTCCCCGTTCCGCCCGAGTCTTGGGCGCCCATTGCCGCAACGCCCGCGGAAGCGCCAAAGGTTCTAATGGCACCGGCTCGCGAAATCATCCTGTGACCCGGTGTCCACCCACGCTCCCTAAGAAAGCGTTGCGCCTCTAGAACTCGCGGCGGGATCCGCCCGGGCTCAAGCCCTTGCATAGGCTGGGGCGTTTGCAGGGGAGTGGGTTTAGTTTGCGCAACCGGAATCTGCGTCTGCCCTGTAGCCGCCGGGCCAGCAGCGAAAAGGACGAAAAGCCACGCGACCGGCGCCACGCCGGCCAAAGCGCCGTGGCGTACAAATCCGCCTGGCCGTGCGGCGCGCTTCCCTGCCCTGTCAACGCGGACATGGCCCTGTTGCTTTGGATCGAACAGCTTTGGATTGAACATTGGATTCGTCACACGTAGTCGGACTTCGATTCCGGCTTCCCAATTTCTGAAAATCTTCTAATGGGATGAACGCGGAATCCATCGGAAAACGCTGAACGAAACACGCAACTTCCGGGAATGGAATTGCCGCCCATTATAGGAAGCGCAAACGATCATTAAGCGTGATCTATGACACAGATGTGGAGCGATGGAACCTCGCGGCCTCAGGTTGCGCGTGTAGTCGTGGGGTTTGAAGGGTACGGGCTTCACAGGCTGCGGAAAAACTCCAAATGGAAGGCGAAAGAGCGAAATTCGGGGATGCAAAACCATCGACCATCCTTCGCGGATCGTTCCTGGGTCGTCCTGGCGCGATTCATTTTTCGCGCTTTTTGAGAAATCGAGTTTTTCCGCAGCCTGTTCAGCCCCTGAGGACAGCTTCTCCAAACTGACCCGTAACCGTTCCGCAAATCAGGTGGAGCGCGCAGCGGCCAGGCGATTAGGATGATTGAATTGCCTTTGCGCTCCTTTTTGCCCACATCTCCGATTCTTCGCGATTGAGGTCTCCCGATGAGCCGTTTCGTTTTCGCCGTTCTGCTTGCCGTTGCTGCCTTTGGTCTCCACGCCGAGGACTACACGCTCAGCCCTGACTCGCAGCCGCACGATGGCGTGCCCAGGGGCACGGTCACCAAATTCATACTGGCGCCGGGCAAGGACTATCCGGGCACACCGCACAACTGCGCTGTCTATGTGCCTGCGCAGTACGACGCGAGCAAGCCGACGCCGTTCATGATTTTTCTTGACGGCAGCCAGGCGCTCGGCAACAGCATGAGCGTGCCGGTGGTGCTGGATAATCTGATCGCCAAACACGATCTGCCGTCAATGATCGCCATCTTCGTCGATCCCGGCATTTTGCCGGTAGTTTCCGACACAGCCCAGAACCGCTACAACCGCATCTACGAATACGACTCGCTGACGCCACGCTTTTCCGACTTTTTGCTCACCGAGCTGATTCCTGAAGTCGCAAAAACCTACAACCTGTCGAAGAATCCCGACGACCGCAGCCTGAGCGGCGTGAGCACGGGCGCAGTTGGCGCATTTATGGCCGCATGGAACCGCCCCGACCAGTTTCATCGCGTGCTTTCGCTCATCGGCACGTACGTTTCAATGAAGGGCGCTGACGCGCTCCCGGCGCTGGTGCGCAAGACGGAGCCCAAACCGATTCGCATCTTCATGCAGGACGGGACTGCGGATCATATTGCGCCTGCGGAGCCTTACGGAACCTCATTTGCCGGGAGCTGGCCCATCAACAACCAGGTAATGTATGAGGCGCTGGAGTTCGCCGGCTACGACGTAAAGCTGGTAATGGGCACGGACGGGCACAGCACGAAGCAGGGCGGCGCAATTCTTCCCGACGCGCTGCGCTGGCTGTGGCGCGATTATCCCGCGCCGATCGTTATGCACGAGCCGGAAGCTGCGCAGCAGGCAGGACGGGATTCTTCGGCATCGGTTTTTTCGACGATCTTCGTCGACAAACCGTGGGAGAAGATTGGAGCCAATTACGGTTCAATTTCGAGTCTTACGTCCGACCGCAAAGGGAACGTCTACTTCGCCGACCCGCGGGCCGCGACGGTTGAACGAGTGGATTCCGATGGCAAAGTAACTCAATTCGGAGGGCTCCCGAAAGACACTTCGCTTCTTCGCGTAGGCGCGAACGAGCGCCTGTACACCTACTCGCACAGCAGTGGCGGCATCGTTTCATCAAGCACCGCAAGCGATTGGGCCAGCAATCGGGAGTCCGTCGCCCGGTTCCCCCCGGCCGTTTTCGATTTTGTGGTCGCGCAGAACGGTATGATCTATTTTCTCGACGGCGTGACCGCCGAGATTCACATAATCGATTCCTCGGGCCATCCGCAGGTTCCAATACTGAGCGAGCAGATGGCTGTTGCGGGAGGGCTAGCTCTATCGCCGGATCAGTCGATGCTGGTCGTCACCGACGCGGTGTCGCGTTATAGCTGGTCGTTTCAGATCGCTCGGAACGGGACGCTCATAAACGGCGAGCCGTTTTATCGGCTGGAATTGCCGGAAACAACCATGCTGAGTGGGCAGAGCAGAACGCACGGCGTAATTGAAGACATGGATGGCCAGGTGTACTTCGCCACGCCGCTGGGAATTCAGGTCTCCATGCAAAACGGCCGCGTGGTGGAGATTCTGAATCCGCCCGTGACGGGCGAGTCGATCACGGCGATCACATTTGCCGGCGCGGGCGATGCGAGCTGGCTCTACGCAGCGCAGGGCGGCAAGCTCTACCGCCGGCCAGTGAAGGTGACCGGGGCGAATGCGTGGACGGTGGTGAAGCCGCCCAAGCCGACCCTGTAGGGCGTAAATCCATCGCAATGAAATGGGCCGCCCGCAGGCGGCGGCCCTCATCTGATCCCCGTTCCCTGATCCCTGTTCCTTACCACCGTCCCCATGCGCGCGTGAAGTAGTCCGTCATCGTCATCCCGATGAGCACGATGAAAGTGAACAGGCCGCAGGCCACGGTAAGCTTGGTCAACCGGGTGCTGTACTTTACGTGCATGAAGAAAAGGACGACCAGCATCATCTTGGTACACGCGATCGCGAGAGCGACCACAGGATTCCAGAAAAGCGTCAAGCCGGGAGCAATGTGCCACTCGCCGAGGTCGATGTACGACATCCCGCAAGTCAGCGCAGTGGCGCACAGGAGTATCGCAAGAATCACCGCATAGAGTGCAGGGCTGACAATGTGGTGCTGATTGTTTTCGTTGTGTTCGCCAGGTTCGCTCATATTGTGATTCCTTCAATATCTGCTGATCAGATAGAGCAGTGGGTACAGAAAAATCCAGATGATATCGACGAAGTGCCAATAAAGGCCAAAGTTCTCCACAAACGTCACATGCCCCGAGGTATATGCCCCGCTCTTGGCGCGAACCATAATAAAGATCAGGATTCCGACACCGATGACCATGTGCAGCGCGTGCATGCCGGTCAAGGCGAAATAGAGAAAGAAATACTGCTCCGTTTTGGCCGCCATGTCCGGCGCCAGCGGCTTGTCGTGATATTCCTTATAGACTTCCTTGTCTGAAGCAGGATTGAGAAACGACGCTTCGCTGTAACGGAGGCCTGGAACGTGGGATTTCTCCCATTTTTCGTGCCACTCGATACCCTTGATGCCGAGGAAGCCGATGCCGAGCACGAAGGTGAGACCGAGGAAAAGCAGCAGCATGCCTTTGCGGCGCACCTCAGCCGACCACACGGCCATTGCCATGGTAAAGCTGGAGCAAAGCAGCACAGCAGTATTCGCAGTGCCCCAGAAGATACTTAACTGGTGCGAGCCTTCGACGAAGGCCGGATAGTACCAGTTGCGCATGATCAGATAGGAGGTGAAGAGGCCGCCGAAGAACATGACCTCCGTGAGCAGGAAGAGCCACATGGCAAAGTTCGTCGTGTCGAACTGCTGCTCGACCGATTCGAAGTGGTGGCGTTGATAGGACGGATGTTCATGATGAACCTCCGCCACGGCGCCGTTGGCAGTTGCCGTGCTATCCGACACTCGCCACCTCTTTCTGCTGCTGTTTTTCCAGCCACTCGTAGTCGTAGGCTTCGTGGTCCATGATGGGGATCTCAGGGAAGTTCTCGGTCAAGGGCGGCGATTGCGTTTGCCATTCCAGCCCTGTTGCCTGCCAGGGGTTATCTCCGGCAATGGCCCCGTATTTGAGTGACCAGGTCAGGTAGAGAATCGGCAGAAGGTAGCCCACGCCCAGCACCGTAGCGCCAGCAGTCGAAAAAACGTTCAGTGCCTGGAACTCCGGCGGATACGCCGCATAGCGCCGCGGCATGCCCAGCGTGCCCAGAATGAACTGTGGGAAGAAGGTGAGATTGAATCCAATAAAGGTAGTCAGAGCCGCCAGTTGCGAAAGCTTTTCCGGGTACATGCGGCCTGTCCATTTGGGCCACCAGAAGTGAATGCCGGAAAGGAAGGACATCAACATGCCACCGACCATGACGAAGTGGAAGTGGGCGACGATGAAGTATGTTTCCGTGAGGTGGATGTCGGTGCCCGTCGAACCGAGGAAGACGCCTGTCATGCCGCCGATCGTGAACAGGCCCATGAAGCCGAAGGCATAGAGCATGGGCGTTTCAAAGGTAATGGAGCCTTTGTAGAGCGTGAAGGCCCAGTTGAAGATCTTGATAGCCGATGGCACCGCGACCAGCATGGTCATCAGAGAAAACACTATCGCGGAATAATTCGAGATACCCATGATGAACATGTGATGGGCCCACACAAAGAACGCAAAGACCGCGATGGCCACCGAAGAAAATGCGACTGCGGTGTAGCCGAAGACCCGCTTTCGGCTGAAGGTGGAGATGACCTCCGAAATAACCCCAAAGCCGGGCAGAATCATGATATAGACGGCCGGGTGCGAGTAGAACCAGAACAGGTGCTGGAAGAGAATCGGGTCGCCGCCATAGGCAGGATCGAAGACGCCGATATGCACGGTGCGCTCGAGAACCACCAGCACCAGAACGATGGCCAGTACGGGCGTGCCTAAAACCATGAGAATGCTGGCCGCATAATTCGACCAGATGAACAGCGGCAGCCGGAACCAGGTCATTCCGGGGCAGCGCATCTTGTGGATGGTAACGATAAAGTTCAGGCCGGTAAAGATAGAGCTGAATCCGGCTATAAACACCGCCGTGGCGGCGGAGGCCACGTTGGTATTCAGATAGTGCGTAGAGAGCGGCGTGGTAAAGGTCCACCCGGTATCGACGCCGCCGGCGGCCATTGTATAAATCATCATGCAGCCGCCGAGAACATAGAGGTACCAACTGAGCAAGTTGATCTTGGGCAGCGCCAGATCCTTGGCTCCAACCATCATGGGGACAACGAAATTGCCGATGGTGGCGGGTACCGAGGGCACCAGGAAGAAGAAGACCATGATGAGGCCGTGCATCGAAAACACCTTGTTGTAGGTGTCGGCGGCCATCAGGGATGTCTGCGGCGTCAGCAGTTCCAGCCGAATGAGTCCGGCCAGGGCTCCGCCGATAAAGAAGAAAAACGTAATCGAAATCAGGTAGAGCGTGGCGATCCGCTTGTGGTCGCCGGTCAACAGCCAGCTGAGCAGGCCGTTCTCCTTGGTCAGGAAGTTCATCTTGGGGATCCTGGCCGTGGACTGATCGGGAAGAGTGACGATGGTGGCAGCGCTCATGGTTTGGCCTCCTTCTGCGCTGCGGGCTTCTGGCCCGCTGTCGGCGCTTTGCCGGCCTGGCCCTCAGGAACGAGATCGGTAGTATTGAGAGTCTGCTGGACGCGATAATCGGAATCGAGATTCTTGATGTATTCCACCAGTTCGATCACGCCTTCTTCGCTTACCTGGCCCTGGTAGGTGGGCATGATGGGCGCATAGCCCTGCGTGATGTGTTGCGATGGGCTCAGAATGGCCTGGCGTAGATAGGCGTCGTCGGCGGTGACAGTCTGGCCGGTGGAGAGCATGAGCTGAGAGTCGTAGACATTGACCAGGCTGGGCCCGCGCGCATCGGGCCGCGCATTGTGGCATGCGTTGCAGCTCAGGCTGGCGAAGAGCCGCTCGCCATCCTGCGCCAGCGAGCTGCCGCTGGTTGAGCCTTCCAGCCACTTCCTGAAGTCGTCGGGCGTCATCACCACAATGTCCCCAATCATCTGCGAGTGGTTGGTGCCACAGTATTGGGTACAGAAGAGGTGATAGGTGCCGGGCGTGGTGGCTTCAAACCACACCGTCGAATAGCGGCCCGGAATCGCCTCGCGCTTTACCCGGAAGGCCGGAATCGAGAAGCTGTGAAACACATCCTGCGAGATGAGCGTCAACTGCACGGGACGGCCCGTTGGGACGTGCAGGGCATCGATCTCGTGCTGGCCGCCGGGATGCTCAACCTTCCACATCCACTGCTTGCCCACCACGTAAATGTTCATGGCGTTGGCCGGCGGCGTGTAAATGCGGAAGTAAAGCAGCGCGCCCCATACGAACATAATCAGGAAAAGGCCCAGAGGAATGATTGTCCATGTAGCTTCCAGAATCGTGGAGCCTTCGATCTGGATTGCCTTAGGATGACGCTTCTTGCTGTAGAGGATCGAGAACGCGACAATCAGCAGAACCACAAGCGTCAGCCCGACGAGGCTGATCAGGATCATGAAGAAATAGAGTGCGTCCGCTTCAGGCGCAATCTTGGATGCTTCGGGCGGATAGAGCGCGAAGTGGGTCAACCATTTGTCGAGAAACTGCCACAATACTGGGCTGATGTGGTCCATTCCTTTATCCGTTCGCTTTCTTTGCCGTAGCCAGAGTCCCTGTTTTCGCCAGGTGATCGTGCTTGTGGTCGCGGCGGAGCATGACAAACATGAACCCGCCCAGAAGCACCAGCGTTAGGACCCCTCCTGACTGGAGCACGCGCGAAACAATCAAATCGTGCGTGTTGGTCGTTGGATCGTAGTGGTAACAGTAAGTAAGAATGTTTTCGACCGGCGAACCGATATGGTTCGACGAGGCTTCGTCCAGGCCCAGCAGCATGTCTTTGGGCGAGTACTCGACGCCCATGTAGTACTGAGCCAGCTTGCCCTCCGGGGTCACGATCTGAATTGAGCTGGCGTGCGCAAATTGCACCAGGTCGCTGCCCGGCACCCTGAGCTTGACGTAGCGGAAGCCGACCGCCTGCGTCAGTGCATCGATATTGGCCTGCGTGCCGGTGAGGAAGTGCCAGCCATTGGCGGTCTCCGGATAGCCATAACGCTTCACATACTCGCGCTTCTTGGCCGCCGCCAGGTCCGTTCCTTCTGTTGGGTCGATGCTGACTACGATGATGTCGAAATCCTTGCCCGGTTTGTACCGCACCATCTCCAGCGCGCTGGTCAGGCCGTCCAATTCCTCCGAGCAAAGAATCGGGCATCGGTAGTAAACCAGTGCAAGAATCGCGGGGCGCTTGCCGAAGTAGCTGGCCAACTTGACCTGCTGGCCCGCGTCGTCGGTGAATTCCAAATTAAGCGGCAACTGCGTGTTGAGATGCTGATCGATGCCCACGCCGCTGAGAATCGAAGGCGTACTGTCATTCGTTGGACCAGCCTTCTTATCTCCGTAACTTGAAACCTGCGCGGTCACGAGCTGGCTGCCGAGCGAAAGCACAATCGCGCCAGCGACGGCCAGCGCCGCGTTGCGCCAATGTTTCCGGATTGTGCGTCGACTTTGCATGGCTATTATTGCTCTCCTTGCTGCTGCCTGAGGCCTGCTCGTTCCGCCTCATCCTGCTCGTAACTGGTGCGCGCAAATCCGTCGGTCAACGGCACGGTTACAGTTGGCGCCACTTCGCCCGTCATTGGCGCCTGGGTGTTCACCGCCGGCGCCACCGGCAATCCACGCTGCGCAATCAGCTGCATCGCCTGCTCGATTGGAATCCTGACCGTCCCCTTCGACTGGTCCACCCAACTGTAGTTCAAAAGCAGCAAATCCTCGCGCGCATGCAGGTCGGCCACATCCTGATCCCCGTCGTCAATCAGCAACCGCGGCGTTGGAAAGGTTTGCGTGATCTCGGCCACCTTGTTCTGGAGCTCGGGACTGGAGGGCAGGTTGCCCAGTTGCCGTACATCCGCCGTCTTGGTCCACTTGCTGTTCGGCCCATCTTCCCGGTTCATCCGGGCATTCAACCAGCCGCCGATGCCGTAGCAGAGCATCCCGGTCACCGCAACAAAGATGAGCAGCGAGACCAGGAACACTGCGATTCCCGTTACGCTGGCATCGCTGCGCTCATAACCCGCCGACGCGTCGACTTCGTGCTTTTCCGACCCATGATCGGGATCGTTAAGGTTATGCGTGGGCATGTTCAGGCTCCAGAATCTCCGCGAGATGCGGATCGTTCACCTGCACCAGCGGGCGGGTCTTCAGTTGCGAGCAGAAATTAGCCACCCAGAAGGCAAACATGGCAACGAGCACCGCAACATATTCGAGAATTCCCCAACTGAAGTGCAGGTTGCGCGCGGCGTCTTTGTAGTTCGGCTCGATCAGCCAGAAGAGGTTCAACACCACGGCGACAATCATGATCTTGCAAACCAGAATCAGCCGTTTCTTATTACCCTTCAAATCTCTCGACAGCAGCAAGGTGAACGGGATCAACCAGTGGCAGATGAAATCGAGGGTGATGATGACGCCCCAGCCGCCACGAATCCGGTCGAGATACCAATTGATCTCGTCGGGCAGGTTGCCTGACCAGATGATGAGGAACTGCCCGAAAGTCAGGTAGATATTGAGCATCACGAAGGCGAAGGTAAGCTTGCCCAGGTCGTGCTGCTCGGTCTGCCGCAGGATGGTCTTGAACGGCTCGGCTTTGGAGAGCGAAAGCGAAACAATGATGGAGAAAGCCAGCACCTGGAAGCCCTGCTCAACAAGGTAGAGCAGCCCATAGACCGTCGAGAACCAGGTCACGTCCATCGACATCACCCAGTAAATGGCCGCGGCGGTCATGGTGATCGAATAGACCACAATGCCGGGGCCGCTGATGTTTTCGAGCTTCTTAATCCAATACGGCGTCGTCTCAGGGCCCTCGCTGTCGCGCTTCAGCCCCAGCGCATTGAGCCGCCACGCGTAGAAGGCCCATATGGCAAAGCAGAGCAGACTCACCCACACAAACGAAACCGGGTTCAGCATGGGCCGCTTGAAGTTGAGGCAATGAGCCTGGAATTCAGTGATCAGACCCGATTTCAGTCCGGCCGCAGTGTCGCTCACCGAGGTGTAGTTCGCCCAGAGGTAGAGCTTCTTCATGAATATTGCTATAACGACCCAGTACACAAAGATCAGCGGGAGCGTGCGGCTCATGGCCTCAAGCGGCCGCCGCAACAGCAAGCCCCACTTGCCGCCCGAGCAGTACTGCACCATCAGCATGGTGAGACCGCCAATGCACATCCCCCACGTCACCATCGTGCCGAGCGTCCACGCGCGCAGAAAGTGATCCCAACCCAGATGTTCAGGATCCAGCGCCTGGCCCATGAACGCGAGAATCACGGCGATGACCGAAAAGATGACGCCCACGATCAGGGCGCGGCTCTTCCATCCGTCGACAAACGCAGGTGTGCCGAGATCGGCGGGGAGCGTCTTTGCTCCATGTGTCGCGGATTGGTTCTCGTGTGCCATTCCTTCTCGTCCTACTTCTTGGCCGCCGGGGCCGGATTGCTTTCGGGAATCGAAATCTTGGGGTCAGCAGGGTAAGCCGGGGCCATGCCCGGCGTTCCTTCGCTGGCGATCGGCTTATTCGCATTCACCGCCGTCGACGGCATCGGCCACGGTTCGGCAAATCCCTCAGGCAGGCCCTTGTCTCGCGCAATCTGTTTCAAGTCTTCGATCTTCGCACCCGCCGGTACGTCCTTCGCCGTGGCCGCCTGGCTCAGTTGCAGAGCGCGTATGTAAGCCGCCACCGCCCAGCGATCCGCCGGCGGCAGTTGCGCCGAGTAGTCAGGCATTGCGCCGTATCCGTGCGTCATCACGTAGAAGTAGTGCGAGAGCGGCTGCGACGTGCGCACCTGGTCGTGCAGGTTGGCGGCCGGCTTGAATCCGCGCTGCACAATCTCACCCAATCCGTTGCCCACTCGCGAGTGGCACGGCGTGCAGTAAATATTGAAGCGCTCCTGCCCGCGCTCAAGCACTTCCATCGTCACGGGAATGTCCGCGGGCATCGCGTCGAGCTCCTGCCTGTAACCGTTTGGCCCCTGCACCACGCCGGTATAGAAATAGCTGTCATCGTGCAGCTGGCCGCGGGCCACGGTGTCCAGTACCTGCGGACGCGCGCCGCGATGATCGGCGTAGAAATCGGTTCCGCGCTGCGGATCCATCTTGGGCTGATCGTGCATGTCCTGGCGGCAGCCGGCAATGAGGAGCACCGCTGTGATCGCTGTCGCCGCGGCGACGCTCTTTACAGCACGAGCTGCAATTGCTCCGTGATCCCTGTTTCCCGATCCCTGTTCCCTGAGGTGGTTCATCAGTACTCCACCTCCACGACCGAGGTCGGCTGGAACTGCTTCAGGTAGGCCTTGGACTCCACCAGATCAAACTTTGGGTCCAGCGATTCCAGACACAGAAAAAATTTGTCCGTCGTGGCGCCGTCGCGGAAGTTGGGCGCATTGAACAGCGGATGGTAGAGCGACGGCAGACCGTTGAGCGCCAACATGCCAAAACCCGCCGATAATCCCGCCCAGAGAATGGTCCACTCATAGGCAGGTATAAGAAAGGCGGGCCACGAGTAGGTCGGCCTGCCCGCGATATTGAGCGGATAGGCGAGCACCGCGATCCAGGTTTCGAGCGCGAACATGGCCGCGCCCCCCAACAAGCCGCCGATGAGCGTAAGCAGCGGTACCTTGTCGCGGTGGAAGCCGATGGCCTCGGCCGCTTCCTCCACCGGATAGGGCGTGTAGCAATCCAGGCGCCGCCATCCATCCTGGCGTGCCTGCCGCGTGGCCCTCACCAGGTCGCCCGGCGTATCGAATTCGGCCAGCAGGCCGTAGGTTCCTTCGCGCGCGGGCATCAGTCAGCAGCCTCCGCAACCTTGGGCTTGATCTTGGCCCCCGGCAGTAACATGCGAATTTCGTTCATGGGAATCATCGGCAGGAAGCGCACAAATAGAAGGAACAGGACAGTGAAGAATCCGATCGTCCCGAAGAACGTCATGTAGTCCCATTTGGTTGCACGGTACGTACCCCACGCCGAGGGCAGGAAGTCGCGCGTCAGGCTGACGACGACAATGACAAAGCGCTCCATCCACATGCCCGTGTTCACTACGATCGAAATGAAGAACATAAAGGCAATGTTGGTGCGCAGCTTCCGGGACCACAAGGTCGTCAGCGGGATGGCTACGTTGGAGGCAATCAGCACCCAGTACGACCAGCCCATGGGCCCGAACATCTGATTCCAGGTGAGGAATGCCTCCCAGTGGTTGGCAGAGTACCAGCCCATGAAGGCTTCGATTGCGTATCCGTACGCCACAATGAAGCCTGTCACCAGCATCAGCTTGCCAATGTTGTCGATGTGCCGCTCCGTCACCAGCCCTTCAAGGTGATAGAACTTGCGCAGCGGAATGGCGAGCGTGAGCACCATGGCGAAGCCCGAGTAAATAGCGCCGGCGACGAAAAGGGGCGGGAAGACGGTGGTATGCCAGCCGGGCAGAACCGCAACCGCGAAGTCGAAGCTGATGACCGTGTGAACGCTGAGCACCAGCGGCGTCGCCAGGCCCGCGAGCAGGAGCGAGGCCGTCTCATAGCGCACCCAGTGGCGGATGGAGCCGCGCCAGCCGAGCGAAATCATACCGTAGAAATACTGCGCCAGCTTCGATTCCGAGCGGTCGCGCAGCGTGGCCAGATCGGGAATCATGCCGACGTACCAGAACACTATCGAGATGGTGAAGTAGGTCGAGACCGCAAAGACGTCCCACATGAGCGGCGAGCGGAACTGCGGCCACACCGTCATAGTGAACGGCAGCGGGAAGAGCCAGTAACTCAACCAGGGACGGCCAACGTGAATCAGCGGGAACAATCCAGCGCACATGACGGCGAAAATCGTCATGGCCTCGGCAAACCGGCTGATGGCATTGCGCCACCCCTGCTTGAACAACAGCAGAATCGCTGAAATCAATGTGCCGGCGTGGCCAATGCCGATCCACCAGACGAAGTTGATGATGGCGAATCCCCAGGCGACTGGTTGCGAAATGGCCCAGATGCCCACGCCCTTAAGAAACAGCCAGGTCAGCGCCACCATGAGCATAGTGGCGCCGCCGCCGGCAATCGTGAAGAGGCCAAACCAGCCCATTGGCGTTTTCGGCGTCAGCACAATGCGCGCGATCTTCTCGGTGATCGACCGGAAGGTCTGGCCCTGCCCGATGACCCGGAATTCTCCGGTCGCGGGATCGATCATCGGATCGGCGGGTTTTATTTCCTTCGTTGCCATCGCTGGTTCAACCCTTCGCCGGCGCATATTCCGTCGGCGTCACTTCGAGCTCCTGATTCACGTTCAATACTTCGGCCAGATACTGCGTCCGCGGACGCGTGTTCTGGTCGGGAATTACCTGGTAGCTGCGCTGCTGGGCCCTGAGTTTCGAAACGCGGCTGTTGGGATCGTTCTTATTGCCGAAAACGATCGCCTCGGCCGGGCATGCCTGTTGGCACGCGGTCACGATTTCGCCGTCGCGAACATTGCGGTTTTCCTTGTCGGCCTCAATCTTGGCCGCGTTGATGCGCTGGATGCAGTAGCTGCACTTTTCCATCACGCCACGCGAGCGCACGCTCACGTCGGGGTTGCGCATCAGCTTCAGGCTCTCAGTTTCATAGTCCGAGAAAAGCAGGAAGTTGAAGCGGCGCACCTTATAGGGGCAGTTGTTCGAGCAGTAGCGTGTGCCAACGCAGCGGTTGTAGACCATCGTGTTCAGGCCTTCCGGCGTGTGCACCGTCGCCCCCACCGGGCAAACCTCCTCGCAGGGCGCATTTTCGCAGTGCTGGCAGGCCATGGGCTGGAAGTGTGCGCGCGGCGCGGAGAGATCGCCCTCGAAATACGAGTCGATGCGCAGCCACTGCATGTTGCGGCCGATGCGAACCTGCTCCTTGCCCACCACGGCAATGTTGTTTTCGGCATAACAACTCACAATGCAGGCATTGCAGCCCGTGCAACTATTCATGTCGATCGACATGGCCCATGCGTTTGGCTCGTTGTACGGCCAGTTCGGGAACAGTGAGGTGTCGAGCGGCGGCGTGTCGTACCGTTCGCCCTCGTGCGCGAAGTTCGGATTGGCTTTGAACTCGTCGAGCGTAGCGTAGCGGATAATGCCGCGCGGACCGAGCGCTTCATCGCCCTCGAGAGAGTTGTTGCCCGTTCCCTGCCCTTGCAGGATCTTCGCGCGATGATCCTGATAGTGGCTCTTGGTGATCGCGATGCCCCACTTGCCCGGCACCTTCCGAATCGATCCGGTCGCGTAGAGCGGCGCCCAGGTGTTGCGAATCAGATAGGCGTTGAAGCCCTGGCCCGATCCCACGCGCCCCGAAAACTCGCGGCCATAACCGAGATAGGCCGTCACGGAATTGTCAGGATGGCCGGGGGCCACCATAACCGGTGCTTTCACGCGGCCGTTGCCCACAGTAATTTCGACAATGTCGTCTTCTTCCAGGCCAAGCCGTTCGAGCGTCGCGCCTGAAACGATCGCGGCGTTGTCCCAGCTCAGGCTCGTCACTGGCTTGGGTAGCTCCTGCAGCCAGCCCACGTTGTTCCAGCGGCCGTCGTAGATATTTGGGTCGGGCCGGAATATGATTTCGAGCGAGTCCTTCGACGTCGGCGCGGGAACGTTGATCCCGCCCTTTGCACCAGCGCCCGCTGCCGAGCCCTTGGCGTATGCCGTGTCCGCAATCCAGCCATCGTGCAAGGCCTTGCGCCAGCCGGTTTCAAAGTCGCCCTTAATGTTCGCCTTCTGCGTTTCGCGCACCGCGTCGTGCGGGCTCACCATCGGATCGTCGAGCAGCGCCTGGAAAACGTGGTGCGCTGAATGTCCGCCATACAGCGGATCGATCATCGGCTGCACGATCGAAACCGTGCCGTCGTAGGCGCGCGCGTCCGACCACGACTCCAGATAGTGCGCGGCAGGAATGTGCCAATGCGCCTGATGACCTGTCTCGTCGTAATGCGATCCGAGATGCGCCACAATGTTGGCTTTGTTGAAGGCGTCGGCAAAATCCAGATCGGCGGGCGCGTCGTAGATTGGATTGGCATTGAGAATGACGAGCCAATCCACTTTGCCCGCGTTCAGATCCGCGACGAGCGCCTTGAAATCGCCAAGCTGGTCGCTGGGAATGGGAATCGCCGGCTCCGAAGAAACGGATACCGTCTTGCCCACATTGCCGAGCGCAGTGTTGATCGCGATGGCCAGCGCCGCAACCGACGGATCCTGATAAAGCCCCGGAAGCACCGCGCTCTTACCTGCATTGGCCTTCAGATCCTTGGCAAGCGCCGCAAGAAACTTCTGCTGCTCATCGGTCCATGAATATGAAGGAGCGCTACCCCCGGCTGCACCGACGGCCGCTGCCAGCGCCGCCGCAAACGCCGGAATCTCACTCGCGCGCAAGCCCAGCCGATGCTCGGCCTTCATGCCGGTGGTCGTCGTCATGCTCTCGACCACATAGAGCCGGTTCATCCCGTTCTCAGGATGCTTGCGCCGGCCGGCATAGTCGCGCACCAGCCTGTGGAAGCCGGGATAGCTTGCGCCCGAAACAAAATCCGCATCCAGCGAGACGATCACATCGGCGCCGGTCAGGTCATATTGAATATTCACGCCGCTCGCCAGAAACGTTCCGGCCAGCGCGGGATCGTACTGCACCAGCTTGGCCTTCGGCCACGCCGTCTGCACTTCCTTCCACTGCCGCGCCAGCGTTGGCGACGTGATGCCCGCGCTCAGGAAGTAAATCCCGGTTCCATCTTTGCTCGAATTGACCTTGTCGCGCAGCGCTTCGGCAAACTCCGCCCAATCGCGGCCCTCGCCACGATAGGTGACGTGCTGCGAGCGGTCGGGATCGTATAAATCGAGAAGCGTGCCCTGAGAATACGGATCCGATCCGCCCTGGTTGTACGCATGCTCGGGGTTGCCGTCAATCTTGATCGGCCGGAACTCATCGCTCTTCACCAGCAGCGGCACCGCGCCAGTCGTGAATGGATGCGCCGTGGCAAAGTACATCGGCTTGCCAAGAATCAGATCTTCCGGCGCCTTTACATATGGATAAATCGGTTCGTCAGGCTGCTTGGTGCAACCGGCCAGACCCGCCAGAGCCATCGACGCGCCCATCAATTTCAGGAAGCCGCGCCTGGAAACCGGATCGACCCATTCCTGCGCCGCAGAAGGAAACTCGCGTTCGACTGCATCCTGGAATTCAGCGGTATTGGCCAGCTCGTCCAGCGAGCGCCAGTACTTCTTCCCTTTCACGCCTTTCAGTTCGCGGCGAACAGCTTCGAGCGTCATGGGCGCGAGCGCCTCCGGCTTCGATTTCGCGGGCTGCTGTGCACCGTTGACAGTGCTTTCCATTGGCTGTTCCACCGCCGGCGAGTTCGTTCTCTTTGCGCTCATCGGTGGCACACCTCGCAACTGGTCAGATCCTTCGGCGTGCGAATCTTGTAATGCTGAACAAGGAAGAGGCCAAGATCCCGCTGGCTGGTGAACTTCTGATAAGTTGGCGCCGCAACCGGCATCGCCGCAGCCGCAACATCACCCGACAGGCTCTTCACGCCCAGTGTCGGCAACCGCAACGAGGCCACTTCCGCTCCCGCGCCACCCGGGTCATTCTTGGTGCAGCTCACACTCTGCGCCGTCGGCACGCCAGCCTTATCGTCAGTCGCCGCGCACCACACTGGACGATCGCCGCTCGGCGCTTGCCAGTCCATGTTGTAGATCTGGCTT
>JGI20206J14855_1000038_pt1 | contig 46263 bp, 26 predicted proteins | sample NGESurdeep092012_6_FD_14855 | JGI IMG/M metagenome (IMG submission 14855) | reverse complement strand
ATAATTTCCTTTCCAATACTTCGTAAGAAGCGATTGAATAATGAATGAGCATGTAAAGAACATCACGATAAGCCCAATCGGGTATTGATTCTCCGCGATTATGTTCTACCACTTTATGGATGTTATAAATGGAATCAATTGTTTTTAGTGCATGTTCATTTTCGGAAAAAATGATTCTTCTTGCATAGCTCACAGTTGAAAATAATCTGTTCAACGGATCAGTAGGAAGCCTACCTGTAAAGTAAAGCCAGTCAACAGCCTTATTCAATGCAAACTCAGCCGCTGCACCAGCAAAAATAAAAAGCACTGTATCACTTTTGCCCCATATATCGCGGACTATTGAATCTTTTTCAACAAAATATTTCATTGGAAAAATGATTAAAGAAATCTTTTGAAAATTTGGACGAGGATCGTAACAAGAATGCTAAAAACAATCATCGTTGCTAACGGAAAATAAAAGCGAAAATTTCCTTTTTCAATTCTTATATCTCCCGGTAGCCTACCTATCCATTTAAAATAATCATGAAAAAAATAAATGATAATACCAGCCAGCACAATGATCAATCCAACGATCAAAATATATTTTCCGGTTTGCTGATTCATTTAAAAAATGGTAACTATATAGGAGTTGGGACAAACTTTCAAACTTCTACTTTTTTAATGGCTTCCGTTTTCTATATGCAGTTATTACAATAGCTATCACTATTAGAAACCATGATAAAAAAGGAACACTAAGATACACGCCCGTAGGGGGCTTAGTTCTATGTTGGATTAATGTAATACCATAACTTGCCAAAGAACCAAGTGAAACAAATAACATCAGGTAGTACAACAACTTAGGGGCAATAATTAGCCGGAGTTTAGAAACAACGTGTACCAAATACAGGGCAATATAGGGAGAGAGAACCCAACCTACAAAAATAACAAGTAAAAGAATAGGTGAATGACGACCTGCGTTTAGTACTAAGCCAAATGAGCCAACCGCACCAATCAATAGTATTATAAAAGCTATTTTCCGCATAATATTATTAGCATAAAGGTAATAGAAAAGGCTGCAATTACGCAGCCTTAATAATTTATTAAATGAATTATTATTAGCCAATGAGGGTGTTCCTTCTTTATCTTCCAAAGCCTTCAATCCGCCAGACGGCGGCGTCCAAATTAGTTGCTAACCAGGCCTCATAGGTTTTTAAAAACCTGTGAGGTCTTATTTTATTTCTTTTTCGAATACCCCACTTTCCATTGCAATGCTTCTATTGCATTTGCCAGGTAAACCATTGGTGCGTTCCAGTTGATGGCAATTTCATTGGATGCATACGCGAAAGAATTATCCGAATAAGCAGTTTCCGGTTCGGTAAATTCATATTTGGTATGATCCTGCATTCCCGGGTTGGGGCCCCCAACCATTAAACCCGGAACCGGATCGGTAACGCCGTCTGCAACTGACTGCCGGTGATGCGGATGCATGGGTGATTTGCTTCCTAAGCCTGTAACAAAGCAATAGCCGGTTGCATTTCTGCCTAACAAATAATCCAGGTTTGTTAATGCATAATCCACATATTTTTTATCGCCGGTTAACAGGTAAGCTCTTATTAATAAAATACCCTGGTTGGCGGCATTTGAATTTCCGCCCCAGCTAAAATCCCTTACTGATTGTCCCATTACAGTTGCGAAAGCATTCGCAGCAACTTTTTCAATGTACCCATTGGCGATATGCATGACTTTATCTTTCATTATTTTTATATCATCAGCCGTGTATGCAGGAAGATGGTTATTAAAACGAAGAAAAGAATAATAAGCGAGCATGCCTACATTGTTCCAGGACGGTAATGACAAAGGATCGGTTATATGTTTATTAACTACATCAAAATACTTTTTATCTTTTGTGGTGATGTAAAGTTCCGCAGCAGACCATAGCCATTCATCATTAAAATTTCTATCTCCATAGCCGCCGGTAGTAATTTCAGGCTTGAACTTTTCATTCATTTCTTCCTGATTGTATGCCAATGCCGGATTGAGCAAACTCCACTCCCATGCTTTTTTTGATGCAGAAAGGCAACTATCAGAAAGGCCGGGCAATTGCTTTTTGTAATTACTCAGAATGCGTGCAGCCTGCGCCGTTACTGCAGCAAAATCTAAAGTAGCCGCCGTCCCTTTTTGTACCACATATCTTGGTAATTGCGTAACTCCGGGCATTACCATTCCATCAAAAGCAGCATTGGTGCATTTGTTGTAAACCCCGCCATCATTGGGATCCTGCATAGTAAGCATCCAGCGAAGATTATAAATCGCTTCATTTAAAATATCCGGAACGCCATCATTACTTCCGGGAATATTGGTTTTTAATTGTTTAAAATAATCCGGAAAATCTTCATAAGCAGATAATAAAGTTCCCATGGTAATTCCTGAATTGACAATGTATTTATTATAATCTCCGGCATCGTACCAGCCACCGGGCGTTGAAATAATCGTACCGGCAGGACGCGTTTTTGTTGCAGCAGAAGGATGGATATAAACCACATTATCAGGATGCCCGGCAGAGCGATGCCACTTGCCTGCATACTTTTCTTCCAAAGGCATAGATGCTCTTTGATAATAATATCCCTTGAGTGTGGCGATTCCTGCATTCCTGTTTGCATCATCATTGATTTCAAAAATATAAGAAGTACCGACTCCCGGAATGAAAACCACAAAACTTCCTTTGCCGGTAAACGAAGAAAAAACAGCAATTCTTGTTTTAGTTGAAGAATAAGCAGATTGCTTTTCTTCGCTCAGTTTACCTGTAAAAACCGTATCTCTCAAATTGGTAGAAGTGATATAAAAATCATTGGAAGATACATCGCCGGTAACCACTGCCGTCTTTGGTGCATAAGGATAAAAACCCAACTGATTTAATTTAATTTGATCACTTACGGTTTGTGAAAAAGAGTACAAAGGAAATATCAGAAGTAATGATACAATGATTTTGGAACTAACTTCTAAAACATGTTTCCTGAAAAAAAGATGTGAAAACTTAATATGCATAAAATATATTTTTTCAATAAATTTCTATTCTGTAATTCAAAGAGAAAAACAGTTTTGCGAAAGTTAAGGAATCCGATTCAAAAAGATTCAGGTAGCATGCATGGGTGTGAAGCTTCTGTGAAATTCATTTGGAAGAATAAATGCCCTTAATGAATTGCCACTTGCTTTAGCATGTGGGTATTTTTATTAAAGATTACAGGCTTTAGCCAAAATTCTAAATAAATTTTTTGGCTAAAGCCCATAAAAGCTTCATCCAATCCCCGGGTTGAAACCCGGGGCAATTGAAAGGATCATTAATTATGGGCAATCTACCTAATACTTTTTCTATTCTGTAATTCAAAGAGAATACTGTTTTGGGAGAGTTAAGGAATCTAATTCAAAAAGATTCAAAGAGGCGCACGGAGGCGCATTTAAAATCCGATATCTGTTGGATATTGCAAGGTTGCCAACCTTCAAAAGGTTGGCAACCTTAAGTCCAGAAAGGCTTTGAAAAAAACAGGTACGCGAAAGTTAAGGAATATGATTCGAAAAAAACCAGGTAGCATCCATTCATCCATTCACCATTGACCGTTCACTATTTTACCTTTTGTCTTCTTTGCATCAATTCGCGCCAGGTGGTTAATATAAAGCCATTATCATGAAGAAATTTTTTAAATGAAGGATCCAACATTACCAACATATCTGCTTTGCGGATATCCCCGCTGTCGGTGATTTTCGAAAATACTTCTGTGGGATCAGTGCAATGCATGATTACCATCGTTACGCCGGGCTTTAATTTCAATAAAGTCTTTTCATATAAGGCTTCCCTCCATTTAACCAAATGCGCATCATCTGTTGGCATACCGGCCGGAACTTTCCAGTCATAACTATAATTATGTAAATCGTCCAAAACAGGCAAACCTGCGTTCCAAATTAATTTGCCTTCCTGTTGAAATTGCCTGATAATATTATCGGGAAATTTCGTTTCATCCTGGATTGCAACATCGTTACCACCGGGAAACATTACCGGTATTTGTTTCTCTATTCCGAGGCGAATATATTTTTCCATAAAAGCAGGAGATGCAAATAAGGTTCCCATGTGTGAATCCAAATGCGTCGGATGAAAGCCCATTCTTTCTGCCCGCGATAATTGAACACGAATTTCTTTATCCACTTCATCAGCAGATGCATGCCTCACTACATCTGGTACATCAGCCCACATACTTCCTGTTGAATCCGTCAAACCCGGCACTACAGCAGCTCCTGCCACCGGCCCCCAGCGATAGTCTTTCCATTCTGAAGTAAGTGTGAGATGCAAACCTGCATCAATGCCGGGATGTGCTTCAATATATCGTACCATCTGTGGCACCCACGGGCACGGCATCATCACGCTGGTGGAATTGGCTACTCCGTTGTTAAATACTTTTTCAATTCCTCTGTCGGAACTATAAGACATGCCTGCATCATCCATGTGCAGAATGAGAACCCGCGCGTTTTTAGGAAACCCCAATTTTTCTGCATAAGTGCTATCCTGCGCATTGACAGTAACAAATAAAGCCAGGAATAAAAAACAAAAGGAAATCTTCTTCATAAAATATATTTTTATGGCAAAGTAAGTAATCTCAATAAAATAATAGAATAAAGCGGATAAATCATAATGATTTGAATGGGTGCATTTCAATTTATCGCCTCACTGAATTGATTGTGGTTGGTGGGACACCGCCCACGGCGCGGCCCCGGAAGGTGTCCCACCAACCGGAATAATTAGTCAACCTCATAAAACCTTTATTCTATAAAGTAATAATAATTTGTTTTGTAAAATATTTGCTCATTCATAAAAAAATGATTTTAGCATCGGGTATAACTGTTATGAATAAACGTAGAATAATTGAAAGGTTTTTGCCGGGAAGATTACAAATAATTCTAAAATAAATCAGATAACTTACATCTAAAAAGATAAATAAAAATTTACTGATTGAAATCTAAAGCTTCCATAAGAATCACTTCCTTACTTCAACTATATGAACTGCTCCCGGAAAATGAGCGTATCATTACAGATGTATTAAGGCAAATAATCATTGAAACTTTACCGGCAACATGCAAAGAGAAAATATCGTATAATGTTCCTTTTTTTTATGGTAATAAAGGTATTTGTATTGTGTGGCCTTCAACCATCCCGCGGGGGGGAATAAAAAAAGGCGTTTTATTGGGATTCTGGCATGCCAATAAATTGATTGATGATGATAATTACCTTACCCATGGAACCAATAAGCAAATCTTTTATAAAATATTTTATTCGTTAGATGATATTAATGAAAAAGCAATAGTAAAATTGCTAAATGAAGCTGTGGCATTAGACAAGCGTTGGGATCATTGAATTAAAAAATAAAACCCTTTCGTACGAAAGGGTTTTATTTTACCAAATTTCCCGATGAAAATTATTATTGCTTAGGTTCCAGCAAATTAAAAAATTGATCTAATTGAGGAAGGATAATAATGGTGGTTCTGCGGTTCAAAGCACGGTTTTCAGGAGTACTGTTGTCAACTATAGGATGGTACTCACTACGTCCAGCAGCTACTATTTTTGCAGGATCCAGTCCATATTGATTCTGCAGAATGCGCACAACTGCTGTAGCTCTTTTCACACTCAGATCCCAATTGTCGAGTAATACGCCACTGCGGTACGGAACATTATCTGTATTCCCTTCTACCATAAATGTAATATCGGGTTGATTCTTTAATACTTGCGCTACTTCGCCCAACACACCTCTAGCCTGTTTGGTAACTTCATATTTACCACTTTTGAATAGTAGTTTATCCGATATATTAATATATACCACACCTTTGACTACTTTAATATCTATATCATCATTATTGACATTTCCGACAGCGCCTTTAAGATTCATAACTAAATTCATATTAAGCGAATCTTTGTGTGCCATGGCTTGTTGCAAGGTTTGTATATAAGCATCTTTAGCTCCTAAATTATCCAGCGATTTTTTTATACTTTCTGCCTGTGAGGCGGTAACTACGGATAAATCCTGAAGTTGCTGAAGCGCTGTTGTACTGTTCTTTTTCAGAAAAGCAATTTGCTGATCCTGATCTGAAATGCGATTATTAAGTGCAGTGTTTTCCGATTCAAGTGCGGCCTTGTCTTTTGCACATTGATCTTTAGCATCATTGCAACTGTCAAGATCGGTTTTATACTTTATTTGCAACTGGCTATATTCCGCTTTGGCGGCTTTAAACTTTTTAGTACTCACGCAGGAAATAAATAAAAAAGGTAAAGCAAGAAATGCTAATCGAAAATTTTTCATGAATTATAAGGTTTTAAAAGTTAAAAATATTGTCAAAGATAAATATGAATGAACATGATAAATATGTTATTTTGTTAAGATTAGTAACATAACTGAAAAGTTTACATGAAAATGATATTTTGCATTTTGCAGCATATTTGATGCCAAAACAAATAGAATGGATAACATCTATTGGCGGTAGAACCTATATACTTAGTTAATTGTTTTTCTTATTACTCTACAGGTTCATAGAACTCTCAATAGAACTCATTCCTGACCTTCGGAGAATTTCCAAGTGAGTCATTTGTGTACTTTAAAAAGTAAAGAAAGTTTCTTTAAAGTTTTTTAAAATTAAGGCATATACCCGGAAACTGTTGCCGAAATTACTCACTGTTTCAATTTTTTAAAAAGTTAAAATGATGCTATTTTAAACCTTTTGGAATGAAGTATCGTACTTTTAAAAAATAATTTTTTATGAAAAAGTTTTTCTATGCAGTTGCCTTTTCAGTACCCGCTTTCACTTTATGGTTTTGCACTTCATCTACTACAGTAAAAGAAAAAGAAAAAAATAGTCAAACATCAAAAACAAATCTACCGGTTACAAAAAACATTGCTGTTCTTGAACTATTTACATCCCAGGGTTGCTCAAGTTGCCCTCCGGCCGACAAGATTCTCGGAAATTATATTTCAAAATCAAATGTGATCCTTCTTTCGTTTCATGTTGATTACTGGGACAGGCAAGGATGGAAAGATCCCTACAGTGCACATGAATATAGTCAAAGGCAATACAAATATGCATCTGAACTAAAAACTGATGTTTATACTCCGCAGTTAATTATTAATGGACAATCAGAAATGATTGGAAGTGATGCTAATAAAATATCTTCAACCTTAAGTAAGATCTTTTCAGAAGAACCCGATGCAACATTAACCATACAAAAAGCGGAATCCAATAATGGGGAAATAAATATCAATTTTGAAGCAGAGGGAAATACGGGCAATGCTCTCTTACATATTGCTGTTGTAGAAAAGGAAACTACTACATCAATAAAAGCCGGAGAAAACGGAGGAGCAACACTTACGGGTTATAATGTAGTCAGAGACTTTAGCACCATCAATCAAATCGTGAACGGAGAAAATAATGCGTCAATAGACATTCCTTCTTCAGCAGATATAAAAAACATGGCTGTCGTTTTGTTTCTTCAGCAAAAAGATAATCACAAAATCACTGCAGCAAGCCGATTGGATCTTTGATCTTTTTAAAGTCCTCTTTACAATATGGTTGAGAATTTCTTCAGATCTTTTTATTATTTAACCACATCAAATCTTTGTTTCAACTGAATATCTTCAGACGAACTTCCTACCATTGCAGTGAACCAGCCCGGTTCTTCCGTGAATTTCATCTCCCTGTCATATAATCCCAGGTCGTGCGGAGTAATTTCAAAAGTAATGTTTTTTGATTCCCCAGGATTAAGCGTAACACGTTTGAATCCCCGAAGTTTTTTTACATAAGTCGTTACACTGCTAAGCTCGTCATTGATATAAAGCTGTGGCACATCATCGCCGGAAACTTTACCGGTATTAGTAACGGTAAAGGATACACTGATATTACTCCCTGCCTTTGGTTGCAAAGGATTTACTTTCAGGTTGGAATATTGAAATGTAGTATAGCTAAGGCCATATCCGAACGAATATAAAAATCCTTTCACCCTGGCTTCTCCTTCGCCTTCATCACCGGGCTTCATGGGGAAAGTAAGAATAGCCTGTCCTGCTGATTTAGGAAATGGAATTGCCAATCTTCCACCCGGATTATATTTTCCAAATAACACATCGGCAATAGCAGTTCCGGTAGTTTCGCCCAAGTACCATATTTCTACAATTGCAGGTACGTGTGCAGCAGCCCAGTTGATGGTGAGAGGACGTCCATTTACCAATAACAAGACAACTGGTTTTCCCGTTGCTTCCACTGCTTCTAATAATTGTTCCTGGTGCCCCGGAAGATTAATGCTTACGCGGCTATGGCCTTCTCCTACAGTTCTTCCATCATCACCCAAAACCAAAACAGCTACGTCAGATTGTTGTGCAATTTTAACTGCAGAATCTATACTTTGTTTTTCTTCATCATTTAACGGATAATCTTCAATATCGCTATTTGGGAAGTGGGGGTCAGTATGGTCAATTCCTTTGGCATATAAAACATTTACACCGGAAGGCACTTCATTTTTGATACCCTGCAATACGGTTACCACATCAAAATTGGATGGTCCGTAACCAGTGCGCAAACTTTTTACTTCAGTAGCATTCGGCCCAATAACAGCAATTGTTTTTAAATCAGAAGCATGCAAAGGCAACAAATTATTTTCCTGCCCGGGCAGGCGGGCATTCTTTAATAATACAATTGCTTCGTGAGCCGCTCTCAGAGAGAGTTTCCGGCTTTCTTCATTATGCACAATTACATCTGCTGCTGCAGGGTCTTCTACATAAGGATGATCAAATAATCCAAGACGAAACTTTACACGTAACACTTCTGCTACTCTTTCGTTGATTACACTCATAGGAATTTTGCCTTTTTTTACAGCGTCTAATAACGGAGTAATATAATCAGATGGTTGCGTAAAATCAGTACGTACATTCAATCCTGCTTCCAGCACCTGTCGAATGGCATCTTCATAATCGGCAGCCACGTGATGTTTATTATATACATATTCTACTGCCCTGCTGTCTGAAACTACGTAGCCGTTGAAGCCATATTCTTTTCTCAGGATATCGGTAAGAAATTGCTTACTTGCTATGATAGGTACACCATCATAAGTATTATAAGAAGCCATAACGCCCATAGGATGGGCAGTCTCGATAGTTTCACGAAATGGCTCTAAATAAATCTCTCTCATCTCGCGTGGTGCTACCATTGGATGGGTACGTACTCCCCCATCTCTTCCGCCGATAGGAATACTATACACTGCAAAATGTTTCAGTGTGGACGCAATACCCTGTTTCTGCATCCCTTCAATCATCTGTTCTCCCAATTGCCCCACCAGGTAAGGAGAAGAACCATAACAGGATTCAACCCTTCCCCAACGCGGATCGCTGCTAACATCCATCTCGGGCGAATACACATTCGTATAGCCCAAAGCCTTTGCCTCTTTGCCTTCCACAACTCCTATAGAATGAATCAGGTCTCTGTCAAAAGTACTGCCCTGGCCAATCTCACGGGGAAATGAAGTCGCTTTTTCATGTTTCAGCCCGGCAATTCCTTCATTGGTAAAGTCAACCGGAATCCCCAGCCTTGTATCTTCAATAAAAAACTTTTGAATCTTATTAATCGCCTCTGCATGTGCAGAATAAGGAAGAGAAAAAACTTTTGATTTACGCTGACCGGTGAGCATCTCGTCTATGTTGGCAATACCATCTTTCCACACTTCATTTTTCCATTCAGGTGTAGGCAAAGAATCTTCTAATACTGCGCCATATCCATATAATGTGGTAAGCTGGCAGGCTTTCTCATTAATGTTCATTTGCTTTACAAGATCCTGCACCCGCTTTTCAATAGGTTGTGACTCGTCTTCATAAATATCTTTGCGCCCGTTCTTATTAAGGTCTGTCCATCCTTTGTGATAGATGTCAGAAGTTTTTTGTTGTGCACTTACAGGAATAACTGTAATAAATAAGAAGCTCATTAAAAGAAGGATTGCAAAACGGCGTGAGGCAAAAAATTTCATGGATATTTTTTCGGAACAAGGTAATAAAGATTTTAGATATGCATGGTTAGATTGTTTTAAAGAATTTCAATAACATAGTAAAAGAATTATTTCAAGATATCAACCGATAACAATTTGACGCGCCCTTTCTGTATTCGCAATAATTAAGAATCTTTGATATAAGTTTGTTTACTGAATCTTTACAACTCGATGAAATGGATCTTAATTAAAGTAAGACTGCACCAGGTCAGAAGGCAACTTGAGGAAATTGGGATTGGATACGCCTTTATTCTTCTTGCATTTTTAGCGGCTTTGATTTTTTATATCTACCTGGCATACGCGCAAAAAGAAAAATCCCTATTTCTTTTCATCATTTCCATTCTATCCATATTGGCAATACAAATTTCGAGAAGTGACAAAGAATTTATTTTCAATCAGATTGATTGTCCCGTTCAAAATATTTTTACAGAATACTTAATATTTACGATTCCGATTACATTGCCATCATTGTTTACTTCTCATTGGTTTTATTTTCCATTAATTATATTGGCTTTTTATTTTATTGCAAATATCAAAAGCAGCTTAAAACAAAGAACTGTATTTCCGAGTCTTTCAAAAATAATTTCTCCTCATGATTTTGAATGGCTAAGTGGTTTAAGAAAAACTTATGCAGGTATTTTCATCTTCCTGCTCCTGGCTTGCATTACTTGTTGGATAAGAATTCTTCCATTAATTTTTTTGTGGTTTATCACCACATCCGTTGCTTCCTTTTACCAGGAATGTGAATCATTGCCGATATTATTTGCTTCATCCATTTCTCCTAAAAATTTGCTGAAAAAGAAAATGGTGAAAAGTATCCAATTTTTAATCATGACGTTCATTCCCATATTAATAATGAACAGTATTTTTAATCCGGAATTCATTCTAATAAATATTATTTTCTTACTGATTCAAATCACGATTTTAATTTTTGCAATTCTTCTTAAATACACTACTTATACACCCAATGAAAGCATGAAAGGCAATACACTCCTTTTGTCAATGGTTTCAATTGGCTCTTTGATTCCTTTTGTGTTACCCATTCCTTTAATTATGTGTTTTAGAAATTATAATAAAGCCATAAAAAACCTAAATTTTTATTTTAATGATTAGTGTGATTAATATTGACAAATCATTTGATAGCAAAAAAGTTTTGAATAACCTTAAACAGGATTTTGCTTTGGCAGAAGTTCATGGCATCATCGGGCTGAATGGCGCCGGTAAAACCACTTTTTTTAATATTCTTTCTTCATTTATGAAACCGGATAGTGGGGAAATTTTACATAGCCAAAAAAAAATCAGCAGGAACGATGTGGCATACCTGGAAACGATTAATTTTTTTTATTCCAAAATAACCGGAAAAGAATATTTGGAAATTTTCCCACTCACTAATCAACAGTTTGAACTGGAGAAGATCAACAATTTATTAAAATTACCTCTCAATGAAATTATAGAAACGTATTCCACAGGAATGAAGAAAAAATTAGCCCTTCTTTCTATCATCAAACAGGATAAACCCATTTATATTTTTGATGAACCCTTTAATGGCCTTGATCTGGAAACAAATATGGCTTTGGAAATAATTATTAAAAATCTGAGAACAAAGAATAAAACCGTTTTTATTTCTTCACATATTCTTTCGCCATTGATTAGCGTATGTGACGAAATTCATTTGTTTCAGCAAGGAACTTTTATTAAAAATTATTCAAAAGATAACTTCAGTAATATAGAAAAAGAATTGTTTGGTGATTTCAACAAAAGCGCAAGTGAAATTATATCAAATTCAATTTAATCCAACACGATTCTTATCCTCCGATGTAAGTCAAAAAAAAACTTACCAAACCCCAATCACTTTGTCAACTCTCTCAAATCTTTGAATGTTCATCACATCGCCTATCAGGCCGCCAAAACCAATACGGTAAGTATATATGGGCCTCAAGCCGTTTTGAAATCCTGCAACTACATCTACCCTGAAAATTTTAAATATATTTTCAAGTCCTGCGAAAACTTCTGCATATTTTGTAGCAGGATTGATATAAAGTGCATTGGCACCTTCTTCGAGGTTCCAGTTCAACTTATTAAACAAAGGAATTTTATTAGTAAGTAATCCATTGGCATGATGCTCAAAATGCAATTCGGTATAAAAGGGGGAATCATTGCTGAATTGATAATAATCTAAATTCTGAAAGGATTTTACATATTCTCCCGCAATATGTGAGAAGCTGGTGTAATAATCCTTGTAATCCTGGGCGAAAACAGATTTGTTATTTAAAAATCCACCGATAGTCACACTATATTTTATAGCACCGGCCAATTTTAAATTAACATTATCAGCTATATTCAAAGACCACTTATCATAGTCAACATCACTGCCAAAAATATTTTTAATTCCCTTTGTATAATCCAAAGTAAATGTTGGATATTTTGAACCGATTGCCATTTTATACTTTGGAAATTGTATGTAACGCTGTCCTGGTTTAATGCTCAACGTCGCATGAAGCAAAACTGCCTGGTGCCTGGTAAATTGAGAGTCTAAAATTTGAACAGGATAATTAGGCGTAAAACGGTACTGCCATTTTTTATTTAAAATGAAATCGGTTGTATTTTCTATTGGCAACCTGTCTTCATATTCTCCTTCTACCAGGAATTTCACACCACTCTCCCACCTCTTTGAAAAACCGGTCTTGGCAAAATAATTTTCATAAATTTTCATATCATTTAGTCCGTATAATAAAGTGCCAATGCTATTCGCTAAACCAGTGAGATCATTTTCTTTAAAAAATTGGCTCACTCTTTTTCCACCGGCGATATAGAAAGATTGATGTTTCATTTTTTTATCCGGATCAAAAGTGTCTTTACTGCTAAACCTGAAACCCGCCCACGGATTCAAATGACGATTATTAAATCCATATCTCGCATCAGCAATAAAATCAACATTGGTATTCCATTTCTTTTCGTACCTGGAAATTACTAAAGACGGGTTTATTGCTAAACCTTCTACAGTGTTATATTGTAATGTTTTTATTAATGGGTCAAATTTTATTTGATAAGGATTGGTATTGCTGTAATGAGTTCGGTCCACACCTCTCCAGAGTATTTGCCAAACTTTTACATGCCCTTGTTTTTTTCTTAGTGAATCAATATTTTTTACAGTAGAATCTTTTCTTACAGCAAATACGCTGTCTTTGGTTCTGTAATCTTTTATTTCTTCGGGTTCTAATGGTACAGGCCTTATGGAATCCCAATAAGAATGAGGTTTTTTGTTTACGGCAGAATCATATTTAATCACCACACGATTAAAATACCCTTTAGGAAAATCAGGATCCAAATTGTAATCGGAATAAACATTCACAAAATTCCCTTCTGCTGACAAGCCCAATTGATTAAAACTAAAATGCAAAACCTGGTCCTTGATACGCCAGATATCCTTCTCAACAGGCATGTGAAGCTGGGATATTTGCAGCGTATCCAATATCTCCAATTGCGATTTTTTAGTAAGCATTAAATTGCAACTATAAATACGCCAGTCGTTTTCGGTAATGTTGATAATCCCGGAAAATAAAGGTTCATAATTTCGTTGGGGTATTACCTTTATCACATTTACTTCAATACCATCTTCAAAAAAGCTTCCTAGAAATTTATATTTATAATAATTCAAAGCTCCTTCGGCTATTGGTGAAACAAATCCACGTGGATTAATTTGCGATGCAAATACGTTTACATTGTTATCATAAAAACTGATGAATGCCGGGAAATCAAATCCAAAACCATTGCTCCCACTCACTCTGCTTGAGATCACTTCCAGTTTAAACTTGTCAGGTTCCTGCGAAGAAACTTTGGTAACCGATTCTGATAAATAAATGATTCCTTTACCTGAAGAATCAAGGCCCATCTCGTTTCTATCTTCCGGCGGTATTTTTTTACCAAGAATCTGTTGAGGTAAATTTCTTAATTTAATGATGCCTTTTATATAAACCTGAGCTTCAAAAGCTTTTACTTGCTTTTGATAAAATGGGCGTTTTTTTATTGCCTGACGTATGATTGCATAAGCAGGATCTTCGCCTCCTCCTTTAATGATTATTTCTTTTAAAGTTAACCTTTGAATGGGAAGTATAAAGTTCACTGTTACATTTGATGTGCCAAGGGTAACTTGTCTTTCCTGGGAGGCATATCCTACATAGCGACAATCAAGCGTATATTTTCCGGGTGTAAGAGAAATGCTGAAATCTCCACTGTTATTAGCAGTAACACCCAATGTCGTTCCTTTTACAAGAATAGTAGCAAAGGGAAGAATTTGGCCTTCCGTATCTTTTACAGTTCCTTCAATTTTTTGTGCAGAAACAGTGATCACAGGAAGTAAAAAAAATAGTACCAGGAGTTTTTGCATAAAGGGGCTATCTTCTAAAGATTTATAAAAGAAAAAAGTAAACAAATATCAATTTTTACCTTCCATTAATTTTCATTTGTTGTTTTAGAAGTTCTTACATAACTCCCGGCCAAAGCGGCAAAACCTGCTACCATAGCGCCAATGAGCGCAGTAACAAATATTAATAAAAACGGACTGTCGGTTTTAAAAATTAGCAGAGATACCCTGTGCGCCAAGATATGTCCATTATTAATACTAATCCATAAACTCAAAAAGCCCCACAACAAAAAAAGCCCTACAAAGCCCGAGATAAACGAAGAAAGATTTCCCAGTGGAATGAGAATGGAAATAATAAAAGCAACGATTGCGATACTCCACCACGGGAAATATATACAAGCGAGAAAACTAAATAGAATAATCAGAATTGTGGATGTAGTAAATTTCATTGTTTATTAGTTGATTAGTTGATTGGTTTATTGCCAATGGTTTATTTTTTTTACTGAAACTAATTTTTTGTCTTGCTACCTGCTACTTGCTACTTGCTAATATCAAAACTCATTGTCCATTTCACCCTATTGTCTGTAGCATCAGAAGCCTTCATTACCCAAAGAGTATAATATTTTCCCAATGCCCAGTCACTCACAAAATCATCATAGAATTGACTTCCCGGATTTCCACTCTCACCGCCGGGATAGATGCCATAGGCCTCGGTCTGAGGCGTTAAGGAAACGATCATTCGCCAGCTTGGTCCGTGTTGTTCTTTTGCGGCATTGATAGTATTGGTACCACCACCTATGGGCAAGTGCAATCTGCTGAAAGCGTCTATCCTGGCCAAATGCTCCACTCTTGTATCTTTATATTTCGCCCACTGCATCGTACCGTCTTCGTCTGCTTTTCTTATAACTGCTGCGGCCTTTTGAAATGCTGCCGTTACATCGTCTGATAAAGTTTCTATTTGAGGGGTATTGATATCATCAAAATATTTAAAGTCGGGATATTTAGTAATATCATCGAATAAGGTGCTTTCTGTGGGCCATAATAATTGTAACCCGGTTTTCATGAATTCATCTTTCCATACAGTGGTTGCAAGGCTATCCCACGTTACCACAAATAATGTAGCACCTTTAGAATCAGCGTCATTCCTGTGATTCCAGTTTTTTAGTATATCAAAATAGCTTTTTTCCTGGGGAGAAAGTTTATCTACCTCCATATTTTTTACCAATATGGGAAGCGCCATTTCGCCAAAAATATTGTAATTATCTGTTTGTAATTTCATCATATCCTGTGGTGTAATATCATTCATTACTTCTAACTTTTTATTGATCTCCAGGCCACGATAAGGAGGATAACTTCCACCGAGGTAATAGGGGTAGGTAGTATCTGTTGGCATTTGATTGGCGCTACTTACAAACCCGCGTTCCGGATTTTCAAGATGCGGATTTTCATTTTGCGGAATCATTCCCTGCCAAAAGTAACTGCTATCCATACCCGGCATTACAAAATCGCCCTGCCGATACCATTTGGCAGGAAACTCGCCCTGGTCCCAAATTGCGATATCGCCATTCTTACAGGCAAAAATGCAATTCTGTCCCGGCGTATGTAAATATTTTATTGCGGCCAGGTAATCATTATAATTTTTTGCTTTATCCAAAAGAGTAAACATTTTTAATTCATTACTCGGATCATGCGCTTTCCATCTTACAGCATAATTTTTGTTATTGGTGTTTCTGCCGCCACTAAAATTTTTGTCGTACATCACGGGACCGATATTCGTATAAGCTACCGTATCTAAAAAATCAGGCTGACCTTTTACTTTAATGTCTTCAATCCTGAAAGTCGTCGGATGCCATGCGCTGTCAAACCAATATTCTTTACGACTGTCGTCTTTGAATTTTACTGTATAATAATCTCTCACATCACGCATCGCATTCGTAAATCCAAAAGCGCAACTGTCATTAAAACCAATAATGATGGATGGCGCTCCCGGAAACGTGGCTCCATAAGCATTGTAATCAGGTGTGCTGATTTGCATTTCGTACCAGATCGAAGGAAGATTCAATCCAAGATGAGGATCGTTGCATAAAATAGGGTAACCACTTTTTGTTTTGCTTCCATTTACAGCCCAGTTATTACTTCCATTATCCGGATCCGGTTTTTGTTGTTCAAGAGTGGTAGAATCTTTCTCATCATAATAAAGAGAATCTGCAGTTGCCGGAATTTTTACTTCAATTTTTGGTATAGGAAATATAGTTCCTTTAGGAACAATCGGATCTAATGAATCCATAACGATCGGATAAATTTTATTAAAATCTGCAGTAGAGAATACTGATTTTGCATTGGTCATTTCAAAATCATTTTCAGAGCCGGCAAGTTCAAGCGCCATATATTTCAAAAACAGTGCTGATTTTAGATTAGTCCATTTTTCAGGTTGATACCCCAAAAGTTTATATTCTATTGGAAGCGTGCTTGCCTTCAAACTTTCGATATAATCATTTACGCCTGCTGTATAATTATCACATTCCGCCAGTGTTTCAGGATCTTTTTCAACTTCCTTTAAATTATTTTCGGCAGCGTAAACCATTCCCAGCCTTCGTTGCTGGCGATCATACTCCAATGTTTTATCTCCTATTACTTCGCTCAATCTGCCAGCCGCAGCGCGTACCTGGAATTCCATTTGCCATAAACGAAATTTTGCATGAAGGTATCCCTGCACAAAATAAGCGTCATTCTCATTATCTGCAAAAACATGCGGCACCAACCTGTCATCAAAATATACATTTACTTTTCCTTTCAATTGTGGAAAAGAAAGCTGCGCTGAATAGTCCTCATCCAAAGGTTCTGCATTTTGCCATACCCCCTGTTGCGGACTTAATAATTTTCCCAAAGGAACAGGTAGCACCATATTTGTATTAAACAACAAAATCAATATAATGGTGATAGCGCCAAAAAGAATGAAAGAAAATATTTTCATAAACATGTTTAAAGTTGTAAAATAAGAAAAAGAATTTAGAAATTAAGCTTGGCAGCAAAACATTGAACACAGCAAACGAATGAATAATGAGGATTTTGTATTTTTTTCACTAAAAAAAACTCATCCCTTTAATAGGCCATGTCTCAAGAATTGGAAAATTAATTTTCTTAAAAAGAATTACAGTAAATAAAGAAATAATGGGGATTTGTATTTCTGTGTGAAGATATATTTACTATTTACAAAAAAAAAGAATGCCAGGGATCGCTTAAACGCCAAAAGAACTTCCACATCCGCAAGTCTTACTGGCATTTGGATTATTAAAAGAAAAACCCCGTGCGTTTAATCCGCCTTCCCAGTTGATTTCCATATTGGATAAATAAATTAAATGAGCCGGATTGATGATGCAGGAAATATTATTTATTTCATATATATCATCCTTATCAGTTTTATTTTCAAAACCTAACAAATAAGACATCCCTGAACATCCGCCACCCTTAACGCCAATGCGTAGATATTTTCCCGCATTGTCATTTTGATTCATCAATTTTTTTATTTCATTAACTGCAGTTTCAGTAAAGGAAACAGGGTTTTTGTTAATAATTTCCATATTTTTCACTTTTATTTACACTAATAATCAACGAAATTCGTTTGTGTGTTAGTTTTCAGTAATTCGTGATGTTTCGTATATTTACTATACCACGAAATTACAACCTTTCCTAACTGAATGATTATTTTTGCTAATAAATTATAGAAATGTCAACATTTGAAACCATAGTTTTAATTTTTTTACTAGTTCTTCTCCTGGCTTTCATATGGATATTAACTGAATTTACATCCATGAAAAAAGAGCTTGCAGAAAGAAAGAGCAATGAACCTGAAACGCTAAAACTGCGTCTTCAGGCTTATGAAAGGATCACTCTGCTTACCGAAAGAATTTCACTTCAGAATTTATTATCACGTATAAATAATTCAGGACTTTCGTGCAGGCAAATGCAGATATCTCTGATAGATTCTATAAAACAGGAGTATGAATACAATATGAGCCAACAAATATATGTATCTCCTGAAGTATGGCGCGCTGTCAACAATCTGAAAGAACAAAATATTTACGTAGTGAACCAACTTGCCACCACGCTCCCGCCACATGCCACAGCTATGGATCTTAATAAGCACATCATAGATTATTTGATTAATAATCCCAATGCATCTCTGCATAATGTGGTTCTTGAAGCCATTAATTTTGAAGCCAAGAAATTAATGTGATTTCATTTCATAGTTTTGCCCTAAGCAAAAAGTATGAAAAAAATAACAACCGATTCAGGTATAGAAATAAAGAAATTATATACTTCCAAAGATGTATCTAAGGATATTTCTGAGGAAATGCCTGGTGAATTTCCATTTACCCGTGGCGTACAACCCGACATGTATCGTGGAAAATTATGGACGATGCGTCAATACTCCGGTTTCAGCACTGCAGAGGAAAGCAACAAACGATACCATTATCTTATTTCGCAGGGAGTAAGCGGATTAAGCGTAGCGTTTGATCTGCCTACCCAGATTGGTTACGACAGCGATCATCCTTTAGCAGAAGGAGAAGTAGGAAAAGCAGGAGTTGCTATTGATTCGATAAACGATATGGAGGCATTATTCAGCGGGATACAATTGAAAGATGTTTCTACTTCAATGACGATCAATTCCACCGCATTTATTTTGCTGGCATTTTATGTGGCTATTGCAAAAAGACAGGGCGCTGATCTCACTCAATTACAAGGAACAGTTCAAAATGATATTTTAAAAGAATATGCAGCCCGCGGCACTTATATTTATCCGCCCAGGCCTTCAATGCACATCATCACCGATATTTTTGAATGGTGCAGCAAAGAACTCCCCAAATGGAATACGATTTCTATTTCAGGATATCATATCCGTGAAGCAGGAAGTACGGCAGTACAGGAAATTGCTTTTACACTTAGCAACGGAAAAGCTTACGTCAGGGCCGCTTTGGAAAAAGGATTGGATATTAATGTTTTTGGAAAAAGATTATCCTTCTTTTTTAATTCGCACAATAATCTTTTCCAGGAAGTAGCCAAGTTTCGTGCGGCACGCAGGATGTGGGCAAAGATGATGAAAGACCTCGGCGCAACAGATGAAAAAGCCATGATGATGCGCTTTCATTCTCAAACAGGGGGAAGTACGCTCACCGCACAGCAACCATTAAACAATATCAGCAGGGTCACTCTCCAAACAGTTGCTGCCGTACTTGGCGGCACACAAAGCCTGCATACTAACGGTTATGATGAAGCGCTTAATTTACCTACCGAAGAAGCGGCAGGAATTGCCCTGAGAACGCAGCAAATAGTTGCATATGAAAGCGGTATTGCGGATACAGTTGATCCATTGGCAGGCAGTTATTTCATAGAAAATCTTACTGATGAAGTAGAAGAAAAAGCGTGGGAATTAATCAGTAAAATTGATGCGATGGGTGGTAGTGTGAAAGCCATAGAGGAAGGCTTTATCCAAAATGAAATTGCGCAGAGCGCTTATGCTTACCAGCGTGATATCGAAACGAAAGATAAAATAATAGTAGGCGTTAATTCTTTTACTTCAAATAATGAAACATCTCCTCCTTCTTTTAAAATAGATGATAATATCAGAACCGTGCAGATCAATAAAATAAAAGCGCTGAAAGAGAAAAGGGACAATGCCAAAGTAGAGGATTGTTTAAAAAAGATCAGGGACCATGCAACGAAAAGCGAAAATTTGATGCCTATAGTAATTCATGCAGTGGAAAATTATTGTACGCTGGGGGAAATTTCAAATACGCTTAGAGAAATCTTTGGCGAATACAAATAAAACATGAATGAATTTTTATGAAATATTTTATTGTTTCTTTTCTTTTATTTCAGGTATCGTACCAGTGTCATGCACAAAAATATATGATGCTTGACATGGCCATTTCGCAATCTCCATTTTACAGTAATAAGATTACTGTTTTAGAAAAGTACAAAGGTTTTTTCCCGGTAGAGAAAATAAACATCCACAAATTTGTGGATGTTTTAGAAGAAATTTCCAAAAGATTATCTTCAAAAAAAATTACAGGGAAAGCAAAAGAATACCTTGTGGGTTGCGATAAATTTACAGCCCACTCTGTCCAAATCGGATCTGTAGAGCGTCTCGATTATGTACTTACTTCCACCTGCGATGGTATAAAAATCACCATGCATCTTTGTGATTCAAAATTAAGTAATGAGAACAATCTCTATTTTGTCCATACATGGATAAGTTATATTACAAAAGCGATGAGGAAAAAGTTGAAGGTGGATGGGTGAGGCAACCGTTTTATTTCAACCCGGGCATCTCTTTTCCTTCGGTTAATAATGTAAACAAACTTTCATTTATAAAGTAGGTGCGGCCTTTTACGCAGATGTTGTAACATTCCACATTAGGAGCTAAACCAAAATGCGTAAAACTGATTTGCGTTTTGTTATCGTGGTTAGAAATTTCAAAACTAATTGTAGTATTTGTCCATTCGCTTTTGTCTTTAATAAAATTAAGTTTGCTCTCAGTTGCAAGCCATATACTTTTTTATTGGATATCACCTCAATTAATTTTTGTGTTGATACGTGGATAATATTTTATGGTTGGCTTTGAACAAATATTTGAAGACACCATTTCTCAATATGGGATTATGGCAAACATGACCGCCTGGTTCAAAATGAACTGCATCATTTTCTGGAAGTTTTTCTAACAATTGCCCCCAATGCAAAAATTGCAGAAACATTATTACAGAATGTGAAAACTGCAAATGAAAGATTCATAACGCTAATCAAAAAAATAAAGTTGATTATTTATTGCAGAAAGTAAAACGGGCAAATGTCCTCCAACCCTCCCGTAAAATATCCGCTTAAATCGAATAAATTTTATGGACGTTATATTAAATAATATGTGAATTATGTAACCTTTTTTAAAAATTGTATAACGGCCATTCTTTTAAAGATAATCACCTTTGTATTGAAATTTTAATCTAAGTTTTTAAGACATCAGTTGATTGTAAGGGCAAATTGATTCCACCGTTAAATGCTTTTCAAAAGCAGGCTGATCAAATTCACTTTCCTGTCTGAATAAATTAGATCGTTTCATCTTCTAATTCAATTTAAGACAAATGAAAAACAAAGAAAATGATAAAACCGGTTTAAAGGGCTTCGTCTATGTTGCTGTGGGTGTTGCAGCGGTCGGTGGACTACTTTTCGGGTATGATACCGGCGTTATTTCGGGAGCTATACTATTCATTCAAAAGCAATATAACCTATCGTCCATTATGGAGGAGGTAGTGGTTAGTTCCGTTTTAGTAGGCGCAATTGTTGGCGCTATTATGGGTGGTGCGCTTACCGACCGCTACGGGCGTCGCAAAATGATTATACTCGCTGGTATTATTTTCACCATCAGCGCTATTGGTACTGCCTTTTCGCCATCGGTTACCTGGTTAATTACCGGAAGGTTGATTAGCGGAATCGCCATTGGTATTGCGTCATTTATCTCCCCTATGTATATCGGAGAACTGGTCCCGGCAAAGGTTCGCGGGTCATTGGTAGCAGTCAACATGCTTGCCATTACCACGGGAATCGTCGTTGCTTACCTCGTTGATTACGCTTACTCAGGCAGTGAGGGTTGGCGATATATGTTTGGCCTGGCGGCTATACCATCTATCGGCCTTGTTATTGGCATGTGGTTCTTACCTGATAGTCCCCGCTGGTTGATTAGTAAATCAAAAGTGGAAGAAGCGAAGGTGGTTTTACAACGTGTGCGAACAGAAGCAGACGTAACGCCGGAAATTACAGATATCCAAAAAAGCATGGAATTGCAGGGCAAAGGCGGCTTTAAAGGATTATTTCAGCACTCTCTAAAAATGCCGTTGATTGTAGGTTTGGGGTTGGCGATATTTCAGCAGATAACAGGCATTAATACGGTAATTTATTACTCACCTACTATTTTCAAGTTTGCCGGTATTAATGGAACGGGTACCGCGATATTGGCTGGTGCCGGACTTGCAGGTCTCATGTGGTGCTTTCACGTGCTGGCCATCTTCATGCTCGACCGGGTTGGAAGAAGACCTTTGTTATTAACCGGAGTTGCCGGCCAGGTTATTGGCCTTGCTATCCTCGGTGCTGCTTTTCAATTTCCACAGTTGGCAAGCATCAAAAGTTATATTGCCATCGGAGGCCTGGGAATTTATGTGGCCTGTTTTGCTTTTGGGCTTGGGCCTATTTTTTGGCTGTTGATTTCTGAGATATATCCGTTGAAGGTTCGTGGAGCGGCCATGAGCGCTGTCACGGTTACTAATTGGGCCATGAATCTTATTGTAGCGATTACCTTTCTGAGTTTAGTCGCATTTTTAGGACATGCATATACTTTTTGGCTTTATGGAGTGATAGCGATAGGTGCCTGGATCTTTTTTTACAAGTTCGTTCCTGAAACAAAAGGGAAAAGTCTTGAACAGATTGAAGAACATTGGCGGTCGGGAAAGACACCCAGGGAACTATAAACCAGGATAGAATAATTGTCTGGACCCATTTTTGAAATGAAGCAATTTATATCGTAGTAAACAAACAAAAATCAATGATTCTTATTTTCAATGATAAGAATTTTTATGAAGCAATAATTAATATCGTAGTAAACAAACCTACCTGTCCGGTAGGCAGGCAAATTTCAATGATTCCTATTTTCAATGATAAGAATCTTTATGAAGCAATAATTAATACCGACAGTAGACAAACAAATATCAATGATTCCTGTTTTCAGTGGAGGTTCACTTTTAACTTTTGAAGTCTTAGCGCCTAAAGGAATTATTCTAAAAAAAAATAACCATGCCACATGCAGATTTTAAATGTAACGTCACTCACGCTTCAACCAACTTGACTCATTTCTGGGAGCACACAGTCGGCAGCAGTCATGCAACAATGGCTTTGCGTGCAGATTGGCAAAAACAATTAACCCGTTGCAACAGGGAACTTGGTTTCAGGCATGTGCGCTTTCACGGGGTGCTCTGCGATGATATGGGCACGCTCGTAGATGAAGAAAACGCCCTTGTTTATTCATTCTTTAATGCAGACCAAATTTGTGATTTTTTACTTTCCATAGGTATGCGGCCGTTTATGGAATTGTCATTTATGCCGAGTACCCTTGCCTCAGGTTCCGCTAGCGTTTTTCATTACAAAGGCAATGTCACTGCTCCCAAAGATTACGATGATTGGGAAACACTTATAAATAAATTAGTGGAACATTGGGTGCAGCGCTATGGCTTGCCTGAAGTGAGCGAGTGGTTTTTTGAGGTGTGGAATGAACCAAACCTTGATGCCTTCTGGAAAAAAACACAGGCAGATTATTTTAAACTATATCATCATACCGCCAATGCTATTAAAAATGTACACAAGAATTTAAAAGTTGGCGGCCCTGCTACTGCGGACAATGCATGGATAACCGAATTCATGAAATATTGTAATAAGAATGATGTACCTGCAGATTTTATTTCTACGCACCATTACCCTACAGATGCTTTTGGCAAACCGGGCGATGATACGATTACGCAGCTTTCTAAAAGCAAGCGAAGTATTTTGCAAAAGGAAGCGAAGAAGGTGAAAAAACAAGCCCTGGGAAAACCGGTATATTATACGGAATGGTGCACGTCTTCCAACCCTTTTGACGAATTGCATGATATGCCCTACGCTGCCTGCTTTATCATTAAAACAGTAATTGAAGCAAATGGAATTGTGGAGGGATACAGCTATTGGACATTCTCCGACATCTTTGAAGAAAATTATTTTTCATCTATTCCTTTCCATGGTGGCTTTGGATTGATGAATATTTACGGAATTCCCAAACCTGCCTACCGCGCCTACGAATTATTACACAGGCTTGGTAATGAATTATTAAAAGTTACAGGAGAACATGAAACAGTGGATGTTTGGATTGCGCGTAAAATGGGTACCATCAATATTATGATTACAAACTTGGCGTTGCCGCTTCATCCCATAAAAACAGAAATAGTAAAAGTTCATATAGAGAATACTAAAAAAGTAAAGACTTCCTTTATAGAAAGAATTGACGATGACCATGCGAATGCGAGAAAAACGTGGAAAAATATGGGCAGCCCGGGAAGCCTTAAGCCTAATGAAGTTTCCGCTCTGGAGGTGGCGTCCGCCCTTATAATGGAGCCTTTCGCTACGAAGCAAGTAAAAGGTTCGGTATTTGTGGAGGTAACGGTGCCTTCGCAGGGAGTCGCTTATATAACATTAGAACTGGAATGAAAAAAATAATAAAGTCGAAAGAAAAAAATTATACAAATCCCCAAGGTCCGGATGACGAAATGCTCGGTGTTTTGCAACGGGAAACTTTTGCTTATTTTCTAAAAGAGGTGAATGATAAAACGGGGCTGATAGCCGACAAAACCCAGCCAGGATCTCCATCAAGTATTGCTGCAACGGGACTGGGACTTAGTTGTTATATAGCAGGAATTGAACGTGGATTTATAACCCGGGCTGATGCAATCAAAAGAACGCTTACTGTTTTAAGATTCTTCTATAATAGTGAACAGGGCACCGAAGCGGATGCCACAGGATACAAAGGATTTTATTATCACTTTCTCGATATGGAAACCGGAAAACGGGTATGGAAATGCGAACTCTCAACGGTGGATACTGCTATATTATTAGCTGGTGTATTGACTGCCAGATATTATTTCACAGGTAAAAATAAATCGGAAATTGAAATACGCAACCTTGCTGATAAACTCTATGGACGGGTGGATTGGCAATGGGCATTAAACGGAAAAGATTCTATTTCGCATGGCTGGCAACCTGAATCAGGATTTCTTCGTTCGCGATGGAATAAGCAATATTGCGAGGCGCATATTATTTATATATTGGCGCTTGGTTCACCAACTTTTCCTATCGGTCCATCGGGATATAAAAAATGGATTTCGACTTTTGAATGGACAAAAATTTACGATATAGAATCAATTTATGCCGGCCCGCTCTTTATCCACCAGATGTCTCAAATATGGTTGGATTGCAAAGGCATCTTTGATGATTTCAACAGAAAGATTGGTATTGATTATTTTGAAAACAGTCGCCGTGCTACGCAAATCCAGCAATTATATGCAATAGAAAACCCAAAAGGGTTTGCTCATTATGGAAAAAACGGATGGGGATTTACGGCCAGCGATGGACCCGGTCCCGCTACCCGCAAGATTGATGGCATTAAAAGAAAATTTTACGATTATATAGCCAGGGGGGCTCCATACGGCCCGGATGATGGAACGATATCGCCATGGGCCGTTGTATCTTCTCTACCGTTTCTTCCGGAAGTTGTACAGCCCACTATTCGTCATGCGATAGAAAGGCGTGATTATGAAAGACACCATCCATATGGTTTCGATGCCAGCTATAATCCAACCTTTCCGGAAAAGAATTGCGAGTTCGGTACCTGGATTTCTAAATGGCAATTTGGGTTAAACCAGGGGCCCGTTATTTTAATGATTGAAAATTATAAATCAGGATTAATATGGGATATTTTGAAGAGGTGCCCACCTGTTGTAAACGGTTTGCGCCGGGCGGGTTTTAGTGGTGGTTGGCTGGACAAAGTTTTAGCAAATATTTAAGGTGGCTTTGTCTTAGCGACAGGACATCGCGTTAACTTTCTATATAATTAAAATTAAAAAAATGAAATTATAATGATCCCCCGTTTCACCCCTGCTGAAAAAGCAATGCACTATCCTGAAGACAGGGGTTTTTTTGTAAATATAAAACCATACATGCTTTTTATAATTGGAATGGTTCTCGTAGGTTCCATCGCAATAGCGTGGATACAATATTTATTTTTTGGATTACCGCCGGATCCCTCTATAGCTTTTTCTCCGGTGGCTGCGCCCAACCAACCTTCGGGGTTTCCTATGTGGATCAATTTCAGTCATTGGGTCAATTTCTTTTTTTTAATTTTAATCATAAGAAGCGGGCTTTCTATTTTAGTGGATCATCCAAGATTGTACTGGAATGACGGATGCGGCCCCGATACCCAATGGATTCGGTTTACGCCGAAGAAGATTCCATTAGACAAAGTCTGGACAGCAAAGCAGGATTCCCGTTATATCAGCCCTGTAGTGGGTTTGCCGGGTTATCGCCATACGGTAGGTATAGCAAGATCATGGCATTTTCTTACCATTCCCTTTTTTATTTTAAATGGAGTTATTTTTATTTTTCTTTTACTTTATACTGATCAGTGGAAACGTTTGGTACCTGGTTCGTGGCAGATAATTCCGGATAGCTGGAAGGTTTTTGTACATTATGCAACTTTTAATATGCCTGTTGAGCCCAATGGATTTTATCATTTTAATGCGTTGCAGCAGCTTTCTTATTTCGCCGTGGTATTTGTGATGGCACCTTTAGCTATGCTAACAGGACTCGCCATGTCACCGGCTATTGACAGCCGCTTTCCATGGTATCCCAAATTATTTTTCAATCGCCAGACGGCAAGATCTTTTCATTTCCTGATCATGTTTGCTTATGTAATTTTTATCATCGTTCACGTATCGCTTGTGGCCTTAACGGGCCTTAGTAAAAACATGAATCATATCATTCTCAATAAACCCAATGATACATCATCAACCGGCTTATGGGTGGGGATTGCGATCGTTTTATTTGTAATAGGATTTAATATGCTGGCTTATTGGATATCGTGGCGGAGACCACGATCACTTCAATATTTGGAGAAAATAATAAATGTATCGCTATGGCGTAAAACTATCAACAAATTCAAGCCGAGAAAATATTACACCAAAAATGATATCTCTCCCTATTTCTGGCCCAATGGAACGATGCCTGTTTCTAAAGAATGGGGAAATTTGAAAGGAGATAATTTTAAAGATTACAAGCTGAAGATAAGTGGCCTCGTGGAAAATCCTGTTGAACTTTCCTTAGATGATTTAAAAAAACTTAAAAAAGAAGAAGATATTAATATGCATAGTTGCATACAGGGCTGGACAGGAATTGCAGAATGGGGCGGTGTGCCTATGAGCAAAATAATAGATTTGGTAAAACCTAAGGCTGAAGTGACAACAGTAGTATTTTATTCGTTTGGCGAAGGCTTATACGGTGGACAGTATTATGATACCGAATCAATGGATAACTGCCTGAAACCTAAATCCATGTTAGCCTGGGAAATGAATTATCAACCTTTACCAATTGAGCATGGAGCGCCGCTCAGATTGCGTGTTGAAAATCAATTGGGCTATAAAATGGTGAAATGGATCAGTGCTATAGAGTTTGTTGAAACGTATGAGACCGTTGGCAAAGGATTTGGTGGCAAAAATGAAGATGATGAATATTTCGGTTTGCTGGCAAATACGTAGAAAAAAATATGTAATGATCCAATGGAAAGTATATTATAAAATTTAATTCCAAACTTGAAATTCAATTTTGCAAACAATGAGCCCAGGCAATTGCGTGTTGCTAAAACCAAAAGGCTAAAGTCCTTTCTTTCTGGCATTGCTAATCTATCCCCCGCTTATTTTTCATTGGTAATGGCAACCGGTATTGTATCTATTGCGGCCTATTTATATAATTGGATATTTATTTCTAAAACCTTATTTTGGATTAACCTTATTGCCTATATAATACTTTGCTTTTTATTTGCTGCGCGCCTGTTTTTTTATAAGAATGAATTTCGTTCCGACTTTTTAGATGATAGAAAGAACATGGGATTTCTCTCCTTTACGGCTGCCAATTGTATAATAGGCAACCAGTTTATTTTGATTGCCGGTAATTATCAATTTGCGACTTACTTCTTTGTTATCGGACTGGCATCATGGGTATTTCTTATCTATCCCCTGTTTGCTGTCCTCATAGAAAAACGTAATAAGCCATCATTAAAAGCCATCAACGGAACATGGCATCTCATCATTGTATCTACCCAATCTCTTTCCATTTTGAGTACCCTTTTAGCAACAAACTTTCCTTTACTACGTGAACAAGCTATTTTCTTCGCCCTTATCATGTTTTTATGTGGTTGCATGTTTTACATCATTGTGATAACTCTTATTATGCACCGGCTTATATTTTTTGAAATCTATGCTAAAGAACTTGGAACCCCTTACTGGATAAATATGGGCGCTGATGCTATTTCTGTCCTGGCAGGAGCTACGCTGATATTGAATGCAGAAAAGTGGCCATTCCTTGTTGGGATGATTCCATTTATTAAAGGTTTTACCTTATTTTTTTGGGCTATTGGTACCTGGTGGATACCGCTGATGATTATATTGGGCACCTGGCGACATCTTATAAAACATATTTCTTTAAAATATAGTTCTCAGTATTGGGGAATGGTTTTTCCATTGGGCATGTACACGGTTTGCACAGTGAGATTATCACAAGCGGTTGGATTAAAATTTTTAATGGGAATACCTTCCGTTTTTGTAATAATAGCAATAATAGTGTGGGCAGTAGTTTTTATCAGTATGTTATATACCGTAGGTTGTAATATGCTAAAAGTTGCAACAATTTCTGAATAATTCAATTTGGCACCTGCGTTGCAAAAATGAAATTAATAAGTACCTTGATTAACCAGCGTTGAGCTTTGAAAAAAAATTAAAGGACTATTAAGATTCTTCTTCATTTTTTAAATGTGTGAATGATGTAACATTTTTTCAGAATTTTACAATATGCTATTGAATGAAGAAACTGACCTTTGTAATGGTATGAAATGCCACTCTTTATTTTAAGGCCTTCAGTGAAAAAAATCCGATCAGTTAATTCTGCCTGTCTCACCCATAGGAAAGTTTAGAATTAATAAATGAAATATAAATAAAACCGTTAAAAACATTAAAATGGAAAAACAAAAATACGACTACGGAATGATTGGTCTCGGGACAATGGGACGTAACCTCGTTTTTAACATGAACGATCACGGGTATTGCGTGATTGGTTTTGATAAAAATAATTCACAGGTAGAAACTCTTAAAAAAGAAGCAGGTAATAGAAATGTATTTGCAACTGGAAATCTTGATGAATTTGTAAACGCTTTGAAGGTTCCCAGGGTCATCATGATGCTGGTACCCGCCGGAAAAGTTGTGGATGAAGTTATTGCTGAATTAAAACCATTTTTATCTGAAAATGATTTGCTGATGGATTGCGGCAATTCTCACTTTACGGATACCAACAAAAGGAACGAAGAGTTGGCAAAATCAACTATTCATTTTATGGGCGTTGGTATTTCCGGCGGCGAACTGGGCGCGCGTTACGGTCCAAGCATTATGCCGGGCGGCCCCAAAAATGTTTATGAACGTGTGGCTAAAATGCTCGAAGCCGTTTCTGCCAAAGTGATGGAAGAACCTTGTGTAACATGGCTGGGGCCCGGGTCTGCCGGACATTATGTAAAAATGGTACACAACGGTATTGAATATGGATTAATGCAACTCATTTCTGAATCATATCATTTATTGAAAGTAGCAGGCGGCATGAGTAATGAGGAACTGCATTCTGTTTTTTCAAAATGGAATGAAGGAATACTGCAATCATATCTAATAGAAATTACCGCTGATATTTTTATTCAAAAAGATGACTTAACGCCAACCCTTCTCATTGACTGGATACTGGATAGCGCCAAACAAAATGGAACCGGAGCCTGGACCTCTGAAGACGCTATGCATTTGCAGGTCCCCGTTCCCGTTATTGACGTTGCAGTTTCTATGCGCGATTTATCGGCTTATAAAAAAGAGCGTCAAGCAGCACAGCAAAAAATGGAAGGTCCGGAAATGAAACTCAATGTTGATAAAAATGAGTTAGTGATACACATGGAGCAGGCGCTTTATTTTTCAATGATCACCGCTTACACGCAGGGAATGGCACTCTTACAGGTAGCATCCAAAGAATATACATACGGTTTAAACCTGGAAAAGATTGCCGCCATCTGGAGAGGTGGTTGTATCATCCGCGCCTCATTGCTGGAAGATATTCGCACTGTTTTTTCCCAACAACCTGGCTTGTCAAACCTTTTACTGAGCAATACCTTTTCAAAAAAATTAATGCAATCTCAAAAGGGAATTCGTAAGGTCATTCAAACAGCAGTTGAAACCGGCATACCGCTTCCTGCCATGATGAGCGCATTGGCTTATTTCGACAGTTACAAAAGCGCGTGGCTGCCAGCCAATTTAATACAGGCACAACGCGACGATTTTGGCGCACATACTTATGAACGAAATGATAGAGAAGGAATTTTTCACACACACTGGAACCAAACAAAATAATATGGAATCAACATCAAAAGTAAACCCAACAATTATAGTAATACTTGGCGCCACCGGTGATTTAACCTGGCGCAAACTAATCCCCGCGATTTACAATCTTTGGCTGGATAAATGGATACCGGATGAATTTGCAGTCATTGGGATAAGCCGCATTAAAATGACCGGTAAACAGTTTGAAAAACGCCTGCATGAAGGCGTTGATAAATTCTCGAGGAGAGGAAAATCAAAAAAAATGGAATGGGACAATTTTGCAAAATGCCTGACCTACCAAATTGGCGAGTTCGATGCCGCCAGCACGTACACTGTTTTAAAAAAACAATTAGATGGCTATGAAAAAAAATGGAAGGCTGCCGCCAACCGGATTTTTTACCTCGCTGTTCCGCCTAATGCATTCAAAGAGATTTCAGTTGAGTTGGGACATTCCGGGCTGGCTGAAAATAAATTATTAAACCGAATTGTGATAGAAAAGCCTTTCGGACACGACCTCGAAAGTGCAAAGGAACTCAACAGTCTTTTGCATACTATCTTTGATGAATCACAGATTTACCGCATTGACCATTTTCTCGGAAAGGAAACGGTACAGAATATCCTGGCATTCCGGTTTGCCAATGCATTGTACGAACCCATCTGGAACCGCAATTATATAGATAGCGTTCAAATAACTGTATCGGAACAAATAGGCGTAGAGAACAGGGGAAATTATTATGAAACCGCCGGGGCACTCCGGGACATGATACAAAACCATCTCCTGCAGTTGCTCTGCCTGATTACCATGGAGCCTCCCGTTTCTTTTGAAGCTGATGAAGTGCGCAACATGAAAGTGAATGTATTAAATGCCTTATCAAAAATAAAGCCCGAAGAAGTAAATCAATATGCCGCACGCGGCCAATATGGCGAGGGATGGATAGAAGGGAAAAAAGTGAAAGGCTACCGCCAGGAACCGGATGTAAATAAGGATTCTATTATTGAAACATTTGCAGCTGTGAAATTATTTATTGACAACTGGAGATGGCAGGGCGTTCCTTTTTATCTTCGCACCGGTAAGCGCATGAGTGAAACTATTTCTGTCATCACTATCCAATTTAAACCGGTACCACATCAATCTTTTCCCGCAGAAGTTATTGGTAGCTGGCAACCCAACAGGCTTGTTTTACACATACAACCGCACATGGGAATCAGTACGATTATCCAGGCAAAACAACCGGGGCTTAAGATGTTGTTGTATCCCGTTGATATGCATTTCGATTATAATGAATCCTATACATCAGGAACCCCGGAAGCTTATGAAACTTTGCTGTTGGATATTATGAAAGGTGATGCCACACTTTTTATGCGTGCAGACCAGGTAGAAGTAGCCTGGAAAGCGCTAATGCCCATTATCAATTCATGGGCGTCGAATCCTCCTGTCAACTTTCCGAATTATAAAGCCGGCGCTGAGGGCCCGGAAGATGCAGAAGCGCTTATCGCAAAATTCGGACACAGTTGGATTTAAGGAAATGAAAGAAATACCTACATAGAACCATTTTAATTGGTGCCGCGATTTTTTATTTAGAAACACCAAAAGAAAATTAAACAATGAAAATTTCACCTTTGGCCGGTAAACCGGCAGAACAAAATATATTGGTCAACATTCCGCGTCTTATCACCGCTTATTATACAGGTAAACCTGATCCATCTGTTACGTCTGAGAAAGTTTCCTTTGGGACCTCCGGTCACCGCGGGTCTTCACTTAAAAACTCATTCAACGAAAATCATATTCTTGCCATCACACAAGCCATTTGCCTCTATCGCAACCAACAAAAAACAGACGGCCCTCTGTACCTCGGCTTTGATACACACGCCCTGTCAGCTCCTTCTTATGATTCTACCATGGAAGTATTGGCGGCGAATCACGTTGAGGTGATGATTGCTAACGGAGATGAATATACGCCTACGCCTGTAATTTCGCATGCAATATTAAAATATAATAAGGGACGTAAAACAGGACTTGCTGACGGAATTGTTATTACCCCATCGCATAATCCACCGGATGATGGCGGCTTTAAATACAATCCGCCTGATGGAGGTCCTGCGGGGAATGATGTTACCAACTGGATTGAAAAGAAAGCCAATGAATTGCTGCATAACAATCTCCAGGGTATAAAAAGGATTTCTTTTGATAAAGCGGTTAAAGCGTCTACCACACACCGTTATGATTTCCTGAATAACTATGTAAATGATCTTGGAAATATCATAGACATGGATGCTATTCGCAATGCAAAAATAAAAATGGGTGTTGACCCGCTTGGTGGTGCAGGAGTTCATTACTGGGAACCTATTGCCGAACATTATAAATTGGATTTAACGGTTACCAATAAAATTGTTGATCCCACTTTTAGCTTTATGACGGTTGACTGGGATGGACAAATCCGGATGGATCCTTCATCTACTTATGCCATGCAGGGGCTGATAGCGATGAAAGATAATTTTGATATTTCGTTTGCCTGCGACACGGATCATGACCGGCATGGCATTGTAACAAAAAGTGCAGGCCTGTTAAATCCCAATCATTATTTATCAGTGGCCGTTTTCTATTTGCTTCAAAATCGCCCGAAATGGGCAAAAACTTCCGCTGTCGGTAAAACGGTTGTTACCACGGAACTAATTGAACGCATAGCAGCGAAACTGAATAGAAAACTGTATGATGTTCCTGTAGGATTCAAATGGTTTGTTGATGGCTTGCTTGATGGCTCACTTTGTTTTGGTGGCGAAGAAAGTGCAGGTGCTTCTTTTTCGAGATTAGATGGAAGTGTATGGACAACCGATAAAGATGGATTTATTCCGGCCTTACTTTCAGCAGAGATTACTGCTAAAATGGGAAACGATCCGGGCAAAATATATAATGACTTAACGAAAGAATATGGTGAACCTTTTTATGATCGCATTGAAGCAAAGGCCACGCCGGAACAAAAAGAAAAATTAAAAAGCCTATCTTCCGCTGAAATAAAACACAAGGAACTTGCCGGCGAAAAAATTGACAGCATACTTATAAAAGCACCTGGAAATAATGCTGCAATAGGTGGCGTAAAAGTTGTGACAAAGAATGGATGGTTTGCAGCACGTCCTTCAGGAACAGAAGACATTTATAAAATTTATGCAGAAAGTTTTTTGAGTAAAGACCATTTGAAAAGAATAATTGATGAAGCGCAAACTATTGTGAATGCAGCATTATAGATGAATTAAACGGACTTAATGAAATTACAATTAATACCTGCAGCGCATGAGCTCATTTCTAATATGAGGTCATTTTTTCAATTAAGTGATACAAAACTTAATCACTCAAATGAAGAGCCGCTTAGGGAGGAATTATTCAGTTCCGAACAGATGGAACGTTTCGGAAAAACGCTGGCAGCAAGACATAAGTTAAGTTCAAAGTCAGCTAAAGATCATTTACTCAAACGACTTGCAGACAATGAAACCACTTTGCAGGAAGTGCGCAAACTCCTCACGGATTCTATCAAAAGAAAATACCAGGTTACACCTGCAGGCGAATGGCTGATAGATAATTTTTACCTTATAGAAGAACATATCCGGATTGCTAAAACGCATTTCCCGAAAGATTACAGTGAAGACCTTCCTCAGTTATCAGATGGAAATTCAACGGGGGAAACCCGTAGTTATGATATCGTTCTCGAGATCATTTCTCATAGTGATGGGCGGATAGATATGGACAGCCTGGGTAATTTTGTGAAGGCATATCAAACCATAACTCCATTAAAATTAGGAGAATTATGGTCCATACCGCTTATGCTGCGCCTGGCTTTGATTGAAAATATCCGGCGGGTTTCTGCCCGCATCGCTATCGATAAAGTTGACAGAAATCTTGCCGATTACTGGGCGGAAAAAATGATTACTACAACTGAGAAAGCGCCAAAAAATCTCATCCTGGTTATAGCAGATATGGCAAGATCCAATCCTCCGATTGTTAGCGCATTTGTATCTGAATTAATTCGCCAGTTGCGCGGCAAAGGCCCTGACCTTGGGCTGGTGCTTAATTGGATAGAACAGCAATTATCAGGAAGTGGGCTAACCAGTACTGAACTGGTAAACGCTGAAAACCAGAAGCAGGCTGCAGACCAGGTTTCCATGAGTAACAGCATTGGAAGCCTCCGTTTGCTCGGTGCTATGGATTGGCGTGAATTTGTTGAAACCCATAGTATTGTTGAACAAACATTATTGGAAGACAATGAAGGAACGTATGGTTTAATGGATTTTACTACGCGTGACCGTTACCGGCATGTGGTAGAATTGATTGCAAAAAAGAGTACCTGTAGTGAGCAGGAAGTTGCCCGGATTGCGATACAGTTAATGCATGAAAATTCCTCGCTAAAAAAAGATGACCATCGTCTTTCACATGTTGGCTACTATTTGATAGGGTATGGAGTAAGCCAAACAAAGAAAAGGGCAAACATGCGGGAATCGGACGCTGAAAAGATGAAGCACAATATCAGGCTACATGCGTTCCTGTGGTATTGGATTTGCATGCTGTTGATAACATTTGCCATTGGCGGAAGTATTTTATTGATAGCAGATTCCGATACAAAGAACACCTGGCTCCTTGTAATAATTACTTTGCTCACATTGCTATGCGCCAGCCAGTTGGCCATATCGGTCGTCAACTTTTTTGCTACACTTTTGGTGAAACCCGATTTGCTGCCCAGGATGGATTACTCGCACCAGATTCCTGATAATGCCGCTTCAATGGTTGTCATTCCTGCAATGCTTACGACGGCCGTGGAAATAGACGATTTAGTGGAGGCGCTGGAAGTTCGTTTCCTGGCAAACAGGAATGATAATTTATATTTTGGTTTATTAACTGATTTTACAGATGCACAGGAAGAAAAGTTATCCGAAGACCAGTCACTTTTAGAAACAGCAAAAAATGGAATTGAAAGGCTTAATAAAAAGTATGAAAGAGAAAATGATGATTTGTTTTTTCTCTTTCATCGCCCGCGAAAATGGAATGCAGGTGAGAAAATGTGGATGGGTTATGAAAGAAAGCGTGGTAAACTTTCTGATTTAAACGCCTTACTAAGAGGTAAGGCAAAAGAACATTTCTCTCTTATTATAGGTGACCAAACTATTTTTCCTAAAATAAAATATGTAATTACGTTAGATGCAGATACGCAATTACCGCTTGGTTCCGCCTGGAAATTAATCGGAACGATGGCGCATCCGCTGAACCGCGCATGGTACGATGAAAGAAAGAAACGCGTAACAAAAGGTTATGGCATTTTGCAACCAAGGGTGACTGTTAGTTTACCGGACATAACCGGTTCTTTATATGCCAGGATGCACGGAAATGAACCGGGCATTGATCCTTACACCCGTGCATCCTCTGATGTTTACCAGGATTTATTTGGAGAGGGTTCTTATATCGGCAAAGGCATTTACGAAGTAGATATGTTTCAGAAAGTTCTTGATGGAATATTTCTTGAAAACCGAATCCTGAGTCATGATCTGCTGGAAGGCTGCTATATAAGGTCCGGATTACTCAGCGATGTACAATTATTTGAAAAATATCCGACGACTTATAGCGCAGATATGAAAATGCGGATACGTTGGATTCGCGGCGACTGGCAAATCTTTGCATGGATTTTACCATTAATAAAGGGCTCAGACAAACGCTTACATAAAAATCCCATTTCAGCATTATCAAAATGGAAAATATTTGACAATATCCGCCGAAGCCTTGTTCCACCGGCACTTACTGCGTTACTATTACTGGGATGGGTTCTATTGCCATATCCCTTATTCTGGACGATTACCGTTTCAGGAATTATTGTTTTCCCGATAATTGTTACGTCATTATGGGACACCATCATGAAACCGAAAGATGTTCATTTAATATACCATATCAAAAATTCTCTCATCAATATTCGCGATATAACCATAAAAACCTTATTCACATTAATATGTCTTCCATACGAGGCTTATTCGAATGTCAAAGCAATAAGTCGTACTCTATGGCGCATGTTAATAAGCAAGAAAAGATTGCTGGAGTGGAATCCTTCTTCTCATAACATTAGAGTAAATACAAAAAGTTTACGATCATCTTATGTTGCCATGTGGATTGAACCGTTTTTAACGATTGCCATTTTAGCTTTTTTAGCAATTTACTTTCCCGCAAAATTATTAATAGCAGGTCCTGTTCTCATGTTATGGTTTATTGCTCCCTTTATTACCTGGTTTACAAGTAAACCTTTAGAGAAACAGGTAACCATACTTAGCGATGAACAAAATATCTTTCTTCATAAACTCGCAAGGAAAACCTGGAGTTACTTTGACCATTTTGTTGTAATTGGAGAAAACTGGCTACCTCCCGATAATTTCCAGGAACAGCCTGTTGAACAAACAGCACACCGTACGTCTCCCACTAACATTGGGCTTTCACTACTTGCCAGCTTAACAGCCTGCGACTTTGGCTACATAACGACCGGTGAATTCATTGAAAGAACTACAAATACCTTCACGACCATGGGGGAAATGGAACGGTATAAAGGACATTTTTATAATTGGTACGATACGAAAACATTGAATCCACTGCCGCCGAATTATATTTCAACAGTTGATAGTGGAAATCTTGCCGGCCATTTATTGGTATTGCGACAAGGTTTACTTGCCATTCCCGACCAGGAAATTCAAAGTACACAACTATTCAAAGGCCTGATGGAAACCTTGAATATACTCGCTGATAACTGCAATACACATGACAGCAAGCTCCTGGAATCTTTCGTATTTGAATTGCAAACAGCGTGTAACGTACAGGAATGTACGCGGATTGAAATGAAAAATCAGGTTGAATTGTTAGCCGGACATTTCTCGTCGATTTCTGAAAAACTCGGCAATGAACCTGAAAGTGAAACGTACAGATGGAAGCAATTGGTTATTAAAGAGCTTCAACAAATAAACGCTCATCTTCAAATTTTTGAACCCTGGTTTTTATTGGCAAGCGCTCCGACGAAATTCACGGAACTAACTTTTATGAATTCAAATTCAACTTTAGCTCATTTATTAAAAACAGCAAATGAATTAAAGGTTGAAGTGAGTCACAAACAAAAAGAGACAAACACAACTGATGAAAACAACTGGCTTGAATTATTTCAGACTGCGTTAACTGAATCAATTAATAAGTCGGATCAATTAATTACTGCAGCAGAAAGTCTCGCCCGGCAATGTAATGAGATGGCAGATATGGAATGGGATTTTCTTTACGATAAATCAAACCACCAGTTTAGCATTGGATATAACGTGCAGGACCATAGGGCAGATGCGAGTTATTATGATTTGCTGGCATCAGAAGTGAGGTTGTGCATTTTCATTTGTATAGCTCAAGGCAAGCTGCCGGAAGAAAGTTGGTTTGCATTAGGGCGGCTACTTACTAATGTTGATGGTAAGCCTATTCTTTTATCCTGGAGCGGTTCTATGTTTGAATACCTGATGCCATTATTAGTAATGCCCACTTATGAAAATACATTACTTGACCAAACCTATAAAGCAGCAGTGGAATGGCAGATACAATATGGTAAAAAAACAAATAAACCATGGGGCATTTCGGAATCGTGTTACAATATGGTCAATGCTAATTCGAATTATCAATACCGTGCCTTTGGCGCTCCGGGACTGGGCTTGAAACGTGGCCTGGAGGAGGATGCTGTCATAGCGCCTTATGCATCTGCACTGGCATTAATGGTATCCCCGGAAAAAGCATGCGAAAACCTGGAACTGCTTAATAAAAAAGGTTTAGAAGGAAAATTTGGAATGTATGAAGCAATAGATTATACGCCTTCCCGTTTACCGCGCGGGCAATCAAGTGCAATCGTTTATTCATTTATGGCGCATCATCATGGAATGAGTTTATTGTCACTGGCCTATTTACTTCGCGACAAACCGATGCAAAAATTATTTGAAGCAGAGCCACAGTTTAGGGCAACGCTTTTATTATTGCAGGAAAGAATTCCAAGAGCAACCACTTTTTTTGCACACACTACAGATATCGCAGATATTAACTATGTAGCAAGCGGCCAGGAAACAAGGATCATTAATACCCCGGACACTTCTATACCTAAGGTGCAATTATTATCTAATGGAAGGTATCATGTCATGATCACCAATTCCGGCGGAGGTTACAGTCGCTGGAAAGGTCTCGCTGTTACGCGTTGGCATGAAGATATTACCTGCGATAATTGGGGATCTTATTGTTACATCCGTGATTTAGACAGTAAAAAATATTGGTCCAATACCTATCAGCCAACGCTTAAAAAGGGTGATAAATACGAGGCAGCTTATTCCCAGGGACGGGCAGATTTTAATACAAAACAAAATGACATAGAGACACGCACTGAAATTGTTGTTTCTCCGGAGGATGATATAGAAATGCGGAGATTGCATGTTACCAATCGTTCCGGCATAAGAAAGACGATTGACGTTACCAGTTATGCAGAAGTGGTGATGGCATCTGCCGCTTCAGATTTGATGGCGCCGGCTTTCAGTAATCTTTTTGTACAAACCGAAATCATTTCTGAGCAACATTCGATCATGTGTACCCGAAGACCTCGTTCGGTAGAAGATCAATCGCCCTGGATGTTTCATTTAATGGCAACAGAAGGAAAAAATGCCGAAGAGATCTCTTATGAAACTGATAGGATGGCATTTATTGGCCATGGCAATTCTATAGTGAATCCGCAGGCAATGAATAATCCCGGTAAACTTGCCGGCAACCAGGGTTCCGTCCTGGACCCTATTGTTGCGATTCGGTATAAGATTGTGCTGGAACCTGAAGAGATCGCTACTATAGATATGGTCACTGGTGTTGGTGAAACAAAAGAAATCTGCCAGGCGATGATTAATAAATACCACGATAGCAAGGCTCATAAGGATAGGGTGTTTGAGATGGCATGGACACATAGCCAGGTGGTTCTCCGACAAATAAATGCTTCCGAGGCGGATGCACAGTTGTACGCACGTCTGGCCAGTTCCATTCTGTTTACAAATGCTTCTTTTCGTGCAGACCCTGCCATACTAATCAATAATCACCGTCAACAGTCTGGCCTGTGGGGTTATTCTATTTCGGGCGACCTACCCATTGTTCTTTTAAAAATTGAAAACCAGGCTAACATGCAGATGGTAAAGCAATTGATACAGGCGCATGCTTACTGGCGTTTAAAGGGGCTCATTGTAGATCTCGTTATCTGGAACGAAGCACATGATGGTTACCGGCAGGATTTTCAAAATGATATACAGGCGCTCATTCCATCAGAATTAAAAGACCTTCCGGGAGGTATTTTTGTAAGAGCTGCCGACCAGATATCTAATGAGGATCGCATATTGTTTCAAACTGTTGCCCGCGTCAATATTTCGGATAGCGGGGGAACGTTGGCGCATCATGTGAACCGTAAATCAATTGCAAAGGCAGTCATACCCCGTATCAGCAAAGACGAAAAATATACCCCTTCTTCCACACCAATTTCATTGCCGAACGATCTTCTCTTTTTTAATGGATCCGGAGGCTTCTCTCCTGATGGAAAAGAATATGTTATTGTAACCGATGTTAAAAGCAAAACACCCGCTCCATGGGTAAATGTAATTGCGAATCCAAATTTTGGAACGGTTATTTCAGAAAGTGGATCAGCGTACACATGGACTGAAAATGCGCATGAATTAAGGCTCACCTCATGGAGTAATGATCCTGTGTCAGACACAACAGGCGAAGCGTTTTATATAAGAGATGAAGAGAACGGCCGGTTCTGGTCAACTGCGTTGTTGCCTGCCGGTAGTAAGTCGCCTTACATTACCCGTCATGGTTTTGGGTACAGTGTTTTTGAGCACATGGAAGATGGGATCTTTTCGGAGATGAGTGTATTCGTGGATATAGAATCAACTATTAAATTTATTGTATTAAAAATAACTAACCGGTCGGGAAGATCGCGTAAGCTATCCGCTACCGGTTATACAGAGTGGGTGCTGGGCGATAACAGGATGAAAACTGCCATGCATATTCATACGGAAGTGGATCCCGACAGTGGGGCACTGTTCGCAAAAAATCAATACAATACGGAATTTAACAATAGGGTCGCATTTTTTGACGTGGATTATTTGAAAAAAACGTTTACTGGTGACCGTACAGAATTTATTGGCCGCAATGGAACGTTGCAAAATCCGGATGCCATGTCACGTATCAAACTTTCCGGAAAAGTGGGACTTGCCCTGGATCCATGCGCTGCTATCCAGGTGCCATTCTTCGTGGCAGATGGAGAAGAACAGGAAATTATTTTCCGGCTGGGAGCAGGCAAAGATGCAAATGAAGCAAGCACGATTGCCAAACAATTCCGGGGAGCAGCGGAAGCCAGTGAATCATTAAAAAAAGTAAAAAAGTACTGGACAGAAACCATTGGCGCTTTACAGGTAGAAACACCGGACAAAGCCATTAATCTTATTACTAACGGCTGGCTAACGTATCAAACACTTTCATCACGATTGTGGGGACGCAGTGGATTTTATCAATCAGGTGGCGCATTTGGTTTCAGGGATCAGTTACAGGATGTAATGTCATTGCTTCATACGCGACCTGAACTTGCCCGTGAACAAATTTTACTTTGTGCAGCACGGCAATTTAAAGAGGGTGATGTACAACATTGGTGGCATCCACCGCATGGCCGTGGGGTGCGTACCCGCATTTCAGATGATTACCTGTGGTTACCGTTTGTAACGTCTTATTATATTAAATTTACGGGTGATACTGAAATATTAGATGCGTCTTCAAATTTCCTCGACGGGCGCCAGCTAAACCAGGGAGAAGAATCTTATTTTGATCTTCCGTTGGATTCACATACGTCCGCTACACTCTATGAGCATTGCGTTCGCTCCATAAAACACGGACTCAATTTTGGCGTACATGGGTTACCGTTAATTGGAACGGGTGACTGGAACGATGGGTTTGATAAAGTCGGCCAGAATGGGAAAGGCGAAAGTGTTTGGCTTGCTTTTTTTCTTTATGAAATCCTTATTCAATTTGCAGACATTGCAATTCTAAACAAGGATGGAGCATTTGCAACAAAATGTAAAAATCAGGCCCAGCAATTAAAACAAAACATTGATAAGAGCGCCTGGGATGGTGAATGGTACAAGCGTGCCTGGTTTGATGATGGTACGCCACTCGGATCTAAAAGTGATGAGGAATGCAAGATTGATTCCATTGCTCAAAGCTGGTCTGTTTTATCAGGCGGAGGAAACCCCAGCCTCNTGCATACCGCAATGGAATCAGCTTATAAAAACCTGGTGCAAAAAGANGTCGGAATCATTCAATTATTAGANCCTGCATTCGATAAGTCTGCNCTNAATCCCGGNTACATAAAAGGNTATGTGCCNGGCGTAAGAGAAAATGGCGGTCAATACACACANGCTGCCGTATGGATGATNATGGCGTTTGCAAAATTGGGTGAAAACAAACGGGTGTGGGAATTATTAAACATGATCAACCCGGTTAACCATGGTAAAACTGAAAAAGAAATCGCGACGTACAAAGTAGAACCTTATGTATTGGCGGCAGATGTATATTCACGCACCCCGCATGCCGGACGAGGCGGGTGGACCTGGTACACAGGATCCGCAGGTTGGTTATATCGTTTAATTACAGAATCATTTCTTGGTCTGCGACAGGAAGCTAATAAACTAAGAATTGAACCTTGTATTCCTAAAGAATGGAAGTCATTCAAGGTACATTACAGGTATAAGAAATCAATGTATCATATTGAAGTAATGCAAATTAATATGGGAGAAGAAATTTATATATCGGTGGATGGAATAAAACAGCCCGGCCAAATGATTACATTGTCAGATGATGGGGCAGAACATATGGTGCATGTTGCAAGTGTTGCATTGATCATGAATTAAAGAATGAGATCATTGGTTTTGATTTCAAAAAGGGGAAAAAAACTATTTTGGATTACAAACAGAAAATAAAATTATTTAGCAGGACGAGTTATAGCAAGAATTTCCGGCACGTATTTTAAAGTGTACTTAATAGAAAAAAGATGGATTGTGTTAATTAAAAAATATTTATTGAACCTGAGATATTATACGTACATTTACCTAAATCACACCCTTTTGAATTAATAATATTTAAGAGCCTTTCTTAAATAAGGAAATACTACTCAAACTCATTTAAATGCCACCTGTACAACCTAATTATGTTATTGCAATTGGCGCCTCAGCCGGTGGCCTGGAAGAGATCAACTCATTTTTTGATCATACGCCTATGGATGGAGTTTCCTATGTGATTGTGCAGCATTTATCATCCGATTTCAAAAGCAGGATGGCCGAATTGCTGGCCCGTCATAGCAAGCTTATAATTCTGGAAGCAGAAAATGAAATGAAAGTAAAAGCCAACCAGGTGTATCTAATCCCTAATGATAAATTTATGACCATTCATAATGGCAACTTATATTTATCTGAAAAAGAAAAGGCACATGGTCCGAATCTTACTATTAACAGGTTTTTTAATTCCCTGGCTATTGATATTGGAAGAAAGGCAATTGGGGTCATACTTTCGGGACTCGGATCTGATGGCACCGAAGGTATAAATTCTATCAAAAATGCGGGCGGCATGGTAATAGCCCGTAACCCTGATACTTCGGAGTTTAACAGCATGCCTTCCAATGCCATCGCCACAGGGCGGGTAGATTTTATAGCGGAGCCTTCTTTAATGCCCGGTATCATTGAAAATTATGTAAAGCACGATGGAACTATTCTTTCAGGTAGTATAGACGAAGAAAAAAAACTAAAGTCTATTCTTGATTTTATTAAAGAACAACTTCCGCTTGATTTTACTGATTATAAGCAAACAACAATGCTTAGAAGAGTTAAGAAAAGGGCTACAGATAATAATTTTATCAAGCTGGAAGATTATTTGGATTTTCTTAAAGAAACCCCGGGAGAAGTGGAGGCCCTTGCCAAAGATTTTCTTATAAGTGTTACCTCTTTTTTCAGGGATAAGGAAGCTTTCGACTTTATTGAAAGTGATGTTATACCCAAAATATTGGAAAGACTTGCTCCCGACGAAGAATTAAAAATGTGGGTGGCGGGCTGCGCCACAGGCGAAGAAGCCTATTCGCTTGCTATGCTTATACAGGAGCAACTGACCGGCCATCTTAAAGATACCGTTGTGAAAATATTTGCTACTGATATTGACACAGTTGCGCTTGTGCATGCCCGTAATGGAGTTTATAAACCGGGTATTATTAAAAACGTGTCTCCTGAAAGACTCGAAAAGTTTTTCACTAAAGAAGGGAAAAACTACAAGGTTACTCTTGAAATACGTAATATGGTCATCTTTTCCCAGCATGACCTGGTGAAGAATCCGCCCTATTGCAATATGCATTTTATCAGTTGCCGCAACCTGCTTATATACATGATGCCCGCTTTACAAAAAAGAATTTTCTCAATGCTGCTTTTCGGCCTTAAAAAAAACGGGTACCTGTTCTTAGGTAGTAGTGAAAATCCTTTGCCTATCATTCAAAACCTGAAAGTTGTACATAAAAAATGGAAGATTTATAAGAATCTTGAAACAAAACGGGCGATACGCTTTGATACTTTTTCATTACCGCAAATGGTTAATGTAAATGAGAGCCGTCCTTTTGCTTTACGGAAAGAAAATTTGCAAGAAGTCAGGGATAATCTCACTGAGGCCGTAAACAAAAACCTGATTAGTGAACTGGACCAACTAACTGTTTGCATAGACGAAAACAATCGTGTTGTAAAAACGTATGGGGATACCTCAAAATACCTCCTGCAAAAGAATTTTAATTTAAATCTTACAGAATTGCTGCCCGCTGCTCTTGCGCTGGCATTTAATACAATTAAAGTTAAAATTTTAAAAACAAATAAAAAAACAACTGTTACAGGGATAAAAACAAAAAATGGCAGCGATATAATTACAGTAACCTTATCCGTAAGCCCTTTGAATGTAAAAGATGTTGAACAAAAATTGCTGATGGTAACTTTCAGTGAAGAAACAAACGCAGTTACCGGACAACAGGATGAAACAATTTTTGATGAAAAAATATATCTTGACAAATACACGAAGGATATGGAAGAGGAATTAAAAGAACTTAGAGATAAGTTGCACAACTCCTATGAACAGTTAGACCGTTCCAATGACAACATGCAATCTTTTAACGAAGAACTGCTTTCAGCAAATGAAGAAATGCAAAGTACTAATGAGGAAATGCAATCGGTGAACGAAGAACTACATACAGTTAACACCGATTACCAGTTAAAAAATAAAGAGCTGCAGGAAATTAACGACGATCTCAATAATTATTTCAGGAGCAACATCAACGGCCAGTTATTTGTAGATAGTGATATGAAATTAATGAAATTTTCGCCTGGCACTGTAAAACAGATCAACCTGCTGGAGAGTGACATAGGCAGGCCTTTAAGCCATATTGCCACCAATATAAAGCTGGAAACTATTACAAACGATATTAAAAAAGTAATTGAAGAAGGAATTGTTATTACCAAAGAAATTGAGACCAATAACGGTCTGTGGTACCTGATAATGACGATGCCATATATACGCCAGGCAGATAATAGGAGAAGCGGGGCTATTATAACATTTAATGATATTACGGAATTGAAAACTGCGGAAGATGAACTTAGTAAAAAGAACAAAAGCCTGCAACGCATAAATGAAGATCTCGATAATTTTGTGTATGTAGCGTCGCATGATCTTTTAGCACCCCTGGGTAATATAGAGGCAAGCATTGATTTGATGAACCAGATAAAATTAAATGGCGAGGATCTGAATAAAATTTCAATTATTATCAATACCTCTATAAAAAAGTTTCGTTCATTGGTAACCGATATGGCAAGCATTGGCAAAATAGAAAGTGAAATGAAGTCAATGGAAATGGTTGATCTTAATGAAATTATTGATAACATAGAATGGAGCCTGAATACTAAAATTGCGCTTACAGGAACTGTTATAAAAAGGAACCTTGATGTTACACATGTTTATTTTTCCAAAAAGAACCTGAGAAGCATATTGTACAATCTTATTTCAAATGGTATTAAGTTCAAAGGAGACAAACCCCCGGTGATAAATATAAATAGCGTCAATAAAGAGGGTAATGTTCTCTTATCAGTAGAGGATAACGGGATTGGACTGGATAGAGTTAACATAAAAAAAGTTTTTGATCTGTATGGAAGATTACATCACGATATTGAAGGCCAGGGCATTGGCTTGTATCTTGCGAAAAAAATTGTGGATGCAGCAGGGGGAGATATTACAGTAGAGAGTGAATTAGGAAAAGGTACAAGAGTAACTATTAATTTTAAAACAGAACCCGAAGTTTTGCCAATTCTTGTTTTTTAAATTAACGCACTTTCTCTGGAGAAGAAGATCAAATAATATTGAAAAAGAGTCATTATATGAGTAAATCGAATCTATTTGGAAGATTTGCTGTTACTACTTTAGCTATTGGTGTTCCTTTCTGCATGCAAGCTCACTTATAAAGTATCACGGATTTAGAAATTCAACATCGCGCGTATAATAATCA
>JGI20206J14855_1000032_pt1 | contig 46829 bp, 34 predicted proteins | sample NGESurdeep092012_6_FD_14855 | JGI IMG/M metagenome (IMG submission 14855) | reverse complement strand
GTTTTCCAGGCCATGAACTCGTTTTTACGTCCTCATGACCTCGTCGCAGTGTCAGATATCTCCCCGGTTCAATCTGTCAGCCTTGTCCCCGGTCCGTACCCCCCTTCAGATGTCAATCGCACAACCAGCCACGACCACCCCAACCCATTGAAAACATTCGCAAAATTCCGCCGCCCAACTTTGCCGGTTAATTCCCGCGTTTTGCTAACCTGAATCAGGAATAACCAAATAGGTCTGGGCTTTGCTCGAAAATCAGGAGGGAAAAGAAATTAATTGAATTTTTTTCTGGCATCCCATAGGCACATTTTGCAAATTAAGTCGCTTGGAATCAGTTGGCATTTTTCAAAAATGTCGCTAAAATTGCCGAAAGCGACTGTTAATTAACTGGTCAACATCCGTCGCTCTACTTCGGGCGGAAATTAATTAATTGAAAAAGTTTTTTCGCAACCACAAAGGCATATCTTGCAAGCCAACTCGTTTAGATTCAATCGGCAACCTTCAAAAATGCCGCTATAATTGCCGAAAACGACTGTTAATTACCTGGTTAACATCCGTACTGGAAAAGGTATGAGTGGTATGGAAGGTACGGCAGAGGTATGGCGAAGGGTTAAGGCCCTCCCGTAACTCCTTCGCAATCAAATATGGAGGTACCGCATACCGGGGAAGGGGGCGGCCCTGAAAAAATCGGGCCATGGCAGGGAACGCGTCGGCCCTGGCGAGAGGCTTTCCTGAGCCCAGCCGGAGAATCCCCGGTCGTTAGTCTCGAGTCCCAAGTCCCGGAGCCTGTCCTGAGCGGAGTCGAAGAATCAGTGTTTTCTGGTTCCCTTGGTCCCTCGTTCCCTGCCGGGGTCCCCAGCGGGCGATTTGTGCCTGCTGGGGTGGCTTGGTCCCTGCTCTTTCTCTCCCGCCTCATGCGTCACCGGAAGCGGCGCCATGTCGGGCCCAATGCGCCTCACCTGCGTATCGATCATGTCGTAATTAATCGTTCGCGGAGTCACCGGCCGCGTGATGCCCGTCGCGGCATCGGTCCTCACGTCGTTGTTGCCTGCAATCTGAATGCTGAACGCGGGAAGGTTTCCCTTCGGAGTGTTTTGCGTAAAGACGCGCACCGGCAGATAGCCCTGAATGGGATGCAGCCGAAAGCCCGTCTCATAGCGATGGTGCTTGATGCTCCAAGTAAAGACGCGCACCTCGTCGTAGTCGAAGGGCAGCCCCGCTTTGAGCGGATCAAGCACGGTTAGATATTCAGGAACCTGATGATCCGGTTTGTCGGAATCCGGGTCGGTCACTTTGGTCAGAACCCACGCGCCCACGATGCGCTTGTTTTCGGCGTACTGCCCAATCTCGTCGGGCACGTCCACATCCAGACGGCTCGCGAGCAGCCAGCCCACGCGGCCCTGCGCATCGCGCGCCAGCCACCAGTCCTCCATCAAAGGAGGCTCTGGCGCTTCCGCTCCCGCGGCATTCGGCGGCACAACGGCCGACGCTGACTTCGGCGCAGCGGTGCCCCCGGTTGACTTTGGCTGAGCCGGTTTGCCGGGCTGCTCTTGTTTTTCTATTTTGGTCAATGAAAGCGGCACAAGCTTCTCCGCCGGATTCTTCAAAGCCGACGCCCGCGCAAGCAGTTGCACTTTGGCGTTGCCCGCGAGCAGATAAAAGCGCGGCGTTTCGCGCCCCGGCAGCAGGTGCATGGCCAGGTCGTCGCGCAGCGTGGCCGTCGCCGCCGCGGGATCGTCTTTGTGCAGTTTGCCGAGCTGAAAAAATCCATCGTAGGTCTGTTCGTCTATCACGGCGCGCTCTTCAATCCAGCCCATTTCGTTCTTATCGGTCTGGACTCTCAGAAAGCGCTTGCCATGCTCCAGCACCTCGAGCGGCTGCCCGTTGACCACCTCGCACACGCGGTTTGAAACCGGCGCCACGCGGTCGTGCAAATAAGTTGTGCGGACTGAAACGTACACCATCTCATGATGCTCATGCCGGAATCGCGCGCAGCCTGAGGCGAGCATAAGACAGCACAGGACGAGACATGGCACAAGGGGACGTGGCACAAGCCGCAATGGCAGCGCCAGGACGCTTCTGAAGCGCCGGATTGATTGAACGGAAAGGATTGGCAGACGAGTGAGCACAGCTCGTGGCGTTCAAGTTGAGAATATCACCAATGCGGAATGCAGTTATTCCCAGCCATCCACGACGGACTTCCGGCCCCAAAAAACCGTGAACTGAGAACTGTGAATCAAAAGCTGAGATATGGAGACTATGAGCCGCGAACTGAGAACTGTCTTTACGGAAGCGCAGCGATGGCAAGCGCGCCGACGGGATCGGTTCCTGTCGCGCGGGTAAGCGCGGCGGTGAGCGCGCCGGAGCTCATCGTATAAGCCTCAAGATCGGGATCGCCGCTGTTCGTCGTTCCGCCCGTTGACACTGCCAGCACAAAGTTACTGGTGCTGTCTTCTGCGAGGCCACTCGGCTGAATGCCGGATGTAACCGTCTTTCCCGTGGCTATTGTGTAGGCGGTTCCAGTGGCCGTTATGGGAAACCACGCGATGTTGCCCGCAGAAGTGGAGCCAGTGCCGTTGGCGATGTACACATAGTCGCCATTGGCCAGCGGCAAAATGGCATTGGGAGAAAGACCGCCGCTGGCAATTGGCGAACCGGTGGCCTCGGTCAGCGTTGCGCTGCCGAGCGGACTGTAGTTGAACGCGCGCAATCCGCCGGAGGCCCCAACCGCTAATGTCTCGCCGATGTAGAACAGCCGAGGCGTGGTGCTTGGATCGACCGCCACCGACAATGCCGAGCCACCGGAATTCGCTACCGGAATCGTCGTTGCCGTTGCCCCCAGCGGATTGGCGTTGCCCGAGGCGAAGGGAACGACGATCGTTCCACCAGTCCCAAGCGCAACAAAGAGATTAGCGCTGTCGGGCGATAGCACCATTTGTTTCACCACCGCGTTGGCGACGGTGAAAGTCTGGCTCGGAGGTGCGCCGCCAGGGCCGGTGTACGTTCCCAACGACGCATCGATCGGAATAGCGTTCATTTGCACGCTGCCAGTTGAAACGTTGAATGCATCCACAAGCCACGATCCGCTGATCGCCATCGCTGCCGGGATGTCGGTCGAGATCGGTGCTCCGCCGTTGCCAGTGCTCAAAGCGCCGCCAGACCCGATCGTGAAAAGGTAGATGCCATTGACTGTGCCGACATAGAGAAATCCGCCATTAGGCGCGACAGCAATCGAAAAAGGCGCCGCGGATAATGTCTGCGTGCCTCCCGAGATGGCGCCGAGAGTGCCGCTGGTGATGGCGTAACCGACCACCTGCTTGGTTGTCTGGTCCAGCACATAGAAAACGCCGCTGGAAAGCGTAGTGGGCGTGGTCGGGTTCGATGGAGTTGTCGAAGGAGGAAGATTCCAGAATCCCTTGCATCCGGCCAGGAAAAGGAAGAAAGCCAGGCAAAGACCCGTCGAAATTCTGCTCTTCATCATCATTCCTCGCACACTGCCAATCGAGCGCCTGTTCGGCCAGTCAAGATTCCGACAAGCATTCTTGTCGAAGGGCACAGTTCAAAGGGTACCGCTCGATTGCCCGTTTGTCTTGTTACCGGAATCTGTCACATATGCGCGGGAAAACGCATTCATCGAAAAGACGTGGTTGGGAATCATTTCGTTCGGGCGTTGGCATAAGACGTCGACTGCCTGAGAATTCCATTGAGCGGCCCGTCAAGCGCTAGTTTGGACGGCCACCTGCCGTGACACGGCGGCGGAAGCGTTCATCCACCGGCTGACGGCCTTGAAAGCCTGCTTCAACCGTGTGCCAATGTTCAATCGCTCGGTCACCCATGCGCCAGCACAGCAAAACAACCTGATCGTTGATTCGGCATGGAAAGTCGAGCAGGCCGGAATCGAGATCCTTCACCTGGACGCCGATCGCGTCGATTTCCGCGATGCTCTCCTGGACCTGCTTGAGATGCTCTTCTACCTCGGCGCGCTGCCTGGCCACGCTGGCAGAATTCACGCGCATTCCGCCGGAGAGGTAGATCCGCTGCGGGAGCTCGTTGAGCTCCGATTCGACCAATTGAGCGGCACGCCTGCCCTCCATGGCGCGCTTCAGCAACGATTCGAGCACCGGGAGCAGCGATTGCGCTTCGTCGAGAGTGAAAGTCTTCATCAGGCGGATCCTTGTTTATAGGATACGACGAAACTGAAGAGATGGTCGGGCCGGCTTCTTTACGGACCAGTTCTTCACTCATCTGGCTAATCACTTACTACTCAACGCCCTCAATGGGTTACCAGGCGTGCTGGGTCCAGTGGGGCAAGCAGAATACCTCGTCTGCGATCGGGAATACTTGGGTTTCGAGACGATGGCCGTAACAAAAAAGCAGTGAATGCCAGTTCAGAATTCAGAAAATACACATCGGTGTTAGCCTCCCGAGGCACTGTTCCCTTTGCGCACCGGAAATCGAGGTAAGAATAGCAGAAGGTCTGACGCTATGTTTATTGTAATCTGTATGATACATTCAGATTGTCAGTTGGTAAAATTCCTTTGATTACGGTCAGATGTTACTCGTGCATATAACCAATGACCATTGTTCCGTTGACACTCCTTTGCTTGTGAAATATGTTGAAAGTACAACTGCAAGGCGCAGGCGTCATCAGTTCGTACCGCTCTTTTTTAAGTCCAATTCAACGTTCTTGGGTTTATTGGTACAGGTTTCATTAGTTCCCAAGGAAGTTGTCCGCTGGGTAACGGACGAACGTATTGCAATGGGCTGCCGCGATAAAGCAAGACTCCTCATACGGTTATCTCCAGTAGCCGCACAAGAGGCCTAATCCCGCATTCGCTGGATCGTCGCTGTTGGGCGGCAACCGCTCAGCGGAAAAGGGAGCTCTTTCCCAATCGCACATGGGCATCCATAGATCGCGTTTTTTTGATGACACTGTGCCCTTTTTGTGGCTTAGAATTGATGTCTCTCGGGCGGGACGCGAGTATGGGCGGGTTTGGGTCGGCTGAATTTTCTAAGTAATTTTGCGGTTTAAGAAAGAGGCTTCGGTGAGACGGCTGTTGCTCATTCTCAGTGTCATTCAGGATGCAAAAACCCGTGCGTTCGCCCGGATGGTCCTCGAAGATGCCGGCCACCGAGTGATCGAAGCGGCCGGAAGCTCGCAGGCAAACTCGCTTCTGAGCAACGGGCTCAATCCCGATTTTCTTTTGTGTGAGGCTTCTGCGGTCAACTCATCTGAGACGTCACAATTTCGTCAGTATTTGAAATTCGCCCCTGCAGAAAAGATTTGCCTGATTACCCGACTGAGCGATCAACGGCTGTTGGCAGAAGCTGACGAACTCGGTATCGGACGCACCCTGACCATGCCGCTCACGCGCCAAGACGTAGAATCAGTCGTCGAATCGTTGACTCTCGCCAGTAGGCAGGTGCGTGCGGTCCGCAACATGTCTCCCGACTTCAGTGAAATTGCGATCTCCGCGGCCAGTCCTGCGCATGCACCGCACATTCCCCTGCGAATTCCCGTTGACATGCCCGCCCTCCCTTATTTGGAAGATATGGGTGGCAGCAATTTCTTTCTGGCTGCGTCGCCGCAGATGCTGGAAATCCATCGCCAGGTCAAATTGCTTGCGGATATCGATGTCAACGTGTTGATTCTGGGTGATAGCGGCACCGGCAAGGAAGTGATCGCACAACTGATTCATAAACACTCCCGTCGGTCCAGGGAGAAGTTTCTTAAAGTAAACTGTGCGGCCCTTCCGGCGGAATTACTCGAGAGCGAACTCTTCGGTCATCGGCAGGGCGCATTCACTGGAGCGATCAACGACCGTGCCGGCAAGTTTGAACAGGCGAATCGTGGCACATTGCTTCTCGACGAGATCGGTGAAATTGGCGTGCAGATGCAAGCGAAACTCCTCCATGTTCTCCAGGACGGGCAGTTTGCTCGCCTTGGGGCACAGGAAACCACCAGAGTCGATGTCAGAGTTCTCGCCGCCACAAATGTTCAAATGGAGGATGCGCTTCTCGCGAAAGCATTTCGCGAGGACCTTTATTACCGCCTCAATGTTTTCACCATCGAAGTTCCACCGCTCCGTGAAAGGCGCGAAGAAATCCCCTATCTTATCGAGGAGTTTATTCGCCGCTCACCTGTGGAATTGACAAAGGGATTTGGAAGCAGTCTTCCTTCCCGGTTGATGGACGCCGCGCTCCTCTACGATTGGAAGGGAAACCTGAGGGAACTGCGGAATTTCGTCACCAGGACCATCGTCATGCGCGACGCAGACGCTGCCACCCGGGAGTTGGAAGCCAAGGTAGACGCACCAAGTCCGCCTGATCCGCGTGACGCGCAGGATCAGTCGGCGGATGCACCGGCTCCATGCGTCGGCATACGATCGATTGTTCGCGATGTAAAGGCTCGCACCGAGGCGAAGATGATCCAAAGTGCGCTCGAGACTTTTGGTTGGAATCGCCGGCGCACCGCGCAATACCTCAACATGAGCTACCGCAGCCTGCTGTACAAGATCCAGCAGCATCACCTCAGGCCCTGGTCAGCAGGGGATCCCCAACAGCCACTCCGGAAGGTCCCTTCAACTCGAAACAATGCGGTCTAACTGAGAAGCAGATCATCAAAGATACGATCTCGCTCGCTACCGCCAGTCAATACACAAACAGCGGCCGGATGCGCGTACGACGGCGAGTACGATCGACCTTCCGTGTTCACCCATTCGAAAACTGCGCGATGATATCCAGGCGTGGCGATTAGATTAGTAAGAATCTGGGTTCCTATTTGTCCCGGCGCGGACGGAAAGTCTCAAGAAGTAAGGTAATTCCCTGCGATGATCAAGTCGAGGCTTTGGAGGGCGAAGGCAGCGCTCGATTCAACTATTTCGCGCACAATCTTCAGACGATGCAAACAAGTGGTAAAAAGTGTGCAAAGTTTTGCATAGTCGGTCCAAGCCCCAGCGAGCATTCGAGTCAGTCTTCTTATTAACTGGAAACAAATAAACAACATATGCTTTCACTGGCCTTTCTGTTCTGGCTGGGTTATGGCCATTTGATTGCTTCATCCTGGAGGTAACTTCCCTCCGTTTTTTGGGGTTTATGTCCACATCTTTAGATCAAAGCTTCCGCATCGATCCGGCGGAATTGCCGGGCCAGACTGTCATTTTTGGCGGAACGCCCACTATGCGCGAAATTCATAGCAGGATCGACTCCGTCCTTTCGGTCGACCTTCCCGTGCTCATTCAAGGGGAGAGCGGGACCGGTAAAGAACTGATCGCCCGGTTTCTGCACGCGCGCTCGAGTCGGCGCGATGCTCCGTTTGTGAAGCTCAATTGCTCAGCCATTCCGGCAAATCTGCTTGAAAGCGAATTATTTGGCTCCTTGAAAGGCGCGAGCGAGGATCGGCCAGGTTTGATTGAGATCGCAGACGGCGGGACGCTGTTCCTGAATGAGATCGGCGACATGAATTTGGATCTGCAGGGTAAATTGCTTCGACTTCTGCGGGACCGCTCGTATACGAGAATCGGCAGTCGCGAGGAGCGATCGGGGGACATTCGAGTTGTTTGTGCGACCAATATCGACTTGCAAAAAGCTGTCGAATTGGGCACTTTTCGCGAAGACCTGTTTTATCGCATCAACGTTGTGTCTTTGTGCCCGTCGCCGCTTCGTGACCGCAAAGACGACATCCCGCAGTTATGTGAGTACTTTCTTCAGAAACTATCTCGCCAGTTTCGAAGGAAAACGCCTCAGTTACGTCCGGACACGTTGCAGCTCCTGAAGCAATGGGATTGGCCTGGGAACCTGCGCGAACTCGAAAACTGGATTGTGCGAGCCATCATTCTTGGCGATGACGAAGCTCTGGTCGCGGAACTTAAGCGTCGGCTCGAAATGCCCAATGGATTAGCCAGCCGGCAACCCAGGTTGGGCTCTTTGAAAGAGGCCACCGGCCGGGCGACTTCCACGGTGACCGCCGCCTTGATTCTGAAGGCTCTTCAGACGAATCGCTGGAACAGGCGAAAAACGGCGGAAACACTGCGTTTGAGCTATCGTGCGTTGCTTTACAAGTTACGCGATGTGGGAATTCCCCATAGGCGTAGAAGTCACAGGGGGAGGCCACCCGCGCATTAATTCTCGTCTGCGACATCACTTTTTGCGGCCGGGCAATTGTCAAAGGGCTGAAACGCGCGAGGGGATTTGAAGATGAATGGAGTATTGCTGAACCGGTTTTTGGCCGATTGACATTTCATGCTGTTACCGATGGTGTCTTGAAAGTGTTACCGAGAGAAGAGTCGCTAGCACAATAGGGGCATTGAAACTTAGTTGCCGGGCCATGATGATGAAGACACGGCATTTGTACCCCGATTCTTTCAGGCAATTCTCTTCTTATTGAGGGCCGATGGGTGGGGGAAACAAGGTAGTTCAGACGGAGTCCTCAGCCCACCGATGTGACTCACAGGGCGAAGCTATATCCCATTGAGCCGTTGGGGAGCCCAGCACGCCCAAGACAAGGAAGTCGGAGTAAAGGGAATCTGAGATGCAGGCCGCCGAGACATTTCGATCCGAAACGTACGACGCATCGCCCTGGTGGGCCGTTTATACTCGCCACCAACACGAGAAGACCGTTGCAGAGATGCTCTTCGCAAAAGGTTTTGAAGTCTTTCTGCCGCTCTATGAATCTACGCGCCGCTGGAAAGACAGGAGAATGGTGCTCTCCCTGCCCTTGTTCCCCTGCTACGTTTTTGTTCGCGGAGGCCTCGATCGCAGGCTGCAGGTCGTGACCACTCCGGGCATACACATGATTCTTTATCGCGGTCAGGAAGTCGCAACGATCCCGAACCAGGAGATTGAAGCGATTCAAAAAGCGATGGATGGGCCTTGCAGCGTCGAGCCCCATCCGTTTCTGAAGTGCGGCACGCGTGTTCGAGTCAAAAGGGGTTCGCTCGAAGGTGTCGAAGGGATTCTAACTCGCAAAAAGAATCTGCTCCGCCTCGTTCTCTCGGTTGACATGCTCGCGCAGTCGGTATCCGTTGAAGTCCATGCCTCCGACGTTGAACCTTGTGGTTTGGATCGCCAGGGATTGGATCCGCACACCGTGACGCACTATGCGGGCCCGAACCGTATCCAAACCGGAAACTCACTGCGGGTTCCTGCTTCTTAGCTTTTCAGTACCCCGCCCCGGTGATCGCATCAGTTTCGTCTCAAACGACTGGCGATCATCCGTGCTCGTCTCTTTCACAAATGCAAGCAATCGGGGAATTTTCGATGCGAAAAATTGTGTCATCAGAATGTTCAATTCTTCCAAAAATAGTTTTGGGGAGAGAGACCGTGAAATGCTTGAGTAATCTGGCGCTCAAATCATGCCTTCTGGCCGGTTTGGCGGTTTCCACGGCCCTATGGGGACAGACTGCCGGGTCCAATCGGCCAGATGCCGCCCGAGATGGTGCGACAGCTACAGCCGCACCGACGCAGCCCGATCTGCCTGCCAGGGGCCCGCACGCTGACGATACTTACGTCATTGGTGACGATGACGTTCTCGCCATCAATGTCTGGAAAGACCAGGAACTGACGCGTGCCGTCACCGTGCGATCGGACGGGAAAATCTCCCTGCCACTGGTCGGAGATATGCCAGCGGCGGGACGAACCCCCGCCCAACTCGAGCAAGATCTGAAGGCCGCCCTCGTCGGGTACATCACAGATCCTCAAGTGACGGTGATCGTTCAGGAGATCAAGAGCCGGAACTTTAACGTCCTCGGACAAGTAATAAAACCCGGCTCCTATCCGCTCATCACCGACACCACCGTTGTAGACGCGATTGCATTGGCCGGAGGGTTCAAGGACTTCGCAAAAAAGAAAGCTATTTACATCATCCGCCAGGGTGCAAACGGGGCAGAGAGCCGACTCCCTTTCAACTATGAGGACTTCATCAAGGGAAAGAAGGGGAAGCATGCGTCGCGGGACATTCAACTCAAGCCACATGACACCATTGTGGTGCCCTGAGAGGCCGAAAATGTTCGCACGACTCGCTATCGTCGCTCTATTGCTCGCAAACTTGCCTCTATGGTCACAGGTGGAGCCGGGTGCGAGCGGCAGTGACTCAACCACGGATTCCAATGCCGAAATGACGGTTCCACCACCCGTGGCCGGCGTGCCCTATCCGAAAATCGCGGCTCCCGAAAATCTTCCGAACTATATGTCAGCCGAGATAAACGCAAGCGCTGGCTATATCAATAACGTTTTTCCATTTCAAAGCGCAACAACACCGATCAAACCGGTGAATGACGAAATCTATACTTTTTACCCGACTTTACGGGTTATCCGCGCCACCGTTCGCCGGCAGGTGACCGCTTCTTACAGTCCCAGTTTTGTCTTCTATCAGAACACGACAGCCCTCGACACGATCGATCACGGCGCGTCGCTGACCTTTCAGGATCGTTTCAGCCCCCACATCACTTTCAACGTGGAAGATTTCTTCTATCGAACTTCGGATGTCTTTGATCAGTCCTACCTATTTTCCGGAGGCGGGGTCACCGGTTCAACGCAGACGCCCGCGACGATCCTGATCGCTCCTTCCGAGCAGCAGTTGAGCAATCTGGCGCACGCATTCCTGAGCTATCAATTCGGGAGAGATGGAATGATCGGAGGAGGAGCATCCGATTCGACCTACTACTTTTCCGCCCCTTCTTCCGCCACCGGGCTCGGAAATTCGCACGCAAACGGAGCCTGGGTCTTTTACAACCGGCGCGTTTCTGCAAGACAATATTTAGGCGTCTCTTATCAGTGGTCGCGAACCGCCGCACAAACTTTGCTTCAACGAGGTTATACCCAGACCAACTCGGTGCTCCCGTTCTACTCGTTCTACCTCACAAAGACGACCTCGGTCTCGCTCTCCGGGGGTGCACTACAAGTCAACGTCACCTCGCCTAATTTACCCGCTTCGAATTCGTGGTCGCCCGAAGCCGATATCAGCGTGGGCTACCAAGGCAAACGCGGCTTTCTTGCAGGCAGCTATTCGTACACAATTACATCCGGAGAGGGTTTGCTCGGCGCCTACATTACGAACAACGCAAACCTTAGTGGAGGCTGGAATCTCACACCTACATGGACTGCCGCCGTCTCGGCGACCTATGCGAATGCAACCAACAAGACGCCTCAATTATTCACGTCCACCGGCGGGAATATGATCGCTGGACAGGCGTCCATAACCCATGTGTTCCGCGAGTCGCTTCGCATGAACATTGGTTATGAGCGCCTCCATGAGAACTTCTCCAATATTCCGATTATTTCCGCGAATCCTGACAGCAATCAGGTGTACGGGAAAATAACTTACGAGTTCAGAAAGCCCATGGGGAAATAACCATGCCAGAAACGATAGAAGAACACGAGTCACAGAGTTTTGACATCTCCCGCATTCGGGGAATTGTTCGGCGCAGGCATTTGTATTTCCTGATCCCGCTTTTTTTTGGCTGGCTTCTAATTTGGGGATCAAGTTACGTGATCTCACCGCTCTATAAGTCGAGTACTCTCATCATCGTGGAGCAGCCGACCATGCCTCAAAACTATGTCGTGCCGAACATCAACGACGATTTGCAGACACGACTCGAGAGTATGACGGAGCAAATCCTCAGCCGAACCCGGCTACTTGTGATCATTCAGAAGCTTCACCTGTATGGCGGCGACCATTCAGGACTCACTGACGATCAGAAGATTGCGAGTATGCGGAAAGACATTAATCTCGAGCTGGTGCGCGATCCTCAGAAGCGGGACATCTCTTCATTCACGATTTCGTATGAAGCTCGCGATCCGCACTTAGCGCAAACGGTAACGACTGAACTTACAGAACTCTTCATCAACGAGAATTCAAGAGCGCGCCAAGAGGAGTCTGAAGGAACCACGGCTTTTCTTGAAAAGCAGCTGGAAGACGCACGCCAAAGTCTGTCAGAACAGGAGGCAAAGGTCCAGGCATTCGAGAGTCAACACGAAGGGGCATTACCGACACAAGAGTCGAGCAATCTTGCGATTCTGAATGGCCTGCAGTCGCAACTTCAAAGCGAACAGGACGCTCTTAATACTGCAAAGCAACAACGTGTCTACCTTGAGGCGTTGCTCCAGCAGGAGAAGACAGCGCAAGTGAGAGTTCGGCCCGGTGGCGACCAAACCAGTGCTGCGCCGACAGATCTGGCCACAATTGACGGTCAGCTCGACACGTTGCGTGCGCAACTCGCCGATCTTAGCTCCCGCTATACTGACCGCTACCCCGACGTCTTGAGGCTCAAGGACCAGATTGCCAAGATGCAGGCAATGAGAACAAACCTGATCGCGGCCCAAAAGTCGGCGAATGCAGGATCGGCACATGCTGGCGAAGGTCCGGCCACGGGCGGTCTGGCCGACCCCGAATTAGGCGCAACGGCACGTCAGGTGCAGAGCCAGTTGCAGGCCAACCAGGTGGAAATAGCGAATCGGGAGAGTTCGATCGAGAGTCTTAAGTCGCGCCTTGGCGAATACCAGGGACGGCTGAATATGACCCCAGCGACTGAGCAGGAGCTGGATGACTTGACTCGCGGATACGATCAATCAAAGGCAAACTACGACGATCTGTTGAAAAAGAAGGACCAGTCGGAAATGGCCACGAGCATGGAGGAGATGCAGCAAGGCGAACGGTTTACGATTCTAGATCCGCCGAGTCTGCCTTCCAGGCCAGCCTCTCCCAATCGTTTGAAGTTTTGTGGTATTGGTCTAGGCGTGGGACTGGCGCTGGGATTGATCGTCGCAGGTGGTCTTGAGTTCTTCGATGATCGTCTTCACAGCGAAAAGGAAATCAAGTCGCTGCTGCCTATGGGTGTCTTGTCGGATATTCCAAGTATCGTGAATGCAGCGGATGAACAAGAGGCAAAACGGAGATTGGCGATAGGGTGGGCCGCGACCGCCGTTGTGTTCGTCACGATCCTTGCCGGCTCAGTCTTTAGTTTTCTCAATTCCTAGGTCTTTTTACCCAATGTATAAAGCTTTCTTTCACCTCAAGCGTAACCCTTTTGATTTAACACCGGATCCCCATTGCTTCGTGCCGACCCCGCGACACAATGAGGCGTTGGCGGCGCTCTATTACGGCGTGCGGCGGCATAAAGGTTTTGTCGTCGTCACCGGCGAAGTGGGCACCGGGAAGACCTTGCTGCTTCGGTGTCTTTTGCGGCTCCTGGAGAACAGCAAGGATATTGCCTACGCATACCTGTTCAACAGCAGGCTCTCCCCGACCGACTTCCTGCAATATGTCGTTTCCGACTTTGGCCTGCCGTCCTCGGGAAAGAACAAATGCGAACTCCTACTGGATCTCAGCAAGTTTCTTGTCGCACGCGGTTCCAAGAATTTGACGAGTGTTGTGATTGTCGATGAGGCGCACGATTTGTCCGCGGATACGTTGGAGGAGCTTCGCCTCCTTTCCAACCTGGAGACAGCGGAAGACAAACTGGTACAGATCATTTTGGCTGGACAGCCGGAACTCGACACGAAGCTGGATTCCGTCGAACTTAGGCAACTAAAGCAGCGCATTGCCCTCAGGACGCAGCTAGGGGCGCTCAGCGCCAAACAAACACAGGAATACATCGAGCAACGCCTGCGGATCGCCGGCGCGGACTCAAGCCAGCCGCCGATCTTTTCCGCGCAGGCAATCGATCAGGTGTACTCCTATTCGCGCGGCTTTCCGCGCCTCATCAACACAATCTGCGAAAACGCGCTGATCAGCGCCTATGCCAGGCAGTCGTCGACGGTCTCGGCGCGAATCATCGAGGATGTAGCCACCGAATTCCGTCTCGATGCTTTTGTGCCTGTGCAGAATACATAGGCGGCCGCATGCACAGTGTTGCCATAAAGAGGAAGCTATAGTGAGCCAGATATTTGATGCATTACGGCGGTCGGAAAGCGAACGGCCCGGAGACGATTCCTCGGCGCTGCCTCAGGGCACCGATCTGTTGCGGCGCGCGGAACGGCGGGCCGCCGAAAGATGGGAAGCCGACGGTTCTCGTTCGGATCTCGATTTGGCGGAAAGCAGTCTGGAAGAAGAGATCGAAGTAATCGAGGTCGCGCCTTCACCCGCGCCCGCAAAGCCGGCGCCGCGCCCCGCGGAAGCTCTGTCTAAAGCCGGGCGCGCAGAAATCCTCGAGAAATTTCCTTCGCTCCAGATTTCGCTTGCCCCGCAAAGCCGCTTAGTGTGCCTCACCGATAAGGAAAGCCCGACAGCCGAGGCGATTCGGCTGCTGGGAGTCCGTCTAAGAGACATCCGCCGCAAGCGGCCGCTGAAGAAGGTGCTCATTACGAGCACCATTCCACAAGAAGGCAAGAGCACCATCTCCGCCAACCTTGCCTGTGCTCTTGCCCTGACGGCCGACGAAAAAGTGCTGCTGGTGGAAGGCGACTTGCGACGTCCTTCGTTGATGCGCATGTTTGGCATCGAGAGGACGGCGGGAATGTCGGAATGCATAAGAGCCGAGGGGCAGCAGCTTTCAGGCATCTACCATCTCGAGGATGCGGGCCTGTGGATCCTGCCTGCCGGAAAATCTCCGGGCAACCCGCTGGAGCTTTTGCAGTCGCATAAATTGCGTTCAGTTATGGATCAACTTACGGCGTGCTTTGATTGGATTATTATCGACACGCCTCCAGTGCTGCCTCTTGCAGATACAAGTATCTGGACGCGAATGGTCGACGGAGTTCTTCTGGTCACACGCCAGGGGACGACCCAGAAACACGAATTGCAAAAAGGGCTTGAAGCACTCGACCAGAAAAAACTGCTTGGTGCGCTCCTGAACGGCGCCGTAGCATCGGTATACAGCGGCTACTATGAGAACTCATCTCTTTCCTCCTAGCAAATCTCATTGAGCTTTAATAAGGATCGCCCAATCTAGCATTTTTAGTTGTTCGCATTTTCATGACGGGGACGTCCTCGTCATCACCAGAGGCCTTTGCAATCGGTTTACCCCCGCCTCGTCCGCATGCCTTCCCTAACTGAGATATAGGACGGGAATAACGCACGTCGTTTTTTTATTCCGCATACCGACAATGTCGAACCAGCCGGTGAACGGCAAAAAGAGGAGCACTTCGTGTCACGATCCAATCAATCCAGATCATCAAACACCGCGGATCCCTTGATGGATGCCGTACCTGCGATTAACCGCACACCTCTCGACGAATCCACTTTCCGCCGCATGATTGCCATCGAGCGCAAGCGCACGGAACGTTCTAAGGCTCCCTTTGTCCTTATGTTGCTTGAGGCCATCAGCGATCGTGGCCAGAAGAAAAGCAGCATAACTCTGAGCCGCATCGCAACCGCGCTGCTTTCATCGAGCAGAGACACCGACCTGGTTGGCTGGTACAAGGATGACGCAATCATCGGGACCATGTTCACGGGACTCATTGTGAGTGACAAACGAGCCGTCCTGGACACATTTCTCACTAAAGTCAGTGCCGCTCTCCAGGAAGAACTTTCCGCGGAGGAATTCAATCAGGTGCGGATATCTTTCCACCTTTTCCCGGATGATTGGGATCATGAAAAGCCAGGTCCGCCGACCAATGCCGCTCTGTACCCGGACCTGGCAAGCAACGACAAAGGTCAGCGGACCGTGCTCATCATCAAGCGAACGATCGATTTCACCGGAAGCTCAATCATGCTGATCCTGTTGTCCCCTGTATTTTTCGTCATCGCCCTCGCCATCAAGCTTTCCTCCAGGGGCCCGGTCTTCTATCGCCAACAAAGGGTAGGGCGCTACGGTCAGACTTTCACATTTCTGAAATTTCGTTCGATGTTCGTGAACAACGACAACAAGGCACATAAGGAGTTTGTTACGCAACTGATTACAAGTAAACCCCGGGAAACAGCCCCAAAAGAGAGCGGCGAAAGCGTATACAAACTCACCAACGATAAAAGAATTACGAGCGTGGGCAAAGTATTGCGCAGAACCAGTCTCGATGAGCTTCCCCAGTTCCTCAATGTGTTGCAGGGCGACATGTCCCTGGTTGGTCCCCGCCCTCCGATTCCGTATGAGCTGGCCGCCTATCAGACCTGGCATCGGCATCGTCTCCTTGCGGTGAAGCCGGGAATTACGGGCCTGTGGCAGGTGATGGGTCGCAGCAGCGTCCGCTTCGATGAAATGGTGCGCCTCGATCTTCGCTACGCTTCAACCTGGACGCCATGGCTCGACCTCAAGATCCTGATGCGAACTCCCGGAGCGGTAATTAAAGGATCCGGCGCGTATTGATACCAGCATCTCGCCGCCGCGCTATCCCGCGCGGTCTGGTGATGGTCGCGCCAATATTCACGGCCGCACAATCGGGGTTGGATGGCCTCAATGCACAAGGCGCCTGTCCTGGTGCAGGCCGGCCGTTCAACCGTCCATCGCCCTCAGCTCAAAAAGCAGATTCTGCTGTTCCAGAAAAATTTCTGCTTCAACAGGAATAAGAAGGAGTTAAAAAACTATGGACTTCGGTGTAATTGGATACGGCTACTGGGGTCCGAACATCGTAAGGAATCTTGCCAGTCTTGAGGGCGTGGTGGTGCGCGCGATCTCCGATGTAAGTCCCGCGGCGCAAGCGCGGGCTCGCAAAGCCTATCCGGGTGTAACTATAACGGCGAGCGCGATGGAGGTGATCACTTCGCCTAACATTGATGCGGTAGCCGTCATTTCGCCTGTCTGGACCCACTACGAACTGACAAAGGCGGCTCTGGAGAATGGCAAACATGTCTTTGTCGAAAAGCCATTCACAAGCACCGTCGCTCAGGGGGAGGAACTGGTCAACCTCGCGGAACAGAAGAACCTAAAGGTGATGGTCGACCACACTTTTCTCTTCACGGGCGCGGTGAGAAGGATTGGGCAACTCATCGACGAAGGCGCGCTGGGAAAGCTGTATTATTACGATTCAACACGGGTAAATCTTGGCCTCTTTCAACACGACGTCAATGTTCTCTGGGATCTTGCGCCACATGACCTCTCGATCATGGACCACCTCATCAAAGCCAGTCCCGAGGCGGTTGTCGCAACCGGGCAAGGACATCTGAATGAACATGAAGATGTCGCGTTCATGACCCTCTACTTCCCCGACAAGGTCATTGCGCATATCAACGTAAATTGGCTGTCGCCTGTCAAAGTCAGGACAACGCTGATCGGCGGTGAAAAGCGAATGATCGTATGGAACGATCTTGAAGCCGACGAAAAAGTGAAGGTCTATGACAAGGGAGTCAAGATCACCAGTCGGGAAGGTGTTTACGATCTCCTTGTCAGTTATCGCTCGGGAGATATGTGGTCGCCGCAACTGGAGCAACTCGAAGCACTGCGCTATGAGCTCAACTTCTTCGTGGAATGCATCACCACCGGCAAGGAGCCCTTTAACAACGGGCACGCGGGACTGCGGGTCGTCAGGATGCTCGAAGCAGCCAGCCAGTCCATGAACAAGAAGGGAGCGTTTATCCGCCTATGAGCGATTTCAACTCTGTTGCGGCAGACGTCAAGCTGGGCGTTAACGTAAAGCTGTCGAAGTTTGTCAATCTCTACGGATGCGAAATCGGAGATGAGACAAAGATCGGGGCATTTGTCGAGATCCAGAAGAATGCCCGGATTGGAAAGCGTTGCAAGGTCTCGAGCCACTCGTTTATCTGTGAAGGCGTAGCCATCGAAGACAACGTCTTTATCGGGCATGGAGTGACGTTCACCAACGACACTTACCCCCGGGCTACGAACGGCGATGGCTCGCTGCAAACCGGCACCGACTGGGACGTCCGGCCTACGATCGTTCGCAAGGGCGCGTCGATTGGCTCTGGCGTTACTCTTCTGTGCAATTTAAGCATAGGTGAAAACGCGATAGTTGGCGCCGGGAGCGTCGTGACCAAAGATGTTCCGCCGAACACCGTCGTTGCCGGAAATCCGGCGCGGGTGTTGCGGTCGATTGAAGTTCAAACCGAGGAGTCCAATGTTAGAAACTAAGCAAATACCATTCCTTGATCTAATTACGCCGCATGTCGAACTTGGCGCGGAGCTTACCGCGGTTTTTGAGCAGGCGCTGTCTACCGCGGGATTCATCGGTGGCCCCATGGTGCAGGAGTTTGAGGAGGCATTTAGCGCATATTGCGGCACAAGGTACGCCCTTGGCGTCAGCAGCGGCACAGATGCGTTGCGCTTCGCCATCGTCGCCTGCGGGATCGAGGCCGGCGATGTCGTCGTGACCGTGCCCAATACATTCATTGCGACAACGGAAGCGATCTCGCAAGCACGCGCGATACCGGAGTTTGTTGACGTAGATGAGCATACCTACAACATGTCGGTGCCGATGCTTGAGCGATTTCTTGAGAAGCAGTGCGTCCGAAATAGCTCGGGAAAGCTCATCAGCCTTCGCAACGGCAGACCGGTAACCGCCGTGGTGCCCGTGCACCTCTACGGCCAAATGGCGGACATGGATGCAATCCTGGACCTGGCCGACAAGTACGATCTAACCGTGATTGAAGATGCGTGTCAGGCGCACGGCGCCGAGTACTATTCGAAACGGAACAACCGCTGGATGAAAGCTGGCTCTATGGGCCGCGCAGCAGCGTTCAGTTTCTACCCTGGCAAAAATCTCGGCGCCTGCGGCGAGGCGGGAGCCGCAACAACGAATGATCCTGGGATCGCCGCGAAGATCCGAATGCTACGCGATCACGGCCAATCTAAGAAGTACTTTCACGATTTAGAGGGATACAACGGGCGGCTGGACGCGATTCAAGCCGGGATCCTCCACGCGAAATTACCCCATCTCGCGAAGTGGAACGCCCTACGCCGCGACCGGGCCGCGGAGTACAACCGTCTGCTGGCCGGCAACGATGCCATCATCTGCCCCTATGAGCCGTCTTGGTCGCGCGCCGTGGATCACCTCTATGTGGTGCGCGTCGGCGATCGCGACGGGCTGGCCCTGCACCTGAAAGAGGCGGGAATCGGCACAGGCATTCACTATCCGGTTCCGCTTCACCAGCAGAAGGCATACGCCTTACTGGGCTACAAGGCCGACGACCTGCCGGTGAGCACACGGGCGGCGGCTAGGATTCTCTCACTGCCCATGTTCCCGCAACTCACCGCAGCGCAGCAGGCGCGCGTGGCCGAGGAGATCGAGAACTTTACGAGACTGGGACGCGCCGCGGCTGAGCCGAAGGTTCTCGCCGCGCAGAGCTGAAGCATGCACAACAGGACTCGGACCGGTGGGTTGCGCTGGCGGACACAGCCGTGAGTCTGCGGTTCGATCGCGCTGGCACGCTGTACTTCGCCGTGCCGCTGCTCGGGGTGCTGGCCGGGTGGCGCGACGGCAGAGTTCCAATCCTTATGTACCACAGCGTGGCCGACGAGGATGAATCGGCCCTGCAACCGTACTATTGGATCGGAACCACGCCGGCTCAGTTTATGCAGCAGATGACGTGGCTGCACGAGCGTGGCTATCGGACAGTGAGTCTTGCTTCGGCTGTGGGACTGCTGCGGGGGGGCGGGGGCACGGTCGAGAAGACGGTGGTCATCACCTTTGACGACGGCTATCGGGACTTCTGTCAGCATGCCTTTCCGGCGCTTGAGCGGTTTGGTTTTACCGCCACCATGTTTCTGCCTACGGCGTCGATCGGCGATCGGCCCCAGGTTTTCAACCGGCGGGAGTGCATGACCTGGGGTGAGGTGCGGGAGCTGCAGCAGCGGGGCGTCTCTTTCGGATCGCACACGGTGACCCATCCCCAGCTCCACGGACTGGAGCCGGATCGTATCCGCGAGGAGATCTTGCGGTCACGGCAGACGATTGAGGACAAAACGGGTGGCGCGGTTGAATCCTTCGCCTATCCGTATGCCTTTCCGCAGACGGATCGGCCGTTCAAAACCATGCTGCGGGCAATTCTGGAAGAGAGCGGCTACCGCTATGGGGTCTGCACGCAGATCGGGCGGGCGGGGGCGGCGAGCGATCCTCTGTTTTTGGAACGACTTCCGGTCAACAGTGCGGACGATCCGGCGCTCTTACAAGCCAAATTGGCAGGGGCTTACGACTGGGTGGGTGGCCTGCAGTCGCTGGCCAAGAGGATCAGAAAACCTCGCACAAGAGCTTGAACCAACTTGTACTCGGTGGACGCACCTTGTTTACATGGTTCAGAGAGAAGCCCTATTAGATTCGGCTGATATAGAACCTTGCTGGGCTCGTATACGGATGCAAAGGCGACAAGCGGATCTTCCCTGCATTATAATTGAAGGTCTTAGAATCAATTAGATAGGGCGTGATGTGACTATGGTACGCACCCGACATTACTTTCCCCTTGCGAACTGGCCATTGGATTGCAGACTATTAAGCACACACTCGTGCCGCATACCTGGCAAGTGGTTTGGTGCGATCCTCCGAGGAGACCTGTCCATGTTTAGTAAGTCCTGTCTTATGGGTGCTGCGTCCTTCAACGCATCGTTATTTAGTATTCTTTCACTTTTCTTAATGGCACATCCGGCATTCGCCAACGACGTTTATATCGCCCAAGCTACTTCCGGATCAGCCAACGGATCGAGCTGTGCGAACGCCTTTGCTTACAACTACTTCAACACTCAAGGAAACTGGACTTCGAGCGTTGCCAGCGGCGCCCAGATCGGTCCCGGAAGCACCGTTCATGTGTGCGGAACTATCACCGTCGGTGCTAACAGTGAGGCCCTTGTCTTTCAGGGAAGCGGCACCAGCGCCAACCTGGTGACCTTGTATTTCGAGAGCGGCGCGAAGCTTGTGTCTCCGGAATGGCCTCCCCAGGGGTCGGGCGGCGCCATCGACACCAGTAACCAGAATTATGTCGTGATCAACGGGAACGGCGGCGCCAATGGAGCTACGCAGGGCGTCATCGAGGCAACCGCAACCGGCGATTCAGGGGCAGCCTGCCCCGGCGGATCTTGTTCCTACCACAACGACAGCAATGCCATTGAGGCCGACAGCAGCAACAACCTGACGGTGGAAGGGCTTGCCATCATTGATATGTATGTCACCACCACGGGAGTCCCCAGCGGCGGTGGCGGCTCCTGCATCTGGGATCACGGCCAGGCCACCAACTGGACGATCGCCAACAATCTCATGCACGACATGAGCTGGTGCATCAATCTCCAGTACGACAGTGGAACCTCCTCCGGCATCACCATCTCGAACAACGAGATCTATAACATCGATCACGGAATCGCGATTGGCGGCCCTCACGCGGGAAACACGTTGACCAACGTCACCGTCTCCGGGAACAACATCCACGACTATTCCAACTGGGACACGCCCGGCGATGTGTGGCATCACGACGGCATCCACATCTGGGGCTATAACAACGACGGCTCCGATACCATAACCGGCGTAAATATCTATGACAACAAGTTCGGCGGGTGCATCGGACAAAACGTGACTGCTCATATCTTCATCGAGACAAACAGCGGCAACACGCACAATGTGAGTATCTACAACAACACACTCATTGACGCTTGCAACGGGGCCGACAATGACGGGCTGCTCACCGCCAGCGACCCCGGCTACCAGGTCTATAACAACACCTTTATCGGCACCTCTGGAGATGTTTGTGTTGGTCTCTCGGGCTCCTCGAACAGTACATTTGTCAACAATGTTGTGAGTGGCTGCGGCATTCTGCAATACGTCACGTCCGGTGGCGGGTTCGCGTCCGGCGGTTTGCACAACAACATCTACGCGAACTGCACAAGCAGCAACTGTTTCGCCTTCCCGGGGGGCTACACTACATCGTTCGCCGCGTGGCAGAGCTATACCAAGCAGGACGCGAGTCCCTCGGCATATGTCACAAGCGCGAACCTCTCTCCAGCCGGTGTACCTCAGTCCGGTTCCCCCGTCATCGGTGTCGGAGCGAACCTCGTATCCCTCAGTATCAAGACGCTTGATACCGACATCGTCGGCAATCCGCGCCCCACGACCGGCGTGTGGACCGCGGGCGCGTATTCGACTTCCGGCACCGGACCTCAGCCGCCGACCGCCCTGACGGGCACGATCGTCACAAACTAGAACCTCGGCTTTTCCTCGGTAACCGGCAGCTGTTCAATGGTATTCAATGACCGAAAGATTTTTCCGCGTCTTCCGCAATTTCGTTGGGGACGGCAGCGGCTCCAGTATCCCACGGAAAAGAAATAGCTGAGCAATCCATGAAGAAGCTAATCCCGCTTCTTGCTTTCGCGGTGGCGTTGGTTATCGTTCTTGTTTTCGTAGCGATACGTCCGGCATTCGGAGGCACTCGTTACATTGCGCAGTTTGCAGGAACCTTCCGCGGCGGAAAGGCTTGCGACGGGCATACAACGATCACCCGGGCCATGTTCAACCGCCTGACTAACTCTCCGGGGGACGTAAGTTATGTTTGTGGAACCATAACAGTCCCCATTAATACTCCAGGTCTAATCGTCCGTGGCAGCGGAACCAGCGGCAAACCCATTACGATCGATTTTGATAGCGGTGCGGTACTCGCATCTCCGGAGTGGCCTGCTGAAGGCGCGGGCGGCGCCATCGATATCGGCAACAACAGCTATATCGCCATCAATGGAAACGGCGGCTCGGGCGCAGCGGTTCAGGGTGTAATCGAAGCCACTTCAAACGGAGACGCCGGCGCTCGATGTCTCAGCGGGACTTGCCAGAATCATGGGCCTAGCAATGCGATTGAGGCCGGCGACGGAGCGTCGAACATAACCATAGAGGGGCTTGCCATCATTGATATGTATGTCGCTGCCAATCCGAGCCCGGGCGGCGGCACCTGCATTTACGATCACGGCGCCATCACCAACTGGACGGTCACCGATAATCTCATGCATGACATGGGCTGGTGTATCAGCCTCCAGTATGACAGTGGAACGTCTTCCGGCATTACGATCTCGAATAACCAGATTTATAACATTGACCACGGAATCGCGCTGGGCGGTCCGCACCCGGGCAACACGCTGACAAACGTGAATATTTATGGAAACACCATCCGCGACTACTCGAACTGGGACAACGCGGCCGACTCCTGGCATCATGACGGCATCCATATTTGGGGCTACAACGATGACGGCTCCGACACTATCAACGGCGTGAATATCTACAACAACAAGTTTGGCGGCTGCATAGGTCAGAATGTGACTGCGCACATTTTCCTGGAAGGAAACAAAGGGAGCACCTCGAACGTCGGGATCTATAACAACACGCTCATCGATACCTGCAAGGGCAACGACAATAATGGCTTGATTAATATCGCCGATCCCGGTGTCGTGATCGATAACAATACCTTCATCGGCGCCTCTACGGACACGTGCATGGGCGTATCGAACGCGATCAGCGTGACATTCGTCAACAACATAGCCAGCGGGTGCGGGATCCTGATCTGGGTTGACAAGAACGGAAACTTCTCCCCAGGCGCTTTGCACAACAACATCTACACGAACTGTTCAAGTGGCAATTGCTTCGCATACCACGGGAACTATTCTGGATCGTTCTCCTCCTGGCAGAAGGAGACCAGGCAGGACGCGAGTCCTTCGGCATACGTCTCGAACATGAAACTCTCTCCTGCCGGTGTGCCTCAGTCCCGTTCAGCCGTCCTCGGCGCCGGGGCGAACCTGACATCCCTGGGCATCCCCGCACTGCACACCGATCTTGACGGCTATCCACGTCCCGCGACCGGGGCCTGGACCGTCGGAGCTTATTAGACTTCCGGATCCCGTCTCAGCCCGCGTCAGCCCCCGCCTCAGGGATACTGGCCTGACTGATGCGATTGTCATAAACGACAATCCCGCTTTCCCTCAGTAACCGGGCAATTCGTCATCGCAATTCCATGACCGCTAAGTTCTCCGCACCTTCTACCAGCCCCGCGCTCGCCGCTTCCATTGGGAAGAACACGCTCTTCGGCGTGGTGGGAAATATTGTGCATGTACTGGCCCGGATCGTCGTGGTCCCGGTCATAATCCGGCACCTCGGCCTCGATGGTTACGGCATCTGGGCGGTCCTCATGTCGGTCGCCGCATACATCACCCTGGGGGGAGCAGGGGTCAAGTCTGCCTTCCAGAAGTATGTTGCGGAGGCAACCGGCACCGGCGATTACGATCGGGCCAGCCGCTTGTTGAGCACGGGCACCGCTGCGGTCCTGGCGCTTTCCGTTGTTGTTCTCGTGCCTCTCGCGGTCTTCGCGCATTCCCTGGCTGTCGCCGTGGGAGTGCCCCAGAACTGGCTCGTTCCTGCTTCTCTGGCGATCCGTTATCTGTCGATCACCGCAATCTTGGCTAATGTAAGTCAGACCTACCAAAGCATCCTTATGGGTGCGCATCGCATTGACCTGCGGGAAAAGCTGAACGTCGGTCTCGATCTCCTCAACGCAGCCGCAACCGTGGCTCTTCTTTACGCCGGATTCGGATTGCTGGCGATGTGCGTTGTGTTTTGCGCGTATCAACTTGCCGGTGGCTTCTTGTGGTACCTCTACTCCCACCGCATCCTTCCCGAAGTCCATATCGCGCCAAAATTTGTTACCCGATCGGTGGTGAAAGAGCTTGTCCGCTTCGGCGCAAGCTATCAACTGGTCAGCATGCTCGAGTTACTGTACGCGGCGGTGCTGCCGGTTGCCATCCTGAAATTCTTTGGCGCGAATGCGGCTGGCGTCTTTGCCCTCGCTGCCCGCCTGGTGAGTTTTGCGACCCTTATCCAGGGCTCGTACCTTCAGGCCATCCTCTCCGGCGGAAGCCTCGTCTACGCCTCTGGTTCGGCCGAACAAAACAACGCCTTCATCGTCAAATCGTTCAAAGCGATGGCGGTGCTCTCCATCCTTCCTCTGGCCTTCATCGCCCTCTATGGAGCCAAGATCGCTTTTGTCTGGACCGGCAAAACCGATCCTCTCCTGGAGGGTGCGGTCTGTCTCCTATGTGCCGGTGGCGTGTGCCGATCTCTAAGTTCCTTGTTTCGCGTACTCTATCGAGTCTCCGGGGGAGCCGTGATGGACAATGCGCAACTGCTCCTCGGGCTGGGTGTTGCATTTCTCCTCTGGCCTTTTGGCCCGAAGATCGGGTTCTTTGGTCTGGTGGGCGGCGTGAACGTCGTGGGCCAGTTACTCGGACTGATCCTCATGAGCCTCAGCCTTACCTCCCGATTCAAAGGATTCCATCCCGGCGCCCTGGCGCCCACTCTGCTCAGATTCTGCGTCGCCGCCGCCGTCATCGTTGGCGCTTCAGTTGCGGCCCTCTATCTGAAAGTGTCCTGGGAAATGAACCCGCGTGTTCTCGACACCCTTCGACTCATGACCGCTGCCGCCATCAGCCTGCTGGTCGCCGTGCCCGCCCTGCTTTTCACCGGTTCGGTATCGCGCTCTGAAGCGCGAACCATGCTGAATACTGTTTCCCGAAAATTTGCATCTCCCGCCTGATCCTGCAGCGCAGGGAATGCCACGGACAGATCAACCCCATGATTGCCAACGAAGCGCCAACCATTGCCGTCCCCCAGGCCAGCTCCACCGGTCAGCGGTCCTGTCCTATTTGCTCACACCCGGATCCCAAACCCTGGCTCACCGCGCCGGACTGGTTCCATGGACGCACGAAGAAGTATCAGCTGTTGCGTTGCTCCTCGTGTTCTTTGGTGTGGCTCAAAGATCCGCCATCCCCTTCCGAGATGGGCGAACATTACGGCGAGGCTTATGACCGAGCTATCTCGACCGCCTCGAAGACCTCGGAGCACTGGTTCGGCCGCCGCGACGCAGTTCTTCACTTTAAAGCCAGTGGGGCTCTTCTCGATCTCGGTTGCGGGTCGGGAGGCTTTCTAAGTGCGTTCAAAGGGCCTTCCTGGCAACTCTACGGCGTGGAAATGTCTGAGCACGCTGCCGCAATCGCACATGACCGTTGTGGCGCGCAAGTCTTCGTCGGCGATGTGCTCGATGCCCCGTTTCAGCCGAACAGCTTCGATGCGATCACCTGCTTTAACGTCTTCGAACACATGTACGAACCGGATGCGGTGCTTGCCCAGGTGGCGAAATGGCTCAAGCCGGGCGGCGTGTTCTACACAATGATGCCGAATATTGACTCCGCAGCAACGCGCATCTTTCGCTCTTACTGGTACGCGCTCGAATTGCCACGTCACCTCTATCACTTTTCTCCGGCCACTCTCAAGAAGCTCGGCGAGAACTCCGGGCTCACGGTAGTTTCAATCAAATCGCATCGTGAGCTTTATTTTGAAACGAGCGTCAGGTACGCGGTCGACGATCATCTTCGGAAACTTGGTATTCCACGTAAGAGTGTTGCCGACTCTTATCCCGACAATTCAAGCATTCCCTGGAGAGCCGTGCGAAAAGTCTTTCGCGTTGCCGCGTTGCCGATCATCAATGCCGCGGCGTCGTTCTATGGCGATGGCGAAACCATCACCGCCGTCTTTACTAAGAACGCGGCCTCAGCTTGAGGCTGTGATAATAGGAGTCCACGAAATCGCACCATGACGCTCCCACGCCAATCCATCCGCGTCTTGTACAGCTTTCCCAATAAGCTCGGCGCCTCGCGTATCTGCTATACGGCTTGGGAGCAGGTGCGTGGCATTGTTGCTGCAGGCGCACAAGTCATCCTTTACACCGGTGCCCTTGTGCGTGAAGTTCCGGAATCGGTCGAGGCGCATACAACCCTGTCGCGGGGCAACATTCAAATTCCGTACCGCCTGATCGGCAATCTCCGCGCCCTCGCGCTGCACGACTGGATCGTCTCCCGGCAACTCCCAAAGCTCAAGGACCGGATAGATGTGGTCCATGTCTGGCCGTCGGGCGCTTTGCGGACAATCCAGGCCGCCAGCAGACTCGGCATTCCCACTGTTCTCGAGCGGCCGAATGCCGACACGCGGTTTGCGTTGGAAGCAGTCGACGCCGAACGCAAGCGGATCGGTGTCGAATCTCCTCACTATGACTATCGGCCTAGGGAACCCAATGTGCTCCTCGAAGAGTCCGAGTTTGGAGCTTGCGACTATCTGCTCTGCGCTTCGGACTTTTCGGCGAAGACTTTTACTCGCCGCGGGTACCCGGCTTCGAAGATCGTACGGCATCGGTATGGATTCGACGACACGAAATATTTCCCTTTGCCTGATGATCGAAAGCAACCCAGAAGATTCACTGCTCTCTACGTGGGTGTGGATGCCGTGAGGAAAGGACTGCATCTGGCCCTTGAAGCGTGGCTGTCCTCTCCGGCAAGCAAAGATGGTCTTTTCAGGATTGCTGGAGATGTCCAGGAAGAATTCAAGAAGAAGTTCGCAACTTATCTTGCTCATCCCAGCGTGGAGCAACTTGGCATGCGCAGTGATATCCCGCAGCTGATGCAGAACTCCGACATCCTCATTCTGCCGACGATTGAAGAAGGTTTCGCTCTGGTCTGCGCAGAAGCCATCGGGGCGGGATGCGTGCCGCTTGCGTCCACTGCGTGCACTGAGATGTGCCGGCACGGAGTGAATGCATTGGTTCACAACGTCGGCGACGTAGAAACTCTTCGGGGTCAGATCACGCAGGTTTATTCTGATCCCGCGTTTTTGGCACAGCTTCGTTCCGGCGCAATCGCCACTCGTTCGGAGTGGACCTGGCGCAAGGCTGGCGACCATCTGGTTGCAGCATATGCTCAGGCCCTCGCGGCATACGCCGAAAGAGAAACCATTGCCGTCGCAAGCTCTTAGAAAGTGAAGCGTCTGCGCATGCCCACAGCGCTTCGTTTGCATAGAAGCAATGCAAAATCTTGATTTCAACCAGCGAGACTTAGGCCACGGTGCATCGGAGACGATACTGCACCCCGTGGTCGCAGTGGCGTTGCTGGTCGCGATCGTGCTGATGCTGTGGCGACCGCGAAAGTACGCGGTTGTTCCGCTGCTTCTTTGCACTTTCCTGGTTCCTCGCGGCCAGGAGCTTATGCTGGCAGGCGCGCACATCTACGTTCGCCTCATTTTGGCTCTCGCCGGATTCATCCTTGTTGCGAAGGGCAAGTTTCGCATTGCGGGCGGATTCAACGTCGTTGACAAGCTATTCATCGCGTGGGCTTCCTATCGTGTCTTTGCGGCCACGGTCACGAACTGGCCGGCCGGTACGATGGAGAACCTATCGTTCCTGCTGGCGGCCTTGTGCGGTTACTTCCTTCTTCGTTATTTGATCGAGACTGAAGAAGACGTGGCCCGGGCGGCCATGACCCTGGCGGTCATTGCTTTGGTCTTAGGCGTCTGCATGGTGTACGAACAACACTTCCTTGTCAATCCTTTTGGAACCTATCTGGGTGGAGCGCCGACCGCTCCGGAAATTAGAGACGGAACCGCCCGAGCTCAGGCCACGTTTGGTCACTCGATTCTCGCAGGGTGTTTTGGAGGCACGCTCATCCCTCTCTTCGTCTGGTTATGGAGCAAGAAGGACAGGGTTGCCGCCGTCGCAGGAATCGTGGGATCGACGTTGATGGTGCTGACGGCCAATTCCAGCACCCCGATACTAGCGTATGTGGCCGGCATTCTCGGCCTCCTTTTGTGGCCGGTTCGGCGGAAGATGAAGGCGGTCCGCTGGCTAATCGTGATCACTCTCGCGGTTCTCGCAATTGCGATGAACGCCCCCGTGTGGTTCGTGATCGCTCATATCAATGTGGTCGGAGGTTCCGGAGGATATGACCGCGCCTTCCTGATCGATACCTGCATCCGGCATTTCAGAGACTGGTGGCTCATCGGCACGAATCAGAGCGGCAACTGGGGATATGACATGTGGGACATGTCGGACCAATTCGTGGCCGAAGCTGAGACAGGCGGCATTGTCACATTGATTTGTTTCATTGCCATCATCGTGAAGTCCTTCAGCCGGCTTGGAAGTATGAGAAAGCGGGTAAAACCGAAACAGCAGTGGCTGTTCTGGTGTCTCGGCTCTATTATGCTCGCGAATATCTTTGCCTATTTTGGCGTGGCCTATTGGGATCAAACGCAGGTCTGGTGGTTCGCATTCTTAGCCATGATCTGCGCCGTGACGGTTCCGCCCATGTCGCACGCATTGACAAAAACTGCCCCAGAAGTTTCGGAAGCGGTGATGTTTCCGGAGCTGGAAGAAACTGCTCCAGCGGCTCGCGCAGCGGTGCTATTCCCGGGCATTCGAAAGACAGTTCGCCCCTGGGGTGGCCCCGAGCTGTGACCGACTTGTCGATCATTATCGTCAATTGGAACTCCACCGCATATCTTCTGAAATGCCTGGAGAGCGTCTACGTGCATACTCACGAGACGGCGTTTGAGATTATCGTCGTCGATAACGCTTCGCCCGATGGCAATATCGGGATCGTGAAGCAGCAGTACCCGGACGTCGTCCTGATAGAGAGTCCGGTGAACCTGGGATTTGCTGGCGCGAACAATCTTGGTTTCCGCGCGTCAAGGGGTGAATATGTAGTTTTCCTGAACCCGGACACTGTGCTGTGCAACGCCGCGTTCGACCTTATGCTCCGACAGGTATGCTCGTTGCCATCTGTTGGCGCGGCGGGTTGCACCCTGCTAAATGAAGATCAGTCTCTTCAAACGGCTGCCATCCAGACGTTTCCAACTATATTGAACCAGCTTCTGGATCTGGATGTTCTTCGAAACCGCTTTCCTGCCTGCTCCTTATGGAATATTGCGCCACTGTTCGCAGGCGGCACGGAACCGAGCAGCGTAGAAGTCATTTCCGGTGCCTGCGTCCTATTCAGGCGGGAGGTGTTTGCGCAGATTGGGCAGTTCAGCGAAGAGTACTTCATGTACGCCGAGGACCTGGACCTGTGTTACAAGGCAGCGCAGGGTGGTTTCACTAACTATTACATTCCTCAGGGGCAAATTATCCATTACGGCGGAAAAAGTAGTGTCCGGCGACGGGCCATCGTGATGAAGTGGAGATCCATTCTGCAGTATGTAGCCAAACACCGCGGATATAGTTACCAATTAGCCTTTCGGGCCGCGATGGCGTGCGGCGCTCTCGGTCGCTTGGCTCTGTTGGTGGCTGCTGTGGCTGTGAGCCGAGGAGCACGCGGAAACTCCGCCCGCAATGCATTATTGAAATGGTGGCTGATTCTGGGGACAATGGTGACTCATTCTGCGCCAAAGCAGCAGGTTGAGAGCCTTTCGGCGGAGCGCGCGCCAGGACGTTAACATACCGCGTGCAATCGCGCGGAACGATGTTGAGGGCGAGAACAATCTATGTGCGGAATCTGCGGTAAATTGAACTTCAACCGGGAGAAGCCGGTCTCCGGCGGCCTGTTGAAACGAATGGCCGACACGATCGTTCATCGCGGGCCCGACGATGAAGGCTACTACCGGTCCGGCCCCGTGGGCCTCGGTTTTCGCCGCCTTTCCATCATCGACCTGGCAACGGGTCATCAGCCGCTTTCGAACGAGGATGGGACAGTCTGGATTGTCTTTAACGGGGAAATCTATAACTTCGAGGAACTCCGTGACGATCTCCTGGCCCGAGGTCATGTGTTCCGGACTCGTACGGATACCGAGGTGATCGTTCACCTCTATGAGGAATTCGGGCCGGCCTGTGTAGACCGACTCCGGGGAATGTTCGGGTTTGCGATTTGGGATGAGCGTCAGCAGAGTCTGATGCTGGCCAGGGACCGGGTAGGAATCAAGCCTGTCTATTATGCAATCGGAACGGATTCCATTGTCTTTGGGTCGGAAATCAAGGCCATTCTAGCCGATCCGGAGATCAGCGCTCGCGTGCGGCCGGAAGTCGTTGATCGCTTTCTCACCTTTTATTTCGTTCCTGGCGAGGACACTCTCTTCGAGAACATCTTCAAGCTAAGACCCGGCTCGTACATGATCGTACGAGACGGTAGCGCGAAAATTCATCAGTACTGGGACCTGGCTTTCAATCCCACTCCGAGATCCATTAAAGATACGGAAGAGGAGCTCTTGGAACTCCTGGATGAATCCGTCCGGCTGCACATGATTAGTGATGTGCCGGTCGGCATTCTGCTGAGCGGTGGCGTGGATTCCACGGCGATGGTCAGTTTTGCGAGCAGCAGAACAGATCGAACCCTCGGCAGTTTCACCTTGGGATTCGGATCGGCGGAGGTTCCTGATGAGCGTCCATACGCTCGCATCGCCGCGCAGCGCTACGGCACCGACCACCACGAGATGACGATTTCGGCGGGTGACTTCAAAGACTTCCTGCCCCGGTATGCGTGGTACATGGAAGAGCCCGTGTGCGAGGCTCCCGCGGTCGCGCTTTATTACATCGCCAAGCTGGCCCGGGAGTCTGTGAAGGTCCTGATCTCCGGCGAAGGTGGCGACGAGGCATTTGCGGGCTATCAGACCTACCGCGGTGTTTTGTGGGTGGAGCGACTCAAGAGGGCCCTTGGGCCATTGAAGGGCTCGGTTTCTTTCGCTGCCGTCGCTGCCAACCGACTCCTGAAGAATCCGCGAGTTGACAAGTATGCACCACTCCTGGCCCGCTCATTCGAGGGCTACTACTATAGCCGCAGTTCGGGTCCTGATTCCTTCTTTAATAGAAATCACAACACGCTTTACTCCAGCGATTTCGCAAACCTGAGCGATGAGGGCTTTGCCACTCGCCCCATGAGAGATATCATGGCGAGCTCACGCGGTCTTGGCCTTGTCAACCGGATGTTATATGTAGACACGAAAACCTCGCTTCCCGATGATCTGTTGTTAAAAGCGGACAAGATGACAATGGCCAACTCCATCGAACTTCGCGTCCCATTCCTCGATCACAAATTGCTGGAATTTGCCGCTTCCCTGCCGGAGAACCAGAAAGTTCGCGGCCTTACGACGAAATATCTTGCCAAGCGGGCACTCTCAAGCCGCATTCCTGAGCCAATCCTGAAGCGACGCAAGGTCGGTTTCCCGGTGCCGTTCGGTGCCTGGCTGCGAACCGACCTTAAGGAGTTTGTTCATGAAGTGTTGCTCGATCGCACGACGATCGAGCGCGGATATTTCAACACCGCCTGCATCGAAGGACTGCTTCGGGCCAATGCCGAATCCGGCCTCTATGCAAAGGAAGTTCTGTCGCTGCTCACCCTGGAATTGTGGCACCGGGCTTTCCTGACAACCAATGCGGGAGTCAGCCCCGAGCCCGTCCAAGTCTGACCGGGCAGGGATTCGCGGGACATTTGGCAACCACAACCGAATTCGCATTCAGAGCTATGTCAACCAACGCCGTGAAATATGTGATCATCTCGCCGGTCCGAGATGAAGAAGCCAACCTCGCGCGGACGATCGAGAGCGTGATCGGCCAGTCCGTGCGGCCATGCGAGTGGATCATTGTGAACGACGGTTCGACCGACAAGACTGCTGCGATTGCCGACAGCTATGCCCGGCAGCATGACTGGATCAGGGTATGTCATCGGGATAACCGAGGCTTTCGCAAGGCCGGCGGGGGCGTAGTGGATGCATTTAACGATGGCTATCTTAGTCTGCGAGCGAACGACTGGGGCTTTATTATCAAACTCGACGGCGATCTCTCATTTAGTCCCGAATACATCCAGTCGTGTTTCCGCGCCTTTGAGGAAGAGAAAACACTCGGGATTGCTGGGGGCACAATCTACAATCTTATCGACGGACAGGCGTATCCGGAGGTCTGTCCGGCCTTTCATGTTCGCGGCGCCACCAAGATCTACCGCCGCGCCTGCTGGGACGCCATCGGCGGTTTCTGGCCGGCGCCGGGCTGGGATACGATGGATGAGGTCAAGGCGCAGATGCTTGGCTGGACTACACGAACACTGCCTGAATTGCATGTCCTTCATCATCGGCCGACCGGCAAGAACGACGGAACATGGGGCGCGGGATTCAAGAACGGAAGGGCGAATTACATCTGCGGCTATCACCCTCTCTTCATGTTATTGAAATGCGCCAAGCGTCTAACAGAGAAGCCATATCTGATCCAGTCCGCCGCTCTGTTCTGGGGATTTATCTCGGGATATTTAAATGGCATTCGCCAGGTGGATGATCGGGCAACAATCAAGTATTTGAGACGTCAGCAGCTCCGCCGTCTCCTCGGAAGGGAGACGATATGGCGATAGCCGCTTCGTCTGGGACCCGGTGGGGCGAGACAACCTCAGAGCAGAGCAGCGCCACGAAGGAGGGCAGTGACGACTCCTCGCGAAACGCCGTGCCGCGGGCGGTGAGACAGGTTTACGAACTGGACCCCCTCTCTGACTCGCGATGGCCCGCTCTGGTTGCCTCGCATCCACAGGCTTCGGTGTTTCACACCCATGCGTGGCTTAGCGCGCTGAAAGTGACATATGGATACCGGCCGCTCGTTCTGACGACCTCAGCGCCGCGGGCTCCGCTGACCGACGCCATCGTATTCTGCGAGGTCGACTCCTGGCTGACCGGGCGGCGCTTGGTCTCGCTACCGTTCTCCGATCATTGCGAGCCGTTGTTGAACGAGCCCGCCGCGCTGGCTCCGTTGCTGGCGCATGCGCGCAGCGCAGTGGAAGCGGGGCGTTACAAGCGGATCGAGATTCGGCCGCACTCGGGCCAGGGTGAGGAAGTCCATGGTTTCCTGCCCAAAGGCGGCGCTGTTCTGCACCGGCTGGACCTGACCGCGCCGGCCGACCAGTTGTTTCGCAGTTTTCACAAAGACTGCATCCAGCGGAAGATTCGCCGTGCCGAGCGTGAGCGCCTCGCATACGAGGAAGGGAGCTCCGAGGCGCAGCTTCTGGATTTCTATCGTCTGATGACGATGACGCGCAGACGGCATGGGCTTCCACCCCAGCCGCTGCGGTGGTTCCGCGCGCTGATTGCCGCGTTCGGTCCGAACCTGAAGTTTCGGCTCGTCCGCAAGGACGGCGCCGCGGTGGCCAGTATTTTCACTCTTTCGCATCGCCAAACCATGTTCTATAAGTATGGCTGCAGCGACGCCTCCGCGAATAAGTATGGGGGTACACCTATGTTGTTCTGGCAAACCATCCAGGAAGCGAAGGCCCATGGCCAGAACGAACTGGATATGGGACGCTCCGATCTCGACGATCCGGGTCTGAGCGTTTTTAAGGAGCACTGGGGAAGCGTCCCCACCCCACTGACGTACTGGAAATATCCCGCCGAAGGGTCGCGAACGAGACCGGTGTGGCAAAAGCATTTGGCGAATCGGTTGGTTTCAGCCAGTCCGGATCGCGTCCTGCAACTTGTGGGGAATGTTCTCTACCGGCACGTGGGCTGAAGCTGGAATGTCCCGAAAAATAACCATCAATTCATCTACTATCGGTCTAAGGCCCTTATGCTCTCTAAATTGTACTATCAAGTGAAACCGATTCTGCCCTGGCGTCTTCGTGTGTCGTTGCGATCGCTGCGTGCCGAGCGCCGGCGCCGGGAATTTGTCGCGACATGGCCCATCGACCCTAGAGGAGACGCGACTCCTCCGCGCTGGCCACGCTGGGCGGGTGGCAAACGATTCAGCCTGGTTCTGACCCACGATGTGGAAGGAAGAAAGGGCTATGACCGCGTTCCACGCCTGGTGGAACTGACGCAGAAGTATGGTTTCCGCGCCTGCTTCAATTTCGTTCCGGAAGGCGAATACCGGGTCACGCCGGCGATTCTGGAGCTGCTCGAACGCGCGGGGTTTGAGGCCGGCGTCCATGGGCTGAAGCACGACGGCAAGTTGTACCGGTCGCCGAAGCAATTCGCGGCCAGTGCCGCGCGGATTAGGGAATTCCTGCACCAGTGGGGTGCCGTGGGCTTCCGTTCGCCGCTCATGCAGCACCGTCTGGGGTGGATGCATGAGCTTGGTTGCGAGTATGACTGCTCCACCTTCGACGTCGATCCGTTCGAGCCGGAATCCGATGGCATGCGCACCATCTTTCCGTTCTGGGTACAGGCTCCCGGAACCGAGGGTTTCGTCGAGTTGCCCTACACGCTCGTCCAGGATTTCAACCTTTTTAAGGTTCTCGGAGAACGGAACATCGACATCTGGAAGAAGAAACTGGACTGGCTTGTGGAACGGGGAGGGATGGCCCTGTTGAATACGCATCCTGATTACATGTGCATGGACGGTTCGCCGCAACGGGATGAGTATCCCGTCGCTCGATACGAGGAGTTCCTGTGCTACGTGCGTGACAACTATAGCGACCAGTGCTGGCATGCCCTGCCCCGCGAGGTCTCCCGCTATTATTGCGAGAAACTGCCAGCCGCCTCCCGCAACACCCGCCGTCGCATCTGCATGGTGGCCTACTCAGGATATGAAACCGACGGCCGCATCCGCCGCTATGCCGAAGCACTGGCCGGGCGCGGCGACATGGTGGACGTGATTGCCCTGGAGGGGCCGCTGAGTAACGGAAAGGAAGTTAGCACGCTGAACGGAGTCACCATCTATCACATTCAGCGCCGCGAGCATGACGAGTCGGGACCCTGGAGCTATGCCTACCGGCTGCTGCGCTTCCTGTTTCGATCATCCGCCCTTCTCACCCGGCTGCACGCACTCAATCGCTACGACGTGGTGCACATCCATAACATGCCGGATTTCCTGGTCTTCGCGGCCTGGTACCCGAAAATGACCGGGGCGCGCCTGATCCTCGACATTCACGACATCGTTCCTGAACTCTTCGCCAACAAATTCAAGACCGGGTTGAAGCGGTTCTATGTAGCGGGCCTGCGTTTTATGGAGAAGTTGTGCTGCCGTTTCGTCGACCACGTTATTATCTCCAATCACATCTGGGTCGAGAAGATCGTGGCCCGGTCCGTCCCAGCGGCCCAGTGCTCGGTTGTCCTCAACCTTCCCGATCCCAATGTCTTTTCCCAGCGACAGCGCACTCGTCAGGATGGCCGTTTTATCGTGATTTTCCCCGGTACTTTCCAGTGGCATCAGGGCCTCGATATCGGCATTAAAGCCTTCGCCGAATTCAGGAAGAAGATGCCCAACGCCGAGTTCCATTTGTTCGGCGCGCAGGATGAGAAGCTCACCAATAGTCTGAAAGACATTGTGCGTGACCTCGGACTCGAGCACGCTGTGAAGTTCTGCGGAATTGCGTCGCTCGATGACATTCCGGAAATCATTGCCAATGCGGATCTCGGCGTGGTGCCCAAGCGCGCGGATTCGTTCGGCAATGAGGCTTACAGCACCAAGATTATGGAATTCATGTCCCAGGGCATTCCGGTCGTGGTGTCGCGGACCAGGATCGACAGTCATTATTTCGATGAGGAGACGGTCCGTTTCTTTCCCTCGGGCGACAGCGCGGCCATGGCTGAGGCGATGTATGAAGTGGCCCGGAATCCGGCGCTGCGGGAATCTCTCATACGGCGCGGCCTGGAATATGTGGAACTCCATGGCTGGGGTCGGACCAAGCAGGAGTACTTCGATCTCATCGACAACCTCTCCACCCAGAGGTTTGATAATTCTGGCCTGAAGCGGGGAATCGCTTCGATCGTCGAAGGGTGAGCTCCGCTTCCATGGCCCAAACGTCAGCAGCAAGAATGATGTTCAATCATACCGTGCAAATCACGTCGTCCATCGAATTGCCGTCTCCGGACACCATGATCGTGGAAGTCGATCCCTGGAAGGACCCACGCTGGGAGGCCTTTGTTCTGGGTCATTCGGACGCCACGATCTATCACCATCCTGCCTGGCTGAAGGTCCTCGAGACCGAATATCCCCAGCGATCGCTCTTTCTGGCCTGCCAGGATCCGGATGGAACGTTGCGGGGCGTTTTTCCGCTGATATACACGCGCGGTCTTCCTCTCAGCCGCGGTCCACTCACCGGTCCCCGCCTCTCCTCGCTGCCGCGTACGCCCCTGGCAGGACCCCTCGCCGCCGATCGCGCGGCCCTGTCTGCGCTGGTGCGCGAAGCTCTGCGCCGGGCCTCCGCCCACTCTATTCGTCTGCAGATCAAGGCGCAGGCAGAAGAGCTGAACCGCGGCATCGAGGAAATCGTGAGAAAGGCGTGGCGCCAGAGCTACATCGTGCCCCTCGCCGGAAAACCCGGCCAGCCGTATCGGATTCCCGGCAGTCAGAATCGCTCCAGCATCAAACGGTCGATCAACAAAGCTATCGCCAGCCGTGTGCGTACGCGTCCGGCGGAGACAGAGGCCGACCTGCGTATCTGGTATCGGATCTATCTCGAGACAATGCGCCGGAACGTTGTCCCTGCCAGGCCCTACAGGTTCTTTCTGGCGATCTGGGAACTGATGCGATCGACGGAGATGATGCGGTTGTTGCTGGCCGAGCAGCAAACGGCGACCGGTTCTCGTATCATCGGCGGTCATTTGTTTTTTGCGTTTGGTTCGACCGTGACCTATGCGTTCGGCGCGTCGCAAGCCTCCGACTTCGCTCTTCGCCCCAACGACATCATCATGGGGCAGGCCATCAATGATGCCAGCATGGCCGGGTACAGGTTCGTGGACCTTGGCGAAGTGCCGGAGGGCAACGACGACCTGGCGAGGTTCAAGACTAAATGGGGCGCGGAGCCGGTGCGTCTTTACCGGTATTACTTCCCGGACTTCGTGGACGCTGAACATTCATCGGACAAAACAGGAGGGTATGCGCTTATTCTCGCGAGGAAGATCTGGAGTCAGCTGCCGCTGGGCATGACGTCGTGGTTGGGAGACCAGATATACACGTACCTCTGATTGGCGCGGGGAGTTCTTTTGGTACGTCCGACAGGGAGCACTCACCGGGAGGTAGAAGTCTCCTGTCCCTGCGTTGTTCAGCCCGTCTAATATGCAGGTGCAGCCGCCAGTGTCTGTCGAAATAGTCCCGGAGATCCAGAGCGGAGGAGGGCCTTCATCGCCTCGACCCCCGCACCGGTTCACGCGCCGGTCGTTCCTCGCACTTGCCGCAACCTCCCTGGGGGGGCTTGCACTCTATTCGGGCGAAATCGCGCGTCACAAACTGACAGTCGAAAGGCATACGGTCAACCTTCCGCGCCTGCCAGAGGCCTTCCGCGGCATGCGGATCGCTCAAATCTCTGACATCCATTATCTCGAATGGACGGAAAGCTTCTTTCTCCGGCATGTAGTCGAACACGTCAACGCCCTCAATCCGGATCTGGTCGTGCTTACCGGGGATTTCGTCACCTACGGGCCGGTGCGTTGGCCCAGCCAGGACGCGCACAAGAGATTCGCCCTCCGCCACCTGCCGGAATGTGTCTCAATCCTCAGCGGCATCCGGTGCCAGTTACGCTATGCCACGCTCGGCAACCACGACATGATGGTCGGCGGCCGATATGTCTATGGCGATCTGGTCAGCCAGGGTTTGCCCGTTCTGAGAAACAGCGCCGTGCCACTTGAGAGGAATGGTCAGCGCCTGTGGCTGGTAGGTCTGGGCAGCGCGTGCGCGAGAGATGCGGATCCGGACCGTGCCATTCCAGATAGCGCTGTCCGCGACAAGGAAGCGATGATCGTTCTCGCGCACGAGCCCGATATTCTGCCCGAGATCGCCAAACACGGCCCCGACCTGATGCTTGCGGGACATACGCACGGCGGGCAGGTTTGCATCCCCTTTTTGCCGCCCGCCTTTCTTCCTGCCTATGGCAAACACTATGTCCAGGGCTGGTTCCGCTGCGGTCCCACACAACTCTACGTGAATCGCGGCATCGGCACCATCGGCGTTCCGTTCCGCCTGAACTGTTCGCCGGAGATCACTCTGCTGACGCTGGCCTGAGACTGAGCAAAAGCTTCCCGCACGTCTTCGAATCACCTTTTCACTACGGAGACCGGCGGGTTCGGACAATGCAACTACCCAGCCAGTCTCCAGAGATGCGAGGACGCTGCAGCGTGAATCCCGAAGGGGATGCACAAAACGTAACTCCCGAAAGAAATCATACGGATGAACGAATGGGGGATTGCTGAGAGCCGGGTGGGCTGGGTAAAACCATCATGCGGGTGTAGTTTAACTGGAAGAATAGGGGCCCTCCAGGTCTCAGGTAAGGGTTCGACTCCCTTCGCCCGCTCCATGTTCGGACCGATCGCCAGGGTCATGGCATAAGCCGGTACTGGTTGTAAGAGACCCGAAGCAGAGACCCGCAATCGAGCCCCAATTCTGCACTTGAGATTTGATCAGAATGTCTGATTCTGCCTTGTCGATTTCCTCGGGCTTACCAGAGGTGGCTGCGGTCGCTGATTCGAAAAGGCCCGCGCCCTGTGGTGATCGGATACCTGTCCTCGACGGAATCCGAGGCATCGCCGTCCTTCTCGTCATGACCTACCATTTTTGGGTCGTTGGAATTGCGGGTAGCGCGGCATCCTCGACTACATCCTCCAGTTCGGGTGGCGCTCTGCCCTGGGAGCACGTCTACGGCAATGTGGCGGGGATGGGCTGGATTGGCGTCGACTTGTTTTTTGTCCTCTCCGGATTTCTGATTACCGGAATCCTCTGCGGCACGCGAGAATCTCCGCACTATTTCCGCATCTTCTATGGCCGGAGAACGGTTCGCATCTTTCCGCTATACTATGCCGCTCTGACCATCTTCTTTCTCCTCGGCCCATTCGTCATGGCGCACATTTATCGCCCCGCGCTGGCAGACATGCAGAGCGGGACGACTGTGAAGCTGTTCGCGTGGGCCTATCTCCTCAACTGGTACGAGGGGTTCAAAGGATGGAACGCAGTCGCCCACCCGCTCCAGCATTTCTGGTCCCTGTCCGTTGAAGAACAGTTCTACCTGATATGGCCGTTCCTGGTCCTGAAGTTAACGCGACGGCGGCTGATGGGTGTCTGCGTCACCCTCATGGCGGTGGCGCTGACGCTGCGAGTCCTCCTGTACTGGCTTCATTTTCCGTTCGCTGCCTATACTTGGACGATCTGCCGTGCTGACTCCCTCGCGATGGGAGCCACCGTGGCTTTGGCCGCCCGCGATCCGGGTGACTGGAAGTTACTCCTGAAGTGGGCGCGACGCCTGGCGCTGCCTGCACTTGGTGCCATCATCCTGGCGCGGATTCTCAACCCGCGTTGCACTGTCGGCCCAGGCGATACCCCCACTTTTTTCATGAACACGTTCGAACTCACTCTGGCGGGAATTTTCTTCGCGGCGTGCATAGGGCTCGCGGTTGACTCACACCTGGAAAACCTGGGGCATCGTCTCCTGGCCTCGTCGTTTCTGCGGTTCTTTGGAAAATACAGCTATTGCCTCTACATCTGCCACCTCCCCGTCATCGTGATATTTGCAAAGGCAGGACTGAACTGCGCCCATCTGGTCGGAAAACTGCACAGCGAACTGCTGTCCGTTCTGGCCGTCGACGGCGTCGCCTTTGCCGTGTCGATCATCATCGCCTTTTTGAGCTGGCATCTTTACGAAAAACAGTGGTTGAAGCTCAAAGACCTTCGGGGTCTGCGACGCGAGCACCAGCTCCCCGCGCAGTTAGCGATGCAGGACTGACTATTCTTTCTACCACTCTCCGTACGGCTACAGAAATACAAACCCAAGCTGGCATCCCGCAACGCCTGGGATCTCCTTGCCAACTTAGAGGGGAAGGATCGTGAAGTGTCAGAGCCACTTTTCAGCATTGTAATTGCGTGTTACAACCACGAGAAGTTCATACGGGAAGCCGTGGAATCGGCGCTGCTCCAGCAGCAGCCCAGCAGGGAAATCGTCGTTGTAGATGACGCTTCCAGGGACGAAAGCGCCGAGGTGCTCAAGTCGTTTGGCCAGTCGATCATCTTCGAGAGGTTTCCTGTGAATCGCGGCGCCGCGGCGGCGCGCAACCGTGGCGCGTCTGTTGCAAAAGGGAAGTATCTGGTCTTTCTCGACGGAGATGACGCTTTAATGCCGTGGACCCTCACAGTTTATAGCCGGATAATTGAGGAGCGCGGTCCGACGCTCATTCTGGGTCGATCTTCCCTCTTCAATGGCGATCTCCCAACGATCGCCGCCGGCCCTCAACCCGAGATTCGATTCGTCGAATATGCAACTTTTTTGCATAAGGACAGGCCATGGGTCTACAACACCAGTTCGCTGGTTGTTGAACGTGCGGCATTCCGGGATGTCGGCGGATGGTCTGAAGACATTTTTTACCAGGACATTCAGGATCTCCTGAATAAGCTGGGCGTTGCGGGCAGAACAAACATTGTGCTCGCGCCCGTGACGGTGCTGTACCGGATGCATTCAACGAATGCGGTGCGCCAGATCGCGCCATTTATCGAAGGGATACATGTGCTGCTGGCAAAGGCGAGACAAGGTGCGTATCCTGGTGGCCGCGCGGTAAGGACGAAGAGGGCGGTGTGGTTTGGGGGCCTGATCTTCTATTGGGGCAAAGAGGGGATGCGTAGCGGGCAATTTCTTCACGGGCTAAAACTCCTATTCACCAACTGGTGGATAGTTCTTCTTGCCGTGATCCAGAGGGCCGTCACGTGGATCGCCGGTCGAAGACCGATTGAGGTGCTAACATTGGAGCCGAACGCTCCGCAAAACCAAGTATGTTCGCATCCTGCGCATCCCTCGTCGGAGCATTCCTGAAGACTATGAAAAAACGGCCACGAAGGCTTGATCGCGCCGGATGTCAAAGGGAGAACGCATGCAAATCGGAATTATAGGTTGCGGGTTTACCGCTGATCACTATTTGTTTTGTCTGAAATGGCACCCATTTCTGAAGGTAGTCGGCGCGACCGACCGGGATCCTGAGCGTGCTTCGAAGTTCTGTAATCTCCACTCGGTGAAACTGTATCCCACTTTGGAGGATATGTTGGCCGATGGCAGCATCCAGATGGTTTTAAACTTGACAAATTCCAGCAGCCATTACGAAACATCCAAAGCATGTCTGAATGCCGGAAAGCATCTGTTCACCGAAAAGCCTCTTGCGACGGACTTTGCCCAGGCGAAGGAACTGGTACAACTGGCCGAGGCCAACGACGTTTATTTTTCAGCTGCCCCCTGTAACTTGCTGGGTGAAACCGCCCAAACCCTGTGGAAGGCGCTGCGCAATAAGGAAATTGGGGAGGTTCGCCTCGTCCTTGCTGAACTGGACGACGGTCCATTCCACATGGCGGAGCCTCACCTGTGGAAATCGGAATCAGGCGCTCCTTACGATTACCGCGAAGAGTTCAAGATCGGCGTTACAGTAGAACATTCCGCATATTATCTGAGCCTCCTCACTGCCTTCTTCGGACCGGCTACGACGATTACGCCTTTTTCGGCAGTTCTGTGGCCCGACAGGCGGATTTCCACCGAAGAGCACCTGAAGATCACGACTCCCGACTTCTCGGTTGCCTGCATCACCTTTGAATCGGGTGTGGTCGCGCGATTGACGTGCAGCCTGGTCGCGCCATTTAACCATGTGCTGAAGATCACTGGTGATACCGGAGTCATTACAGTGAACGAGGTCTGGAACTATTCAGCGCCGGTATATGTCGATAGGTTTTCCTCCATGAGATATCGGTCGGAGAGGTATGCAATCACCAAGGAGCATCCCGTCATATCGAACATGGTGGGGAATCACAAGGTCTATCCGCCGGTCAGGAAAGCAAGTCTGAAAAAGCGCTATGCCCGATACCACATGGATTATGGAAGAGGAATTGCAGATCTGGCGCTGGCGATTCAGCAGCTACGCCCCCCTCGGATACCGGCCGATTTCTGTTTACATCTCACGGAACTGGGCTTGGCAATCCAAAAGGCAGAGCCAGGACCTTACCAGGTGAAAACTACTTTTAAGCCCTTACAGCCCATGGATGAAGCTGGCCTCAAAGAATTGATTCCGCCACAGTGGTAGAGAGCAGCGCGCATTGGCTGGCACTGTTCATTCAGCAAGGTCATAGACCGAGCGCTGGTGAGAAACACCGGTTTTAGAGCCTTTTCTGCTTATTGCAAACCGTTGATCTGGTAGCCGCTGAGGACGCGGGGATTGCGCCGGGAATGCCGATTGGTGCCGAGGAATTTGACGGATGAAATTCACAGAAACGTCATTGCCTGGGGTGATCCTGGTGACGCTTGACCTTTACCGCGATAATCGAGGCGCATTCTGCGAAACGTGGAATCAGAGAGTTTTTTCTGAGGCTGGCCTACCCACAACCTGGGTCCAGGACAACTACTCCTGGTCGGTGAAGAACGTAGTGCGCGCGTTTCATTACCAGGTCTTTCAGCCGCAGGCAAAACTGGTGAGGGTCACGCATGGGGCTGCAGTCGACGTTGCTGTGGATCTTCGCCGCAGTTCTCGAACCTTCGGCCACCACGTTGCCGTCGAACTCACAGCGGAGAAGTCCCAGGTGCTCTACATTCCGGTGGGTTTCGGTAACGGTTTGTTGGCGCTCTCTGCGGGCGTTGGTTTTGCCTTCAAAGTGACCGATTATTACTGCTCTGAAGCAGAAAGAACCATTCTCTGGAATGACCCTGATCTGGCTATCGGATGGCCCGTGAAGGAAGAGGATGCAATCCTTGCCGAGAGGGATCGCAATGGGACTAGTTTGTGTACTGCGGAAGTTTTTTCCTGAGCACGGCCGAGGCAGGGAATTAAAGCGGCCCAGGGCGAAGGAGTCCGCTTCGCGCGGGCTCGATTCGCACGCGTGCCACGGAACGGGCCTTCAGCGGAAAGGCTGGCCCCTTCTGCAACATCGCTCGCGAACCGGCCGTAGGGATTCACTCTTTTCCCTCGTCCGCAGTGACTCCGAGATGATTACCGGCGAGGCAGCACAACGAAACCCACGGTAGTCCACGCCTCGTCCCGTTGGTGCCGCTATCGGAAGACGTTCGGAGCGGCCGCCTGATGCTAAGTGATTTCGCTGCCGCGTGAACTACGTGCGGGCACAGGCGTGTTCCGCATGCCTGGGCCTCTGGACGGCTTGGTACGGATGGCACTGGATCGCCACTGCTACTTCGGCGACACCGCCTCTGAAGGTGCCGAAAGGGGCCACGAGGGTGATTCGAGAGTCTTCAATTTTGGCTCAAGGTATTGCATTCACAGACAGGACCGGTAGAATTTCCCCATAACCCCGGTAAATTGCAGTTGGTTTTTTCTTGACTGACCGTCGATCGGGCAGCAGCTTGACCCGTGTCGACTGGTCATGTTGCCTGGTTCAAAACACGGCCTTCGCCCATAGGAGAAGTTGTCCATGAACATCATTCTTGGAGGCCAGCACGCCAGATCCTCTGGAAGTCGCCGTCGTTCTTTCGATCAGGAACCCAGCCAATGGGCGATGGCCGTTCTGGCTCTGCTCGTTCTTTTGTGCGGCATGACCGCCGCGGTCCAGGCGCAGACTGCGGTTTACAACGGCGGCAGCACGAGCACGATTAGCTCGGCGTTCGCAGGACCAATGGGCGTCACCACAGATTCCAGTGGCGACATCTTTGTCGCCGACAACAACTTTGCGGCGAACACTGCGACCGTGTATGAAATGACGTACACCGCCGGCACCGGCACCTACAGCGTCTCCCAGCCTCTGCCGGGCCCGGTCAGCGGGTTCCCATGCCCGGCCACGATCACTGAACCCGATCCCTGCCTAAGGGGCGTCGCCATCGACCACAACGGCAACCTATGGGTCGCCGCTTTCGGTGACTATCCCACCCTGGCTGGCCAGGTGTACGTCTATAGCTCCGGGACGTCCCAGCCTCCCGTCTCTGTCGGGGCCGGCACCTGGGAAAGCCCGTGGGGCATAACCGCTGACACCTTGGGGAACGTCTATGTAACCGACAACGCCGCCCAAACTATCACTGAAATTGCGAATGGGGCGACACTGACGCCGACCCTCACGGCAGCTTACACCTACGTCGCTGGCGCCTCAAACGGCGTCCAGCAACCTCGTGGCATCGTGGTTGACTCCAGTGCAGACCTCTTTGTCATTGACGGCAACGCGGGCCAGGTGAAGGAGTTCCCCGCGCCCTATACCGGAATCCCAAACACCGTGAGCCCTGGTATCCAGGGTCCAGGTGATCTCGCCCTCGACGCGAACGGCAATATCTGGGTCTCTGAGTTCTCAACCAATCTAGTAGGCGAGCTGGCAGGCTGGAATGCCGCCACCAGCACCTTCGCAAACGTTGTTCTGAGCTGGGGCACTGGACTGAGCGACCCCACGTCTGTCTACGTCGATTCCACAACCGGCAACATCTTCGTTTCCGATAACGGCAACAATGCAATCAAACAGATCGCCCTTCAACCCGCCAATTTCGGCAGCGTCGCGGTGGGTTCCACTTCGACAACACCTCAAACGCTCACGTTCACCATTATCGGCACGACCACGAACTTTGGGGCGCCCGTTGTCGTCACCCAGGGAGCCACCACCGGCTCTGATTTCATCGTTGGCGGCTCCGGAGGTTGGACTTGCACCCCCAACAACGGAAATACGCAATGCACCGTGCCTGTGAACTTCGCTCCGAGGGTCCCAGGCCTCCGCTTTGGCGCCGTGGAACTGCAGGATACCTCCAACAACGTGCTGGCGACGGCGCCTCTCTTCGGCACCGGTACGGGTCCTCAGCTTGTGCTTAATCCGGGCGCATTGACGACCGCGTTTACCGGCCTCGGCTCGGGCCACCAGCCCGAGAAGATCGCTGTCGATGGAAGCGGCAATATCTTCATTGCCGATTCAAACTCAGGCGAGATCTTCGAAATTACAGCTGGAGGAACCGTTGCCAATCACATAGTCACCGGGCTCAACACGCCGTACGGTATTGAGATCGATGGTGCCGGAAATCTATTCGTGACCGAAGCCGGATCCGGCTCGCCCAGTGTCGACGAAATCCTCGCGCCGGGCTACACCACCGTCCAACATCTGGCGCCCGCGTTTACTTTTAGCGGGCCGCTTGGCGTGGCCTTCGATGGCAATGGCAACCTCTACGTCGCCGATGCGAACAGCACGAATAAACTGGAAGAACTCACCTGGGCCAGCGGCTACTCCAACGTCATAACCCTGAGCCCCTCGTTTGGCAAGCCCTTTGATGTCGCAGTGGACACCAGCGGCAATCTCTGGGTCGCCGACTATGGACAGGGCCCCATCAACCCATCGGTCACCGAGCTGAGCGCCACTGGCATCGTGAGCGGCACCTACAGCGGTTTCAACACTCCCGAGTCCATCGCGGTCGATCCTGCCGGCAACGTCTACGTCGCCGACAACGGCGGCGCTACCATCACGGAGCTGATCGCGGCCAAAAGCTATGCCGCTGTGACCCTGGCCTCCAGTGCGAGCGTTCCGGCCATAACCGATCCGGCCGGCGTTGCCCTCGACAGTGCCGGGAATGTCTACTACACGACGGACGGAACCGACGACTCGGCATACGAACTGAACTTTGCCAGTGCGCCGACGTTGGCCTTCGGCTCCGTCCCCTACCAGACGGCCAGCACGCAACCGGTGACCGTGACCAACATCGGCACCACTGGCTCGGATCTGAACCTGACCGCCCTCGCCGCCACCACCAGCTTCACCTTAGGCACAAGCCCGGGGGACTGCACCGCCCCGTCTTCGCTGGTCAGCGACACCATCGGTGCCGGCTGCGCTCTCAGCATCATCTTCACGCCGCAGTCTACAGGGTCGATTTCCGGTACGGCGACCATCACGGATAACGCCGCGGGCTCCCCGCGGATTATCAACCTGAGTGGCTCCGGTTCGCAGGTTACGGCGACCGTCGCCGCGGCTAATGCCACCGCTGTCTACAGTCCGAGTGCCCAGAACGTGACGCTCACCGCGGCCGTAACTACCGCAGGCCCCACGGTCAACGAGGGCACAGTTGCCTTCACAGTCCTGGGAACGACGGGGGGCACGGTTACGAGCCCCACTGTCTCGGGCGGAACGGCGAGCGTAACCTACGTCATCCCGGCGGGACAGATCACCGGCAACTACACGATCCAGGCTGCCTACAACGACTCAAGCGGAGGCTACAGTTCGTCCAGCGATATTACGCACACGTTGAGTATCGGTTTGGCCACCCAGGCGACGCTGACCGTGAACGTGACCTCGCCGGCGGCCTATAACTCAACGCAGCCCCTGACCACGAGCGGCGGCAACGGGACCGGAGCGGTGACCTACA
>JGI20206J14855_1000029_pt1 | contig 47895 bp, 29 predicted proteins | sample NGESurdeep092012_6_FD_14855 | JGI IMG/M metagenome (IMG submission 14855) | reverse complement strand
CACAAGTACTGCCCGTTGCGGCTGGCCGTAAGACCATGACGAGCCGGTCTCGCCCTTGAATCTTCAACTGATCCAAGACGACTTCGTCCACATCCGGCAACAATGTCCGGTGTCCCATAGCCGGCGACGCGGGGCCGCCAGAACTCTACCCCCTTGTACCGTCCCTCTCCCCGCCGACAAAGTGCCAGCCTTGGTTCATCAAAAGTGCGGAGGAACCACTTTTACTCCGCCGCAGAACGCCGCTCACGCGGCGCACTGTGGCCTAGTTTTGCACCGGCGCTCATGGTGCGACGGAATCCGCGTTTTGTACTCTTAAAAGTTAGGAGTCGGCACCATTTGAGCACGGATGGAATTTTGGCGATGCACAGTATCTGTTTGACTTGAAGGAAGATCGTTATTTTGGTGAGCCACAGTATTCCAGGCGCACCAGGCGGTCGATCTTGTAGGACGTGGGGCGCTGGCTGCTGTAGTAGTGGCGTACCTGCAGCTCGCCGAGCAACCTGAGAGCCAGCAACTGGATGCCGGATTCGATGAGGACCGAAGCGATGACAAACATCGGGCCGTGCACTTCCATCAAATCCAACTGCGGATTGAGCAGTTTCATTCCCAGCAGGGCCGCGGCCATGATGCTGCCGGCAAACATGGCAAAAACTCCGCAACCGCCGAAGAAGTGCAACGGACGGCTCATGTGCTTGAGCAGGAAACGAATGGTCATCAAGTCAAAGAAGACCTGAAAGGTCCGGCCCAGACCGTAATGGCTTTTGCCGCGGACGCGCTTCAGGTTGCGGATCGGTATCTCGCAGATGGATACGCCACACAAACTGGCGAGCGCGGGGATGAAACGATGCATCTCGCCATAAAGCGGAATGTTCTGGATGACCTCGCGGCGATAGGCTTTGAAGGTGGTGCCAAAGTCGTGGATGGGAACATCCGAAAGCCGCGCCATAATCCAGTTGGCGCAGGCGGAGGGAACGCGGCGAAAGACGAAGTTGTCGATGCGCACTTTGCGCCACCCGGAGACGACATCATAGCCCTCATCGAGTTTTTCAAGAAATGCGGGAATGTCATTGGGATCGTGCTGCAAGTCTCCGTCCATAGCCAGAATGAATTCGCCCGAGGAGTGGTCGAAGCCGGCCGCCAAGGCCGAAGTCTGGCCGAAGTTGCGGCGCAGCTTGATCACCAGGACGCGCCCGTCAATGGCCGCAATCTCCTCAAGCAGTTTGTAGGTTCGGTCGCTGGAGCCGTCATCGACGAATATCATCTCAAATGAGTCATGCGCCTGCTCCATGGCCTGCTTGAGCCGCGCGTAAAGAATGGTTACGTTCTCTTCCTCGTTGTGAAAGGGAACAACGATCGAATATTTGGTCATGCTAATTCCTCTGCAACGAGATCGATTCGCTTATGTAGGCCCATGCTGCGGCTTCATCGGAATGAACAGGCTTAACGCGTTTTCACGAGAAAGCGCTGAATCTGCCAAAATACTGCTCTTTCAGCGTGGCGCACATCTGAAACGCGTGGGAATTAGCCGGCCGAAACCTGTTCAGCTTCGACTGGATGATTGGTGCTGAGCGAACTGGCTACGCGCAGGCCCGCACGAGCTGAACCGGAGCCCCTGGCTGGTGTCATTTTGCGATCCGCCGGCAATATCGAAGGAGCAATGAGGTTCTCCAATGCCTGGGTGTTCCAGCGGCGGAGCATACTGTTGACGAGAAGCCGCACATCGGACAGAAACGTAGCACGTGCCATGTAAGCGGCGTCAAGTTCCCGCTTTGCGGGTAGCACCACGCCATGGTAGAAGGCATCCAACTGATCCTTGGGCAGGCGGCCGAGGCAGGTTTCTTCGGAAGCGAAAACGATCGTCGCCATGCCCGTGATTCCTGGGCGGCAAGGAAGATCGAAGATCACATGTTCCGGCAGCTTGGGGCGAGGACCTACCAAGCTCATGTGTCCAACCAAGACATTGAGAAGCTGAGGTACCTCATCCAACTTCCAGCGGCGGAGGAAACGGCCGATGGGAGCAAAGTTCTGATTGTCAGAAGTGGTGATGGGATGATGTGCTCCGCCAACAGCGTGCACAAGAGTGCGAAACTTGATGATGGTAAACGTCCGGCCGTGACGGCCCATGCGTTTTTGCATGAACAGAGCCGGTCCATTCGAAGTCAAGCGAACGGCAACAAAAATTGCTAGCAAAATTGGGATCAATATCGGCAGCGACAAGAGCACGCATGCACAGTCAAAGACGCGCTTAGCCGCTGAACGAGACCACGGACTTATCGGACTCCATTGCGGGTAGGATGCTAGATCAGCCTGAATTTGCCGATGCTCCACCCAAGAGAAAGCAACCTCGGCGTCATCCGGCGCTTTGGCCAGATGCAATTCAGTAAAAGTCCGCGATTGCGCCTGTCCCTTAATCCCGCCCGCCCATTCGTACGAGGCAATCGGCACAAATGCATCCGAATCAGCGTTTATATCCTCGCGGACCAATGGTTCGGTACTCAATCTAGCCCCCCTCCGCCTGCTTGAGACTTCCAGTTGGATTGGAAGAATTGCAAACACGTGCGTCTTGACGAATTCATAGGTGCCTTTATGAATTCACTGTCCTTTTCATCTGCGTTGGCCCGCCGTTGCAGACCGGAGCGTTTACCGCTTCTACACAGATTCGCGCGTTGTGACTTTTACGTTCGGGTAGAACGAAACAAGCACAGAAATGGGAACTTCCGAAATACTATAGCAGATCTTCTTTGACGCGCCTTAAGATTCGATCATTTCACGTTTGTGCCAACGTTCCATACCACATAAGTAACATGATCATGGAGCTTGATTTGGACGTCAAAGGATCAATTCTGCTGCAGATATGATCTCTCCAATTTTTCAGTGTGCGCCGGATGGCGATGGGGACAGGGATCAAGGCAGTAACTCAAGGACGGCCTATGGCGATAGTAACCTGTGTGTTAACTCTTGAGATACCTGCCTGGATCAGTCCATTGTCTGCTCAAAATCTTGCGGCATCCTGTTATTCCATCAGCATTCGCGCAGACCTCCCAATTGAAAAATCAGTCTCAACAGGCAATCGCGGCTAGTTAACTTGCCGCCGCCGCCCCTTGGAGCATCGGCCAAGATTGGTCAATTCGAGTTTACTATCAGGACACCTCATGAAAGTACTTCCGAAAGTGCTATAGACTCGAGACATATGTATTTGCCACAGCGCGGAAGGAGACGAGGAGGCCGAAATTCTTTCATTCGGCAGTTCAGTTTCCTGCTTTTTACCTGTTCGCTTGCGGGCGCGCAATCCTCGCAGCCCGTGCAATCGCCCGAGGGAGTAGACTGTTCAGACCCTCTGTTTGCAAGGACAGCGGAATGTTCGAGCCAATCGCAGCAAAGTACTCCGCAGCAGACGCCCTCCGGAACGCCGGAAGGAAGCAACATTCCGTCGGGAAGTTCTTCGACCAACCCGGTCGTGATTCCATCTTCCAGTTACTCGGATATTGAGCAGTACTCCCGCCGTGCGGCAGCGCAACCGGCGCCGCTGCCGCCTGAGCCGCTGACTGAGTTTCAAAAATTTGTGGCTTCGAGCACGGGGCTGGTCTTGCCGGTCTACGGGGCTGACCTTTTCCGCCGCAGCCCCTCGACATTCGCGCCGGTGGACATGGCGCCGGTGCCACCCGATTACGTGATCGGGCCTGGTGACGAGTTACGCATTCGCGTTTGGGGGCAAGTGAGCATCCAAGCCAATGTGCGCGTGGACCGCTCGGGCGAGGTCTACCTGCCTCAGGTCGGCCAAGTGCACGTGGCGGACCTGAGATTGTCAGAACTCGAGTCGCATCTGCGCGATGCTATAGGCCGCGTATACCGCAACTTCGATCTGACGGCCGACGTGGGACAGATCCGCGCCATTCAAGTTTACGTATCCGGAGAAGCGCGCCGGCCCGGGGTCTACACGGTCAGCTCGCTGAGCACGCTGGTGGATGCGCTGTTCGCGAGCGGTGGGCCCTCCGTGGAAGGTTCGATGCGCTTGATCGAGTTGCGCCGTGGAGGCACAGTTGTGACGTCCTTCGACCTCTACGATCTATTGATTAAGGGCGATAAGACTAAGGACGCCAAGCTTTTGGCCGGAGACATCATCTACATTCCACCGGTGGGTGCGGAAGCTGCGGTATTTGGCAGCGTACACCATCCGGCTATTTACGAACTGCGCCCAAATGAAACGCTCGCCGGCATTCTGGCCGATGCGGCCGGCGTATCAGCAGTGGCTGCAGAGGCGCGTGTCTCCATCGAGCGTATCGACGAACATCGTGACCGGCAGGCCATGGAAGTGGCGTACAACGCGTCGGGCTTGGCCTCACCATTGGCCGACGGTGATACAATCCGCGTGTATTCGATCTTGCCCAGGTACCAGAAAACGGTGACCCTCAGAGGCAACACGGCCAATCCCGGCCGCTTTGCCTGGCACGAGGGAATGCGCGTGAGCGATCTGATTCCCGACAAGGAATCACTCTTGACGCGGAATTACTGGTGGCGGCGGGCGCAGATGGGACTCCCGGCGCCGGAGTTCGAACCGGTTCCCGGGTTCGCGAATCAGCGCCAGCCAACGGACAACCAACCCATCACGCTTCCGCAGCCCAGGTTGCAACAGCAAGATCTGAGCGAGCAGAATCCGGGAGGAACAGCCGAAGGCCGATTCGGCTCGGGACAGAACCCAGATCAGAACCTGGATCAGAGCCGGCAACTGAACCCGCAACAGAGCGCGCAACAGAGACTGGGAAGCACCCCACTGGCAGCCCAAGAGGTTACTACTGGTGCGAGCCAAGCAAGTCCCTCGGCACAGCGGACCGGAATACAATTGTCCGCTCCGGAAATTGACTGGGATTATGCCGTGATCGAGCGGCTCGATCCGGAATCCCTGAAGACCGAGCTTCTTCCCATCGATCTTGGCAAATTAGTTCTGCAACACGACGCGACTCAGGACTTGGAACTACGCCCGGGAGACGTGGTCTCGATTTTTTCCCAAGACGATTTCCCCGTGCCGATTGCCGAGCAGACGAAGCTCGTCCGGCTGGAGGGCGAGTTCGCGCACGCGGGCGTGTATTCGGCTCAACAAGGCGAAACCTTGCGTCATCTGATCGAACGAGCCGGAGGGTTGACTCCGAATGCCTATCTTTACGGATCTGAGTTCACGCGCTTATCAACGCGCGCCGTGCAGCAGGCCAGGATCGACGAATATGTTCAGAGTCTTGCCATGGGAATTAATCGCAGCGCATTGATGCTCGCGTCGTCTCCGGGAGCGGCATCATCGCAGGGCTTAGCCAGCGGCGCTGCGGTTCAGGGCAGCGAACAAAACATCCTGGCCAGTCTGCGGCAGATTCGTTCCACGGGACGGATCGTGCTCCCCGTGCAGCCCAGCAGTAGTGCCGTCGACAATCTGCCAGACATCGCATTGGAGGATGGCGACCGTTTTGTTGTCCCGCATATACCCGCCGTCGTCAACGTGGTTGGCTCCGTTTACGACCAGAATTCATTCCTGTTCCAAGCGCACAAGCAAGTGGCAGAGTATTTGCGGATGGCCGGAGGTGCGAATAAGGACGCCGACCGCAACCGCGAATTCATCATCCGGGCCGATGGAGAAGTGGTAAGCCGCGACATGATCAAGCGACTGTGGGGAGATGAATTTAGCAATTTGCGCATCTATCCCGGCGATACGATCGTGGTTCCCGAGAAGCTTCCGAAAGCGTCAGCGCTTTATGGCGTAATGAACTGGTCGCAGATGTTCTCTCAATTCGCCCTGGGTGCCGCGGCACTGAACGTTATTCGTTAGCGGGCGAGAGGCGAGGCTCCTCTAAAATGCAAACAGGCTCGCGCTCAAATCTGATCGTGCGGTAGGACCAGATGGCTACGGAAACTCCAGTTTCCGATCTCCAGGAGCACGTTACGCGGCCTCTGACAACCCTTCCATCTGGCATAATGAACAAACCAAATCTCATCGCTACCTCTGCATTCAATGATGTGACGATGTAGAGTGCATAAGATTCGCATACTGCTCAATGATCGCAGGCCACCTGTAATTTTCAGCTGCACGCTGTCGGGCCTTCGATCGCATCTTCAAAGCGAAGAGGTCATTTCTTTCAATACTCTCAATGGTCTCTTGTAGGTCGTCGGGTCCCTTAAAAAAGAAAGCAGACGCGGCAAGAGTCTCTCGATTGAAGGGATTGTCATGAGCTACGATGAGATTCGCACATCCCATTGCCTCAAGCAACGACGGATTTGTGCCGCCTACACTATGACCGTGTAAATAGGCGAAAGAGTGGTATCGCAGACAAGTCAACTTGGCTTGGTCATAGACGGTTCCGATCAGTCTTATCCGGCGGTCCACAAAGCCACGAAGCTGTTCGACATATTTAGTCCCGTCGAGATGGTTTCCGACCACGACGAGAGCCTTGTTGCTGCTGGATCGCCGAAATCCACTTAATATCTCCAGGACGTGGTTCTCGGGCTCGAGGCGACACACCACGAGATAATAGCCCCCCGTTTCAAGGCTCCATTCAGAAAGCGGTTCAGTAGCGGGGGGTGTTTCGATCACCTCGCAGCCGTAGGCAATCACGCTGCACACTCGGAGCTTGCCATGGCGGCGCTCAAGGCTCGCTGCCACGGCTTCCGAATCTGCAATGATGCGATCAGCCACGCGAACAGAAGACCATTCCATCAATCGGAAATAGAGCCGCGCAATAGGTCCCCACTTGGCGCGCGCCCATTCCAAGCCGTCGGGATTGATCCAGACGGCGGTTTTCCATAGACGGGGAATCAGGCAAAACGGCGCAGCGCCATAGCCGAGCATGTATACAACGTCATATCCCTTACGTGCGGCCCACAGGCATTTCAAGTCAAAAAGTATGGTTTGCAAAGAGCCTAGCGCAGGAGACTGCTCGTAGCGCAGCTGCACCCCCTCAAAAGCCCTCGGAGCGGCAGTCTCGCCGGATTCGCAAAAGACAGTAACATCGAATCCGCGCGTGGAGAGCCCAACCGCGAGCTTTTCCGCAAAAGTCTCGAACCCGCCGTAGCGTGCAGGAATTCCGCGAGTGCCGAGGATGGCAATCTTCATATTCAAATCGTTTACTTCACATTCGATTTGTAGACGCTAATGGAGTTTAGCATCCGATGAATGTGTCGACCGGTGCTGCAGAAGAGATTGGTCCGATCGGTCAAGTATGTCTAGAAAATATACGGTTGTATACATCGTTGATTACGGCTTCCTTTCTTTTCCACGTAAGACGCAATGCTGCCTTATGAGCTGCGATAGACATTTCCAACCGTCGATCCTCATCCAGCCATAAACTCTTGATAGCTTCTGCGAACTCTCGGACTACTTGATCGAATGTGTTAGGAGGAATCTTGATGCCGCACTTCGCATCCACGGCGTCCTTAAATCCAAAATGGTCAAGACAAATGACGGGCAACCTATGAGCCAAAGCCTCCGCCAGCACAGTAGAAGTTGCGTCATATAAGCTTGGCTGTACAAAACAGTGTCCAGTCGCCATGATAGAAAACACTTCTTCTCGCGTCACCCTACCGAGAAAGCTGCAGCGGCCACTAATTCCTAGTTTGCAGGCAAGCGCCTTCCACTCACCCAGACTTGGCCCATCTCCCACGGCTATCAATCGCCAGTCAATCGAAGACGACCTGAGTCGCTCCAGAGCGAGCAGGACAATGTTAAGTGCCTTTCCCGGATCGCATCTTCCACTCCAGATGACTTGTAATGGTTCTCCAGTACCTCGACGAATCGGTTGCGTCAGGTCCAAAACAGGCGCGCTCACTTCGCACGAGACTATAGCATCCCGGCCCCATAGTGTACGAACCTTGTCAGCCACATGGCCTGACCCCGCAATGATAGTTCGTGCGGCGGCTGCCGCGCGCTTCGGTCGACGAGATATATACATTGACCAAACTGTCGAAAGATTTTTCAAGACAAACAACGGCCGTGAACGGAATGGCACCGCCTTCAACAGATTCAACGGAAAGAACTGCAATCCGCAAACGGGCCCCCACACAAACGGCTTGCCGAGTTTCCAAAGGTGTCCAGGTTCTCGAAAGCCTGTTCCAGTAAGCTGGTGAATTACATCAAAATCGATCTGTGCGTCTAAGCAGCGGCCGAGTTTGTATGCCTGCCAGTGCCAATGCATATAGACCAAATAACTCGTAATCCTTCCCAAAGAAAAACCGAAAGTACTAAAACTCTCGCGAACAAAGTGAACTGTCAGATTCGGCATTACGTCTGGGTGTTGAAGCAGATATTGTTCCGTTTCATCTCTCTCAATACTTCTACTTCTTGTAATGACCCACACCTTATGATGTGATGAAATAGCGCGCACATAATCCCAGCCTACCGAGCATTCCGAGCCTCGGACAGGATTGAAATTAAATGACGACACCAGAACATTCAGCGGCCTGGTCTTACTCATGGACGATCTCCTGGAGGGCTAAGCGCGGGGCTGCGATATCACTGGTCCAAGCTTTCCTTTCAATCCGTCGCAAATTGCATGCCATAAAAGGCAGAAGGTTCGAAACCGGTCCCGGGAAAACGTCGAATAAACCAAAAGGTGGTACGGAATTCTAGAAAGAGCGTACGTTCTCCACCGCCAACCCATCGTTTTGAGACGCGTCAAGTACACTTCATTGCGCAGTTGGTAATAGTGTCTGAGAGCAGTGTGGCGGTGAATGTCCTTACCCAGTACCCTTGTTACTGCATCGCCTACGCTATGTATCAGGATCGCGTTTGGAACGCAGTAGCTCTTGTATCCAGCAGTGCGCCCCCGCAATGCCCATTCGGTGTCAACATGGTCGATAAACAAGTCACTTCTCATCCCACCCAGGATTTGAAGTGTTGAAGTTCGGATTAGCGATCCCGACGCAATGAAAGAGTCAGTCTGAACCGGTTCAGTCGACCCGACATCACGAAACACCTTTCGAACTCCCAAAAATCTATAACGGCAAGCGCACGGGCGTGCACTTGCTCTCTCGTCAATGATTTGCGGAGACATTCCGGCTATCTTCTCGCCCTTGTTCATGACTTTCTCCTCGGCAGCCAGAAGCTTGGTCACCATATCAGGGGAAGGCGCGCTATCTTGATCCAACAGAAGAACATGGGAATACCCCCGCTTTATGCTCAGATCGACGCCTATATTCTGGGCCTCAGCAATTCCCTTATTGTCTCCCAAGGGGACATATGAAACAGGCCTTCCGAACCCTTCAAGAAACGGGGCATTGGCCGAGGTTGACCCCGGCGTGTTATCAATTGCAAACACCGTATCCACTTGGCCTGCAAGGCCGGATAGAAGCTGCTGGGTCGCCTGTTGATCGGGATGGAAAAGAATAACAATAGCGGCAATCATATTCCCCTCCGGCGAGCAGGCAGCACCATCCCAGCCCCTCTATGCTGTAAATGCACAAACATCAGATAACCTTGGTGTTGTCTGCATGCAAACACCTCGATTGCCGGGCAAATCAAATCCATCCAAACGATGCCAAGGACTCTAGAGATTTTGCATATACTCCAAAGCCAAGGATTATTAACAACGCTGCATAAATTAAGCGCTTATTCCCCCTTGATAGCTCCACAAAAGCAATCAACTGAAGAAGCCAGTAAAAATCAAATATATAGTAGAATCTATACCCCAAGCCAGTGAAGGGAAGGAATATGAGCATGAGAGACAAACCGACACAACTAGAGAACACCGCTACCCTCTGATGGAGAGATAGTTTCCTCCACACTATGATACTAATTCCAATTGTGGCTAGATGCACCGTTGCGGTCCAGTTTAGCCTCGACACATCATTAATAGTATTAACGTCGAGAGCTCCCGCAAAACGGGCCGAAGCGCTGAAGAAGTCTATAAGTTTGCTATAATGCCCGATGGCAACATAAGCTAATGGCGCAAGAGAGATAGCCCATATACGTGAATAAAATCTCACGCCCAATAAGACTAAAGTTAAGATAGGAAGCGCCACAATGACGGAAAGGTGGAATGCCAGAGCAACACAAAAAACCAAGGCAGAGCGCCTTTTCTCACCGGAACATGCGAGGTAGAGGCTAATCGCCATCAATGGAATGGCCGCCATTGCTCGGATCTCCGTCATTATCCCGATGGCGAAGTAGTCGCAAAAAAGAAGATAAAAATATAATGTTATCCACCGGTTATTAACTGCAGTTGTCGCAAAATATAGGATCGCAACAACGGACAGAGCGGCATACATCAACGCGACGGCTGTGAATTTGCATCCGGAATAAATTGCCAAGAGAGATATCAAGGAAAATGCGGGATCGGAGAACAAATCCTGGTTCGACGCGGATCCGATTGCTATGCGATTGAACCAATCGACATAACCTTGATAATCCCTATCTATATTGCCAGGACGCAAGCCTGCGAACAGTACAAGAACGGATAATGTCACAATAAAGAAACACACTTGGAATATGCGGCGCATCTTTACGTTATCAATAAGGGATATGGGCACGCCGCACAGAACAAGAGCATAAATAAAGTAATACATGGTCAGTCACCTGGGAGACGTCTTATGCTTCAAATAGGCTGCTGCGCGGCGCTGCTAGGTTAAGAAAGTCATCCTGTGCTAGCTACACGTTGTTGGGAGGTTGGTATCAGCGTCGCCTCAAAGGCACCCGCAGCGCGGCTCCATGTGAATTGCTGAATATACTCGTTTCCTGCGCTTGCGAGGCGTATCCTTCGTCCTTGATCCCGTAAAACGGCCACCAAATTCTCCGCCATCGCGTTTGGGTCTTTTGGTGGGGTGAGCACAGCTGTCTGATCAGCTAAACAATACTCTCTATGTCCGCCAATATCTGTGGCTATGACAGCAGCCCCACACATCATGGCTTCAGCTGGCGGCAAGGGCCATCCCTCAGTCCAGCTGGGCGCAAGGAAGATCGCCGCTTGGTTGTAAAGCGCCCGCAGGACAGACCGCTCCGGCTGCTGATGATACTCAAACCACTGCGGCAGGGACGCAGGGCGCGAGGGAACGCCGAAGAGTGTAACTTTTATTTCCGGATCTATCTCGCGGACCCTCAAAAGAGCCCCAATGCCATCTGCGCTTCCTTTCCAATCGGCATGATGATACAGCATCATGATGCGCCTTGGATCTCGCTGGTCCGGCGGGATGTCAATCTGGAATTCATCCGCGCTCAGCCCGTTGGGAATATAGACGGCTTCTTCTCCGAGGCCCTTCGCAATATCAAGAAGCCACTTTGCGATGACGATCTTCTTCAATGGCGCTTTCCAGGTTGCATAAACGCGTTCTTCGGAGCCGTCCCATGTTTCAAGATGCTGAATGAGATAATAGCGCCTGCCCCGGTCTGCGGGATAGTCGCTTACCCATTCAGCAGTTCGCCATGCGGTTGCAATGACGGCGTCGCCTTTTGAAATCCATCGCGACGATAAATTGGGGACCCATACCAGCTTCACAGTCGGATCAAGCTGAAACCATGAATCTGGGCGAAAGTCTTTTCTCAAAGAGAACTGCAGGCAACGGATTCCGGTCTTGAGGTAGTCAAGAAGCGACGCGTCGCGCGAAGACCCTCTGGCTGGATGTACGACAGTGATCTGATGGCCCTTACGCGCAAGGTGATTGGCGTATTCGTATACAACCTTGACTCCACCAACGGGTATTGTCCCTGTACCGGGAAGCACAAACGCGATCTTCAGCTTGCAGTTCATCGTATCTCGAATCCTCAAGTTCACGGCCTTGAAAGTCCCGTCGTCTTAGTGCAAGAGGCTTGGGACAGGAAGCAATTGGATGCCCTCTCTGTACAAGAGTATTCCCAGGATTACCGTTTGCAATACTTCGAAGAGCAGTGCCGAAGCAGCGGCACCGGAAGCTCCAAACCAAAGCGCCAGGGGGAGAAGTACGAGGACGCACAGAAAGCTGGAGGTAATGACGGTGCGGGTAAACTCTCGCTTCATGCCAAAGTTCAGCATGGCTTGGGTACCGTAGATGTTATTGATCCCGCAAACAAAAGGAATCATGGACATGAAACGGAGAACCGGCACGGCAGCCATGTATTCCGGACCCATCACGATGCGGACGAAGGGAACCGCGAAGACAAGCAGCAGAACCCCGCCGCCTATGGAGATGCCTCCCACCGTAAGCGAAGCTTTCCGAAGGTAGCTCACCGCAGCTATTCGAGAACGGGATGCCAGTGTGCAAACGTGAGGATACATCGCTTGACCTATGGCGGCCATCACAGCCTGTCCCGCACTCAATATCTTATTGGCGGCACTAAAATACCCGACCTCCGTCATGTTGCGCAGAAGACCCAAAGCGACCGTAGTCGACGAAAGGAAAAGTGATACTGAAATTTGGGAAAGAAACAGATGCCAACCATCACGGAGCCTATGCCACATTTGTGGAAATGTCGGGCAGCGCAGCTCCAAGTCTTCTGATGAAAAAAGAATGACTATACCAAGAATCCCGCCCAGCAGCCTTCCGACAGACTGGACTAATGCCGCCAGGAGGTAGTCGGACGAAGTACGTACGACAAGAAATGTGGCTAGTGTGAATATGAGTCCCGCAGTCAGATTCACCACGGATATTAAATACAACTTTTCAATGCCCTGAAAAAACCATGCGGGGAAGAGCATATTGCCTACAACGATGAGAAAGCTGGCATAATACACCGCGGCGTTGGCGTGAAATCTCGGCACATAGGACACGATCGCGCAAAGAATCAGAAGACTGATCAAACAAAGCGAAGCTTTGATCGCCATGACCGACGAAAGTAGTTCCGATTTCAGTCTCCGGTCATCTCGGCAAATAGCCAGCTCACGAGTCGCACTCAAGTTGAACCCATAGTCATTGAGGGTGACAAAATAAGCCATCACGGCCTGCGAAAACGCGATTAGACCGAAGTGTTCAGGACCGAGCACTCGCAAAAGGTATGGAACAGTAATGAGGGGTAGAACGTAACCAACCACTTGCATTGAAATCAATGATGCGGCGTTTCCAACTACTTTATGGCTCATCTCTCTCAACGCCCCCAGTGTCTTCCACCCTCAAGCCGTACATTTGAACAATCGAATCGCGCGCAGAGGCCACAGCTCAGGATATTCTCGGTTTCCTCAGGGACAAGGCCCTTAGAATCAGTGCAACCTTTTCACTTGTCTCCGGACGTTTTTTCATTTGCTGGAACGCGGATAACCAGAGCGCACAGAAGACTCCGACAAAGAGTCCGAAAAAAGTGGCTGCAATTACAATGAGACTGCGCATCGGAAAGGATCGCCTATCCGGCGGAATGGCTGAGTCGACGACCTGAATCATCGCGCCCTCCTTCGCTTCGTCGAGTTTGGCGAGCTCGAACTGCCGGGCTAGTATGTCGAAGATGGTTTCATAGTACTTGACGTCGCGAAGCCTGCGAACATACTCCATTCCTGCCTGGGTCATTTGGCCCTTGGCGGTAATGTCTCCTTCGGGGTTGCCACTGTTGCCGCCCAGCTTGGCCAACTGCCCGCGAAGCCCATCCAGTTCCTGCTGGGCCTCGACCAGTTGTGCGTTCTCGCCCGTGGCGTAGGTCTGCATGCCCTGGATCTGAACTTCCTTAGCCGCGATCTGGGCCCGCAATGCGGCCGTCGATTCAATGAGCGCGCGCGCCTGGCTATCAAGCTGGATCAACCCGGTCTTTTGCTCGGTCTCCTTCAGAGCTTCTTCGGCGTCTCCCAGGTTCTGATTCGCCTGTTTGAGTTGCTGCTCAAAGAACATCCTGCGCTGTCCTGCCTCGGTGATGGCCAGATGCTGAGACAGATCGCGGAATTGATCCACGTAACCGTTCGCAAGATCGGCGGCGCGGCGCGGGTCGCGGTCCTCGACGGAAATGTGAATGAGTCCGTCTTTGCCGCTGCCGTCCACAGTCGTATATTGCTCAAACTTCTTGCGCGCATCCGATAAGTAGCGCTTGTGGTACTCCTGCATCAGGCCGAAGTTTTGGATCATAGAGTCTTCGACGGTACGGCTCCTGAGCATCGCCACAAACATGTCGTTCGGGTTCTTGAGCAGATTACTCCCGCCTGTGGCCAACGCCGCTACCCCGCCCAGCGAGCCAAATTGCGAGGCAATTTGGCTACTCAAGGAGGAGTTCTGCTGCGGAGGCAGCAGCGTTACCATTGCCGTGTAGCGAACTGGCAGGAGGAGAGAGATAATGATCGCCAATACAGCAAAGCTCACCGTGACCCAGAAGATGGTGCGCTTCCGCTCGGCTAGCACGATGAGAAGATCAAGCAGTGATATTTCGTCTTCCTTCACTGCGGTATGGCCGTCAGTGGAACGAGCTGGAGGAGGCTCAACGTGCTCTAGGAGTTCGGAAACTGGAGTGTCCGTGGCCATCTTTTCCTGCCGAGCGATCAGATTTGAGCACAAGCCTCCCTGGATTTTACAGGAGAAGGACTCCGCTGACTTGGCAAGGGCGGAGTAAAAGTGGTTCTTCTTCACATTTGATGACGAGTGGGCAGGACTTCGGCTTCCTTGTGTCGGTTTGGAATTTAGGCGGCATTGACGCCGCGCAAGCGCACCAAGTCGAAGTTGGCTCGGCCGTACATGGAGCGTTTGATCAGCTTCAATCGGTGAACCTGCCCTTCGACTGGACCATTGCTCCGGGGCTGTGAATTGCAGCAAGAACGGCTTCTTCGTCGCGGCAGAGAGATGCTTGGCAAAGTTTGCCCGCGGGCTTCGGGGAGCGGCATCACGCCAACGCAACCACGCGACGGCGAATTCATACGCGCTGGAGCTCGCCATTGGCAGTTTGATCGCGCTTGACGCGTGCCGGTCAGCGCCGGCTGTGGTTTTGAGTTGATCTCGTTAAAGAATCTTCGGTCAGTCAACTCAATGATTTGCCCATTACCTCTCCGCGACGTGATACTTCATCGAATGAAGCCAGGAGGGCGCGACCGCCGCGGATCTCCGGGAGGAAGCTGGTAGGGTTCCAGCAGGGATGTGAATTTCCGCAGGATCGAGCGCAAGGCGGGGATGTCGGGCTGACCATTGCGCAGGAGGATCACCTGCCTGGAAGGGAGAATGTGCATGGGCGACAATTGGGCAGCCTCGAGAAGATTCGCCGAGACTTCGGCCATATCCAATCCAGCCTCCCAATCCGGGTTTGGGTCTGCCAGCCACGTCTTGTTTTTCGTCACTGCTTCCGTAAGATGGTTCTCGCGGTCAGGAACATCTTCCACAACATTCTGTCCACGGTTGCGGAAGAAGCCGAGGAGCGCGGCGACGATGGAAGGATCGCGAACTGTGCCATCCGGGTAGAACACTCCGTGCACCGTGCCCCAGTTGCCGGTGATCATCAACTCCCAGATGTACCATCCGACGTGGGCTTGCATGTGCTCCTGGAGAGTAACGTCATACGGATTTGCACGCGCGATGCATCCGATCTCGGTATCGATCAGCGGCTTGCGGACTTGTTTCGCGTACTCTTTCGCTTTTGCTATGCTGGCGCGAATCTGGGCGCGCGTCGGGCTGTAGTTGTGGAACGAAAGTACATCCACGGCGTCGCCCATGGCGATCATGTTTTCCGCAAACGTCGCACCGATGGTTACCGGTGTCACAGTATCGAGTTCGTGGAACATTTTGGCCATATAGATCGCATGTTCCATATGCAGCCGATTGTCCGGAGTGGGTGGCAGGGAACAGCACTCAGGCTCGTTCTCAACGTCCCAGATGGCAAGGCCTGGCTCCTTGCCGATGGTGGCCACCAAGTCGGCGACAAACTGCCGGGAGTTGGGCCACGCGGCCTTATCTCGCCATTCGTTAAATTTGTACTGCATGGTGGGCATCACGCCGATTCCGCGCTCGTGCGCCGCGCGCACAAAATGAAGGAGGTTCATTCTGAAGCCTTCCTTGTTTCTCTCCCAGGCCGCGTATGGAACGAACACTCGAACCTGATTCAACTGAAGCCGCTTGGCGTAGTCCAGGTCGCGTTCCGTGACTGCGGGGTTGTATTGAAGCCAGAATTCGACATGGCCGATGGTTTCCGCAGACTGGTAATTGAATCCTCTGGTGCCGCTGAGGTCTTTGGGCACGCGGCGTTGGGCAGCCATTGGCAGAGCGAGAGTGGCAATGAGCACTGCTATTGCACAGCGATGAGTTCGCATAGGTCCTCCGGATCGTTCTAAAATTGCGTTCATCGGACGGCTTCTCTGCTCGATCCGACATTCGACAGTTGGCAATTGGTTTCCCCATCAATACGGCCGCACGTTCTGCGTAACGCCGGGCCAGGAGTCCGTCCGGAAGGGAGCGGCCGGCAGTCCAGCTCCATTGAACAGTGTCGCCGCGGGATTGGATTGCCAGGCGTAGCGGACCTCTTTTGGATTGGGCACCGATGGCGATGAGACAACAATCGTGTCGCGTTCGATGCGGGCGTCGGCCCAATACCACTTCCGGTCATCCCCGGCGATGGAGAACTCTTCGAGCTTCTGCCCTTTCACGACCAGCCCGCCGTCGGAATGCGCGAAGCGCAACCGGATGGAGCTTGGGAGCCGTTCGACGGACTTAAGAGTTGGTCCCGAATACACAACATGCTTGACGTAGTGCTTGGCTAGCGCGCAATACGCCAGTCGCTCGCCTACGGGGAGCTTGTCCTTTGCATGAATGTTGTCAGGATCGCCTGTATCAATCGTGACGGCCAGGCATGAGTTGCGAACACTGGCGGCAGTCATTGCCTGCGATTCCCGAGTTTCGGCCCACTCGTCGCCGTCGACCGGCGTTGCACTGCGCTGCTTAAACCGGGGCAGGCTGACAATGTAAAACGGAAAATCTCCCTGTCCGAAGAGGTTTCGCCAATCAGCGATCATAGCCGGAAGAACTTTGCGATATTCGTATGCCCTCGTCGAGTTTTCTTCGCCCTGGTACCAGATGGCGCCGGTGATGGAGAGCGGCGCGAGCGGCTTCAGCATCCCCTCATACAGAACTGTCGGCATCACCGGCCAGTTCTGATAAGCGATGGGCAGCGGCTGCGGCGGCCGGGCATCCAGGCTCAACTGGCCCTTCCACGCGCCAGCCAGCGGAATGTTGGTATTGTCACCAAGCACGAGGTGCAGGTCCGCAGGCTTGCTCATGAATCCGCCATCGGGCTTGGTCTTCATAATGCGAATGGCGATGATGTTGCGTCCGGGCTTGAGCACACCGGGACGCATGAAATAGACTCGCGGGTTCTCAACCCAGGCGCTGCCGCCGACTTCCGTCCCATTGACCCAGACCGTGTCCATGCGCTCGATGATTCCGAGGAACATCATTTCCCGGCCCGCCGGAAGCGGGTCCGGCAGATCGATCTCTTTTCGGAACCACGCCAGCGCCGGCGTGTCGGGTACGCCGAGTTCGGCGAACCCACCCGGAATAGTGACCGGTTTCCAGGTGGCATCGTCGAAGTCCGGTGCAGCCCAACTCTTCTTGAGCCCAATGTCGTACTGATCGTACCAATGCTGGATGTAGTCGCCGTATTCCGGCGCGCCTTCGGCGACCAGGCGGCCAATTAAATCGAGGGGAACGTCGAAGTCCTTGAGCGGACGCAGTGCGGCGGCGCTGGTCCAGGCCTCCGCCGGCGTTCCGCCGACAGCATCCACGATCAGGCCGATCGGAATGTGGACATCCTTCTGGACCTCGCGCGCGAAGTAGTACGCGACCGCCGAAGCCCGTGCTGCTGTCTCCGGCGAAACGACCTTCCAGCTTCCCGCAATCCAGCCGGTGTGGTTGTAAGCAGGATGCCCAAACACGTCGAAGAAGCGAATATCCGGGTAGTTCGCCGCCTTTACTTCATCGGCGCCGTTGAGCGCTCCCCCGAGAGGGACGAGCATATTGGATTGACCGGTGCATAGCCAAACGTCGCCCACCATGACGTTGTGCAACTCCACCGTTTGGCGGCCAATGATCCGAACTGTGTATGGTCCGCCTGTCTTCGGCGGCCGAATCTGCACCTGCCAGCGGTGGTCTGCGTCTGCAACGCCGGATGCGGTCTTGTTTCCGACTTGTACACGCACACGGTCCCCCGGTTCCGACCAGCCCCAAATGGTATCCACCTTGCCGCGTTGCAGAACCATGTCATCGCCAAACAGCGGGCTGACAAACGGGAAGGGCTTGAGGGCGGGAGGCGCGAAAAATGGCCGCTGCGCAAAAGCGCTGCAATCCTGCCAAAACAGGAGACCCGCAGCAGCGGCTACGAGAAGAACATGTCTGGAATTCATGGATCCGAACCTCCTTTGATCAGCCAGCCACCAGGAGCAATGGGCCAGGAATCAACATCAATTCATTTGCACGCGGGCCGGTCCAAACCCAGGTCAAGTTTGTCGAGCGCACAGGGAGGCGCGTGAGAAAACGTTTGCCAATCAGGCAGCCTATCTCGTGCAATCGAATATGTAAAGCGATTCATTGAGGAAGAAGACTCTCATCCACGATCACAAAAGCACCTGGAATCGATCCAGGTCCTGATCAGGTCGCGGGGGCTCTTTTGCAATAGTCCGCAATCTTCCTGTCCCTGCTGGCGACGATAGGATGGATGCACGCGAGAGCTACAATTGGGCGTCGCCTGCGAGGAGTTCTCATCGTGATCCGTTATGCAACCGTCGTGGTTCGATCCGTAATGCTTGGCGCGATTGTGTCGCTGTTAACAGCATCTTCAACGCCGGCGCAGCAGAAGCAGGCGGTTGCGAACACGGCAAATCGCATGGAACTGGGGCGGCTCAAAAACGGCGCGGTGGTAGCGTTTGTTCGCTCCGGCTCCGGCGGCTGGGGCATCGAAATATCGAGCGACGCTGTTTCGTACATGAAGCAGCCCGAGCCCGCGCAGATCGAGGTCTATCGCGGCGGCGGCGACGTGCGTGAAATTACCGCCGGCTACCGGTCAATACATCAGGAAGCCGGCGTAGTTGTGGCGATGGCAAAGGTGGAGGGTGGAAGCGAGGCTTCATTTGCCTTCGACGACCGATGGAAGATATCGGGCAACGTGTTGTCGCTCAGCCGGACCGTGACCGTGACCGGCACTGAGGAGAACGCTGGGTTTTATTCAGCGATCCGCCTCATGACCACGCCTGAAATTACCTGGCCGGACGCGGATTATTTTGCTCCGGGCGTTCTCTACGGCGATCCAACCTACGACGGCGACAACTCTCCTGGAGGCGTTTTAAATTATCGCGCCAAGCGCTTTGCAGTACGGGAAGACGAATTGTCCGCGCCGCTCTTCGCTCTGTCGTTTCGCGATGGGCGGTGGGCGGCGGTGATGGACACGGCGCCGCGCGGCGACACCACATGGGCAGAGACCATCGCTCCTGCCACTACCCCCGTGATCGACGAGCGCATTCAGTTTGGAGCTCTTGGCGCGCGTGAAGCTCCTGACGGCGGCGTCGAGTTCGGCTTCTGGTTCCCAGGCACGACCAGCGAATTTACTCGTGGGTTTCAAACCCCGCCGGCTCCTGTTGTGCGGCGCCGTTATCATCCCGTGAAGGCGGGGTTCTCGCAGAGTTACCAGGTGGGATTCTGCTTCGGGCAGGGCGCAACTTTCCTGGGCATGGAACGCGATGCGTGGCGCTGGGCGTGGGATACGCTGAAGCCGCCTGCGATGCGGCTGGACCTCGAAGTCGTCCGCCGCGTGCTGACCGACCATCTGGCAAACCATGTACTTACTGTCGATGATCGGGCCGGCGTTCCCTTCCTTTTCGACGCCGTCACGGGTAATCCAGGGTCCTACCGCAATTGGAATAGGTATCGCGACTCCTTCCCGACGCCACCCCGCCTACCGGCCAACATGCCGGTCACGGCTCACGAGCTGAACCCTGAGAAGAGCGCGGAGTTAGCGGCGTGGGCCCGCAACCTGGGCGTTAATGTTGACCCCAAGGCAAATGAATTAGAGCAATGGCCGAAGGTGATCATGGGTTTTGTTTCCAAGGGCATCGAGGTGGCCGATCAATTGCTGATCGAAGCAGATCGAGATCCCAGTCCACGCGGGCAACGAATGCGGAAGGATGCACTGGCAATCATCGACAGTTTCATTCGTTTGGTGCCGATGTCGCCTCCTGCGGGTGAAGGATTCAACCTGTGGACTGGCAAGGCAGATTCCTGGGCCGGCGATTCCACAACTCTCAGAGGGCCGTCGGAAGGCATGCGCACTCTTCTGGATGCGTATCGCCGCGAAAAGCGAGAGGGACGCGAACACCCAGACTGGCTGCTCTGGTGCCAGCAGTTCGGCGATTGGCTGCTCACGCAGCAGCGGGAAGATGGCTCTTTTCCAAGGAGCTGGCACGGAGGCACGGGAATGGTGCTCGAAGTCTCCGGAACGAGCAGCTACAATCCCGTGCCCATGTTGGTGAAGTTGAGCCAACTGACCGGCCAAAAGCGCTACCTTGACGCTGCGATCAGAGCCGCGGACTACGTTTGGGACAACTACGGAAGCCGCGGTGTATTCGTCGGTGGCACCACCGACAATCCGAACATCACCGACAAGGAAGCCGGCATGTTGTCCCTGGAAGCCTTCCTGGATCTCTACGACGCCACCAGGGAGCCTAAGTGGCTGGAACGCGCAAAGGCGGCAGGCAATTACACAGAGAGCTGGATCTGGATCTGGAATGTTCCCATGCCGCTGGGCGCCATCGATTCCGATCTCAACTGGAAACGCGGCGTGCCCACCGTAGGCGTGCAGGGAATTACAGCGCGCGGACCTGGCGGCGTGGATGAGTACCTGGATTGGGCCGCGCCCGCCTATGCCCGGTTGTATGAAGACACAAACGACCCGCACTACCTCGATGTCGCGCGGATACTTCTGCTCGATACCAAGAGCATGCTGGCTCTGCCGGGACGCACCTATGACCTGCTGGGACCCGGCTGGCAACAGGAACACTGGGGAATGGCGATGAATAGAGGTTTTGGAACCCACCGGAGTTGGCTGCCATGGGTTTCAGTCAACCATCTGCACAGCATTACCGGACTGGAAGAGTTCGACCCCGTGCTCTATCGACGTCTGGCCAAAGGAGATTGATGTTCGTCGCGACCCCGCGTCGTACCGGTGTTTTGTCTCATTCTCAAGGCACCGGGTAGCGCCTTGAGATGCGGAATTTCAAACGAGTGAGGCAGCCAACGCACGCATCTGTCATTATCGGAGCCAAAATGTTCCGTCGCGACGTTTCCGCGGAACACATGCCTTGCGCCTTCGGTCATCCGTTGACACTGGCAGAGAAACCTTGTAAAAATTCCGCATCGAGAAAGCGTTGGCTGAAAACTCACTGTAAATCCGAGTTCGCGCGAAAAGCGCTCACATAAAAGGAGCTCCATGAAAAATATCGCGGTCGTTTTGGCGTTTTTGGCTTCAGGAATTTGCTGGGCTCAGCCCCCGGCAGACTGCAAGCCGTCCGAGCTGAATATTCCGGGAGCTCCGTACCCCTGTGTTTTCCTGATCATCGCGCCATGTTCCGCGTGGCTGCGACCAATGCGCAAACAGTAAAGGTTCGCGTCGGCACCGGATTCGATATGACGAAAGAGGCGGACGGACTCTGGTACGTGACAACCACGCCGCTCGTCGAGGGGTTTCATTACTACATGATCAACATCGATGGGGCCTCTGTGTCCGATCCGGCGACTCAGACATTCTTTGGCGGCGGAGAGTGGAGCAGTGCAATCGAGATTCCCGCGATCGACGCAGATTTCTACAGCCACAAGGACGTACCCCACGGCGTCGTGCGGATTCAGTGGTACTTCTCCACGGTGACGCAACAGTGGCGCCGTTGCTTCATCTACACTCCTCCCGGTTACGACACCAATACAAAGGCAAAGTATCCGGTTCTCTACCTTCTGCATGGTTGGGGAGAAAACGAGATGGGCTGGACGTTTCAGGGGCACGTCGACCAGATCATGGATAACCTGATCGCCGCGGGCAAGGCCAAGCCGATGCTGATCGTGATGGACAACCTCAACGCCGTGAAACCGGGTGAGGATGGGACGCTTTACAACGCGCGCGGCGTGCTGACGCAGGGAGTGCCTCAGCCACAGGCGCCGATGGGCGGAGCACCCGGAGTTCCGGGAGCGGGTCCTGGCGGACCGCGGCCTGCCCGAGGTGCGCCGTCGGCTCGTCCGCCGTTTCGGCTGAGCACAACATTCACTGAAATGATGTTCACCGATCTGATTCCGATGGTCGAGAAGAACTACAGGGTCGCGCCGGGCCGCGAAAACCGGGCGATGGCGGGCCTGTCGATGGGCGGAATGCAGACGTTCACCACGGGTCTTCAAAATCTCGACAAGTTTGCGTACCTGGGCGGCTTGAGCGGCAATTGCGGTTCCTTCGGCGGCCCGTTCGACTCGAAGACGAGCTGCGGCGGCGCATTTGCCGATCCAGCGGCCTTCAATGCGAAGATCAAGGTGCTGTTCTTGTCCACTGGCTCCGTGGAAGGGCCGCGCGTAAAGCAATTCAGCGATGCGCTGACCAAGGCTGGCATCAACAACGTGTACTTCGAGTCTCCCGGAACCGCCCATGAGTGGCTTTCGTGGCGGCGAGCCCTGGCTGACTTTGCTCCAAGACTTTTCAGGTAGCTCTGCTGAAGAAGAGTTCCGAATGCCCAACGTCGTTAGTGCATTGTGCTGTGGTGTTCAAAATTGTCAGGATTGCCGGTAATACGCCCAGATCGCTCGCCTCCGGGCAATATGAGGAGTCAACGAATGAATGCGGCAGCTACGTGCGGATGTAGCGTCTCAATAGATTGTTCCAATTGAGGCCAACGCGGCCGTTTTCGACATCCTCATGATTTGCCGCCTGGATGGATTGCCACAATGTGCCGGCACGCTCGGCTCGTCCAGCTTCCAATGTGGGCCCTGGGCTTGCGAAAAGACAGGATTCAACATTAACTTGTTTACTTGCGTAAGCACCTCAACATTAATATGTGACCAATATGAAATCAGAGCAAAGGCCTTTCGTCTCGTATCAGGATGCGTCAAAGAGTGAATTGCCCAGCCAACTGATCGATCGCCGGAGCTTTCTCCAGTATGCGGCAGGTATGGGTACGATAATTGCTCTCGGCGGAAGCGTCTTGGGCCAAGGCCAGCATGGTGCCGCTACCGGTGAAGCCCAACTCGATCAAAAGGTTGGGTCGGCCGATTCGCGTCTGCCCGACGGCACCGAGTATGTTTCCTGGGAACAGCCGCTGACATTTTCGAAAACGTACTACGTGGACAATCAATCGGCCAGGGCCAACGACAACGGGCCGGGCACAAAGTCGCGGCCCTTCCGCACCATTAACAAGGCCGCACAGGTTCTGCAGGCCGGCGAACGCGTAGAGATTGCCACCGGCACCTACCGCGAGTGCGTGCGCCCGGCGCGCGGCGGCACGGGGCCGACCCAGATGATCAGTTACGAAGCTGCTCCCAATGCGAAAGTCTTCGTCAAAGGCTCTGAAGTCTTGAAAGACGGTTGGCAGCAGGGGGCCATTCCGGTGCGCCGTTTCGGCGGGGGCCTGGGTGGGCAAGGTGAAAGCCAAATCGCGTGGCAACACGACCTCACCGGCACAATGTTCCCTGATGCCTACGACCCGTTCGCACTGGACAGCGCACCGGGAGATCGGGTATGGCTCGACACAAAAAACGTGGACATGGGTCCCTATTTTCGGCGGCGCGGATTGGTTTTTGTGGACGGCAAGCCGCTGGAGCCGATGGAGCAGCTTCGCGAACTGGCGAGCGCGCACTTGCCCGGCCCTCCACCTGCGGGTGCGCCCGTGCCTCGCTCCGGCCTGCCCCCTCGCACGCGCGGCGGTCCGATCATGCAGGAAATCGGTGGCTCGCCGGATGCCAGGTTCTGGGTGGAAAACTCGGGCGAGGTGATTCACATCCGTCTGCCCGAAGGCACTCCCGCCGAGCACACAATCGAAATCACCACCCGCGAGCAGGTTTTCGTCCCCGCGCAAAAAGGTCTTGCCTATATCCGGATCAAGGGGATCACCTTCCAGCACGCCGGCAATGGTTATCCGGTCCCGCAGCGGGGCCTGGTTTCCACCGCTGGCGGCAATCACTGGATCATCGAAGGCAGCACCATCGAATGGGCTAATGGTGCCGGCCTCGACATCGCCAACGGCGACTGGAATGGCGTTCCCACGCCGCAGGCCGGAACATCGCAGATCATCCGCGGGAACACCATTCGCTACTGTGGCGTCGAAGGGATCGGCGGCATGGGAACCCGGGATACCGTCGTTGAGGACAATCTCATTGAATGGTGCGGATGGGCCGACGCCGAACGCGCCTGGGAAGCCGCCGGGGCGAAGTTCCACTTTGGCCGCAACCTGCTGTTCCGCCGCAACGTGGTCCGTCATATCCGCCACGCCAACGGGGTCTGGCTCGACAGCGGCAACGCCAACTGCCGCATCGCCAGCAATGTGTTCGCCGACGTCCTCACCGTCAGCGCCGCCATTCACATGGAGATGAACCTCCAACAGAACCAGATCGACAACAATGTCATATGGAATGTCCGCAATGCTGAGCCGGGCACGCCCGGCCAGAGGGGTTGCGCGGGATCGGGCGTCTTCATCAATGCCAGCGATCATCTGATCATCGCGCAGAATCTAATCGGCCGATGCGAGAACTCGGGCATTTTTGCGATCACGCGCCCGGATCGTGCGGGCAGCGGAACTGCCACCGGAAACAATATCTCGAACAACATCATCGCCAGTTGCGGCAAGTCAGCCATCGTGTTCCTCAACCAGAACAACCAGGCAGACGGCAACCTTTATGTCTCCATGCCGAAGGGATTTCTGGGGTTTTTCACGGGTGACTCGAAGCATTGGATGGACCTCCCGGCTTGGCGCGAGGCGCACGGTTGGGACAAAAACGGAGCTTTGGGCGACATGCAGTTGGACTTTGATCCTGACCGCCTGGAGCTGACGATCAGCAGCAGCGAGCCGTTCCCATCGGAGAGTGTAGTCAATCACATCGAGAACGATATGCTTGGCAACGCCACCGGAGAAACCAGGGCCCCCGGCCCCCTGGCCGACCCCGGTTCCAAGCGCATCTGGCAGCTTGATCCTCGCTCAGCGCTCTAACAGAAAACAAGGCTCGATTCATAACCGGCAAAGTAAACACCCTCTCACGGTAGAGGTTGAGACGCCCACCGGAATTGGTAATCGGACTTAAGAGCATGGTGTGGGAAATGGGCAACGGATGCATATGAATTCAAACCACCGTCGACTGAGTCTTCCTCCCATGCGCTACGTGCTGGTGCTCTGGCTATTTGTCATGAGCGCGGTGGCATTTCTTGACCGAACGAATATCTCCATTGCCGGCGTTTATATCAGCCGCGAGTTTGCGGTTGACAATACGCATCTGGGTGGGGTCTTCAGTGCGTTCCTCATCGGTTACGCCATCTTTCAAGTCCCAGCAGGTCTGCTAACCAGACGGATTGGCCCGCGCCGCGTCCTGAGTCTCGGCATCGCGTGGTGCAGCGTCTTCGCTGCCTTAACGGCGCTTGTTCCTCCAACGCTGCGCGGCTCGTTGCTTCTATTGGCGCTTGTGCGCTTTGGCCTGGGCATTGGCGAAGCCACCATGTACCCTGCTGCCAGTCAATTCGTCGAGCGCTGGTTTCCTGTGGGCGAGCGCGGCAAAGCAAATGGATTAATCTTCGCCGGGGTGGGCATCGGTGCAGGCCTCACACCTCCGTTAGTCACTGCGATCATACTGCGGTGTGGATGGCGAGCGGCCTTCTGGTTCAGTGCCGTGATAGATGTGGTGGTCAGTTTGGTGTGGTACATTGCCGCTCGCGATAATCCCGCGGAACATCCATTTGCCGGGGAAGCGGACAAGATCCTGATCGGCGGAGAACAGAATCAGTCCAGTCTCTCTCTCGTTCGAGGTGAGCCTGCGCGCGACACCAAACGCTCGATTTCCTGGACGAAGATCGTCACCAGCAAGGAGGTATTCACCCTGACCTTGAGCTATTTTGCATTCGTCTATGTCGCCTGGATATTCTTCGCGTGGTTTTACATCTATATGGTGCAAGTGCGCGGGCTCAACCTCAAGGCCAGCGCCGTCTACTCTATGTTGCCGTTTATCGCAATGACGATCGGTTGCCTCGGCGGAGGTACGGTGAGCGATTGGATCGCGGCCCGATTTGGCCTGCGAGCGGGCCGATGCCTGTTGCCCGCTCTTTCGCTCGGACTTACAGCGATTCTTCTGGTGATGGGATCGCGCGCTCACGGCGTGGCTACGGCTGGAATGACTCTTGCCTGCGGGGCGGGTGTCTTGTACATCTCGCAGAGCGGTTTCTGGGCTGTCTCGGCTGATGTCGCCGGAGAAAACGTCGGCGTGGTTTCCGCAATCATGAATATGGGCGGCCAGCTTGGCGGAGCTTGCTCGGCTTCTCTCACTCCCCTGATTGCCGCCCACATTGGGTGGAACATGTCGTTCGTCACCGCTGCCTCCATCGCGGGGCTCGGCGCAGCGGGATGGTTGATTATTGACCCAACGAAGGCCTGTGCCGAAGTTGGCACAGGCTCGATGATGACGCATTCAAGAATTCGGTGATTTCGGCAATCCTTCGATCTGTGCCCGCTCGCGTGCCGGGCGACACAATTTTCTTACGCCGCACAGAGAAATGCTTGTTTTCTGACCTCAGGTACGCCAAGCTAGAACGCTTCCGGAGAGAACAGATCGATTCCTCTGATCCTTTGTGCTAATTTCTTTGTTGAAAATGTTCATGTCAAAATTGGATACTTTTAGTCGTTCGAAGCAAGCCTGACACAAGGAGATGTGAGATGCCCATGAATCGGCGTGAGTTTTTGGCGGCTTCGGTTGCAGGCGCTGCCGTATTGCAGCAAGGGATGACGGCCTTCGCCGCTCCAACAGGAAATCTCCAAGTCGTCATTGATGCGTCCAAGAGCGCCGGGCCGGTGAACCCGATGATTTTCGGAGGTTACATGGAGCCGGCGACCACACAAGTTTGGGCCGAGATGCTGACCGACAGGAAGTTTGCCAACCCGATTACGAGTGCAGTCGCGGCTGCGCCAACGAATTCGTTTTTCCGCCGCTTTTTCGGCGAACCATTCAAGCCAGTAGGGCCGGAAGGCACTGTCGAAATGGACACCGTGAGGCCGTTTGCCGGCAAACACAGCCCGCGCGTTAAGCTTGACGCCTCCGAGGCCCGCGGCATTCAGCAGTCCAAATTGCGTCTGGGAAGCAACAAGTCTTACGAAGGCCGCGTTTATCTTGCTGGCGATCCCGGCGCTAAGATCGAGGTCCGTTTGGTCTGGGGCACAAGCGCCAGCGACTCTCAAACCATCACGATCCCATCGCTGTCCCGCGAGTACCGGAAATTTCCGTTGAATTTCATTTCGAAAGCCGACACTGACGATGCGCGCCTGGAAATCCTGGGTACCGGCAGCGGCACGTTTCATATCGGGACCGCTTCGCTGATGCCTGCCGATAACGTGCAGGGATTTCACGCCGGCACGATACGGCTTTACAAAGAGGCTGGATTCAAAATGTTCAAGTGGCCAGGGGGCAACTTCGTCTCCGCCTACGACTGGCGTGACGGGGTTGGCGATCGGGATAAGCGCCCCCCGAAGTTGCAACCGATGTGGTCCGACAGGGTGGAGTCGAACGATGTCGGTCTTCATGAATTAGTCGCTCTTTGCCGGCTGGTCGGGGCTGAGCCCGATCTGGCGGTTGACAGCGGGTTCGGTTCGGCGCGCGAGGCGGCCGAGGAGGTGGAGTACTGCAATGGTTCCGTTGAGACATTTATGGGCAGAATCCGAGCGGAGAACGGCCATCCCGAGCCCTTCAATATTCGCCTTTGGACCGTCGGCAACGAGATGTATGGGCCGTGGCAGTACGGTCACATGTCGCTCGACCAGTATTGGGTGAAGCACAACTACATCGTCGACGCTATGAAGAAAGTGGACTCGAGCATCAAGGTGACAGTGTCCGGGGCCAGCATCTGCGAGAAATCCGTGGGCGGCGCGGAGAAGAAAAATAATTTCTTCCCGAGCATCTGGGAGCCGCCAATCACTGAAACGCTACCCTATCAGTTCGGAAGCATCTATGACTGGGATGGCTGGCTGTTGGAAAAGTGCGCCGATAACATCGATTTTCTCTCTGAGCACACGTACGCCTATCCTGATCTGGCATTCGACGCTGAGAAGCAGCTCTTTGTAGATGTCCGCGATCCGCTGCAATTCAGAGCCCGGCGGCTGGCCAACCGCATCGGCGAGGCCTTTGAGGCATGGGACAAGTACGTCGAGAAGATGCCGTGGTTAAGACAAAAGAACATCAAATTCATCTTCGATGAATGGGGCAATCGTCTGCGGTCAGCGTCGGGCAGTGGAAGCGGCGGCTTCATGCAGCAATCCGGAATGCTGATGCCACTTTCCTACGCACTTTGCCTGCACGAAATGTTCCGCCACTCCGATATGACTGCGGCAAGCTGTGCGACGGGAGGACTACGCATGTTGACCGGCCACACCGGCGAGGCTGTGGGGCTTGCGGCTGAGGGAGTGGTGATGAAGCTGATGCAGACTCACTTTATCAACGCGATTCCAGTTGAGGTCGATGGGGATTCGCCGCAGCAGCTGGTGCGCGGCACACCTTTTGTCGACAGGGGAACAAAGCCCACCGGAAGCCCAACCTATCCGTTGGATGTTCTTGCGGCGTTCTCCAGCGATCGCAAGAGGTTCCTTATTTCTGTGGTCAACCCCACGGAAGAGAGCTACAGCCTCGCGCCGAAGATCAACGGCGTCAAGCTGCGCGGTCAGGGCAGTCTGCATCAGATTGCGCCGCCTGGTGTGAACTCAACCAACGAAGCGGGCAAGGAGCCAGCCGTCAGAATCGTTGAAACATTGCAAGATGGACTTCCGAAGACCGTGCAAGTTCCGCCAGTTAGCGTGAGCCTCTACGAATTCGATATTGCCTAAGAATGAGTCGCTGTTGTTGCGCCAGCGTCGTCTCCGTTTGGGACAGGAACTATTACCGTTCATCTGCAGGAAGTGAAGGTGATGGGTAAGCCGGTCGAGCCGTCCAGTTAACGTAAACGAAGCCGACCGAGAACACGTTTCATGTTTGTCTCGATTCCGGCATTGCAGGACTGCGCAGTTGATCCGTTCGATCGATTTTAGACTTTCTTGCCGGGACACGAAGCAATTGGTGTGTCCGATAAATGTGTCAAAAATCGCCGCGCGGGTGAAAGAGGGATCTAGAAATTCTGGGGGCGTCCCGGCGCAGAGAGAACGACTCAAATTAAAGAGCTTATTGCGAATGATCACTGGAAACCGTCTCACTAATACCCGTGGAAATGAACCATACCACTTGACAGTGAGTAAACCGGTTTCGTAGGCTTTGCGGTCTTCAGGACTTTCGTCTGAAGTTCAGCGCGTCTGAAGATTAGACGCCAATTATTGTGAGGCAGACGTTCGTCAAGTAAACGTTTGCTTGTGGAACTCAGTCAAGTTAACTGAAGGAAAGGTCTGCGGGCTTATGGCTCAGTTTTCAAGAAGGTCAATGATGAAGGGCACAGCCCTTACGGCATTAGGATCGCTCTCTCCTTTTTCACTTCCCGCCTTGGCGCGGGCGATTCAAGTCAGCAGTACGCCTTACCAGAGGCCCAAACTCAAAATCACCGATGTGCGCACTGCGCAGGTACTCGTGCACGGACCGCAGACGCACGTGAGAATTTACACCGATCAGGGCATCTACGGACAGGGTGAGGCAACAGATGCCGCGGTCGGAGCCTCATCGCTGATCCGCGGTTGGCGGCGCATGCTTATCGGACGCGATCCGCTCAATGTCGAAGCAATTTGGGAAAGGATTCGCACCGCAGGAATATTCTCTGGAGCGCAAGCCGGGCAGTACGTCTGCGCATTGTCGGGTTTAGAGATTGCATTGTGGGATCTTGCGGGAAAAGCCCTGGGATTGCCCATCTACCAGCTTCTGGGTGGAAAGTTCCGCGAAAAAGTTCAAATCTACTGCGACTCGGATATGGAAGTTCCGATCGGGCCGGAAGCAGACCGCAAGCTCCCGTGGATCAAGGCTCAAGGCTTTAAGGCCATGAAGATCGACCTTGACGATGCCGCGGATCCCGCGCGCTGGGATAGTTTTAACTGGACTGCAACCAACGGCGAGATCGATCGCATGGTCAAGTGGGTCTCGCACGTGCACGAGTCAATCCCTGCCGACATGGCTCTTGCCTGCGATATGCACGGCCGTTACGATGCCGCGACCGGGAAAAAAGTCGCGAAAGCGCTCGAGCCGTTCAGGCTGATGTGGCTCGAAGAACCGGTCCCGCCTGAAGACATCGATGCAATGGCGGACATCCGGCATTCCACCTCTACCCCGATTGCCTGCGGAGAAAACTTGTACATGCGTTGGGGATACAGAGAGTTGTTCGAGAAGAAGGCTGTCGACATCATCCAGCCCGACTTTGAAAAGGTCGGAGGGCTTGCCGAAGCTCAAAAGGTTGCCAACATGGCTCAGGCATACTACATCCCGGTAGCTCCGCACTGCGTGGTTTCGCCGATCGGGGTGATGGCTACTGCTCACGCATGCGCGACGTTTCCGAACTTCTTGTGCTGTGAGTGGCACTGGATCAATCACATTGATCTATGGCAGTCGTGGGTCAAGGAGGGGGAGATCATCGTCAACGGTTACGTCACTCCGCCAGACAAGCCGGGGATTGGAGTGGAGATGGACGAGGATGTCGCAAAGAAGGCCCAGATTCCTGGAACAACCTGGTTCGCAGCTGAAAGTTAAGAACCGCAAGAAGAGCGCTCATCCAAGAGGGTAGAGAAGATGCGAAAGATTGTTGCAACGGTTCTATCTGGCGCGGCCTTTGCAGCGCTCACTCCGTGCCTGGCTGCGCAGCAGGCGCCCGCTACGCAGACGGACGCGAATCAATCCACCCCTGAGTTTCATGGAGAATTTTTCGCGCCAGCGCAAGTCATCAAATACACCCCCTACTGGAATGGAGAAAGGTTTCCCGACGGTCGGCCCAAGGTGCCTGATGAAATTCTGGATCGTATGAAGACTGTAACTCTTGAAGAGGCCTGGGCAACCCTGCGCGGGGCAGGCTTTATGCACCAGTACGAAGATGGCTGGTATTCGATCCATCCCGATCAGGTTCTGGTGGGAAGGGCACTGACGGCTGTCTGGATGCCCGGAAGACCTGATGTTGAAAAAGAGATTGAAGAGCAGGGAGTAAAGGATCATCGACAGGGAGGTACGAACGCTTGGCCCGTTGATATGCTGCAGCCGCGGGACGTCTACGTAGGCGACCACTTCGGACTCAAGCAGGATGGGCCTTCTATCGGCGACAATGTCGGCAATGCGATTTATGCGAGATCAGGCAACGGCATCGTCTATGATGGCGCCGTCCGCGATATCAACGGCCTCGAAGAGTTGCCAAACTTCACATCCTTCGTTCGGTACTACGATCCTTCGCATCATTTCGGATCGCTTGCCAGCGGAAGATTGCTCAATTCGACCATGGTGAGCATCAACGGGCCCACCCGCATCGGACAGGTCCTGGTCATGCCGGGAGACGTGGTCCTTGGACGGAATGGCGGAGTGATCTTTATCCCGCCCCAATTAGCAGAACAAGTCGTCAAATACTCGGAGCGCACTCATCTTGAAGACACGTTTGGACACCAGCGCCTGCGAGAGAAAAAGTATACCGCGGGTCAGATCGACGCCAGGTGGACCCCGGAAATCGAACAGGACTATCACCAGTGGCTAAAAGAAAACGAGGACCACCTGCCCGCTCCAAAATCAACGATCGAGGAGATTTTGAAAGGGGGCAATACGACGGATTAAGGTTTTGGGGAGCAGCCGTGGATGATCCCATCTCCTTGCACAGTCGCCAGAGCCTAACATCGAAGACATCGATGAATACCGTTCGAAAAATAGGTCTTGCGGGTCAAATTTTATCGAGTCTATGATTCGCTTGTTTTTAAGTGAGCATTTTTTCGGGATTATGATTCGACCGTTTTGAGTAATCCGATCACTTGGAAGGGTCTACTGGCGATGTCAGCCTTGGGGAAATCAGTAAGCGGTTGCCGAAGGGATCGAACGGTGTGAGTTGAAGTCAGGCCGTGGTGTCAACACGAGATGACCAAACCGTTTCACTTTCGCATCAGCAAAAGCTGTCCGAAGCCACGCGATTCAGCGCCCCCGGTTGAAGGGTGTGGCTTGGGTTGTTAACGAATTCGAATGAGGCTGCACTTTGCAGCGGAGGCTAAGTCGGCAATGTTGAACAATCATGTTTGTGATGCATCAGGAAATGGCCGCGTTGCGCCATTTCTCCTTTCAGATTCCCAGGTCGCAGAGGAATCGTTCGGTCGCGGACGGATTACACAAAGAACCTTCAACTTGATCGGACGATGCAGTGTTTCCATCGTCACTTGCATCTTAGTTTCCATCCTCGCGATGTCATCGTCTGCCAGGTTGTCTGCACAGACCGCCGGGGCAGTTTCAGGGCACGTCGCCGATCCGACGAGCGCTGTGATTCCTGACACAAACGTCACACTGACGAATGTGGGTACCGGCGCGGTACGGTCCACGATCACGACCGGATCAGGCGACTACCTTTTCCCTGACGTTCCGCCAGGAGTCTATAACATTCAAGCCGCGCACCAGGGCTTCGAGACCGCCCAAAGTAAAAACGTGGAAGTGCAGGTGCAGCAATCGCTGCGCCAGGACTTCACACTGGTGATAGGAAAGGTCACGCAAACGGTCACGGTTCAAGCGACCGGCAATCTGCTTCAGGTGGAAAACGCAACGCTTGGTACCGTCGTTGAGAATCAAGCTATAAACGAGATGCCGCTGAATGGCAGAAACTATCTGTCACTGGTAAACCTTTCGTCCAACGTCAACACGCTTTCAACGGCGTCGGGCCAGGCAGGCTCGCGCCTTGGCGGCGATCGCGCCAGCCAGGCGGTCTCAGTCGGCGGCCAGCGCATCATGTTCGACTACTACACCCTGGATGGCGTGAACAATACCGATCCTGACTTCAATACCTATGTCGGCCTGCCTTCCCTTGACGGTATCCAGGAGTTCAAGGTGCAGACGGGTGTCTATCCGGCGGAATTCGGTCACGAGGCAACGCAGGTCAACGTGGTCAGCAAGAGCGGCACCAACACCTATCACGGCAGTATGTACGATTTCATCCGCAACAACATCGCCGATGCAACTCCCTATTATTTCCCATACAATGCCACTCCCGCTAAGGTATACCCCTACAAGTGGAACGACTACGGATTTGAACTCGATGGAGCCATCAGAATCCCTAAACTTTATGACGGCAGAGACAAATTTTTCTTCATGGTCGACGACGAGTGGAGAAAGATCCGCACCGTCGGTCAGAGCTCTGCTACTGTGCCATCGCCGGACATAGCGAGCGGCAATTTCCAGGGCTTCACTGACAAGAACGGAAATCCCGTCACCATCTACGATCCGGCAACCGGAGACGCCAACGGCCTGGGCAAGACGCCCTTTCCTAACAACACGATTTCTCCTTCACCCGAGATCACCTCGCAGTCTAAGGCACTCCTGAAATACCTCGGAACAAGTACGACTCCGTTCTACTCGGGTGGGAAGGTGGTCGCGAACTACGCATACGCTACCTCGGCACCGCAGGATCGCCAGGGGTTGACAGTCCGCGGAGATTACATCCAGTCTCAGAAGTCGCAGTATGCCTTCCGCTACAGCTCAGGAAACGAAGACATCTTATCGACAGCATTCTTGGGAGCGGGCAGCAAGATCTTTACCCAGTACTACCAGTACATGGGATCGAACACGTGGACCTTTTCGCCCACGGTCGTGAACGAGGCGCGTTTCGGCTATAGCCATTTCTTTAACTCTCTCGGCCTGTTGTCGGCATACACAAACGACGTGGTGGATGCGATCGGAATTCCCGGACTGAAAGGCGGGGCCCCCTCAACGTGGGGCATTCCAGATATGGCATTCAGTCAGGGACCGGCAGGCACTACGCCGGCAATCTGGCAGGAAATTGGGGATATCGGCGGGGATGGCCCGTATGTTGTGACAGACCCCACATGGCAAATTGTCGACAACCTCTCCTGGGTCAAGGGCAAACATTCCTTCGGGATCGGCTTCGAGTACAACCGGCAGACCTTCAACCAGCTTGGTAATCAGTTCTCGCGCGGACAGTTCTTCGCCCAGCCCATTTCTACTGCACTGGAGACGAAGGATCCTGTAAGTGGAAAGGTATCGCTTTCAGGCGGCGATTCGTTAGCTGACTTCCTGCTTGGCGATCTAAGCCAGGCGACCGTCGCGGTGGCTGTTGCGGATGCGAATTACATGCGCAACGTAGAGGCCTTTTACGCCGACGACACCTTCAAGGTTCTGCCCAATCTCACGATTTCAGCGGGCCTGCGGTATGAATTGACTCCTCCCTGGAACGATACGTTTGGGAATAACTTCAACGCATATGTTCCGAATATGCCGAAGATGGGCGACACGAGCGCCACCTACCCGCAAAGCGGATGGCCGGTCGAAGTCCGCCAGGGCAGTTGTACAGCTGCAAATGTGTATCAGGGTCTTAACATTCGATGGACGAGCACCTTTGGTCCGGCGCCGCAGTGCAGCAACGGCCTGTTGCCCAATGGTCCGTTGATGGATACCCAGAACCTGAATTTTGCGCCACGCCTGGGCTTCTCGTACTCACCGACTTCGAGCACGGTGATTCGCACCGGCTACGGGATCTTCTACACGCAGGATATTGGTAACGCGTACTTCGACATGGCGCGTAACATCGCTGGTCGCGCGACAGCGATCAACGTGGACACGACCACCGGAATCTACGGTAACTCCAACCTGACCTGGGCCAACGCAGCGCCGGGCGCCAGCGGCGGCACAACCGTACAACTCGGCCCGACCACAGTTGAGTACGCGAACGCGCCGAGCCATAAGACCAGCTACACCCAGCAGTTTCTGCTCAATCTCCAGCAGCAGGTTGGGCAGGACTGGTCGTTCGAGTTGGGATACCAGGGTGCTTTGAGCCGCCATCTTTATGGGTTCAAGAACGCAAATGCAGTGACCCCATATGGATACCTTGGCTCCGGAGCCCCAACTTCTGTCTCGTCGCGGCTTCCATTCTATGTGGGGCTGGGCTCAAACAGCCTCCCAGCACAATACGGTCTCCAATATGAGCACGACCAGGGCACGGGCAGTTACAACGCGTTTGATGTGAAAGCCACGCGCAGGTTTAGCAAAGGCCTAAGCGTCATCGGCTCCTACACCTGGGGTAAGTCGCTCGACGATTCGAGCGGAGTCCGTAATCAGGGGAATGACGAGTTGTATCCCCAGAACAGCGAGTGCATTTCCTGCGAATATGGCCGTTCCGCGTTCGATGTAAAGAATCGCATCGTTGGCTCGGCACTTTACGAACTACCCTTCGGGCCCGGCAAATTAGTGCCGGTGAAGGGAGCCTTGAATGCCTTGATTGGCGGCTGGCAAATCGGAGGTATCTTTACCCACCAGACCGGCCTCGTAGGGACTCCCCTGCTCGGTATCGACAATTCGAGTATCGCGTCTCCGTTTGGCAACTTCGATCGGCCCAATCCAACCGGCCAGAGTCCCTACCTCAAAGGCAGCGCGAGAACGCTGAACGACTGGGTCAATAAGGCTGCCTACCAAACGCCGACGGCAGGTTTCTTCGGCAACCTGCAGCGCGGCAGCTTCACAGGGCCCGGCTTTACAAATCTTGACGCTTCGCTACACAAGTCGTTCAACATGCCGTACAACGAGAAGCACCAATTATCGATCCGCTTTGAGGCATTTAACTCCCTCAACCATCCCAACTGGAACGAGCCGAATATGAATCTCAGTTCTTCCACATTTGGCCGCATCACCGGTACGGCCGCGTTACGTCAATTGCAACTCGCGGCGAAGTACCAGTTCTAGTTCGCTGCCTTAGTAAGGATGTTGATCGATGAATTGAATCTGATCTCTCCATGCCGGAGATCGTTGCTAGCGTGAATGACTTTGGTCTCTCGCCTTGCTTCGATCTCCGGCGTGCTATTGAACGGCATAGTGTGCCAATCGCAGAATCAGCAGTTGGTGAGTCGAATCTTTCCGAACGCGCGAAAACCCTCTCGTAGCGTGCTGGAGTGCGCGGCAAATTTTGTACTTATGTCTCGCCAAATCTGTGTCCGGTGACGGAATGGCCGTTCTTTACGGCAAAGAGATGGTTGTGAGGGCATGAGAACTCAAATGGGAACGAGTCCCTGATACCGATTGAAGCGGTTGTGGCGTACGTAGCGCACACCAGATCGGTATCCACCAGAAATGAGCAACCCTCTAAATCTGGTGGAAGAGCTTTACAAAACTCCGATACTGCCATCATCGTGCCACAGCCGGCAAATGGCCTCAGACAGATTCCGCGTAACCAATCCAATCGATCGGATTGTGGCGGCCCAACGTGAGGTGGAAAGTTATCGGCGTATTCTCCGGCAGGTGCACATCGATGTTGGCCTGACCCGTTTGCAGCGGTGCCGCCAGAATGCCCGGCGGCGCAATAATCTTCTCGATCCCGTGGCGGGCCATCAATGTCACGTCCTGCTTGCGGAAGGAGGTCACGGTCAGATCTACGGTTCTTGCCTCCATGTCCCACGTCAGATCGTTGATCCTGGCAAAGGAACGAGCGAGCATTCCACTTATTGAACCCCTGACCAGCGACTCCGGAAGAGCGGGAAGCACTTCGATAAGACCGGGGCGCGAGTACAAAAGCATCTCCATGATGATCGCAGGAATCGCGCCCTGCGCGTCGGGCACGGGCTTGTCATAAGGTTCGCGCGAGCTCCGAAGGGCGGTACTGATGTATCCCTGCTCCATTAATTGCCGCAGTTGAATGTCTACGATGACGTTATCTTTGAGCCGCGCTCCGGCCAAAGCTCGATGGCATCGGGCGTATGCGGGCAAAGTTTCGTACGCGACCGAGGTGCCTAAGGTGTCGAACGTGCGCCTCCGATTAGCGATTTCCGCGGCGCGAGCCAATTGCGGTGTGCTGTCCGGATCAAACTCATCGCCGGGCCAAGCGCCGTAGAGATGAGAAATATGGCGATGGTTGTAATGTTCTTCGAGCGTGGGCCAAGCCCATTCCTTCAGGGTGCCATCCGGTTCAAGCAGGTAGGGCGGTATCTTGGCCAGCATGGCCTCCCATTTCGGCACACTTTCGGTGTCGGAGCCAAGAATCTCAGAAGCCTGAATCAAATTGGTCAGGACCTCACGGCACACTTCGATGTCCCTGCTGGCATTGATCAGCACTGGGCTCGACGGTTCCGTTCTTCGGGGTACATTCTCCGGAGAGATGGATGGAATGAACATGTAATTTCCATCTTTGTCGGCGGCGGTCAGGAAATCCTCGTAGAACAGAGCCAGGTCTTTATAGGCCGGCACCACGCGTCTACGGAGGAAATCCAGATCCCCCGTCACAAGATAGTGGTCCCAGAACGGGCGCACACACCAGCCCCCAGCGGAGATCCAGAAGGGCCAAACCCCGATTTCGGTGCTGGGGGTGTAATAGAAACTGACGCCCATTCCCTTGTCTGGAAAAAGGGGATAGGAAGCACCGCGAAGACCGAAGATGTTCCTGGCGTTGGCCCGGCAGTCCGGGGTCAGGCTCTCCATCCAGTCGAAGTAGGCCTCCATGCCTTCCCGCAGGCCGCCCTGCACAGCACCCGCTGTTTGCAAGTTGATGGTGGCATTGATATCGGTTGAGATGCTGGGATACTTACCACTATTTAGGACGAACCAGTGGCGCCCCATCTCGAAGATTTTCTCGAGCAGCGCGGGAGAGTAATCAGGTCTCGACCGCTGATCGGTAAGAAGTTCCTCCGTGGACATGCCAAATTGCGACGCCCCGCCAAAATCGACGGTGACGCGGTTGAGCATCTCCGACTGGACCAGGCGGTGGCGCTCCAGCAATGCCGGATAGTCGGCGGGAAGTCCTGCCACTCCTTTACGCAGCGCTTCCACCTGGTCCTCGCTATAGTCGGGGAAATATTCAATACGCGTGAGAAGCATTACGGACGACGCTTCTGCGATGACCAACGTGTCACGATCCATCAGCGCCGTGCCGCCGTTGCACGCGATGCGGACTATCCCGGCGTAACCGCTGTTGTCGACAGCAGAATCCAAAATGCACTTGTATATCAGCCGCTGCTCGTTGAAGTCCTGCCGAACGTCGTTGGCTTCGACAGCTCTTTCGACCAATGCTCCGGTGACGGCGCCAAGTCCCGGATGGCTGCCCCAGTCCATTCCGGAATTCATGGTCCACTGCGCGGACTTATGCAAAGAGATTCGAACATTCACGGACTGACCTGCAGGCGCCGTGAGCCGCTGGACCACAATGTTGTCGGGCCGGGAGGTGAAGACCTCGCGAACCCAATCGCCGCGCTCGTCGGTCCAGTGGACCTTCAACTCGCTGGATTCGAAATCGCAGGTGCGGAGATAGTCCTTGACCGAAGCAGTTTTCGGGAAATCAAGCTGCATCAGGAATGCCGGGATGGTGAGGTGAGGTTCGGTGTCCTGCTTGATCGGTCCCTGATTCATGTGCTGGACCGCAAGCGCCATGGCCTCACTTGTTTTGCCTTCCAGTACCATTTGCCGCACCTGCGAGAAGATGTCCGCGGCATTGGGAGCTTCGAGCGGTCTTCTCCAGGGCATGAGCAGGCTTTCGTGGTGGAAGAGAATCTGTTCCGTGTAGGGATCGCCCGTTAACTCGATGTTCATTGCCCCATTTCCAGAGGTGACGCATTCGTTGACAAGGCTGCCAGGCGCAACACTGCAAAAGCCTGACTGCGGCACGATTGTTCGTCGGACTCGTTCCGCCAGTGGCATGGGTGAGATGGGATGCGATCTGGCGGGTACGGGCGACTTGGGTAGGAACGGATCGCCTTGCACGCGGTGAAGATATTCAGCCGGACGGTTGTCCGCCAGTGGCGCTCCCGTTTGTTCCGGTGCATTTTGGGGATCGCTTTCGGCTACAGCGAGCGCCGACGATATTTCCAGAGACCCCATCAGGCCGGCGGCAGCAGCGCTTGTCTTAAGAAAATCTCTGCGTTTCATCAATTCCTCTCCCGGTCTGTAGTTATGCCATCATCAAACGGCCCAATTAACCCAATCCATGGGGTTGCGCCGTCCGAGCTTTAAGTGAACATCTACCGGATTTCCTTCCGGCAAGTGCAGGTTACAGGCGGCCTCGCCAGCCTGCGGCTTCGCCGCCAAAGCTGCCGGGGAAGCGGAAACCGCTTCGATGCCGTGCCTGGCGATCAGCGTAACGTCTTGCTTTCGCAATGAGGTGATCGTCAGGTCTACGGTCCTGGCTTCCATATCCCAGGCCAGTTTGTCGAGCCTGGCGGAAGTGCGCAGCAGCATCCCGTTCATCGACCCTTTGAGCAGAGACGGAGGAAGGGCTGGAAGCACCTCGATGACTCCGGGGCGCGAGTAAGCCAGCATTTCAATCATGATCAGCTGAATCCCGCCTTGCGCATCCGGCATGGGCCCGGCGTAGGGGTCGTGCGAACAGCGAAGCGTGGGGCCGACGTTGCCTTCTTCAATCAGTTGCCGCAGTTCGCTGTCGACCATGTAGGCGTCTTTGAGCCGGGCCCCGACCAACGCGCGATGGCAGCGGCCATGGGCGGCCAGCCTTTCCGGTATACGGTGCCGGTCGGCGACCACGACGGCTTTGGCCAGTTGCGGCGTGCGGTCCGGATCTGTTTCGTCGCCAGGCCACGCGCCGTAGAGATGCGAGATATGCCGATGAACATAACGATCCGCCAACGTAGGCGAGGCATATTCCTTCAGGGTGCCGTCCGATTCGAGCAGGTAGGGCGGCAACTTCGCAATCATCGCCTTCCATTTCGGCACGTTGTCGGCCTCAATGTTGAGAAGTTCGCAAGCCTCGACCAAATTGGTCAAAACTTCGCGGCATACCGCAATGTCCATCGAGGTGTTGAGCACCATCATGCACGCAGGGTCCAGGTTTCCTGGATTGTTCTCCGGAGAGAATCCTGGTACGAAGATGTAATTTCCATCTTTGTCCGTAACAGTCAGGAAATCCTCGTAAAACAGCGCCAAGTCCTTATAAGCCGGCACTGCGCGTTTGCGCAGGAATTCCAAGTCTCCGGTGACCAGGTAGTGGTCCCAGAAGGGTCGCAGGCACCAACCGCCGGCGGAAAGCCAGTAAGGATGCGGCCACATCTCCCCGGTTGAATCAGCGTGGTCGAAATGAGTATCAACTCCGCTTTGCTGGTTCGGCGTCAGTGCATAATGGGCGCCGCGCATCCCAAAAATGTTCTTTGCGTTGATCCGGAAGTCCGGTACCAGGCTTTCCATCCAGTTGAAGTAGGCATCCATGCCCTCCCGGTGGTCGCCCTGCACGCCAGGCGCAATCTGCAGGTTGATATTGGCATTGGTTTCGGCCTGCATGCTGCAGTATTTGCCACTGGTAAGGATGAACCAGTAGCGGCACATTTCGAATAACTTCTCGAGATAGGCGGGCGCATACCCGGGGCTCGATCTCTGTGCCGACAAAAGCTCTTCCGAAGACAAGCCATGTTGGGAGGCGCCGCCGAAATCAACCGTAATGCGATTGAGCATCTCCGACTGCACCTCGCGCGCCCGCTCGAGCAGCGCCGGATAGTCCGGGTTGAGTCCTTCCACTGCCTTTTGTAGCGCTTCCACCCGGTTTTCGCTGTAGTCGGAGAAATATTCAATGCGCGTGAGAAGCATCGCGGATGACGCATTCTCGATGACAAGCATGTCGCCATCCATCCGGGCCGTGCCGCCGTCGCGTACTACGCGAACCATCCCGGCGTAACCGTTGTTGTTCACCGCGGGATCCAAAATACACTTGTAGATGAGCCGCTCATCGTTGAAGTCCTGCTTAACTTCGCTTTGACTGATTCTCCCCCCGAAAAAGCCGCCTTGGGCGCGCGTTCCCATCGAGAACTTCTGTAGTGCGATCCGAACATTCACCTTTTGCCCCTTCGGTGAGGTGAGGCGTTGCACCACGACGTTGTCGGGCGGGGAGGTGAAGACCTCGCGAACCCAATCGCCGCGCTCGTCGGTCCAGTGGATCTTCAATTCGGTGCTCTCGAAATCCACGGCTCGGAGGTAGTTCTTGACCGATGCAGTTTTTGGAAAATCGAGATGCATTGTGAATGCCGGGAGCGTAAAGTGTCCTGCCGGTGCGCCTCGCTGGCGCCAGGTCCGATAAGCTAATTCCGCGGCCTCGCGGTATTTCCCATCCAACACCATCTGCCGTACCTGCGGGAAAATATCGGCGATATTGGGCGTCTCGTAGGGCTGCTTAATCGGCGTCAGAAGACTTTCGTGGCGGAACAGGATCTGCTCCGAGTATGGATCGCAGAGCACTTCAATGTTCATGTGCCCATTGCCGGAGATGAGAAGCGCGTCGCTGGCGGGTGCGATACTGCAAAAGCCCCGAAGCGGGACAATGCCGAGCCGCAGCCGTTGCTCGAGCGGCATCGGCGAAATCGGCACGCCGCCTTCTCCCTTCACTTCCCTGAAGACCGGCGCCTTGGGCAGATACTTTTCAGACAGCTCGCGGCGCAGAAACTCCGCAGTGCGAATTTCCTCTGGAGCCGTTGCCGTCAGCCGGGAATCCTGTGACGGCTTCCGCCTGGCCGATTTCTCAGCTAAGGCCGGCAGGATTAAATTCGACGAACTCGCCAAGCCGGCGACAATCGTGCCTTTTTTTAAGAAATCTCTGCGTTTCACTTTTCCCCCATTCGACGTCCGTTCTTATTAGAATTCTCCCGGCGGCATGAATTCCATTCGGTTCTCCGGAACCACAACGTCTCGGAATCCCATTGTGTTGGAGTTCATTGGGCGGCTTGGCCCCTGAATGCAAAGAGCCAGGCCCCCCTTCACGACCTTACTTAAGCAGTGTCTTCGTGCCCTCTACATGGAAAGTTGCTGTAACCACGATCGCTCCCGTGTCCGGCTGGCCGCCGCCTATCGACAACGAGTACTCACTTTGCGTAATGATTGGTTCGCCGGACTCGCTCACTATGCGCAGGTCTCGACCCTTGAGCTCGAATCGCAACAGCGAGGATTTGAATATTGATCGTTCGCATACTTCTCCGAATCACCTGATTCGTTTCAGTCCCATCATTGGGTAAACAATCTTTGTGAATTCTCTGCTCCAATAAAGGAGTTCGAATTCGTTGGCCAACATCCGCGTGTTTATTTCTCGGTCCGCCTCGCGAAACGCACCTCCTACTTTAAGGATGAATTACATCGACAATTGCTGCGTCAGGGGCGCTCCATGCAGTGGCGCCTTCATGTATCAGTCTGCGCTTCGAATCATCCCAATGGAGCTTCGTGATCGAACCAGCGCCCTTCTCGTAGGCGTATGTGGTGCCATCGTCCGAAAACAGCGTAAAGTCGGCATCGGCTCCTGGGTAGACTCGAACGGAAGCGATGGCTTGCGGTTGTTGAGTGCTGAGAATCGTGGCGCCAACGGGCACAATAGAACCTGCGCGAACAAAAAGCGGAATCCTATCGATTGGCGCGGCAGCAACTATGGTCTGTCCGCCTTTGAGGCGTTTGTTCGTCCAGAAGTTGTACCAATCGCACCCTGCCGGCAGATACACGCTGCGGCTGGTCGAGCCCTGCTCCGTAACAGGCGCTACGAGTAGCGCGGGGCCGAACATGTACTCGTCGGGAATATTCGCAACTTTCGGATCGTCGGGAAAGTCCATGAACAGTGCTCTCATAAATGGAGCACCTGTCAGGTAGCTGTGATAGCCAAGCGAATAGATATAGGGCATCAGCTGATAGCGCAGCCGCAGATACTTTTCAAGGATGGGCTCGGCTTGTTTTCCGTAAGCCCAGACCTCGTTATGCATTCTTTCGCCGTGCGCCCGCATCACGGGTTGGAACGTTCCCCACTGGAACCATCGCACAAACAACTCCGGATAGTCCTCGTAATTGATGATGTTCAGCTTGGCGTCGGAACCGTCGATCAGAGGATTGTGGGCCGCATGGTAACCGGGATAGATGTTCGGCGAAAAGAAACCGCCAAGGTCGGTGTCCCAGTACGGCATGCCGCTGGCCGTAAAGTCCAGTCCGGCAGGGATGGATCGCTTCAGCATGTCCCAGGTGGAAAAGATATCACTTGACCAGAAGACGGTGCCGTTACTTTGCGCTCCGAGATAGGCGGCGCGCGCAAGAATCATCACTCGGCGGCTGTCGCCAAAGTCGCGCCGGAATCCGTCGTAAACCGAAGCGGTGTGGAATAGGGGATAGACATTGAAGTAACGCCTGCCTGATCCGATATAGAAAAAGTCGTTGGTGGGATCGATGTCCGGTTCCGTCTCGTCGAGCCAGATGTAGTCAAAGTCATACCGCTTCACATAGCGATCTTTGATTGCTTCCCACCACCATTTGGCTGCCTCCGGATTGGTGGTATCGATGTTGGGACCGATCAATGGAGACATGGTTCCGCCGTCAGGAGTTCCATCGGCCTTCTCAATCAGCCATCTCTTCTGCGCCAGCATGTCGTAGAACTGGGTGCCGGCAGAGAAGTGCGGCCACACGCTGAGCAGTGTCGTAATACCCATCGAGTGGAGTTTCCGATTCATTTCTGCCGGATCGGGCCATCGTGCTGGATCGAGATCCAGTTCGCCTTGCCTGGTCATGTTCAGAAAATCGACGACCAGGACATCCAGCGGCAAGTTCCGGCTACGATACCCTTTGGCTATGTCCAAGATCTGTTCCTGCGTCGGATAGATCGCCTTGCTCTGGATATATCCGTACACGGCCTTAGGCAGAAGGTGAGTAATCCCCGTCAATTGGCGATAGCCCTGATAGATTTCATCGATCTTTTCCCCCGCGATCACAAAGAATGAAACGCGATCTCCCACCTCTGACGACCATACGTTTTGCTGATTGATGCCGAGGTCGATCGTGGTTTTCGAGGGGTTGTCCCAGATGAGGCCATAGCCGCGGCTTGACACCATGAAGGGAACACAGACACTTTCGCCTCCAAGAGCGCCGTAATTGTGCCAGCACTGGATACGGTGGTCACGGAGATCCAGGTCACCGTTCTGATGTTGGCCGAGCCCATAATAGTGCTCGCCGGCTGGCGAGTCGAACGTTGCCGATACCCGATATCCAGGATCGACTGGCCTCTTGCTAATCGGATCGACCTCCGTTGCCTCGGGGCGATTGGCATACATACTCCAGTGCCACATCGTCAATAAAGGCTTGCCGGCAGCAGTGGTGATGGCGATTGTGTCGTTGTAAGGTCCGCCCGGAATGTTGTGACTGGGAAAGTAGATATCTCTCAATGACTGGTTCAGAGAATCGAATGGAAAGTGGCGCGGCAGCGGCGGATTCCTCGGCGCGATGCGAACCGTCATTTGCCCGGAGCGAATGATGTCGTATCCATCGGCATCCTGCTCGTGACTCCAACCGGCCATGGATGGCTGGCCCACAATTCCATAGCCAGGCGCTCCGGTCGATGCATCTTTCTCCCGGCTCAGGGTAATTCGAACGATGCCTGGCCCATAAGGTTCCACGACAATGGTTCGGTTCTCTCGCGCAAGTACAAAGCCGCCCGCTTCATCCTGTGCGCCGACGCGTGCATTGCAGCCAAAGCCGAGCAACGCCAACATCGAGATAACGATGAACGTTTTCTTATTGGGCAGTCTCTTGGGTACACAAGAGTAGGCCCGCGTAACGTAGGTGGTACACGTCGAATTTTGCAATTTCAGCATGATCTTTTCCTTAGTCAAACAGAGATGGATCGTTCATAACTCTCACCTGGTTACATCCACCTTCACTCAAGTATTTCCGAGACCGGGTGATTCTGCCCTGACCATAATCGCTCCCGGTTTGCCTGTTGGCCGCACGACTGTCACGCACGGGCCGTGGAAGGTATCGCAACGTGCCAGCTTGAAGCTCCCAAGGTCTCTGGGATTTGCATTTCCCGCTGCCGCAATTTCGCCCAAACCGCTGGTGTGCCCGATCTTTTGTGCCAGCGTGAGCGTTAGTGTAGCGCAGTTCTGAAGGGCCTAATTTTTCTGCACCAAGTTCAGAGTTAGTCATCGGCCGGTTTAGGCTTCAGCCACACTGCGGCTAGCCGCGATCTGGCTGGCGAACTCGCTTGGCGTCCTCTCTCCGAGAGATCGGTGAGGACGGCTCTCATTGTATTCCGTCCGCCAAGCTTCGATAAGCCTCCTTGCTTCGTTCAGGTCATTGAACCAGTGTGCATCAAGACACTCTGCGCGGAAGGTACCGTTGAACGATTCGATGAAGGCGTTGTCGGTAGGCTTGCCCGGACGCGAAAAGTCGATCTTGACTCCGTTCTGGTAAGCCCACAGATCCATAGCCTGACTGGTGAACTCACTTACGTTATCGCAAAACAGCAGTTTTGGCACTCCGCGCTTGTTCTTTACCTGATTCAACGTTCGCACTACATCGTCGCCCTTCAGACCCTGCCCAACTGTGATGGCCACTGCTTCCCGAGTAAAGACATCGACGATTGTCAGTGCGCGAAAGCGCCGTCCATCCTGCAACTGATCCGCGACGAAGTCGATGCTCCACGCCTGGTTCGGACCATTAGCCAGGAATCGTTCTTCGCGATGCTTCACAGCCTTCCGCTTTCGCTGAGGCCGCATCTTCTTCAGCGTCAGTCCTTCCTCCTTGTACAGCCGGTATACCAGGTACTTGCCAACTTCCCAGCCCTCGCGGTTCAACAGTGCGCGGATCTTACGGTATCCGTAGCGCACTCTTGACTGAGCGATCTCGCGGATGCGCATCCGCAACTCAGTTCGTGGATCAAGATGACTGCGATAGCGATATGTGGCCCTGGCCACACAGAGAACCCGGCAGGCTCGCCGCTCACTCACGCGGTAACTGCCGACCAGATGCTCCACCATCGGTCCACGCCGCGAGCGCTTTACCATTTTTTTGAGAGCACGTCCTGAAGCATCGCCTGGTCCAGCGTCAGCTCTGCCACCAGCTGCTTTAGCCGCACGTTCTCCTCCTGCAACTGCTTCATCTGGCGAACCCGGTCCACCTGCAGGCCAACGTACTTCGCCTTCCACCGGTAGAACGTCTGCTCACTGATCCCGGCCTTCCGTATCACCTCCACCACGGGACACCAACCTCTGCCTGTTTCAGCACCCCCACGATCTGCTCCACACTGAATCGCTTCTACGCAATCAGCAAAAATCCTCCGCCCTCTTCAGGCTAGGTTCTCGCCGAAGACTAACATTCAAGCTGGCTCAGAAATACCGGGGCCGATCAGGTCGCCGTCCGCTTGCTTGTGCGGACACTGAATGAGGAACATTACCGAGCGGGAATATTATTCTTTCAACTAGCAATGTGTTGATATTTATTCCCGTACGGTAATTTTCTTCGAATTTCACCTCAATTCCCTGATATTATTCCCGCACGGTAATAATTGAGGTGGCATTTGAAATATACAGCCCAGCGAATTGGCACCCTAATCAAGAGCACACGCAAAAGCCTTGGAGTCACGCAGAAGGATCTCGCATTGACCTCAGGAACGGGATTGCGATTCATCATTGATCTCGAAAGAGGTAAGGAAACTTGCGAGATTGGAAAAGCACTGACGATCCTGCAAACCCTGGGCATCAAGTTGACTCTCACGCCGCCTGCGGCGTCGATGAAAGGAGAGTAATGCATGGCGAAAACCCTCGATGTGTATCTGCATAATGAACTCGTCGGTCATCTCACCCAGGACAGGGGCGGCCAGATGCTCTTTGATTACGCGGAGAGTTGGCTAGCCAAGCCAGGTGCCACGCCGTTGTCACAGTCTTTGCCTTTGCGGCAGAAACGCTTCAGCCGCAACGAATGCCGGGGCTTCTTTGCCGGCATTCTTCCAGAAGAGAGCAAGCGTGAAATCATAGCCCGGAATCTCGGCATCAGCGCCCGCAACGACTACGCTATGCTGGACCGGATCGGCGGCGAATGCGCTGGAGCAGTCACCTTCATTCCGGCGGGCGATCCCCTCCCCGAACGCCATTACAGCTATCGCAAGCTCTCCTCAGGCGAACTTGCCGCCATACTCAAAGAGCTCCCAAAGCGCCCGCTGCTGGCTGGCGACGAAGGGATACGCCTCTCGCTTGCGGGTGCGCAGGACAAAGTTGCCGTACGCATCGAAGGCGGTGAGATATCACTTCCTTTAGGCGGTGCGCCGAGCACACATATTCTGAAACCGGCAGTCGAGCGTTTCGAGGGCGTCGTATTCAATGAAGCACTCTGCCTGAAGCTTGCTGCAGCCATAGTGCTTCCCTCGGTACCGGTAGAGACCCGGAGTGTCGAAGGGATGGATTACCTGCTGGTGGAGCGTTATGACCGTACCCATCTGCAGACAGGTGACGAAGCGCCCATTATCCAACGGCTTCACCAAGAAGATTTCTGCCAGGCACAAGGCATCATCTCCGAGATGAAGTACCAAAAGGAAGGCGGCCCCTCGCTCAAGCAATGTTTCGGGCTGCTGCGCGAGGTCTCCAGCGCGCCCGTCCTCGACCTGGCACGTCTGCTGGATGCTGTGATCTACAACTACTTGGTTGGCAATAACGACGCCCACGGCAAGAACTTCTCACTGCTGTATCACGGCGTCGGAACCGAAAACCTGGAGGTCCGGCTCGCGCCGCTCTACGACATTGTGAGCACGGTCTACTATCCGGAGCTTAGCCCCGAGATGGCGATCAAGATCGGCGGTCAATACTCTTCCGAAAACGTCGCGCCGAAGAACTTCGAGCAGCTAGCGGAAGAAACGGGCCTAGGAACTCGTTGAAATTCGCCTGATTGGGTGGTCTTTGCTGGTGTTTTGCGCTTCTTCCCGGTTGAATTCTGTTTGAAGCGCGGGTCTGGCCAGTGTTT
>JGI20206J14855_1000026_pt1 | contig 48827 bp, 37 predicted proteins | sample NGESurdeep092012_6_FD_14855 | JGI IMG/M metagenome (IMG submission 14855) | reverse complement strand
CTTGGTTCAATAAATATGTGGCTCGCAGTGTTCATAATCGGCATTGCCACGGCTGCCCACCAGGCGTGGTCAGCAAATATTTTTACCACAGTTTCAGATATGTTTCCCAAAAAAACAGTAGCGTCTGTAACCGGTATGGGTGGCATGGCCGGGGCTTTGGGAGGTATTTTAATTGCTTACCTGGCCGGCAGATTATTTGATCATTTTAAAGCATTAGGAAACCTTGATGCCGGATATTTTATCATGTTTATCATTTGCGGCTGTGCGTACCTGTTAGCATGGATCGTAATGCATTTCTTAGCACCAAAATTAAAAAGAATCAATTTTGATGATTAAAAAAATATTGGGAATTATATCATAGAGTCGGGAGAATTGAATACTGCAGATTAAAAAACAAAAGAATAATAATTTCTAAAATGAAAATGAATAATCTTTTTAATCTTTATGGGAAAACAGCTCTTGTTACCGGCAGCTCCCGCGGCATCGGAAAAGCCATGGCAATAGGGCTAGCAGAAGCCGGTGCTGACATCATTGGAATATCCGGTACATTAAAACCAGGAAGCGATACAGAAAAGGAAATCATAAAACAGGGAAGAAAATTTTCTCCTTATTCCATTGACCTTGGCGACAGGAAAAAATTGTATGAAACAATTACCCAAATAAAATCAGATCATCCTGTTATTGATATTCTTATTAATAATGCAGGTATCATAAAAAGAGATCCTGCTGCTGTTCATACTGATGAAGAATGGGATTCGGTACTTTCCGTAAATCTTGATGCTTCGTTTATCCTTGCCCGTGAGTTTGGAAAAGAAATGATAAAAAGAGGAAGTGGCAAAATAATTTTCACCTGCTCACTTCTTTCTTTCCAGGGTGGCATTAATGTACTGGGATACGCCGCCAGCAAAGGTGCCGTAGCGAGCCTCGTGAAAGCGCTTGCCAATGAATGGGCATCAAAAGGAGTAAATGTAAATGGCATCGCACCAGGATATATTGCTACTAAAAATACAGAAGCATTAAGAGAGGATGAAGAAAGAAGCAAATCAATTTTAGACAGGATACCTGCAGGCAGATGGGGAGAACCTGAAGATTTTAAAGGCCCGGCAATTTTCTTAAGTTCGGCCGCATCAAATTATGTGGACGGAGAAATATTGACTGTTGATGGCGGATGGATGGGAAGGTGAAGAAGGGTTTTAGAGATTGAGAAGATTATGGAGTAAGTTTGGGATAGAAAACACAAATTAAAATACATTGAATATCCACTATAGATATAATCGCATTTTATTTCTCGTTTTAATTAATGTCTTAGTCTCTTTAACCATTAAAGCCCAGTTCACTCATCACAATCTGTTACCTGAATTCACCAACCCGGAATTGACACAGTCAATTATTCCACAAGAAAATTTTAAACCTTTTCCGCAAACACCGGAAGGATGGAAAAAGATATTACCAGATTCGGTGATAAACCTGATTATTAAAAAAGGTGATGATGCGCTCAATAAACCTTTTGAAGAAATCCCTGCCACAGTAATGCTGGAATTCGTGCGCAATAACAATCGCACGGATTATGAAAAGATTTCTTTTGAAAAGCGAAACCAATTGTGGAATATGGTGATGGCTGAATCTGTGGAAGGCAAGGGAAGGTTTACAGATCAGATCATCAATGGGATATGGTCAATTTGTGAAGAAAGTTTTTGGGGTATCAGCGCTCATGTCGGCATTCAAAAAGTGGGACCGGGATTACCTGATGTGGAAGATCCAATCGTAGATCTTTTTTCGGCGGAGACCGGTGCGGTATTGGCCTGGACGGATTATTTTGTAGGTCCTGAATTAGATAAAGTTTCAAAGTTGATCCGCAAACGTATTCGTTATGAAATCGACAGGCGAATCTTTAAACCTATGACTACAGCTAAATACGGCTGGATGGGTGGAGGAAATCCTGATGTCAAGCTCAATAATTGGGCACCCTGGATAGCTTCTAATTATATCACTGCTGATCTGTTGATTGAAAAAGATGAAACGAAAAGAACGCATGCATTAAATATTGCGATCAAAATAATGAACCAATATGTAAATGGGCTGGGCGAGGACGGCGGTTGCGATGAAGGTCCAGGCTACTGGACAGCAGCCGGGGCTTGTGTTTTTGATGGCTTGAATTTATTGTCTGATGCCACGAACGGTAAATTCAATATTTACAAAGATCCTTTTATCAATAAAATGGGAGCTTATATCTATAACAGCCATATAGACGGCAAGTATTTTATTAATGTAGCGGATGCGCATCCTGAAATGGAACCAGACGGTTTATTAATCTTTCGTTTCGGAAAGGATGTTGATAACAAAGACATGATGAATATGGGCAGTTGGGCTTTTCACATTTATGATGAAAAAGGTGTCGGTTTAGAAAATTTCCATCGTACGCGCACCCTTTATGATCTTTTAGCCATAAAGCCTTGCGCGGCGTATCCATACAAAGAAAATCCGGCAAAGGATGTTTGGTACAGTGACGTACAATTAATGGCTTCACGATCCAATAACGGATTATTTGTTGCTTCTCATGCAGGTACCAATGGCGAAAGCCACAACCACAATGATGTTGGGGATTTTATGGTTTATGCAGACGGCAATCCGGTGATAATTGATGTAGGCTCGGGAACTTATACGGCCAGAACTTTTTCAAAAGACAGGTACAAACTTTGGTTCAATACATCACCTTATCACAATTTGCCAACCATCAATGGAATAGAGCAAGGTGCTGGTCTTCAATTTTCGGCTACGGATGTCAGTTATACAAAATCTAATAATAGCTCACAACTAAGCATGAATATTGCAAAGGCATATCCGGAAACAGCCGGTGTAAAAAGCTGGAGGCGCACGGTAAAATTAGATAAAACAAAAGGAGATATTGAAGTGAAGGATGAATATAAGATGGATAGAAATCCTGATAGCCTTACGCAAACATTTATGACTGTTTGCAATACTGATATTACTTCTCCCGGAAAAATAATTTTTGAACTTCCCGGTGACAAGAAAATTTTCCTTGATTACGATAATAAAACCTGGAACATCCGAAAAGAAAAAATGGACCTTATTACTCCTGAAGACCAGGGTTTGAAACATAGTTGGGATGGAAGAACAATCTGGCGCATTTTGTTGACTGCAAAATCACCGGTTAAGGATAAATCTATCTCATACAGAATTCATAAATAGGAAGGTCACCAATTACACTGATTGACATGGACCTGCCTGTAGCCTATCGTCAGATTCCTCGCAAAAAAAATGGGCCGACATATGATTACAACGTTTTCAAAAATGAAACGGTATAGTTTTTTAGATAAGATCAATTGGCAAACCAGTAAACAAACAAATAGGGGAGATTTGTATTTGCTGCTTTCTCTATCATTTGGTTTGAATTCTTAACGTTAGTAAACAAACAAATAAGGGAGATTTGTATTTTATTGCTTTTTGCTTTAGGCGTTTCACTTTAATACCAAATTGAATCAGTCCAAAAATTCCTGCTATAAGCATTCAATATTTTACTTTTGCATCAATCTTCCAATTGCATGTGGTACCAATTCCTCAATATTTTTTTCTTTGTGTTTCACACTGCATTTACATTGTTCAATATAGTAGGATGGATGTTCAAAAGTACCCGTAAATTGCATTTGATCACGATGTCATTAACCGCTTTTTCCTGGTTTGTTTTAGGCATTTGGTATGGATGGGGATATTGTTTTTGTACGCAATGGCATTGGGACGTACGTCGCAAACTTGGTTATGTGGACCATTCAAATTCCTATATTCAATTTTTAGCACTCAAATTAACCGGAATTGATTTTCCAATCCAACTGGTAGATGATGTAACGCTCATCGTTTTTATAACTTGTTTCGCATTGAGTATATGGTTGAACATAAAAGATTTTCGTGCAGAAAGACAGAAATGATCGAAGCAAAATTGTATTAAGAGAAATAGGAATACCCCTGGTTTTTATTTCTATTTAATCTCTAATATTTAAATGGAAATATAATTTCATAGTTTTATTAGATAATTTTTTTGAACCTGAAAAAATAAATATTTGAAAACAATCCTTGCAACAATAGTTTTAATTTCAGTTACATTTTCATTCGCATATTCTCAAAATATTTCTAAGAGAAATACTATTTCTTTAGACGGAAACTGGCAGATAGCTGAAGGCTCAATGGATACAATTCCCGCAAACTTCAATCACACAGTTCCCGTGCCTGGACTGGTTTCCTTATCCATTCCGGCATTTGAAAATGTAGGCCCAAAAGTTAATGATAGAAAAAGCGTTTCTCAATCTGATCCATTGAGGGAAGCTTTTTGGTATCGTCGTACATTTATAGTCAACGGCGAAATTCCTGATGTTGCTATGCTTAAGGTTTCTAAAGCGATGTTTGGAACCAAAGTTTATCTTAACGGCATAGACTTAGGCGAGCATCTTCCCTGTTTTACTCCCGGATATTTTGATGCTAAAAACGCAGTAAAGAAAGGTTTAAATGAGATTTTGATTCGTGTCGGATCGTCCCCGGATGCAGTTCCTTTATCAATACCGAGAGGTTTTGATTTTGAGAAAGAGCATTATATTCCGGGCATTTTTGATGAAGTGAAATTGATCCTTTCAGGAACACCTCATATCGTTCGTGTACAAACCATACCTGACATTATCAACAAACAGGTACGATTACAAATTGACCTGCAAAATTTGAGCGCCGCAAAAACATCTGTTGTAAATTTTTATATTAGAGAAGCAAAATCAGGGAAAATAGTAAGTCAATTAAAAAAGGAAATTTAGCTTCCTCTTTCAGACAAGGATACTTTAATATATGCTACTATTCCTATAAAGGACTGTCATCTTTGGTCGCCGGAAGATCCCTTCTTATACAACCTGGAAGTAAACACGGAAGCTGATGAGGATATTACACGTTTTGGAATGAGGGAATTTCATTTTAATCCTGTTACAAAAAAAGCAGTTTTAAATGGTAAGCCTTATTTTATGAGAGGAAGCAACATTACATTGTATCGCTTTTTTGAAGATTCCGCCTGTAAAAATTTACCATGGGATTCTACGTGGGTACGAAATCTGCATAAGAGTTTTAAAAAATTTCATTGGAATAGCCTGCGTTATTGTATAGGCCTGGCTCCCGAAGAATGGTATCGCATTGCGGATGAAGAAGGGATTCTTATCCAGGACGAATTCCCGGTTTGGTATGGTGGTGTTGGTTGGAATGTTTGGCCCAAAGAATTAAAATCAGATGAATTAGCTAAGGAATATACCGAATGGATGCAGGATAGCTGGAACCATCCTTCTATTGTTATTTGGGATGCCAGTAACGAAACAGTATGTGAAAATGGTAAAACTGATGAAACAGGCAAAGCTGTTTGGAAAGTAAGGAATCTAGATCTCTCTAACCGTCCCTGGGATAATAGCTTTTCACCGCATCGTGCGCCAGGTGATGTTTTTGAAGCGCATCCCTATCATTTTTACAACCCTGATTTTAAATTGAAAGATATTGCCAAAGCGAGTGCTATTCCCGAAGGAAATCAATATAAGAATAATGAATCTTTCGCCACAATTATTAACGAGTATGGATGGCTGTGGCTCAACAGGGATGGAACACCTACCACATTAACTGAGCAACTATATAAAAATTTATTAGGTGATCATTCAACTACTGCTCAACGAAGGCATTTGTATGCCATGTACACTGCGGCTGAAACCGAATTTTGGCGTTGTCATAGAAAAGCTGCGGGTGTATTGCATTTTACAGCTTTGGGATATTCGAGAAGTGATGGCCAAACAAGTGATAACTTTATCAATCCGGCAAAATTGGAATATGAAAGTGAATTTTTAAAATATATGCCGGATGCATTTTCGCCTGTCGGAATAATGTTGGATGAATGGGGAAATAAAATTGAAACAGGAAAATCTCACCGGTTTAATATGATTGCCATCAATGATCTTGAACCCGGATGGAATGGTGAGATCCATTTACAAATATTAAAAAACGAAAAAATTGTTGTAGATAAATCAACATCGTTAACCATTACGTCCTACGGGAAAAAAGAAATTTCTATTATTTGTGAAACTCCTAAAAACCCCGGACTGTATACGGTACAGGCTGTTTTAGAAAAGAAAGGTGAAAAACCACTGAAGAGTGTAAGGGAGATAATATTTGAATAAATAATTTTTTGGAAGTTGCTAATAGTAAACAAATAAAAACATGAAAAAGTTTACATTATTTATTTCTTCTTTTTTGTTGCCGCACTTTGCTTCGTGCAAACTATTTATTCCAAGGAAAAAATGCGACAATTGTTAAAGAGGATTTTTTTAATGGCGTATACGCAACACTGTTATATAATGTTATTAACAGCCCCGAACAAAATGTCGCAATACTATGCGGAAAAAGATAACAAGTTCATTTCACACGATATCAAATGGTGGTGTTCCGAAATTAAATTCAAAAAAAAATAAATTAATTTTCATATAATAATTTTAATGAGAAAAATAATATTCCTTGGTTTATCATTAATTATTTCCGTAGCATCTTTTTCGCAAGTAGTACCCAACAATAGCAATGCGGGTCTTCACGAAAGGGCCTACCTGGTAAAAACTTTGGTGAAGATTGCTAACCCTGTGTTGACGGCATTAAGCAAAAATGAATTAAAGAAAACGATGCCGGTGGAATCTTCAGGCGAACACCGGGAAAAATTTACTCATTTGGAAGCATTCGGTCGCTTGCTTTCGGGGATGGCGCCATGGTTGGAATTAGGCCCTGACGATACCCCGGAAGGAAAATTAAGAAAAAAATATATTGACTTAGTGAGGGTTTGTTTGCATAATGCTACCGATTCTACAGGCCCGGATTATATGAATTTTAATTGTTGTGGTCAGCCTGTAGTAGATGCTGCTTTCTTAGCACAGGGATTGCTTCGCGCACCTCATCAATTATGGGATCCGCTGGATAAAAAGACGAAAAATAACCTTATCGCTGCGCTAAAAAAAAGCGGTGAGATAACCCATTATGGAAATAACTGGGTCATGTTTAGTGCAACCATCGAAGCGGCTTTGTATAAATTTACTGGCTCTTTTGATCGGGATGCAACAATTGGCTACGTTGACCAATGCCTGGGCTATTACAAAGGCGATGGAACTTATGGTGACGGGGAAAATTTTCACTGGGATTATTATAACAGCTTTGTAATGCAACCCATGTTGATTGATGTTTTGAAAACTATTATAGAAGAAGACAGCGTGCATAATATTTCTGATAAGCCGATACAAAACAAATATGAACTCGTGCTAAAGCGTGCGCAGCGTTATGCGGAAATACAGGAAATGCTCATCTCTCCGATAGGCACTTATCCGGTTATAGGCCGTTCTTCGACTTATCGTTTTGGCGCGTTCCAGGTGTTGTCGCAAATAGCTCTCATGCAGAAGCTGCCTTCAATTTTGAAGCCACAACAAGTGCGTGCTACACTTTATACAGTTGTCAAACGGCAAATAGAAGCTCCTGGAACTTTTGATAAAAACGGATGGTTGCAAATTGGAGTTTACGGCCATCAGCCAAATATGGGAGAAAGTTATATTTCGACAGGAAGTTTATATTTATGTTCAGAAGTTTTCCTAATGTTGGGCTTACGGCCATCAAATGAATTTTGGCAAGGCAAAGATGAAGAATGGACTTCTAAAAAGATTTGGAGCGGGCAGAACACAACCCACGATCATGCAGTAGACTATTAAACTATATTTTATGCATAGGATTATTTGAGGAAGCAGGAAGAAGCAACTATAAAGAAATAAAAAAGTTTTTCTAACAACATAGGTCTTAAAGAGCCTAATATCTTAACATAGAGAAAAGCCCAATGTTAAGAATAAAAAAAACAAATAATGAACAAGAACATCGAAACCAGGCACACCGTCAGTCCCAAAGAAGCAGCAACCTTGAACACGACTGAACTACGCGAAAATTTTTTAATCGAAAAAGTTTTTAGCGAAGATGAAATTCATCTTACCTTATCATTTTACGACCGTTACATTGCAGGTGGTGCAATGCCCGTCAATAAATCGATTGAATTACCCAACCCGGAAAATTTAAAAGCCAATTATTTTTTGGAAAGAAGAGAGATGGGCATCATCAATGTAGGTGGAAAAGGAACCGTAGAGGCCGATGGCGATAAATATGAATTGGACTTTAAAGAAGCACTTTACATCAGTAAAGAAACAAAAAAGGTAATTTTCTATTCTACAGATAAATCGAAGCCTGCTAAGTTTTATATTAACTCTGCCCCCGCTCATCGTAAGTTTTTAACGAAAAAAATTACTAAAAAGGAAGCGGAGATTGTAACGCTGGGCTCTTTAGAAAATTCTAATCACCGTACTATAAATAAGCTAATCGTAAATAGCGTATTACAAACATGCCAGTTGCAAATGGGTATGACTGAATTAAAAACCGGAAGTGTTTGGAACACCATGCCAGCACATACGCATGACCGTAGGATGGAAGTTTATTTTTATTTTGAGATCCCTAAAAACCAGTCGGTATGTCACTTTATGGGCGAGCCCCAGGAAACAAGACATATATGGATGCAGAATGAACAGGCGGTTATTTCGCCCAACTGGAGCATACATGCGGGAGCAGGCACTTCTAATTATACTTTTATATGGGGCATGGCTGGCGAAAACCTGGATTATGGAGATATGGATGTGTGTGATGTAAAGGATTTGGAATAAATTGAATTGAATAATCTACTTTAAAATCTTCCAGGTTTGCATAAATTTTTAAATAAAAATCATGAACTTCTGAACTTACCCCTCTCGCTTTGGGGAAAGGGACCGGGTGTGAGGGTTAAATTATTAAAATGAAAAAATATTTATTACCATTTTTATTGATTGTTTTTCTAACAACAATCACACACGAAAAATCCAATGCACAAAATAATTTCCGTGCAGATTCCACTTTGCAAATCATGAAGAAGGTAGCCAACTGGCAATTGAATACCTGGCAGAAAGAAGGGATGCGCTGGCCTAAATATGATTGGACAAATGGAGCTGCATACGCGGGTTTCATGGCATTGAATGAAATTGCTAATGACCCTGAATATAGTAAAGCCATGTATCAAATTGGCGAAGACCTAAACTGGAACACTGGCCCACGGCGCACCATGGCCGATGATTACTGCGTAGCACAAATGTTTTCTCAAATGTATTCTTTGTATCAGCAGCCAAAAATGATTGAACACTTTAAACACCAGGCAGATTCTATTATCGCTATGCCGCATACCGAATCATTAGAGTGGAAAGATAATGTACATCTTAAGGAATGGGCATGGTGCGATGCCTTGTTCATGGGGCCGCCGGCATTAGCATATCTTTCCACAGCTACCGGCGATCAAAAATATTTAGATATCGCATCTAAGCTATGGTGGAAAACAACAGACTATCTTTTTGATTCTTCGGAAAATTTATATTTCCGCGACAGCAGGTATTTTGATAAGAGAGAGGCTAATGGGAAAAAAATGTTTTGGTCGCGTGGAAACGGTTGGGTGATGGGAGGACTCGTAAGAATGTTGGAAAATATGCCCGCAGATTATCCCCACCGCCCCCGTTTTATAGAATTATATAAAAAGATGGCAGAAAAAATTGCATCCCTTCAATCTGATGATGGAAGCTGGCATGCTTCATTGCTTGACGCGGCGAGTTATCCTGCGAAGGAGACCAGCGGTACCGGATTTTATTGCTATGCACTTGCATGGGGTGTAAATCACAATTTACTTTCGTATGAAAAATACAACCCGGTAATTTCAAAAGCATGGGAAGCATTAACCTCTTCCGTGCATTCAAATGGAAAGCTGGGCAACGTGCAACAAATAGGCGCACAACCTGAATCGGTTGACAGCAACAGTACCGAAGTTTATGGCGTGGGCGCCTTTCTTTTAGCAGGTTCGCAAATGATTGATATGATATTAAAACATTCACCAGAGAATAATATTTTATCATTGTATAATCCTACAGGTTTAAATAGAAAAGAAGAAGTTGCCTCTTTTCCTTTCAATGATTTTATTATAAAAAATAAAAATGATCGCGATAAAGAATTTAAAATTACGGATGCATTAACCGGCGAAGAAATTCCTTACCAGTTGGAATACCACGGAAATAAAAATCCCATCAATCTATTGCTGTTAAATACTATTGCACCAGGTTCCAAAATATATGCGCGCATTACAAATGAAATCCCTTCCGAATTCAAAGCAAAAACGTACGCCCGTTTTGTTCCTGAACGATATGATGATTTTGCATGGGAAAATGATCGCATTGCTTTCAGGGTATATGGGAAGGCTCTGGAAAAAGTATCCAATGAAATGGCTTACGGACAGGATGTTTGGGCAAAACGTACTCCTGAATTGATTATCAATAAATGGTACAAATCTGGAGACTATCATGTGGACCATGGAGAAGGATTGGATTTTTATGATGTAGGATTTAGCTTAGGATCCGGCAGCAGTGCGCCTTATATTAATGATTCCATTTACTACTCTAAAAATTTCAGAACATACAAAGTGCTTGACAACGGCCCTTTGCGCAGTACCTTTGAATTGGGATATAATCCGTGGAATGCAAACGGGCAAAGTGTTACAGAAAGTAAAATCATTTCATTAGATGCCGGTTCACAACTGAACAGGATGGAAACTGAATATTCATTTAATGATAAAAAAGAATTACCGGTTGCTATTGGCATCGTGGAGCATAAAGGAAATGGAACAATGTTGCTCGATGAAAAAAATGGCATTATGGGATATTGGGAACCCCAGCATGGGAAAGATGGTACGCTGGGCATTGGTTCTGTAATGGAAGAATCCGTTGTGAATATGAAAGTAACCGACAATCATTTGCTCACAATTGTAAATGTCAATTCTAAAAAACCATTCGTATATTATACCGGCGCTGCATGGGACAAAGCAGGATTGATCACTGACGCTAAGGAATGGTTTAGGTATTTACAAAATTTTAAAGAAAAATTACAAAGACCTTTAATTGTTGGATGGATGGAATAAAAAAATAGCGATTGGTATTACTAAAAAATGAAATTGCAAAAAATTAATAACTATGAAATTATCACGATACAACCTCAAAAACATAACTTCAGAAAAAGTGACCCTTCCTGAAGAGGAGATCTTTGAATTACCTGAAAAAGTTTTACAATTCGGTACTGGAATATTACTCCGTGGCTTACCGGATTATTTTATTGATGGGGCAAATAAAGTGGGAATTTTTAACGGTAGGATCGTTGTAGTAAAATCAACTTCAAAGGGAGATACTTCAGCATTTGATAAGCAGGACGGCTTGTACACGTTGTGCGAAAGGGGCATTCAAAATGGAAACAAAGTTGAAGAAGACATTATTTGTTCGGCGATCAGTCGTGTTTTAAATGCTCACGATGAATGGAGCGAAATTTTAAAATGTGCACACAATGAAGAACTGAAAATCATTATTTCAAATACGACAGAAGTGGGGATACAATTGGTAAAAGATGATATCCGGCAGTATCCGCCTGTGTCTTTTCCGGGAAAATTACTGGCATTTTTGTACGAAAGATTCACCACTTTTAAAGGAAGCGAAGACAGTGGATTGGTAATAGTTCCAACAGAATTAATTTTAGATAACGGCAAAAAACTTGAATCAATCGTTTTGGAATTAGCACACTTAAATTCTCTTGAAGATGATTTCATTGAATGGGTTGAGAAGAAAAATTATTTTTGTAATTCCTTAGTCGACAGAATTGTTACGGGAATGCCTGATAAAGAAATAAAAACTGCAATCGAAAATGAATTAGGCTACAAAGATGAATTATTAATTGTGAGTGAAGTATATAGTTTATGGGCTATAGAAGGCGATGAAAAAATAAAAAATATTTTATCATTTGCAGAAGCGGATGAAGGTGTATTGATCGAACCTAATATCGAAGTTCACAGGGAATTGAAATTGCGGTTACTGAATGGAACTCATACATTGACCTGCGGGATTGCCTTTCTTGCTGGTTACGATACAGTTCAGCATGCAATGGCAGACAAAAATTTTTCAACATTTATTGAAGACCTGATGAGAAATGAAATAGCTCCTTCCATTCCATACAAAATAAAAAATGCAACTAAACAGGATTTTATTTCCAAGGTCCTTGACCGGTTTAAAAACCCGCATATCAATCATCACTGGAAAAGCATCACATTAAATTACACCTCAAAAATGCGTGTGCGATGTATTCCTTTATTAATTGATTATTATAAAACCAATAACAGCGTTCCGCAATTGTTTGCTTTAGGGTTTGCAGCTTATCTTTATTTTACGAAACCTGTAAAGAACAATAACAAGGAATATTATGGGCAATTTAATGATGCAGATTATTTAATAGAGGATCCGTCAGCTGCCATGTTTTATGAGTTATGGAAGAAAAATTCAGTTGAAGGCGTAGTAAACGAAGTTTTAAAGGATATTTCTATTTGGGGAAGTGATCTTACAGAACTTTCCGGCTTTCAGAAAGCTGTGACAGAAAATTTGAACAGTATAATAAATAAAGGGATGAAAGCAAAATTGGAAGCGTATCATGCTAATAAAAAAATGGTGTGATGTGGCATAGAAACAAGGAAGCGTTCAACCTGGTGAAATTCAAGGGAACTAATGAGCAAGAAAACAAAAGGATTATTTAACGGGAAAAAGAGAGGTGTGTCTTTAATAATTTAAAAATTATTATTTTAAATTTTACATTTGGAAAGATATTATGAAACAATTTTTAGACGAAAACTTTTTACTACAATCAGAAACAGCTAAAAAGTTATATCATGATTTTGCCGCAGAAATGCCTGTAATAGATTATCATTGTCATCTGCCTGCAGATCAGATTGCCGGGGATATTAATTTTGAAAACCTTACCCAAATATGGTTGTATGGCGACCATTATAAATGGCGTGCCATGCGCACGAATGGGGTAGACGAAAGTTATTGTACAGGTAATAAAACTGATTTTGAAAAATTTGAAAAATGGGCTGAAACTGTTCCTTATACCTTGCGTAATCCGCTCTTTCAATGGACACACCTGGAACTGCAAAGGTATTTTGATATAAAAGAAGTGCTAAATCCTAAGAGTGCAAAAAATATTTATGATCAATGTACCCAAAAATTACAAACAAAAGAATATTCTGTTCGCAATTTGCTTCGCAAAATGAATGTAAAAATTGTTTGTACAACTGACGATCCATCGGATACTTTAGAACACCATCAAAAAATAAAAAACGATGGATTCGAAATAAAAATTCTTCCTGCATTTCGTCCTGATAAAGCAATGAATGTAGATAAGGCAAATGATTTTATTGCTTACGTAAAGAAAATTGAAAAGGTAAGTGGAATAACAGTTACATCTTATTCGTCTTATTTGAATGCATTAAAACAACGTCATGATTTTTTCGCTTCAATGGGTTGCTCCGTATCTGATCATGGACTAGACTTAATATATGCGGAAGACTATACTGAAGAAGAAATTAAATCGGCATTCGGGAAGATCTTCGCCGGCAAAGAACTTTCGAAGGAAGAAAATCTGAAACTCAAATCTGCGATGCTACATACTTTTGCTTTATGGGATTGGGAAAAGGGTTGGGTACAACAATATCATATAGGCGCCTTCAGAAATAATAATACGAGAAAATTAGAACAATGCGGGCCTGATACCGGATGGGATTCTATTGGCGATTATTCACAGGGAAAATCTATGGTGAAATTTTTAAACCGCCTTGATTCAAACAATCAACTTACCAAAACAATTATTTACAATCTGAACCCTGCAGATAATGAATTGGTGGCATCAATGACCGGCAATTTTAATGACGGAACTACCCCGGGGAAAATTCAGTTTGGCGCCGCCTGGTGGTTTCTAGATCAAAAAGATGGAATGACCAAACAGATCAATGCGCTATCCAATATGGGCTTGTTGAGTAAGATGACAGGTATGCTTACCGATTCACGTTCTTTCCTTTCTTATCCCCGCCATGAATATTTCCGCAGAATTTTATGCAATTTATTTGGTGAGGAAATTGAAAATGGAGAATTGCCAAATGATTTGGAATGGACAGGTAAAATCATTCAGGATATTTGCTTTAATAATGCAAAAAATTATTTTGGATGGTGATTTAATTTCTTCTTTCCGGTGATTTTATAGAATAACGTAATATTTTAATTATGACTTAAATATGCAATGACTCTAATTCTGCAAAACCAGTTGAATTTTTAATTTGCATTGAATTATAAACTTCAAAATAAAAATCCCTTTTATTTGTTGATTTACTGCAAAAAACTTTTTTCCATAATAAAGCATAGCAATTTTTTATTTCAGGAAATTGTTCTGAAACCATTTGTCAGATTGCATCTTGTAGGAAATTCCATAATAAAATTATTCATAAACTTTAATTATTTTATCTTCACCAGCTTAAATTATACACATGAAAAGAATATTAATCGTTACATTTTTTGTCATGATTGCCGGAGGTTCTGCTTTTTCTCAGTCAGACAGCGGCTCTCATTATGATCAGCACAAAGCATTTGCTTCTTTCTTTTACCCTAATAACGGTAATGAATATCGCAGTGCGAGCGGCCAACCCGGGCCAGCTTATTGGCAAAACAGGGTTGATTATAAAATTGTGGTTTCCCTGGACACTACTCAAAAGCGTGTTTCAGGTTCTGTTGTAATTAATTATAAAAACAACAGTCCGGAACCTTTAAAATTTTTATGGCTTCAATTGGACCAGAACATTTACCGTGAAGACAGCCGGGCTCAGGCAACCAGTTTAATTACAGGTGGCCGTTGGGCTAATAGGGAATTTACAAAAGGAGATGAATTAAATTCTGTTGATATTGTAATGGACGGGAAAACTACTAAAGCCAAATACAATATTTCTGATACCCGTATGCAGGTGTGGCTTCCCAAACCATTGGAAGCAAAAACAGGAAAAGTTGAACTTAGAATTAATTATGCTTTTTCAGTTCCTAAATACGGTACAGACCGCATGGGAAGAGTAGATACAAAGAATGGCTGGATTTATGAAATAGCGCAATGGTATCCACGGATGTGTGTATTTGATGATATTGAAGGATGGAACACACTGCCATACCTTGGTGCCGGTGAGTTCTATCTTGAATACGGAAATATAGATTATACTATTACGGCTCCTTCAAACCTGATTGTGGCAGGTTCCGGTTCTTTACAAAATCCTGCAGAATGTTTGACTTCAACAGTTAGGAATCGCCTGGAGCAGGCTAAGAAAAGTGACAAAACTGTAACGATCGTAAGTGCGGATGATCTCAATGGTAATTCTTATCATCCTGATAAATCAACACTCACATGGCATTTCGTATGTAACAATACACGAGATGTGGCATGGGCCGCCTCAAAAGCGTTTATCTGGGATGCGGCACGCATTAATTTGCCAAGTGGTAAAAAAGCATTAGCTCAATCTGTTTATCCTATAGAAAGTGCGACAGACAAAGCCTGGAAGAGATCTACAGAATTTGTAAAAGGTGCTATTGAATTGTATTCTAAAGAATGGTACGAATTCCCCTATCCATCTGCCACAAATGTAGCTGGAATCGTTGGCGGAATGGAATATCCAGGTATCGTTTTCTGCTCATGGAAAAGCAGCGGCTCTGGGTTGTGGGGTGTTACCAATCATGAATTCGGGCACACCTGGTTTCCAATGATAGTTGGTTCAAATGAACGCAAATTTCCGTTTATGGATGAAGGTTTTAATACATTTATTAATGGAGTAGATACCAAAGTATTTAATCACGGTGAATTCTACGAAAAAAATGATGTGCAGGAATCCGCACCATACATGTTTAAAGAAGATGCGGATCCAATTATGACTATACCGGATGTAACACAACAGAATTTCCTGGGAATTGCAGCTTATGAAAAACCGAGTGATGGATTGGATATTTTGCGCAACCAGATATTAGGCAGAGAGCGTTTTGATTCTGCATTTAGAATTTATATTGACCGATGGGCTTATAAACATCCAACTCCATGGGATTTTTTCAGGACGATGGAAAATGTTAGCGGCGAAGATTTGTCGTATTTCTGGAGAAGTTGGTTCTTTACAAATGATAAACTTGACCAGGGAGTTACTGATGTAAAATACGTAGATAACGATCCCACAAAAGGCGCTTTGATCACTATCGTAAATAATGACCAAATGGTATTACCTGTGCCTATGAGAATAGAACAGGAAAATGGGCAAACGGATTCTATCGAACTTCCTGTAGAAATATGGCAGCGTGGCGGCGAATGGACTTTCCATTATCCATCAACGTCTATAATTAAAAAGATTATAATTGATCCTGATCATGATTATCCCGATATTGATCCATCGAATAATGTTTTTAATGGAGAACCTTTGAAACCTGTGCCACAAAATCTGACTGCATCGGACGTAATAGATAATTATTTAAAAGCAATAGGAGGAAGAGATAAAATAAACAATATAAAAGATCTTTCATACACAGCGAAAGGTGAGGTACAGGGCCAGGGAATAGAATTAATGAATAAATATAAAGCCCCGCACCACTTGTTGTTGACGATTACCCTGACTTCATCAAACACAGTTGTGCAAAAAGAATTAGTCAATGGCGATAGCGTTAGCGTTATGTCAATGGGTCAGCAGCAACCACTTGATGAAGCGACGAAGAAACGTATCAAAGAATCTGCCATTCCGTTTCCTGAAATTCAATATTCAAGCCCCGGGAATGAAATATCATTAGAGCCAATGATGGCTGAGGTAGATGGAAAGGAAGCTTATGTGGTAAATATAAATCCTAATTCAAAAACCACCATTAAGGAATATTTTGATGCGAAAACCGGTTTAAAAATTAAACAGGAAATAAAAACGGAAGGTGGACAATCATCTTATTCGTACAGTGATTATAAAGAAGTGGATGGTATTATGTTTCCCTATAGCTATACGATCATATCGCAAGTTGAAATTCCACTAAAAGTCACAGATTTAAAAATAAATAGTGGTTTAAAGGACGATGATTTTAAATAAAGTATTTAATTAAAAGAAATCCAAAAAGGGCATTCAGAAATGGGTGCCCTTTCTGATTATAAGCAAAAAGCGAAATACGGAATATTCTATTATTATTTTAGATAGACTATACCCCTCACCTTTCCCGTTAGAGCAGATATTCACTTTTAAAAGATCAAAGTTTCTTGCGGCAAAGAAATATTTCCCTGCAAACCTCCCGTATGAATACATAAAATTTGGGAACCTGGTGAAAAATATTTTTTACTTACCAGGTCGTCTACACCAAACATCATTTTGCCGGTATAAACAAAATCCAATGGAATATGATGTTGGCTGTAAAATTGATTCATAAATGAAATCAGTTCATTCGTTTTTTTCGCATATCCTCCAAAATGATATCCCTCAATTAATGAATACTTTTTAAAATTATCCACATTCAGTTGAATCAATCTCTCTTTAATATCGTTATAATCTTTTAAAACACTGAATCCCAAAATCATACTTTTGTCCACATTACTTTCTACTATTCCGGCAAAGGTGGTAGCCGTTCCCATAGGCAGACAAATATGGGTAAAATTTTTATCACTAAAATAAGGATGAATCAAAGCTGCCCCTTTTTTTCCCTGTATTGAAAATCCTCCTTCAGGAATTAAAATATGATCTTCGTATTTATTTTTTAATCCATTAATAAATTCTTTTTCATTCATTTTTTGATAAATGGTACGGCTTACAAATTCGAGTTTCATTCCCTGGTCTAAGCAAAATAATAAAGTGTGAGAAAGTTTGGGTGGCATTTCACCACGTACAATTCCAATACATTTTAGGTTCATTTTTTTGCAGGCAAAAGCAGTAGCAGCAAGGTGATTGGAATAAGCACCTCCAAATGTGATGATATTCTTATGAGTTGATTTTTGGGTATCTTTTAGAAAATAACAAAGTTTAAATAATTTATTTCCGGAAATAACCGGATGGACTTCGTCAAGCCGTAACATAAAAATTTTGATATGATTTTTTTTGTAATCACCTGATATTAATTCTGTGATTTCCGGCTTTTTTAAAATAAATTCTTTTAATATCTCATTTATCATTGATTGTGGCATAAATCTTTCTTGCTTATTTTCGCGACAATTTAATTGTTTAGAAACAATATTTTATAATTCTTTCCCATAGTTACCGGGATCTCAAATTTTAATAGAAAAAAATGAAACCGACACTTTTAATTTTAGCAGCAGGAATGGGAAGCCGTTATGGCGGTATTAAACAAATGGATTCTTTTGGCCCCAATGGTGAAACTATTATTGATTATTCAATTTTCGATGCCATCAGAAGCGGGTTTGGCAAAGTGGTGTTTATTATCCGTGAATCTTTTGCAGAGGATTTTAAAAACTTATTTGAGCCGAAACTCAAAGGTAAAATACAAACCCAATATGTAATGCAGGAAATGGAATCCTATATAGAAAATTTTGAGTATCCGGAAGAACGTACCAAACCCTGGGGAACGGCTCATGCAGTTCTTTGCGCAAAAGAAGTAATTCATGAACCCTTCGCTGTTATTAATGCAGATGATTTTTATGGAAGGGACGCGTTTGAGAAAGCGGTAAAGTTTTTAAATGAAGAAGTATCTCCCAAAAAATATTGCATTATCGGATATCAACTTTCTAAAACAATTTCAGAGAACGGAAGTGTAAGCCGCGGTGTATGCGAGGTTGATTTTGAAGGAAACTTGTTAGGAATTGTTGAGCGCACAAAAGTTTATCCGGATGGAGATCAAATCTTCTATATTGAAGATGCCATTAAAGTTCCACTTCAGCCTGAGACTCCTGTCAGCATGAACTTCTGGGGGTTTGATCCTGATGTATTTGATTATATTCAAAAATTATTCATAAAATTCTTACAGGAAAATGTTGAGAATCCGAAGGCGGAATTTTTCATCCCAATCATCGGAGATGCTTTTATTCGTGAAAAAAAAGGGAAAATAAAAGTAATAAATACCGATGCGCAATGGTTTGGTGTAACTTACAAAGAAGATGCACCCGGAGTAAAAGAGAGCATCGAACACTTATTGGAAAAAGGAGAATATCCGGAGAATTTATTTTAAAGAGGAACTTACCTATTTACGATAGAAAAAGTTTTGTCAATCTAATTGATAATTTAGCTTCACTAATGAAACTTTTTGAAGAAAAATAAAAATAGAAATATCAGGAATTTCTTTGTTTACTGATGAAAGCTTATGGGTTAGCTGATTTTTTAATTGCCCTTCACTTTATACACAAAATCTTCCAGCTTTTTTATTTGCTTTACGCGGCTAAGCCCTTTGAGTGTATTTTTATTAGGAAGTTTGATCGTTATATCTTTTTGACTTTTTATTTCCTTTAAAGCATCGTAAATATTTCCTGATTTTATCGCAAAAACTACTCCATCAGCATTGGTTTCTTTGCTGCTGATGATGCCAATCACTTCTCCGTCTTTATTAATTACCGGGCCGCCACTGTTTCCGGGATTTGCAGAAATACTTATTTGATAGGAAGTAGTATCACCATAATAACCAGATTGAGCGCTCAGGTATCCCTCACCATATACTACTTCTTCGCGGGGATAGCCCAATGTAAAAATAGGCTCTGCAAGTTCAGCAGAAGATCTTAGAAAAGTATATGGAAGGCCGCTCACTTTCCTGAATGATGTATCGGTAATTTTTAAAATAGCCAGGTCAGTGGTATCATCTACATAAATAGGTTTTGCAAAAAACTGATCTCCTTTTTTATTTTCAACAATCAGGTTATTAGCATGATTTACCACATGTGCATTGGTAATGATATAACCGCTGCCATCTACCAAAAAACCGGTTGCCCTGAAATTAGCCTTGAACTTGGGTCTGGAAGGTGCCACCGCTTCTGTAGCATCATTTAATTTGTGTTCAATCTGGTTCAGTTTATGTTCAAACTGATTTAATTTATTATCCACGAGGGGCGTAATTACCGAAACTTTTTTATCTTCTGAATATTTGGAAATAATACTTGCAGTACCAAGAGATACAATGCCTGCAATAGCTGCCGCCACGGCAATAGTGCGCCTGTAACGATTCCATAGGTAAACTACCTTTGTGCGAACTTTTTCCTTTCTTTTGGATATAACGCCTTCGCTAATCAATTTGCTTTCTACTTCGTTCAAATTGTGCTTAAGAATTTTGATCTCCCGCATTTTATCCAATTCTCCTAAAAAGTAAGTATGTTCTACAGCTACTTCGTCTATTTCCGGATTATTTTTTCTGAGTTCTTCAAAATATAATTTTTCAGAATCATTCATTTCTCCCCGGAGATATCGTTCTATCGCGTCTAAAAGTATATTTTCTTCCATCTCAAATCGTGTTTTTATATTGTGCAAAGAATAATTTTTTCAATCTGATAAGGCATTTATATTTTTGCGTTTTTGCATTATCTGCATTAGTATATCCAAATATGCCGGCAATTTCAGGCATTGATTTTTTTTCAATATAAAATGCTTCCAATAAACTCTTACAAGGCTCGCCAATCTTTTGTAAAGCATTTTCCATCATCGCAAAATCATTATTCTTTTTCTCATGCAATTCAATCTCATCATCAACTGCTACTATCTCCTGGACCGACTCAACTGAAGGATTAAAGCGATTTTGTTTTTGAAGCCTTTTTAACCATAGTCTTCTGCAAACCGAATATAAATAAGTTTGCAATTGACAACTTAAAATAAAAGAACTTGACTTTGCTTTCTCAAAAAGAACAATCATTGCTTCCTGAAAAATATCCCGTGCATCATCAGGATAGCCATTATTATTAACAATAAAAGCTTTTATGGCAGAATAATTTTCGCGATAAATGGTTTCAATTGCATTAGTATCGTTGGCAGCAAGCCCTTCTAATAATGCCTTTTCCTGATCATTCGTTTTCACCCGGCTATAATTAATACTTATAAAATGGAAAAGTAACCCAAAATAATTTTGAAAAAAATTTTTTGTATTGGGTTACCTTTTTTGAAAAGGTGTATTAACAATAAATATATTTTAAAAATCAAAAAAATCAAAAACAATGAAAAAATTATTGCTAGTATTCACAGTTGCCGCTTTTTTAACAGCTTGTCATGGTAGTACTTCTTCAAGTACAACAACTACAGATTCAACTACTGTAACTGCTCCGGCTACAGACTCTTCTGCCAGTAAAATGAGCACTGATACTACTAAAATGAGCGCTGATACTACTAAGATGAGCACTGATACTACTAAGAAATAAAAAAAATATTCAAAGAAAAGTAATAAATAGGCTTTAAGTTTTTTGTTACTTTAAGTTTTTTATTTGAATAGCAATCAAAGGACCGTCCATATTATGGACGGTTTTTTTATTGATACATTAACAAGTTTCTAACCACTTTTTTGGGTTTAATAATTTGGGACCATTCATAAGTTTTAAAAAAAATAAAAATTTATTTTTTGATTAAAACCCAAGCCTTACATTTGCGCCGGAGAGTTGGCAGAGCGGTCTAATGCGGCGGTCTTGAAAACCGTTGAGGGTCACACCTCCTGGGGTTCGAATCCCTAACTCTCCGCTGAAACCAATCGTTCAAGGAAAAATAAAGTGAAGAAAGCCTGCAAAATCAAATATTTGCAGGCTTTTTCTTTTTTAAAATTATCTTTAGCAACTTAAAAACTAAGAGCAATCCAACCCGCTTGCCGGTTCAAATCCTTTATTCCATTCGTAAGCTATTTGAGTGGATACATTTAATCTCCACATTTAATCGTTATTCTTTCGTTAGTGTTTGAAATAATATGGCTAATTATCAAATTTCCTTTAAAATCGCTTTTGATTTTTTTAACAGATTTACCATTAACGGTAAATGAATATTCAACATTTGGTTTTAATTGATGAACTTCATAAATAAGCGGTTTTGAAGAAAGTTCAGGAACTGTTTGCACCCAATCCATACTTTTACTTTCCCAATTTTTTATGTTTATAACAAGTCGTTTGTCTGATGTAATTTCTAAGGAAGCATTTGGATCCTTTCCATTAAAATAAAACAGTTTATTTTTTGTAGCAAAATAACCAAAATCCTTTGCGCATATTATTTTGAACATTTTATCAGATACTGAATAACTGCTGCTATCAAGACCAATGGTTAGCTTTTCATTTCTGAATTGGTAATTTAACTCAGTGCCATAAAGTTCCGGTGTAATATGTGGGTTAAGATAAAAACGATTGTACAAAGGATTGATTCCGTATATCGCCTGGTACAACCCAACAATGGCCAAACTGTTTCCGGACAATATATCATCACCTAAACCATCTTGCTTAATTCTTCCATAACGCTGAAAAGCCAGCCCATCCTTACTGTATTGATTCAACACATTCTTCACATATTTAAGAGCAAGCCCGGGTTTATATTCAGCATAAGCTTTCACAGCAACAGATCCCCAGGATAAGAAGATATCTCCGTTTTCATAAGCAGGAAAAGGAAATTGCCAATCATTGCCTTCACCTGGCGCATAAGAAGTCATGCACAAAGGCCAGAAGAAAAGATTTTCTTTTACCATCTGCGATTCGATGGTATCTAATATCATTTTGCGCCTTGCGTCATTATCACAAATACCATAAGCTATGGCCATAAAGTTTACAGGTGTCACCATATTACGGCCATGAACCGATTTATCTTTATCAATCCAGTAATCGTAACATTTATTTTCTTCATCCCAAAAACCACCATCTTTTGTTGATTTATTAAAGCTGATTTTCAGCTTAGCCGCAAAATTTTCGTAATAGTCTGCTTTCGTATTGTTATCCAGTTGGCGTTCAATATCAGCCCATTTAATTAAGGCGTGATAAAGTTTGGCATTGACAAGAGCATTTTCATAAGAGGCCCAGATAATATCAATCCAATCACTGCCACTTTTCTGAAGATGGCTGTCTGTCATCATTTCAACAAGACCGTTATTATTGCTGTCCCTTTTAAGAATCCAATCCAATGCTTTCTCACAAGAAGGTTGAAGGCTTTTCACCCACGTCTTATCTCCGGTCAAATCATAAAGTTCTGAAATATTAGAAACTAAATCCGGGTTGGAATCCACCAGGATTCCCCATTGCGCTTCATAAAAACCATCAGCATTTCCCTGCCCAGGCATCATATCCTCATTCGTGTAAGCCCACCTTGCAAAAACCCGTCCATCAGGTTTTATGGCATGAGAACAATAAAAAGAAAGACAACTTTTATAGCCATCCAGGTATACAGTATCATCAATACCCAAACCTAATTGAGCAATATATTGTTCGTGGAGACAAATGGGGCCATAAGGTGTATGCCAGCTATTTCCACCAAAATGAAGTGAATCAATGACTCCAATACGTGCAATCGTATTAAGAACATCGCTTACCTGCGACCCGTTAATTCCTTTGAATTTTCCCCGTCCATATTTTTTATTAAAATCGAAATAGCTCAGGGTTACTGACTGATTGTGTTTGCCCCTTGCAAGTGTAAAGGAATCCCACACATCTGTTTTGTTCCTGATATACCTTCTTCTATTAGTACCACTATCATAGCGTGGTAACATTTCTTTTTTTGAAACAGTAATAGAATAGGCTAACTTATCATCCATACTTCGTGAATATTTCATAGCCACTTTAGCTCCAGGAGCATTAACTGAAATGTTTAATCCATTACCTGTCTTGCTATTCCAAAAACTGGAAGAAGTAGTATGGACTCCATAAGTGCATAATTTTTCATTAAAAAGATAAAACCACGCAAGGCCACCATAGCCCTGGTAAGCGCCTTCCCATGTATGAATATTATCAAAATTAAAAACCGGAATAGCTTCTTCTTCTATTTGCAGCGGTTTGGAAATGCTTCTTTCAATATTCCATTTGATGGATTGATTTGTCACTGTAAATATCCAGTTTTCCCGAATAGTAAAATCTTTGTTCCCATAGCTAATTCCGTCAATATTAAAAGTGTTTCCGGACCTGGATAAAACAGGTGTTCCTTTCAAATGCAAAGAAGAATAAACCACTCCGCCCACATTCACAGAAGTAAAAATGCCATCAGCGCTACTTATCACCTTTTGGCCATTGACAATCATCGAAGTAATAGATGCCTTCTTATTATAATCCAAAATCAAAGAAATTGTTGGATTACTGATATGGACAATTTTGTCCGCATTTATTTGTAAAACGCTCTTATGCCCTGCCCGAATGACACGGTCAGGCGGGGTTCCTTTACTGTTACCAGAAGCCATGCAACAATTAGATATAAGAATAAGGAATACAAAAATTAAGCTTCTCTTTTTTAAAAACATTGGGGTAGATTTTTTTACCATTAAAGATAATAACAACGATATAATTATTTGACAGAAATCATAAATGTATAAGAGTAAAAGGACTAATAATGAAGATTCATATTTCCTCTTTGAGTCTTTGTGACTATGTTTGCAAACTGTATTTTTTCTTTTGCTTCGCAAAGGAATTTTTTCTCACAAGCACAAACAACCATAGAAAAAAACTCTGTGCAACTCTGTGATTCCCGGCTCTTCTCTCTGTGTAAGAAAAATATTACATAGAATTAAACAGAGAAGGCTCAGAGAACCACAGAGAGAAAACTCTGCCTTCGGCCTGTTTAAATTATTGCCACTAAGCCCCGAAGACAAAAAAGATTTTTTACAAAAAAATATACAAACTCAAAGAGAGCTTTTCCAGAATTAATTCTTTCCATTGTTTGTTCTTGCTAAATTCAAAATCAACTTATTTTCAGCAGGGGTCATTCTAAAAGCTACGCTGTCAGAAGGCTTTGAGAAAAAACCTTTACCTGCAGAAATGGAATATTTCATCCCCTGAAATTCACAATCAATCCGGCTTGCACCAATTTTTTTAAAAGGTAATTTCGCATCTGAAGAAGTTGATAAATCTAAAAACCAATTAATAGGTTTTCCCAACATTACCATCTCTATTTTTCTTTCATCAATATGCATTTGCAAAGTATCATTCGAATTTTTCAGCGGCCATGAAATATCCAATCCCCCGGATATGGTACTATTAATAATAGGATTATCGCCGTTTAATAATATTTCTGTCCCATCTACTATAGTTTTGAATCTCAAACCTGCAATCTTCTCCGATGAACTCCATACATGTCCATCTACAAACGGGAGTGTAAAAAAAGAACATTGATTGGAAGTTGATTTCTTAGTCAAAAATTCGGAAGCAAAATCCTCATCAAATAAGTGAATATCCCTAAAGCGCAAAGAACCATTTTCCCACAACAAATTCAAACGATAAAACCGGCTATCGAACCATACCGTTTTACTGTTGCTTCCATCGATATCCTCATTTACAGTAACGGAAGTAGCAGGCGTAATTTTAAAATGTTCACGGAACCATTTACCAGATGCAGCAAGTGTTTCAACCTTTATTTTCTTTTCATCTCTTAACCTTGCAATTAATGACAATTGAATTTCAAATCCCTTAGACATTGCATCCCAGGTAAAAGAATTCTCCTGCCCTACCTGAACATAAGCGTACTGCATACTTTCACCTTCAACGAATTGCTTAAAATACCAGTGAACCCACACGGAATCTCCTCCACCAAATTTATAAACAGGTTCAAGGGTGATAACACCTTGCCGGTGCGTACCAATACCTTCATCATATTGTCTTACCGGATCACTTCCCAGCATGCGAAAAATGGGAACAGGTATCTGATTTTTTTCGTTTTGAGCCGGCATATATGCATTTTTCAAACTCGGATAATAAGCCTGGTTCCAATAACCACCCCAAAGGGTATATCCATCTGTGCCATACTGATCTTTGCAATTAGCTGAAGCAACGATCTTATATTTTTTAGAAAGATAATTTAAGGTATGTGCATCAATGAACCAGGATGCAACTGATTTAGGATAGTAACCAAATATTTTTTTAAAATCTCTCATATATACATCAACAAGCTGATCCCTCTCCTCAGGCGTATAACCAGTAGCGAAATCCACATCGGCACGGAGATCCCATGGAGAATCTCCACGCCATTTCAGACCCGCATTTTCCACTAAGGGTTGAGGAATCTCCCACCAGGCACCTATTTCAAATTTATCCCTGGGTAATCCTTTCAGGAGCTTCTGATAACGGGGATCAAGTAAAGCATCATATTGTAATAAGAAAGTGCCCGGTAGTTTATATTTTTTCATCATCTCCACTTGCTTCACCACCGTCTGATAAAGAACATCTTCAGTAATCTTAGGATCCCTGGGTTCAAGTAATCGAATAAAATTGATGATATTTACAATTTTGAGATGATTGCTATTTTTTTCTGTTTTTTTGGAAAAAGTATCCATATTGACAAATGAACAAAGCAAGCATAAACCAGCTATTATAAACACTATAAACCCAAACAGCTTTCTATTCATTGTACTTTTTTCAGTTTTAAAAATTCATTAAACACTTTGAAAAACAAGATAGGCTATTTTAGATAACCCGCTTGTTTCCTTAATAAATCGTTACAATCCAGGATTATACCTGATTGCATTACTAAATTCTTTGTAAAGTGTTATTATAAATGTGGTTACATTTGTAATTACACTTTATTATCTTTGTACTATGCAAAACATTTATCATACCAGCATAATAAAAGTAGGTAATTCTAAAGGCATCAGGATCCCAAAAGAATTCCTTAAAGGACTTGGAGAAAAAGTGATCCTCCACCCTACCAAAGAAGGTCTTATCGTTCGGCCAGACATAGAAGAGCCTGTCCCACCATTAAAAGAATGGGATGCGCTTTTTGCGAAAGCAATTGCGGCGGGGGAAAAACCGGAAAAAGATGTTTTTGAAGGTATTGCAAATAAAACAGACGATGCAGAATGGGAATGGTAAAAAAAATTAACCGTTTTGATGTGTGGCTAATAGAATTAGACCCAACAAAAGGAAGTGAAATTAAGAAGACAAGACCGTGTTTAATTGTTTCTCCGGAGCCGGTCAATATTCATCTAAATACAATAACTGTTGTGCCACTTACAACTACCATTCGTAGTTATCCTACCCGCGTGAATTGTGTTTTTCAAGGTAAGAAAGTGCAGGCAATGGTAGATCAGATAAGAGGTTTGGATAAAAGCAGGTTAAAGAAGAAGTTAGGCGTAATGGAAAACCAGTTTTGTAAATTGATATGTGATACTATAGTTGAATCTTATAAATGGCGATGAAACACTAAAATTAGAATTCGGATTGTTTCCTGCCTGAAAGATGCAGTCAGGCGGGGTTTGTTTGCTGAAACTACTCTCTGAAATGAAATTTAATTCTTTATTGTGAACCTTATCTATTTTTTATTCCCTATTTTATTTCTCTAACAAATATTCTTTCAACTTTTCAAAATCAGCTTTCATCAATATGCTATTCTTTTCTTTATGTAAAATACCTTGAACACTTTCCGGTATAGAAACTTTTTGTTGGATTACCGGCTCTACCACTTCAAAAAACTTTACCGGATGTGCCGTTTCCAAAATATATCCTTTTTGTTCAGGATATTTTTTCTGATAATCTTGTAAGGCAGTATAGGCCACAGCTCCATGCGGATCTAATAAATAATTTTCTTTTTCATAAACTTCTTTAATCGTATGCTTTGTTTGCTCATCTGAAATACTGTAACTGCTTAATGTATTTTTTAAATCAGTGAATTGATGATGAAACAATTCAAGTATTCTTATAAAATTGCTTGGATCACCTACATCCATTGCATTTGAAATAGTGGCTATTGCTTTTTTAGGCTGATAATTTTGTGTTTGTAAAAATTCAGGAACTACTTTATTTGCATTGCATGCAGCGATAAAATGACGCACCGGCAATCCTGAAATATGCGCCAAAAGGCCTGCACAGATGTTTCCAAAATTTCCACTTGGTACACTTACCACCGGCGGATTCCTTTTATCATTCCATTGTTTCCATGCGAAAAAATAATAAAATTGTTGTGGCAGCCATCGTGCTACGTTTATCGAATTAGCAGAAGTAAGAAATAATTTTTCATTCAAATAATCAACTGAAAACGCTTGCTTCACCATCTGCTGGCAATCATCAAAAGTTCCGTTTATTTCGAGAGCATGAATATTATTTCCTAAAGTAACCAATTGCTTTTCCTGCACATTACTCACTTTTCCCGATGGATAAAGAATAACTACCTCTACCCCATCTACATTATAAAAACCATTGGCCACAGCTCCGCCGGTATCGCCTGAAGTAGCTACCAGTACAGTGACTTTCTTATTATTATTCTTTACAAAATATCCCAGGCAACGACTCATAAACCGTGCACCGATATCTTTAAAAGCCAGTGTAGGCCCGTGAAATAATTCTAAAGAAGAAATAGTTTCATTCACTTTTATCAAAGGAATTTCAAAGTTGATTGTTTCAGTCACAATTCTTTTTAATTCATCTTCAGGAATTACATCCCCAATGTATGTTTGTATAATTTTAAAGGCAATTTCTTCGTCAGTGTAATTATTAATTTCCGCAAAAAAATTATTGTCATACTTTGGAATGCTTTCAGGAAAATACAAACCTTTATCAGGAGCTAAACCACGGATGGTTGCTTCTTTAAAATCAACAATGGGAGCATTTTTATTTAAGCTAAAATATTTCATACGATTTTTTTTGTCACGGATTACACGCCTGCCCGACTGCATCATTCAGGCGGCGATTATCACGGATTGTTTTTGTTGTCACGAATTACATGAATTTTCACGAGTTAAATACAAATGCTTTTCAGAGCGTGTCCCTCTCCTTCAGAGAGGGGTTGGGGCGAGGCGATTTCTAAGATTCAATAATTTTTACGCCTTCAGGATTTATACCTGTAACATAAGTTTTATAATCAACTCCTATTTTTTCGTAAATTCCTTTCATTATTTCTTCTACTTTTTTTGCAGTTGATTCTTCTTTGCTCATCATAAAAACAGAAGGCCCGGAGCCGGCAATGCCACCTCCCAAAGCTCCGGCTTCTTTACATTTCAGTTTCATTTCATCAAAACCCGGAATAAGGATACTTCGTACGGGCTCTACAATTACATCCTCCAGCGAGCGGCCGATTAATCCAAAATCATTCTTCATAAATCCTGTTATCAATCCACCAATATTTCCCCATTGCTTTATAGCGTCTTTTAATTGCACTTCTTTCCTCAAAATTTGCCTTGAATCAGATGTGCGTACTTCTATTTGCGGATGTACTATTGTGATAAATAAATCAGGAGCATTTAACGGTATTATATCCAAAGGAAAAATAGAACGAATCAATGTAACACCTCCATAGATACAAGGTGATACATTGTCAGCATGTTTTACTCCGCCGGCAATTTTTTCACCATTCATTGCAAAGCGCACCAAATCCTCGTTTGAAAATATATTTCCTAATAAATAATTAGCTGCCACTACAGCTCCTGCCGAGCTGGCAGCGCTGGAACCAAGGCCGCTACCGGGTTTTATGTTTTTATGGACAGTGAGATTAAAACCAATTGGTTTTTTATATTCATCCATCAATGCCTGCAAAGATGCGCCTGCAACATTTTTTTCAGGAGCTTCCGGCAAGTTGTATTCATCTGTATGCCGGATATAAATTCCCGGTTCATCACACAATGATAAAGTCATTTCATCAAAAGGATCTTTCAATGCCATACCCAAAATATCAAAGCCGCAAACAATATTAGCAATGGTAGCAGGAGCGATAATTTTTATTTCTTTCATTTCTTTTCTTTTTTAAATTCTTACTGCACGAATTATATCGGCAAATACTCCTGATGCAGTTACCTCTGCACCTGCACCTGCACCTTTTACTACCAGCGGCTGTCCGGTATAACGGTTTGTATAAAATAAAACCACATTGTCTTTACCATAAAGATGATAAAAATCATGCGTTGAATCTATCTGTTGCAAACCTACTTTTGCTTTTCCGTTTTCGTAAGAAGCAACGAATTTCAATTTATTTCCCGCTTTATGAGCCTGTTCAAAAATAGCTTTATAGTGCGCTTCTTCTTTCTCCATGCAAGCGTAAAAATCATCAACAGAGCCTTTCATACATTGAGGTGGCATAAATGCATTATTAACAATATCTTCCATCTCAAATTTTTCACCGCATTCGCGTGCAAGTATCATTATTTTCCTAACAACATCTACTCCACCAAGATCCAATCTCGGGTCGGGTTCAGTATAACCTTCCTCCTGCGCCTGCTTTACTACTTTTGCAAAGCTTTTTGTGCCATTATAATTATTGAAAACAAAATTTAATGTACCACTCAATACCGCTTCTATTTTATTGATTTTATCGCCGCTCAATAACAAATCATTCAAAGTACCAATAACTGGTAATCCGGCGCCCACATTGGTTTCAAATAAAAAATGTACATTAAATTCGCGTGCAAAACTCTTCAATTTTTCATAATAATCAAATGAGGAAGAAGCAGCAATCTTATTGCATGCAACGATAGAAACACTTTTTTGCAATATAGCTGCATAGTGACTGGCAACACTTTCATTCGCTGTTACATCCACAAAAACCGAATTGCGCAAATTCTTTGTTTGAATCATATTTACAAATTCAGAAAGATTCATTTTATCACCGTTTTGAAGAAGTTCTTTCCAGTTTTTTAAATCAATCCCTTTTTCATTGAATAGCATTTTTTTACTATTAGCAATGCCCACAACCCTAATGGTTAGACGCAGATTTTTTTGAAGATAATGTTGTTGTTGCAATAATTGAGATAACAAGCGTGAGCCTACATTTCCCACACCAGCCACAAATAAATTCACCTGCTTATAAGAGGTTTCAAAAAATTCTTCGTGCAATACATTCACTGCTTTCTTTACATCGTTTGCAGAAATTACTGCAGAAATATTTCTTTCAGATGATCCCTGCGAAATGGCTCTTACATTCACCCCATTTTTTCCTAAAGCGCTGAACATTTTTCCACTGATACCAGGATGGCTTTTCATTTTATCGCCTACCAAAGCTATTATCGCTAAATCTTTTTCTACAATTAAAGGCTCTACTTTCAATCTTTCAATTTCATCAGCGAAAGCCTCGTCCACAGCACGTTTAGCAGTCGCAGCAAATGCTTCTTCAATACCGACACAAATTGAATGTTCTGAAGAACTTTGCGTGATCAGGATCACATTGATCTCCTGGTTGGCCAAAGTTTCAAATAATCTTTTTGAAAAACCGGGGATACCAGCCATTCCACTTCCTTCCAGGCTTAGTAAAGCAATTTTATTAATACTTGATATGCCACGTACACTACTACTGCTTTTTATGGAAGTATTTTCTATTAAAGTACCATGATGACCGGGATCAAAAGTACTCTTCACCCAAACAGGAATATTTTTTCGCATTACCGGCTGTATGGTTGGCGGATAAACCACTTTAGCTCCAAAATGGGATAGCTCCATTGCTTCGCGATATAGTAAATGAGGGATTATTTTAGCGGTAGAAACAAGTCGTGGATCCGCGGTCATCATTCCACTTACATCAGTCCATATTTCCAGGGCACTCGCGTTTAAGGCAGCAGCAATGATGGAAGCGGTATAATCGGAACCGCCTCTTCCTAATGTAGTAGTAATACCACTTTTGTCGGAAGCTATAAAACCTGGTACAATAAAGAATGATTCATTTGAAGCAGAAAAATAATCTTCTATTTGTTGGTTGGTTAATTCAAAATCCACTACCGCATTTTCATAATGGGAATTAGTGGTTATAATCTTTCTTGCATCTATCCATCTATTTTCAAAGCCAACAGATTGAAACTTTGCTGAAATAATTTGAGAGGATAATAATTCTCCATAACTCATTATCCTGTCTCTTGTCCGTGAAGTTAGTTCCTGCAATAAAAATACTCCATTACAAATGTCTTCTATCTCATTGCAATGTTGTTTTACCATACTGAGCACCCTGCTTTGCGTTGCCACAGGTATCAGTTGTTTTACTATTTCCAAATGACGGTTTTCGATTTTCCGTAATTCTTCTTTGTAAAGGATGTCTCCTTTGGAAGCCAATGTTACCCCGCTTAGCAGCGCATCAGTGGTACCGCCTAGGGCAGAGACCACTACTACTAATTTTTCTTTTTCCAACTGATCCTTAAGGATAGAAACTATCTTATTTATATTTTCAGCATTAGCTACAGACGAGCCGCCAAATTTTAATACACGCATATTTTATTGATTAGTAAAATGAAATTTTAAATTTTACCCGGAGGTAGAGTAAGCTAAAAAGCCCAGTGGATAATATGGAAATATACAACCCTTAGCGGGTTGTAATGATAGACGTAGTAGTAATGGAAATTACTGCAAATGATAAGGGAATATTATGGGAGGCTCTTTGCTTCATTTTTTTTAAAGAGGTTGAAGGTAATATAGAAAAATTAAAAGCCACAAAAAATTGAAAAAATATTTGATTATTCAGGGAAATTAGTATAAATTTGTACTAAGTATTTTAAAATTTTATATCATGGCAAAAAAGAAAAATCAAACTACTCCTATACCATATCCCACAGAAGAAGAAGACAACAATGCAAGCATGGTAGGTGAGCCTGCAATAAAATACCCATACAGCCATTTTCAATTTGAGGTAATTCTTGCAAATGCTTCTCAAAAACCGGAAAGCCAATTAACTGCATTTGAAAAAATGCATATCGTGCGTGACGGAGTAAGTAAAAAAGATTTAGAACTTTTGAAAAGCAAGGCAGATTTGGATTATACCATGCTTGCCAAAGCTTTGTCTGTTACACGTGCTACATTAATAAATAAAAAAAAAGGCGAGAAATTCAATTCCGGTTTAAGTGAAAAAATATTAGGAATGGCCGATCTGTATTCTTATGGATTTGAAGTATTTGAAAATGAAAATCGTTTCAATCAATGGATGGCAAAGCCTAATAAAGCATTGGGCGGCCAGGTTCCGTATGATTTAATTGATAATCAATTTGGCCGCGAAGAAGTAAAAAATCTTATCGGAAGAATTGACTATGGCATTTATTCCTAATCATTTTATAGATATTAATGTTAGTTTACAGAGTAGGAAAAATCAAACATGCAGATGACTTATCCGGTGAAGGCGCCAAAATATATGGAGGCCGGTGGAACCATAAATCTATTGCATGCCTTTACACTTCCGAAAGCAGAGCCCTGGCACTGTTGGAATATACTGTAAATATAAATATTGAGGATATCCCACGTGCATTGAGTATTACCACTATTGACATCCCTTCTGATGAAATAGATTCAATTACTGAAGCATCACTCCCAGGAAACTGGAAAGAAACGCCAGCCCCATTTTCTACCAAAAAGTTTGGTACTCATTTATTACGTAACTCTAAAAAATCAATCATTAAAATTCCTTCATCAGTGATTACAGAGGAATACAATTTTATTTTAAACACGGACCGAATAAAGAGCAAGGATTTTAAAATTGTAGAAATCAAGGATCTGATTTATGATGTAAGAATAAAATTAGTTTGAAATCAGAATTTTGTTTATTTCCTATCCGAAAGACGCAGTGTGGCGTTTCACTTTTTTATAGAAATTTTATTTAAGAGATTTCAAAATATTCAACGCTTCTTTTGTAAGCTCTTCAATTTTAGAATAATTTTTTTGTTCCAACAATTGGGTGCTAATAAGTTTACTTCCCATTCCTACGGCGCAAACACCGGCTTTAAGCCAGCCTGCAATATTTTCTTTATCCAGGTCCACTCCGCCAGTGGGCATAAATAAAAGATCAGGAAATAAGGTTTTTATGGCACTCATAAATCCCGGGCCTAAAATATTGCCAGGAAAAAGCTTAATCAATTTCGCTCCTAAAGTCTCAGCACGAATTATTTCTGTAGGAGTCATACAGCCCGGAACCCAAAGCATATTATTTTTATCAGCTACTTTTACAACATCTTCTATTAGGCCAGGGCAAATTATAAAATCGGCTCCTGCGTCAATAAAAGTTTGAGCCATTTCACCATTCTTAATAGTACCGATTCCGAGATACATTCCTTTCAATTCTGAATCACAAACTTCACGCATTTTTTTAAAATTTTGTAACGCTGCTTCACCGCGGTTAGTGTATTCGACTGTTCTTATTCCTGCGCGATACAATGCGTGTAATACCTGCAGGCTTACTTCTGTGTCCTTATAGAAATATAGAGGTAAAATTCCCTGCTCAGGAATTAATTTTAATAAATTGGTTTTTAAACTCATGGCAAATATTTTTAAATGAAAATGGTATTGTTTTAATTAGACAATGTTATTGGATTTAATTTTAACAGGGAATATTATTTTACGCAATCGTTATCGTATTTTTTTTAATAATTGTTGATGAAATTTTTGTTCATTATCTAAATAAGAAAGAGATTTGAAAGATAACTTTCATAAAATTAAATTCATTTTAATTAAACCATAAAAAGATCATGACAAAAAAAGTAGTTACCCTTGGAGAAGTTATGCTTCGTTTATCTACGCCGGATTTTAAAAGATTTGTACAGGCAGATAGTTTTGATGCAACCTATGGTGGTGGCGAAGCTAATGTAGCTGCAGCACTTTGTAATTATGGACTACAGGGGGTTTTCGTATCTAAAGTTCCGGATAATGCAATCGGGCAATCAGCCATTAATCATTTGCGCCGTTTTGGTGTAAATACCGAGTTTATAGTGAAGGGTGGAAAAAGATTAGGAATTTATTTTTTAGAAACCGGTGCTTCCATGCGCGCCTCCCAGGTCATTTACGATCGTGCTGATGCTTCTATTTCAGAAGCAGATATTTCTGACTTTGATTTTGATAAAATATTTGATGGCGCTTCATGGTTTCATACTACCGGCATTACTCCTGCATTGAGCGATAAGGCAGCAGCACTTACTGAATCTGCCTTAAAAGCTGCAAGAGCAAAAGGAATCACAACAAGTATTGATCTTAATTATAGAAAAAAATTATGGAGTAAAGAAAAAGCAAAAGAAATAATGACAAGGCTTTGCCAATATGTAGATGTATGTATTGGCAACGAAGAGGACGCCGAAACTACTTTAGGCTTTAAAAGTAAAGGGACCGATGTTACCAAAGGAGAATTAAACCTTAAAGGTTATAAAGATGTGTTTCAGCAAATGAAGGAAAAGTTTGGATTTAAATATATCGCATCCACTTTACGCGAAAGCTACAGCGCATCTGATAATGGATGGAGCGCATTGGTGTATAATGGCAACAAATTTTATCATACCAAAGAATACCAGGTACGAATAGTAGATCGTGTAGGCAGCGGCGATTCTTTTGCAAGCGGATTTATTTATGGTCTTGTTTCAGGAATGGAATTACAAGATGCAGCAGAATTTGGTGTAGCGGCATCAGCATTGAAACATACCATACCCGGCGACCTTAATCATGCAACACTCAGTGAAGTAAAAGGATTAATGAAAGGAGATGCGTCTGGAAGGGTGCAAAGGTGAATGGTGAATTTAGAGATCTCGCAATAACAATTCAACAATTTAACCTCAACAGTAAACAAATAAATATTCAATATTCAATAATTATTCCAGATTATTTTAAATAAATAGAATCCATATTTTCTCCGCAATGAAGCATTGCTGAATTATATTGAGGATCTTTTTTGCCGAGATAGGGATTGTCAACTTCAGATGTACTGCTCAACCAGTTTGCCGGCTTGTCTTCACCAAATGCCATAGGGCAATTTTGCCAGAAGATTTTATTTCCTTCATATCCTATTGTTTTCAAAAAAGGATACAAATTTTCAGAAACCATACTGAAATCATGACGCATTTCAGTAAGATCATTTTCTTCAGTAATTGGTTTTGTGTTAGCTATAATATCACTTATATTTTGCTGCGCGGAAATGTAGCTTAAGGAATCCCCTTTTTTCAGATCATCTAAATTCATGCTATCAACGGAAGAAATAAATTTCCCGGCCTGTTGTTTTACAGCCACCGTATCTGCCTCTACAAAAGCATCTTTCATATTGAAATAAGCGTTCATCATATTGGCAACATTTTTATTAAATCCTTCTGAATGCTTTTTTACAGCAATTGGCTCAGGCCCAGGTATCGCTACTTTTTTATCTTTTTTAAAAAACAAATACCATGCGCCAAATAAAATGATCACTAAAAATAGTATTGCCAAAAAACGTTTCATAAGTCTTTTATTTAATTATTTTATAATACAAAAAGATAATTATTTTAAGATAATTTTTCCAGGCCCATCTTGATCCTCTTAAAACCTTCTTCTATATTTTCCATACTATTGGCAAATGATATTCTTATATATCCTGGCTGGCCAAAAGCATCGCCGGAAACAGTGGAAATGTGAGCGCTATTAAGAAGATACATGCAAAGTTCACTTGAATTATGTATCACTTCTTCACCTTGTTTTTTTCCAAAATAATATCTTACATCAGGAAAAATATAAAAAGCGCCCTGCGGTTCTATACATTTTAAATGCGGAAGTTCTTTCAATAAATCAGCTACCCTTTCTTTGCGGCGTTTAAATTCTTTTACCATTTCGTAAGTAGCTGTTAACGGGGATTCCAGTGCAGTGATAGCCGCGCGTTGAGTTATTGAATTTGTCCCACTTGTAAACTGTCCCTGTATCTTTTCACATGCCTTTGCTATATCAGGATGGGCAGCTATATAACCCAATCTCCAGCCTGTCATTGCAAATCCTTTGCTTAATCCGTTTATAATAATTACTCTTTCTTTTATAGAATCAAATTGTGCAATACTTTCATACATTCCTGTTTCATGAGAATAATTAATATATTCATAAATTTCATCACTGATAATAAAAACATGAGGATTTTTTTCAAATACTTTAGCAAGCGCTTCCAGTTCATTTTTTGTATAAGTAGCTCCGGTAGGATTGCAAGGAGTAGAAAAAATAAAGAGTTTTGTTTTATCTGTAATCGCATTTTCCAATTGTGACGGAGTTATTTTGAATCCTGTTTCGGGTGTTGAATGCACAAAAACAACCCGCGCTCTTGCAAATCTTGCAATCTCTGAATAAGAAACCCAATAAGGAGTAGGTATGATTATTTCATCATCATCATCAAGAATGCTCAACATAGTGTTGGCAATACATTGCTTGGCACCGGTACTTACTACTATTTGCTGGGGCGTATATTCAAGACCGTTATCTCTTTGCAATTTCTTACAAATAGCTTCTTTCAGATCGGCATATCCTGACACCGGGGTGTAATGGCTCCAGTTGTCATCAATTGCCTTTTTTGCTGCGTCTTTAATATGTTGGGGGGTATTAAAATCCGGTTCGCCTAAGCTGAGGTCAATTATGTTAATTCCTTTAGCTCTTAATTCACGGCCCAGCTTAGCCATTTTGAGGGTTTCAGGTTCGTTAAATCTGTTTAAAATTGAAGAAAGTTGCATGTAAATTATTTTTAAATCTGCGCAAAAGTACATCATTGATACATTGCTCAAAAATGAAACATTCAATATTGATTGTTCAACAATCAAATTTCACTTCAAATACCATAAATAAAGTCATAAAACATGCGCATTATTTAGCTTTTTTTATAAGGCAAATTATGGGCATTAAAATCCTCTAAAAAATTTCACTTCAATCCCCTATCTTTGCAAACTTCTAAAAAATTATATTAAGATATGAAACTGAAAGGTTTGGTGTGGTTCTTTGCCATAATGCTTATACTCATCTCCGTTTATCAACTTTCTTTTACTTGGGTGGTTAATACTCACGAGAATGAAATGAAAGCTAAGGCAATTCAATTCGTTAACCGGAGTCATCCCGGCATATCAGGTGACGCAAAAGATCAACTTGTTCAAAAAACATTTGCCCATTATCTGGATAGTACCAGGGATGATAAAATTTATCCCGTATTAGGAACTACCTATCAAAAAAGTAAAGAAAACGAACTAAGTCTTGGCCTTGATCTTCAGGGTGGTATGGCTGTTACTCTAAATGTAAGCCTTGATGGTTTATTAAAATCTCTAAGTAATAATCCGAAGGATCCCCGCTTATTAAAAGCGCTTGAAACTGCCAACGCTGAGAAAGTAACCAGCAATCTTGATTACATTACTTTATTCGGCCAGGTTTTTAAACAGCAGAATCCGGGAGTAAATCTTGCAGAAATATTTGCCGGTGCCGGGAAAACAATAAATTTTAAGGATAATGATCAAACCGTTTTAAATGATCTTACCGCTACATCCAAAACAGCTATCAATCAAACCTACAAAGTACTTCTAAAACGTATAGACCAGTTTGGTGTGGCCTCTCCATCTATCAACCTTGATGCAAATAAAGGAATCATCAATATTGAATTAGCAGGTGTTCAAAATCCTGAAAGAGTAAGAAACTTATTGCAGGCTTCTGCACATCTTCAATTCTGGGAAGTTTACAATATAGGAGATATTGGAAAAAATGTTGATGATGCGGACAAAGCGCTGGCTGATTATTTAAGCGGTATTCATGCAGATTCTTTAAAAAATTCATCAGCTGATTCTGCAAAATTATTGGCAAATGAGCATCCTCTGACAAGTGTGATACACTTTATAGGGCCACAACAAGGGCAAGATGGGAAAACTAGTTATGATCCTGCAATTGCAAATGTAGAGGCAAAAGATACTTCATTGGCAAACCAATATCTTAATATGGATATTGTAAGGAATAATTTTCCGCCCAACATTAAATTTTTATATGGACTTGAAGAAAAGAATGATAAAACAGGTCAAAGATATTTTGAATTATATGCAATAAAAACGATTCCCGGGACTGACAAAGCAAAATTGGAAGGAGAAGGAGTTGAAGATTCAAGAGCTGATTATGATGAACATGGGCGGCCTGCCATCAAAATGACCATGACTCCCACCGGTAGCCGTATTTGGGGCAAACTTACTACTGATAATGTAGGAAAGCCAATTGCCATTGTTTTGGATAATATAGTGTATAGTGCGCCAAATGTAAATGGCCCTATTGAAGGTGGAAATTCAGAAATAAGTGGAAATTTTACAGTACAAGAGGCACAGGATCTGGCAAGCATTTTAAGAATTGGTAAAATAGATGCGCCTGCAAAAATAGTTCAGGAGCAAATTGTAGGGCCTACGCTCGGCCAGGCTGCTATACATGGGGGTATGCTGGCCTTCATTATTTCGTTTCTTATCATTTTCATTTTAATGTTGGTTTACTATAATACCGCGGGATGGATAGCCAATATCGCTTTAATATTAAACCTGTTATTTACTATAGGAATTTTAAGTGCCTTAGGCGCTACATTAACAGCTGCAGGTATCGCAGGTCTTGTGTTAACAATTGGTATGGCAGTCGATACCAACGTAATTATTTTTGAAAGGATAAAAGAAGAACTTGCACGTGGAAAAAGCCATCACCAGGCGGTACACGATGGTTACATAAGATCCTATGCGCCTGTTATAGACGCACACGTTACTGTATTTTTAACTGCCGCTATTTTATTTTATTTTGGTTTGGGGCCAGTGCTTGGTTTTGCTACAACACAAATGTTGGGTATTTCCCTTTCACTTTTTTGTGGCATTTTAATATCAAGGCTTGTTACGGATTTATGGATGTCAAAAAAAGACAGACATTTTATTTACTTTACCAAATTCTCTAAAAAGATATTTCAACACGCCAGCTATAAATTTATCGAATATCGAAAAGTAGCCTATGGTATTTCAGTGGTCGTGCTAATTTTTGGAGTTGGCTCCTTTTTCAATGGTTTTGAAAAAGGTGTTGAATTCAAAGGAGGAAGAAGCTATACCGTTCAGTTTAGCCATAACGTAAATATTGATTCTATTAGAAATCCATTGCATCTTGCTTTTGAAGGTGATTTCCCTGTAATAAAAACAGTGAACGATAATGAGCACATCAACATTACCACATCATATCTTAAAGGTGTAAACAACGCTGACAGCGCTGTAGAGGTCAGGTTATACCAGGGTTTAAAATCTCAATTACCTCCAGCACTTTCTGAAAGTGACTTTGCCAAAAATTATATTCAAAGTTCGCAATTAGTGCAACCTGTTATTTCCAAGGATCTTGAAAATGGCGCTATCAAAGCGGTAATCTTTGCAATTATTGCCATTATCGTTTATATTTTTCTCCGTTTCCGCGATTGGCGGTATTCAGTGGGTACCATCATTTCATTGCTGCATGATGTTTTTGTGGCGTTAATAGTTTTCTCTTTCTTTAAAAATATAGTGAATTTTCCTCTGGAAATTGACCAGCATTTCATTGCAGCCATTCTTACGGTCGTCGGATTCTCGATGAATGATACTGTAATTGTGTTTGATAGAATCAGGGAAGATAGCCATAATATGAAAGGTGCAGATAAAGGAGCTATCATCAATAAGGCCATCAATGATACTTTGAGCAGGACAATAATGACCTCTGCAACAGTATTCATTACTTTGCTTGCTTTGTTTATATTTGGCGGCGAGGTAACCCGCGGATTTTCTTTTTGTATGTTGATAGGTGTTGTTACAGGAACCTATTCTTCTATATTTGTGGCTGCGCCTGTTCTTATAGAATTTGCAAAAGACAAACCATTAGGCACAGCACGTATCCAATCTGACAAAAAGAAATTGCCAAAAGCTAAATTGGTACATTCAAAATAAGTATGTATTGGATTCAATGATTAGTAAAGAAGTAGATTCTAATTGTGTTACTGATAGTAAGATTGAGAAAAATAAGAATCCTGGATATTTATTTGTTTACTGCATGCTGTAATATCTGACAACTTTTCTAACAGTTGTTATCAAAATATGATCCATTACATACGAAAGTGCAATGGATCTTTTATTTATACTATTGATTCATTAAAAGTTTCACTATCTTTTCCACGTCATGCACACTATTAAATGAATGTATCACAATTCTCAATCTCTCCTGCCCTTTCGGAACAGAGGGATAAAGAATTGGCCGAATATCAAAATTATTTTCCTCTAAAGTTTTCGCCACGTTTTTCACTTCTTCATTTCCGGGTATAATTATAATTTGAATAGGAGTATCACTGGCCAATTTTTTATATTTTAAATCAAAATTTTTAAAGATTCTTATCAATTCCTTAATATGGTTTCTTTCTTTTTCCATTCCTGGAAATGTTTTGTAAGAAATTGAAATAGCCTCAACGGTTGTCGGCGGCAGAGCTGTGCTAAAAATAAAGGGACGACAAAAGTTGATCAAATATTTTTTAAGTTTTAGTGAACCTAAAATAATTGCACCATGAGTTCCACAGGCTTTTCCAAAAGTATGGATACGTGCAAAACATCTTTTTTGCAGTTTTAATTTCTGCACAAGCCCCTCTCCTCTTTCTCCTACTACTCCAGTAGCGTGCGCTTCATCAACAATTAATGCAGCATTATATTTTTCACACAGGGATATTATTTTGTCCAGCAGAGCAAAATCTCCATCCATAGAAAAAACACTTTCAGTAACTACAAATGTTTGCTGATGATGATCTGCAGAGGATAATTTTTTCTCAAGATCTGATAAATCATTATGCAAAAAAGAAAATGAAGTAGCAAAGGATAAGCGAATTCCATCACGCAAAGAAGCATGGCTAAGCTGGTCATAAATAATGGTATCATTTTTTTGCGGTACCGAACTCAGCAATCCTGTATTGGCATCGTATCCTGAATTAAAAATGAGGCCTGCCTCCGCGTCATGAAATTCTGCAATCTGCTTTTCTGTTTCTTCTATTAATGTATAATTTCCTGAAAGAAGCCGTGAGCCAGTGCTTCCGTGAGAAAGATCGGAAGAAATTGATTTTTCGATGATCTTATTTTTTACAATACCCAAATAATCGTTGCTGCAAAAATCTATTTTATTTTTATTTAAAAGTAAGGAACGTAATGCATTGGCATCAGTTCTTCCCTGCAATTTTTTGTCGAGAAAATTATCATTCATGAAAACAAAATTAGCCAATTAGGTGATGAAATAATGTGCCGATATGCTAATTAGTAAATAGCTAATTGGCACATCAGCTAATTAAATTATTTTTGAAAAATGGAAACTTTATCACAAGACACTAAAAATATCCTGGGATTACAATTAGTAACTGATCCGCGATGGGTTGACCTTGCTGCTATTTCTCTGGAAGAAATTTTAACCGATCATGCATGGTGCGAACAAAAAGCCGCAACGAGTTGCATCACACTTATTACCAAATACAATGACAAAGAAAAACTGGTAAATGACCTCGCGCCAATAGTTACTGAAGAATGGGGCCATTTCAGACAAGTATTAACGGAGATGAACAAACGCAATTTACCATTAGGCCTGCAGCGCAAGGATGTGTACGTAAATAAACTCCTTGAATTTCAGAAAAAAGGGGGCAGCCCTGAAGAGAGATTTTTGGATCACCTTTTAACGATGGCATTGATAGAAGCAAGAAGCTGCGAACGTTTCAAGAGATTAAGTGAAGGACTGGAAGATGATTACATGAAACAATTTTACAGGAAATTTATGGAAAGTGAAGCCGGTCACTATACCTTATTTATTAACCTGGCAGATACTTATTTACCTAAAGAAAAAGTCAGAAAAAGATGGAAAGAATGGATTGCTTACGAAACAGGTCTGATGCAAAGCATGGAAGTTCGCGGTGATAGAATTCATTGAGAAATTAAGAAATGAGAATCTGCAATATTTGTTTATTTGCTGTGGCTTAACATATATGTATTATTGAAACATAAATTATTCTATAGCATCTATATTTTTTTCAAATCCACTGGGATCAAGCTCATCTATCCGTTTGGTAGTTTCATAATTAAACAAAGGCGGCATTAAATGTTCTGCCGATTTAATGATTCCCTGTTTATCTACAAATAAAGTAAGTGGATACAATTGTGTCATCATATCACAATAATCTTTAGCATCAGAAATAGGCGTAAAATTAAATTGATGTTGTTTTAAAAAGTGCAAAACTGTACTCCTTGTTTCAAAAGTTATAGATAAAAATACAACGTCTGAATTAATGTATTTTTCTTTTAGCTCATTTAATGCCGTCATTTCCGCTACACAGGGAAGACAAGAAGCAAACCAAAAATTAATTACAATTGGTCTTCCTTTCAAATCTTTGAGACTTACCGAATTGCCGTTTATATCTTTTAAATTAAAATCAGGAAGTGGTTGCCCGGCTATTCTATTATTATTTTTATCCAAAGGCGCATAATCACCTGCAAAAATGATTTTATAAAATAAAGTATCACCTTTTTGTTCAACACCTGTAATTTTCGGAATGAGTTTAAACCTTTTCGTAGTTCTTAAAAGAATAAAAGAATCCAATTGATTTTTGATCCAATGAGGTCCTTTACCGATTTTAAAATAAATGAATGTGGGTGATTTATCATTTTGATCCTGTGCATTTGATTCTTTGCAAACAAAGAAAGTAAAAACTAACAAAAAAAATAAAGATTTCATAATCTAAATATAAATCAAACTATATAAATTCGAACTCAGCATGCATTCCGTTAGCACCCATGAATACAATTATCATTTGAGTGGATGGCAGGAAAGATGAAAGTTATTCGTTCGCAGGTTTGTATTCAATTCTTAAGTTCCATCATTATTTTTTTGCAAAACGGTGACATAAGCTTCGATATCCTTGAATTAAATACCTGATAATTGTTTGATTTCTGTCATAAATTTCTGATTATCAGAACTTAATGATGGTAAAATTATTTAGGGGGTTATCTTTGCCTGAGAATAAATCTGGCATGATACATGATATTTATTCTATTAAAAAAATCCATTAAAACAATCACACTATGATTGGCGATGAAAAACTTATAGAAGCATTAAATGATCTCATATTAATAAACAATGACCGCATTGAAGAATATGAAAAGGTTATCAAAACCATTCAAACACCGGAATACTTATCCCTTTTTCAAAGAATGATTGCACAGAGCATTCAGTTCAAAAAAGAACTAATAAATGAAATAAAAAATAAAACGCATAAAGTAAATTGGAAGGGTTCTACAAGGTCAGGTAAAATTTATAAATTTTGGAAAGACATAAAGTCTTCAGTTTCAAAAACTCACAGTTTATTCATTTCCGAATTTTGTGAATATTTGGAAGATGCTGTTATAAAGGCTTACAAAGAAGCGCTTTCTCCCGATGTATATGTGCCTTCCGATATTACTCATTTAATGATAATGCAAAAAGCAAAACTGAAAGAATCTTTTGAGCTTTTACATGGTAAAAATTCGATGCAATTAGTAAATTCTTAGAATTCACTAATTATTGCTTTTTACTTAATCTTTTGAAATATCCTGCTCCACCTGATACCATTAGTTCCATAACTAAACCAGATCAACGAAGCTTTCCCAACTACATGGTCTTCGGGAACAAAGCCCCAGTAGCGACTGTCAAGCGAGTTGTGCCGGTTATCTCCCATCATCCAGTAGTAATTCATTTTAAAAGTATAAGTGGTTACCGGCTTATCGTTGATAAAATATTGTCCTTCTTTTTGCTCCAGTTTGTTGCCTTCATATGTAACTATACAACGCTGATATCTCCTCATATTTTCAGGGTTCAATGGAATAGTTGCACCTTTTTTAGGTATCCACATGGGGCCATAATCATCCACAGTCCAGCCGTTATCTGCTTCATAAGGAAATAAGTAGATACCTTTATCATAATCATTCAAAGGAGCAGGTTGAATGTCTTTTACTCCCGGAAACATTTTGAGTTGCAACTTTTCATCATCACTCATTCCTATAATATAAGAATTAGTATTTAACATTTGAACCTGGTTCCTGTCAACATCCTCAGGATTATCCTGTATGCCCACATTATTCAGTTGATCCGGGTCAAGAGGGCCTGAGGTAGTTACGAGATAATTAAATTCGTGATGTTCCGGCAATGGCTCCGCCACTCCGTTAATATAAACAATCCTGTTTTTTATTTGAAGGGTATCGCCCGCAATACCTACGCATCTTTTTATAAAAAATTCTCTTTTATCCACCGGGCGTGTAATGATGAGATCCCCATATTGATCCTGTACTCTTTTTCTTGCTTCCGCTTCAGACACATGATCTGTCATCATTCTTTGCTGTATTTCCTGGTAATAAGTTATCTGGGATCCATGTTGGGCATCATCAATAAGAGTGTCATTTACAGGAAAATTAAAAACCACAACATCTTCTCTTTTCACGGGTTCCGGAAACCAGCGTGTATATGGAATCTCAATCCACGTTACATAAGATTTCATATTAGTTCCAGGGATCGTGTGCGACATAAAAGGTAATGCCAGCGGTGTTTCTGGGATACGCGGGCCATATGCAAATTTATTTACGAATAAAAAATCATTTACCAATAACGTTTTCTCCATTGAAGGTGTAGGAATCGTGTAGGCTTCAAAAACAAAAGTGCGGATCAATGTAGCCGCTACTATTGCAAATACTGCTGCGTCTATCCATTCCCGTATGGCGCCTTTTTTATAATTTTTTACCACTGCAACACCGGCATATCTTTCCTGGTCAGAATAGCCGAGATAAGGAAAATAAATAAAAGGGAAAAAGACAGTGAGAAAATGATGCCCTAGTCCGAAACGGCCAAAATGCTCAACGAATTTTATATTTATCCAGATGGTTATAAACTGGCCTGCAATAGGAATGAGTTGAAGGAAAAACCATATCTTTTTAAGTTCCATCTTTTCTACCATGTACCAGGTATTATACAATGGAATTAATCCTTTCCAGGGAGCAATCCCCGCTTTTTTAAACATACCGTATAACCCTATAAGAACTGCAATAGATAAGATAATAAATAAAAGTAAAACTCCGCTCATGAGCTAATTTTTTTAAATGCAAACAAAAGTAGCATATAAAAGTTCTTAATGAAAAACTGAATAAAAATAGTTACCATTAGTTTAACATAACAACTGCGTTTTTTATCAAATGGTTTATAGGATAAAATTTTACGAAAGAAACCAGGAATGAAAAATTGAATATTCCTGACCGAATGAAAGCCAGGCGGTTGTTTGTTTGTTGCCTTGCGTTTGACCATTCACTATTCATAATTCGTCTTTCAAAATTTCATTTATCTCTTCTGAATTATTCATTGAGATTAAATGCCCTCCGCCTTTAATGATGTAATCCGGGTTTTTGATGTATCGTATAGGAAAAATATGATCATTGGTTCCATGAATATGAACCACTTTTGAAGGAATTTCTTCATTTTTCCAATTAACCACCTGGTCTATTGCCCAGTTACTATATTGAAGATTAAGATTTTTGCGATATTCTTTCGTTAATTTTTTTTGTTCAGGAGTGTTAACACCTAGATTATAATTTTCTAATGGTTCCAAAATGGAATATGGCTTCATAGCGATTAGCCTGTTCAAATGTAATTTGCCCGTTATTTTCATAAACAAAGGTAATTCGTGGCAGGTACTGACACTGGAAAGTAAGATAACTTTTTCTACAGGAATAATTTTTGAAATCTCAATACTCATCATACCGCCAAAAGACAAACCCACCAAAATGGGATTAGGATACATAATGTCTTCACTCATTCTTTTTGCGTAAGAAAAAATGGTTTCATGTTTTTCCGGAATCTTCCAGGGAATAAAATGCACCTCATTCTCACCAAAATTGAGTTTTTCAAATACCCGTTCATCCGCTCCGAAACCACTTATACAGTAAATGTGTTTCATATCTAAAAATGAATACGGTTAATAATATGGGCAATGAATATCATTTTATTTTTTTGGCAATACATAATTCTCAACATCTTCGGCAGTAATAATCTTATTGGAAAGAATAATTAATCTTTCCACTACATTTCTAAGTTCACGTACATTACCTGTCCATTTATACTTTTGTAAAAGATCAACCGCTTTTTTTTCAATTGCTTTTTTAGGTTGACCATAATCCGTTGCAATGTCTTCTAAAAAACGATCCACCAGCAAAGGAATATCTGAGCTACGTTCGTTTAAAGTAGGCACATGCAAAATAATTACTCCAAGCCTGTGATACAAGTCAAGCCTGAAATTTTTATATTCCACTTCTTTTAAAAGATCTTTATTGGTAGCAGCTATCACCCTTACATCTACATTAATATCCCGGTCAGCCCCTACTCTTGTAATTTTTCCTTCCTGTAAAGCACGTAATACTTTAGCCTGTGCACTCAGGCTCATATCACCTATTTCATCAAGGAATAAAGTGCCACCGCTTGCCTGTTCAAATTTACCGATGCGTTGCTTTACGGCAGAAGTGAAACTCCCTTTTTCATGACCGAATAATTCACTTTCAATTAATTCACCTGGTATAGCTGCACAATTTACTTCTACCATAGCGCCTGAAGAACGGGCGCTTTTTTCGTGTATCCATCTTGCCACTAATTCCTTTCCGGCTCCGTTTTCTCCAGTGATCAAAACGCGGGCCTCAGTTGGTGCAATTTTATCTATGGTATCCTTTATTTTTTTTATAGGCGCTGATTCACCAATAATTTCCTGAACCTTGCCCACCTTTCGCTTCAGTACTTTTGTTTCAGCGACCAATGTCGTTTTGTCCATTGCGTTTCGCAATGTGATCAGCATACGGTTAAGATCGGGTGGTTTGGAAATATAATCATAAGCTCCTTTTTTTACTGCTTCCACAGCGGTTTCAATATTGCCATGTCCACTGATAATAATTATGGGAGTCTCATAATTGATTTCTTTTGCTTTTTCAAGAAATTCAATACCATCTAATTTTGGCATTTTAATATCACAAAGAACAAGGTCGTAATTCTTTTCTCTGAATTTTTTTAGCCCTTCTTCCCCATCGGCGGCTTCATCAATCTTATAACCCTCAAAACCCAAAATCTCTGTCAGGGTTTTCCTTATTGCTTTTTCATCATCAATTATTAGAATGGAAGGCATGTTGAATTATTTTTATTATTGAATTGTTAAATGGTCAAATGGTTCGATTATTATATTTCAAGGGAATAATTTTTAAAGTTATTTACTATTCTACTATTTTCATATTTTTTACTACTTAAATCAAAATTCACATTATTTATTGGTTTACTGTAAAGGTTAACTAAGTAGATTATTAGCAGCGTATTCTTACTTTTACCAATTATAATATTTTTTATTCCTAAAAGCAGAATTCACATTATTTGTTTCTTTACTGTCAACATTAACTAATTATCAAATTTTCAAATTGGCTCATCAGCTAATTATCACCTCAACTAATTAAACCATCTGCATTAAATATGCTTTTATAAATCCATCTAATTCCCCATCCATTACGGGACCTATATTGCCCACTTCATAGTCTGTTCGATGATCCTTGATCATCTTATAGGGATGAAACACATAACTGCGTATCTGGCTTCCCCACTCTATTTTTTTCTTGGAAGAATTGTTGATGTCTAATTTTTCCTGGCGTTTACGCATCTCTTCTTCATACAAACGACTTTTCAGCATGGCCATGGCCTTTTCACGGTTTTCTCCCTGGGTACGCGCCTGCTGGCATTCTACAATTATTCCCGATGGCTTGTGTGTCAGTCTCACAGCGGTTTCTACCTTATTTACGTTTTGCCCGCCACTACCACCACTCCTGAAAAAAGCCCATTCTACATCAGCCGGACTTATTTTAATTTCAATCGAATCATCAATCAAAGGATAAACATACACACTTGCAAAACTTGTGTGCCTGCGCGCATTACTGTCGAAGGGAGAAATACGCACAAGCCGGTGAACACCGCTTTCTGCTTTTAAAAATCCAAAAGCAAAGGGGCCATCAAATTGCAATGTAGCGCTCTTTATG